>Ga0209935_1000520_pt1 | contig 91580 bp, 89 predicted proteins | sample ThiBio_1000_plan_2_FD_183958 | JGI IMG/M metagenome (GOLD analysis project Ga0209935, IMG submission 183958) | Wastewater bioreactor microbial communities from Cape Town, South Africa - Thiocy_cont_1000_plan (SPAdes) | ecosystem: Engineered > Bioreactor > Thiocyanate-remediating >... | reverse complement strand
CCGAGAAAAAACCGACTCCAGTGACTCCGGTTGTCAAAAAAGAGAAACCATCAACTCCCGTTAAAAAACCAACGCCAACTGTTGTTAAACAAGAAAAAGTAACACCGAAAAAATCAGTCAAATCAACACCAACGAAACAAACGACTACTGGCAAAGGAAAGGGCAAAGAGGTCAAAGGTATTTGGCGATGGTGGGAAGAACCCGTCTGTTCCGATGGTCGTAAATGGACGACACTCGAGCACAACGGTCCACTTTTTCCTCCTCCATACGAATCTTTGCCGAATAACGTGAAATTCTTTTACAATGGCGCTGAAGTGAAACTAAAAGATCCTGCCGAAGAAATCATGACGTTCTATGCTCGTATGCTCGATCATGATTATACATCTCGCCCGGCATTCAATCAAAATTTCATGTCCGATTGGCGTAAAGCAATGACACCGGCCGAACGCGAGCTCATCAAAGACATACGAAAATGTGATTTCACTCAAGTGGCGAATTATTTCAAAGAACTAAGTGAACAGAGAAAGAACATGAGCAAAGAAGAAAAGAAACAATTGAAAGAAGAAAATGAACGCCTCCGAAAAACCTACGGATATTGTCTATGGGATACGCATGAGCAGTCAGTGGGCAACTACAAAATCGAACCACCGGGTCTCTTTCGAGGCCGAGGTGAACATCCGAAAATGGGCTGTGTAAAAACACGGATTCAACCGGAAGATATTATTATTAACATCGGTCGAGAAGCTCAAGTACCCAAACCACCTGAAGGCCATCGATGGAAGGAAATTCGACATGATAATAAAGTCACGTGGTTGGTCATGTGGACGGAAAATATTCGAGGAAATAATAAATATATTATGTTGAACGCATCGTCTCGGGTTAAGGTTGGTGGTTTTTTTTTAGTTGAGAAAAGCGAAAGAATAATTGTGAATTTTAGGCCGAAAGGGATTGGCAAAAGTATGAAAAAGCTCGAAAACTTCATCGAGCGATTGACACTATTCGCGCGAACTACCAAGCCGATTGGAAAAGCAAAGAAATGCGCATTCGTCAACGTGCTGTTGCAATTTATTTCATCGACAAAGTACGAAAAAAATTCGTTTTTACCAACCATCAACATTGTTTCCTTCCTTTCAGCTCGCTCTTCGAGTTGGCAACGAAAAAGATCAAGACGAAGCCGATACCGTCGGTTGTTGTTCGTTACGAATCGAACACATTAAACTCTTCGATCGAGTCGAAGGCATCGGCGACAATGTTGTTGAATTCGACTTTCTTGGTAAAGATAGTATAAGGTAAAAATCAAATTCATCATTCACAACACGCACAACAATTGAATTCGCTTTTAGATACAACAATAGTGTCAGTGTCGAACCACGTGTATATAAGAATTTGAAATTATTTATGGAAAATAAGGAACCAGGCGACGATATCTTCGATCGTCTAACAGTAAATTTCTTGATTTCGGTCTGTTTAAAATCTTTGTTTTTCATTCGCATAGACATCCGATCTCAATCAATATTTGAGCGAATTGATGGAAGGTCTAACAGCGAAAGTCTTTCGTACATATAATGCGTCGAAAACACTTCAAGATCAACTCGATAAGCTAACAATTGCAAAAGCTGCTGTACCCGAAAAAGTCCTGGCGTATAATCGTGCCAATCGAGAGGTGGCATTGCTTTGTAATCATCAACGTTCAGTTCCGAAAACATTCAACAAAAGCATGGAAACATTGAAATCGAAGGTAGAAAAACTTTGTGTTTGTTTCTTTGTTGAGACGAAAGTTTGGAAAATGAAAAATGTTTAGATCGATGCGAAAAAAGCTGAAGTTGCCGAACAAAAAAGCGAATTGAAACGTGCCAAAGCCGAATATAAGAACTCGAAAAGTCAAGCATCTCAAAAGAAAGTCGAACAAGCCGAAAAGAAACTAAAACGCACCGAAGAGGCATTGAAAAAACTCGAAGTACTAGCAACTGATCGTGAAGAAAATAAGGACGTTGCACTTGGCACATCGAAATTGAACTATCTCGATCCACGTATTAGTGTTGCTTGGTAAGTTCGAACAAATTTATTCGAGAAAAAGATAAAATATTTGTGTTTTAGGTGTAAAAAATGGAAGGTACCTATTGAAAAAGTGTACTCGAAAACTCAACGAGACAAATTCAGTTGGGCTATCGATATGGCAACAGCGGATTTTCATTTTTATAATTACAAAGATGAAATTGTTTTACGTAATGCTGATGAATCGAATAATAATGATGAAAGTAACGACGGAGAGGAACAAAATTCGGATGATGAGTGATTGTTTTTCATTCTTTGCTTTTCTTCTTTTTTTTCTCTTTTCTTCTCTTTCTCTTTAGTTCATTTGTTTTGTTTTCTTTTTTTTTTCTTTTGGGTTTTTTTTTCTGTATGATTACCGTGCGCGTCAAACAACAAACAAACACAAGTTTCTAAGCTCATTGTTTTTTTTTCTTCTGTCTAGAATGTTTGTTCATGTATTGCTTTTCATTTGTTTTTCTTTTTTGTGTCTCTCTTTCTTTCTTTTTCATTCACCGCTTATAATGGTTTTTTTTTTCGTGTCTTGTTCTCACTATAATGTTATTCGTATTGATCAATAAAGACGACGGAGAGTCTTGAAGGGAAACCTAAACTAGAAAAATTCTTCTTCACTGAGTCACATTTTTGGTTAATCGATTGTGGAAGAGAAAAAAAATATGTCAAAAGATACGATCAAAAATATGAGTAAGAACATCATATGACTACATTAAATAGAGAGACCACTTAAGAAAAAGATAAATGACTTTGATTTAACAGTATTCTTTCATTTAATTGATTATTGATTACCTATATCAATTTTTACTCATCTATGACAGATCACATGTTGAATGTTCTATAAAAGCTCGATGAAAGTCAAAGTTTGCCCTCAGTTGATTTTCAAGCAAACAAACAAATGGTCAAAACAAGTGACAACGATACAGCTCTGGTTCGACGATATGCTGATGCAACACGAACGCCAACAAGAACAATTATTGTCGTCTACGAACAACCGAAAGTCAATGTTGTTCGACATTACAGCAAAGCACTTATTCCGCAAGTCAATCCACGAGACTACGAAAGACAATATGGAGAAGTTCTGCTTGATACATCGGCATTACTTAATATAACTCGACGATTAAATATTCGAGACAGTTTCGTAAGAATGAATATCTAGATTTCTTAAATTTCAACCGTTCTATTTCATTTTGTTTTTTTTTTTCTTTAGATAACACCACCTAAACTTCATCGAAAAAGCAAATAAATCAAACAATAACAACAACAAAGAAATCAAATGGGAATGTATAGAAAGTGGATGGATTGTACATCAAGAGTGATTTGAATTGAGAATGAACATTGATTTCTTTCTTTCTTTTTTTGCATAAATGTATATAATTACATATTCATTATCATTCTATTTAATCGAAATAAAAGAGAAAACATAATCATCTTACCTTTCGATAATTATCTATAAAAATGACTTGATATCATTTGTTTTCTCTTCTAATACGAAAAGAAAATTCCTCGATCTATAGTATTTATCAATAGAATAAACGATGCCGACTGATTCAAATTTCATTCCGCATGACAGGTCAATTAATCTTCTAAAATATCATTTGATTATCTACGCTTTTGATACATACCATGCTTCCACATTTTCCATATCAAAGGATGAATATACGATTCGTTAAACTATCAGTTAATTAATTAGGTCACTGTGTCATCTATATAATGAAAGAAAGAGAAAAAACAACACGAACAAAAATTCGATAGGAGAATAATCATGAAAATTTCTAATGACTATTCACATATTTCCACTTGAATTAAGCTTCATGATATCATATAATATGTTTGACTCTTATCATAACGAATATTTCTGCTTGATTATGCCTTTTCTCATTAATATTGCCTTTCATTAGTTCCCGGCTTTTTTTTTGCTGTCGACAAAAGAATTTCTCTTTTAGATATTAGCATTGGGTTGACGATTTGCCAATGGTTTTATATTGTGGTTCTTTTGCATCCTATTTTAATTTATTATTCTTTTATCTCGATGGCTACACGCATTCAATTGTTGTCACAGCGTAGATCTTTAACGCATTGTATTTGCATATTAATTAAGTACTTGCTGAGATTTTGTTAGAATGAAATAAAAAGAAAAAGAAAAATGTTCTTTTTTTTCCACATTAATAATATTTTATTTCGAGAATAGGAAAGTGATGGAAAAGCAAACGAGCAGAATTGATGTTGTTTTATTCATCTTCAGATGAGTCTTCTGTAATCCATGAAGGTGGTAAAAACTCTTCGACCATAGTCCAAATAATATCTAAACAAAAAAATGAAAATATTTCGAAATAAAAAATTGTTAATTTACTTTTCCATGTATTAATGGAATGATTTTCATTTGAATGCGGATCGTTGAGTACTTCCGTAACTGGCTCATCTACTGGTTCATGCAATGATGTCAAATATGGGTGAGCTACAGGTAGAAATAAACAAAAAATTCTCTTCTCTTTTTCCGCTTGAAAATATTTACCTATTGCTTCTGCTGCAGATGGACGTTTGCTAGGATCGACGTCTAACAAATATCGAAGGAATTGAATACCTGAAAAAAAACCAAATAAAATGTAATAAATTCATCGATATGTTTGTGTACCTTCTGATGTAAGTTGAGTTCGAGCTGTGGCACGTGGATGTTCATGTCCAAGTGCAAAACGTACATTAAAATCTTGTGGCGGATAATTTGGTAATTGTTGAAGTCGTGCAAGTACATCTTGATGGAACGATTCTCAATATAAAAAAAAACAACATCATTCAAGTAGTTCTTTCATACTTTCTGTGCAACCCATCTGCGTCAATGTTGCAACATCAGGAACGCCAGTTAACTCGAATATTTGCTCTAATTGATCGAGATTGTCGTTTCCACGAAATATAGCTTGTAAACAAACCAATTGCGCCATGATACAACCGACTGCCCATACATCAATGTTTGCATTGTATTGTCCCTCACTGATGCAAACTTCGGGTGCACGCCACCATCTAATCAAAGATACTTGAACATGTTTGCTGTAGAGACAAAAAAACAGAACGATCATACCGAGTTGTAACATAAACTGTTGTTGGATCAGCTGTCAAAATACGTGCAAGACCAAAATCAAGAATCTATACAGAAAAAACGTTCGATTGAAAATAAGATTACAAACAAAGACAAAAGTCTACATAGATATTTCCGTCTCGATCCACTCCAATATTTGCCGGTTTTAAATCCTATTTGAAAAGAAAACTATTGATCTATCTGTGAAAAATTGTTTTTAAAACTTACACGATGAACTATACCTGCTGAATGCATGAACTAAATAATTGAAGAATTATTAGATTATGAATACGAATTATTACGAATAACTTACTTTTAAACCCCTGAGAAGTGAGTAAATAATTTGCTTAATATGACCTTCTTCAAATGGGGTAGTTGGTCGAATAATTTGATTTAGATTAAATTCAGCATAATTTGTTACGAAATATCTAATTTATAAAATGAATTTATCAATATTATCCAAAACTTAATACATTCATTACTTACAAATTTTGAAAATGTTCAACATCTATATCCGGTGTGAAAACATGGTATAATTGTATGATCTATAACGAAGAAGAATTTCATAAATACGATGCAATGAAAAACTATGATGTATACTCACATGTGCATCTGAATGATTAAGATACATAAGTAATCTCAGTTCACGGTAAGATCGTTTTGCATGAATGTTTGTTTGAAACGGAGCATGAAGTTTTTTAATTGCTACTGTTTTTCCTGTTACCTAAATATAGATTATCAATTGTTGATTTCAATATTAATATCAAACGTACTTGATCATCAGCTTTACTAAATAATAAAAGACAGCAGTTAGAAAATATGTATCAATGATAGGAAGTAGTCAACTTACATAACAGCACCAAAACCACCGTGTCCGACCCTAACGGGATTTTGATATCGATCAGGTAGTGTAAAAAGTCGACCCCCAACTTCATATGTATGCCAACCTTCTCGATCTGTTTGATTGCTTGCCATATTAATCTTTATGTTAAATCAAGAAAAAAGAAAATAACAAAACATCAAAATAAAATCCTTAAATTTATTCTCAATTAAAACTCAGTAGATGACAAACAAACCCATACTTATTTCTATGCATTAGAAGGAAATTTCTTTTTTGTTAAAGTCAATACAAATAAAAGAAATGATACGAACATGACGTAGTTTTATCTAAAAACAGAGATTTTTATGGCACACATAAAAAAGCAGATCGTATTTAGTTCGTGATTAAAAATAAAGTACTATCAGATAGTACAAACTAAACGACGCTGACTTAGACTTCAGTACTCATATTTTGTGTAATACCACCAACCCAAGATGGTGTCTTAAATTCTTGAACCATTTTCCATACAATATCTGAAGCAATTGAATTTATAAATGAAGAAGACTGTGATTTATAAATACCTTTCCATGTAGAAATATTATAAACAGCATCATCATGTTCGTCGTGCAAAGGATTCGTTGTTGGTTCAACGTTTCCATGACGTAGATCATTGAAAAATGGATGTGCTACAAATAATTAATGATGAATTTCGATAAAACTCCCTATTTACCTAAAGCATCTTCGGCAGTTGGACGATTTCTAGGATCAAATTGTAGTAATTTATCAAGTAAATCAATCCCTATTCGAATGGTCGATAGAGAAATTCAGACATTAAACTATTTAACTATCATTTTACCTTGATCAGAGAGACCAGACACAGGTATTTGAGACGAGTCTTCGTATTCATAACCAAACCATTCTTTATAATCTGCTTTATTTACACGTGGCAATCCATTGATATAGTCTGCACAATCTTAAAATCGTATTTAAATTTAGAAAAAAACATGTAAAACTACAATTTTTCTTCGAACAAACTTGTTGTGCACACTGCATTGACAACATCAGCTGGAGGTGTTCCGATAACTGCAAATATTTTATTCAATTGATCAATATGATCTTTGCCACGAAATATGGGTTCTAATAAAACTAATTCAGCCATAATACAACCAACAGACCATATATCAAGTTTCTTATCATAGTGCTCCCAGCTGACATAGATTTCTGGTGCACGCCACCATCTGTTATGATTAGAAATTCATACCAATAGTTAATACAGATGTAAGAAATGCATTTACCTCGTAGAAACATAACCAGTTTGTACACCTTTAGATGAAACACGAGACAAACCAAAATCAAGGATCTACGTATAATACAATCATCATTAAAAGTCAAGATTAAATTTTACTTACAAAGACATTTAAATCTTTATCTATGCCAATATTGACAGGTTTAAGATCCTATTTAATTACACAATAAAAACGTAAGACATCAAAATTGGACTTACACGATGAATAACATTTCCTGAATGCATATACTAAATATCAAAACAGTTTCATATTATTTAACTATTTAATAGGAAAATTCGCACCTTCAATCCAACTAGAATCGAGTAGATAACACGTTTGATATAGTTCTCATTAAATGGTCCTTGATCTTTTATAATTTTGTCAAGATTGAAATCTGCATAATTGAATACGAAATATCTATTTCATAGAAGATCAATGAATATTAAGAAAAGGAAAAAAACTCTTTATATTTTAGCTACAAATTTTGAAAAGTTTGAAGAGTTTTATCTGGTGTGAACACATCATACAATTGAATAACCTATAACTCAATTAGTAAATTTTCACAGTCGATAGAGTGGAATACAAACTGAAGCTGCTGGATGATTGAGATCTGTCAATAATTTCAATTCACGATAAGTACGTAAAGCATTCGTTTGATCAAGAAAAGGTTGAAGAATTTTTTTAATCGCAACTTTTTTCTTTGAAATCTAAACAAGATAAATGAGTTAATAGATCTACTAGTTTAAATGTAAACATACGATATCTTCTGCACCTCTATATTATAAAAAATAAACATTGATGTAATCTTCGTTTAATGAAGTTATAAACTTACATTACAGCACCAAATGTACCTTGTCCAGCAAAAAATGCATTTTGATATCGATTAGGTAATGTATAATGTCGGCCTTCAACTTCGATTGTATGCCAGCCTTGTTGATCTGCTTGACTATGAGTCATATTGATTGGTATGCTTCACAAACATAATATTAGAATAAAATACATGTAACAGATTAGAAAAACGAAATAAAATTTTATCTAAAATGTCAAAGATCTTGTTTGTATTTCGTAAGAAAAAGTAATAAGCAGATGACATTTATTTCACAACGAAAAAAAAACATTCTTTTTCTAGAAAGTAATTTGATCAGTTGGCATCATTCGATGCATCATCATCAATCCAAGATGGTGGCTTAAAATCTTGAACCATTTGCCAAACAATGCCTAAAACAATCAAACGTGGAAACAAATAACATTACGGTTCGTCAATACTTTTCCATGTAGAAATACTATGATTAGCATCGTCATGTTCGTCGAGTAGCGGTTTAGCAGTTGGTTCCTCTTCCGAATCATGTAAGTTATTGAAAAACGGATGCGCTACAAATCATACGAACTATATACGTACGTATGTCAATGAAACTAATTATTTACCTAAAATTTCTTCGGCACTTGGACGTTGTCGAGGATCAAATTGTAATAATTTATCAAGTACATCAATACCTGTTCGAAAACACATAAGATCGAAATAAAATCATTGTGAAATGCATTTTTTTTTCATTCTACCTTGAGCAGACAGACCAGATTTAGGCGTTGAAGATCCTTCTTCATATTTAAAACCAAACAATTCTTGATAATTTGCTTTATCTCTTGACGACAGTCCATTGATATAGTCTGCACAGTCTTAAAAGAACATACGGATTAAAAAAATATCAATTTGATAAGTTTTTTTTAATTTTTAAACGAACTGCCTGTGCACACTGCGTTTACAACATCAGCTGGAGGTGTTCCGATAACTGCAAATATTTTATTCAATTGATCAATATGATCTTTGCCACGAAATATGGGTTCTAATAAAACTAATTCAGCCATAATACAACCAACAGACCATATATCAAGTTTCTTATCATAGTGCTCCCAGCTGACATAGATTTCTGGTGCACGCCACCATCTGTTATGATTAGAAATTCATACCAATAGTTAATACAGATGTAAGAAATGCATTTACCTCGTAGAAACATAACCAGTTTGTACACCTTTAGATGAAACACGAGACAAACCAAAATCAAGGATCTACGTATAATACAATCATCATTAAAAGTCAAGATTAAATTTTACTTACAAAGACATTTAAATCTTTATCTATGCCAATATTGACAGGTTTAAGATCCTATTTAATTACACAATAAAAACGTAAGACATCAAAATTGGACTTACACGATGAATAACATTTCCTGAATGCATATACTAAATATCAAAACAGTTTCATATTATTTAACTATTTAATAGGAAAATTCGCACCTTCAATCCAACTAGAATCGAGTAGATAATATGTTTGATATAGGCTTCATCGAACGGTTTTTTATTTTTGATAACCTTATCTAGATTGAAATCTGCATAATTGAATACAAAATATCTATTTCACAGAAGACCAAAGAATATTAACAGAACAGAAAAAAATACTCTTTATATTTTAGTTACAAATTTTGGAACGTTTGAAGAGATTGATCTGGTGTGAACACATCATACAATTGAATAACCTATAATTTATAAGCACAAGTATGTGATGTGACAGTGAATTAAATTCGATGCAAACTTCAGCTGCTGGATGATTGAGATGTGTTAATAATTTCAATTCACGATATGTACGTTTAGCATGTGTTGAAGTTTCAAATGGTTTAAGCATTTTTTTAATGGCGACATTTGTGTTCAATAACTGAGTTAAACTGGCTATTAAATTGATTTATTATTGAAACATTCACTTACTTTATCTGTGACTCCTCTGTATTCGAAAGAAAAAACAAATGTTTAAACGATGTTTATTATACATGAGAATAAACTTACATTACAGCACCAAAAGCACCCTGTCCTGCACAAGATGGATTTTCATATCGAGTTGGTAACGTATACGATACCCCTTTACATGTATGAGTATGGTATACAGTATCATTTGATTGGCTTGTAGCCATACTGGCCGATGCTAAAAACAAGATCGAATGAAAAAAACCCAATAATTATGGTAAACAAAAATTAGTTACTAGAACGAAAAAAATACATACGTTTTTCTTCCTTTCGTTCTTCTATTTTTGTCGGTGTAAGAGAATCTGATGACGAATACGTTCGTTTATGTTTGCAAGATAAAAATTTTCTTAGTCGTTTAAAGAAAGTCGTTTTTGTATTTTATTATTCGGATTATGAATACTGACGACGGTATAATCTACAAATTAGAAAATTCTTTATATTTTTGTTTGAATATTAGTATGTGTGTGCGTGCGTGTGTTTTTTGATGAAACAATGAAATATAAAAGGCAGACAGAAAAACAAAAGTGATAAAAAAAATTGCAGCACACGGTCGTAAGTGTTAGTATCAACGATAGTAAACAAATAGATGGCTGATGATTGATGTAAAACGAAGTCGATTTCATAGTCATAAGAAATATTTATATGTTTGGGAAATTGTGTTGATTTGTCATTATTTTTTCTTTTTATTTTCTTCCATTCTGTCATTGCTTTACCTTCGCTGGCAAGAAAATGTTTTTTTTTCTATGAAACAGAACAACACCGCAAAACGTGAGCTTGTCTCTCCAGAAAAACATCTGATATTTCGCAATAAGAATGAAAGTATAGAATAATCGTTCGCTAATCTTTTTTTACAAGAGACAAACACTTGAGTATCATCGAAGATTAATAAGAGTCTTTATATTTTCTTATGAAACTGAAATATATATAATCGAGAATATTGTAATTAGTATTTGCATTTCGGATGTCAGAACAATATTTATACATAGTTTGCAGATCGACCTAGAATAATTTCAATAAGAAATTGTTCGTTACGTACATATTTAGATAACCTTTTCTTTCATTTTTCCATTAAAAAAAACGCTATAGGGAAACAAATCAATACCTCACATATGATGACTTTTCCTGATTATAAATATATGCATGATTTCCTCTTTTGTTCGGTAAAATATGTCATCATGATAATGCGAGTGTAAAACACAAGATTTTCAATATACGAATGTGCATGTTCGTATAAAAATTTATTTCTAATGTAACCTATATTGTGAACATCAGAACGATAGTAGAAGAAATAGCATATATGGTTTTTTTTCCTGGAATATTTCAAAAGTAACAGAACATTTTCTATTGAACCATATGGAAAATGAGTATCTCATTCAAATAGAAGCAGAATGACAAATCAATATTTACTTTAGATACCAACATTTTAAAATAGGTTTCGCACTGTTTTTTTCTACGAACAAAAGTGTTGTTATTTGATCAAATGTCTACATATATTTCTTTTAAACCAAGTAACAAAAGGCAAACTTGGCCTACACATTATTTTCTTTTTCTTTTTATCTTTTTCTTGTCACATTCTCTCTACCGCTATATCTTGTTTCCCAAAGAATAAGCATATTCCAAAAGTAATTACAGATAGTCTAACGTGCTTTCTTTTTTCTCTCTCTCCCTCTCTCGCTCTTCGACACAACTACTAACGGTCGTTTTCTTCTCATAAATGAGTGTAGGAATGAATAAAGTAAGAAACTAAAATTACTGAAAAGACATCGTTGCGTTTCTTTTTTTCTCCTCTTGTTCGTATCATATATGATGTCACATAAATTAACTGAGCATCGATCATTAATGCAAATGACGACGACAACCAGCAGTCGATTGTTGAATGTCAGTGATACCAATGTAATGTTTAAACGACAGTCAACAGTGCAACGATGGATCTTTGGAATGATTATTGGTTCAGCACCATTTCTAGCTATACTTGTTTGTTGGATGTTCGTGTCTTTAATTGTGAATAATTTAGTTCGAGTTTATCAACGACGAAATGCACGATTTCGACGAGATACACCAACAAATGCCACAAATTCTATGTTATCGAAAATTGATGTTTAATATTTGATTTGCCATTATTATTCTTATTATGAAAATAAACGTAAATGATAATTGTTGACTAAAAATTTTGGTAAGACTTTTCTAATGTATCCAATCAATGAAAATTATTATTTCATTTCTATTTTTACTAAATTTCCTTTTTCTTATTCGAAATTCTTCTTATATGTAATTATACACGTACTTCATTTTTCAAAAAAAAGAAGTTTTTTTCTGAGAAAACTTTTATTTAATCATAGACTAAACAAAAGGGAATGATATTGCGGGGTTTTTCGACTTATAGAACAGCTAAATAATAAATGGCTTACCTAGACGTGTTCTTTGTAATATACAGATAAGAATTATTGACTTGAACTAGTTTTTCTTTTAATCAGAGATGATAAATATTAAGGACAAAAGATGACTCGAAGGACTAGCATTGTTCATTTTGAAAAGAAGATAAATATTGATTAGAATAGAATGACTTTCTTATCGAGTGTCTTATGTTTATGAAAAATATTACGTACTTAGCAGATGAATGAAAATTGATCTTAATAAGTTTTGTTCATTTGGGTTCGGTGAATCAATGAATACGTTAAGCAATTCCATTGGAATTCAGTAATCTTGATTTGATTGCTATTTACTGATGCATTTCAAATATCTGTCTCGTATCTCTATTCAAATGAGAAATATCCAGTCTTTCAATCATATCATATGAGCAATCTTGTGAAATTAAACTAATCTTTTCTCGTTATTATATACTCTATAAATACGTAATAGAATCGAAAGAAAAAGAAAATTTATTTTTTTTTTATCTTCACCAGTCATGAGGAACAGCAAAAGAAAAGAGAAAAGAAACGAACTAAGCAAGAAAACACACACACACAGAGAAAAAAAGAAACTTTTTTTGCCGCTACAGATAGATACTGTTACAAGAGCAAACCATAATTTGTTTTATATATTCGTTCAATATGGATTGATTTTAATGGTGGGGAAATCGTGATGATATGATAAACTCGATGGAATGCAAGCAAAATAGGTGACAAAACGAAAAAGTAAATGAAAAAAAAAACGAAAACGAAAACCGAGAAGTACTAATCGACAAGTAGCACCCTGCATGAGAGAGCAAAAAAATCGAGAGAAAGAGAGAGAGAATCAATCATCAGACTACGTATTTTGTGGCTAGAGAAAAAGGATGAAAAAAAAGGAAAAAAAAGAGAAGAAGAATAATTGTACATATAGAATTAAATCTATCTCGATGATAACGACGATGAATCCATTCGACGAGTGTTACCATTCGATGAATAAAGACTCAACCACGCATCGAGTGACTGTTGACACACCTGAGGACGTTTTCCTAGATAGACAGACAGACATGACAAAAAAAAACACGTTAATTTCATTCAATCGCATCGAACTTACCAACTTTTTGCTTAGCTACTAACAAACCATTACTTGTAAAGCCACAATCAAGCCATTGGTGAAGAATAGCTTGTTCATGTCCAATCTAGAATATAAATTATATATATATTTTATTTAAAAACATTTTCTCATTAAATCACATACTTCCGATGCTGTAAGAAAATGTACGGGCAACAAATTGCCATCACAATCCATCAATGGATGATAAAATGTTTGTGAATCACTGTTTTCATTTAATTGTGGATTGTTAAATGATGGTGATATGGATGCTAATGAACGTTGCATGTGTATTTGTTGAGTATCATTGTTATCTTGATTTTGTATTAATGGCGATGATGAACGTGATGATGATGTCGATAGACTAATACGTTCTTGCATAGGTACAAGTGCGGAAAAATGATTTCGTGTAAAACCAAGACAAATCGGCGATTTCGAACAGAAATTTGGTTCCCAAAGTAACGGCAAATAAACGCCTTGAAAACGAGCTAAACCAATAAAATATTCTCCATGATAGGATTTCACATTCGTAACACCATAGACAATAATTGGCCGACGTAGAACATGTGACAATGCAAATATATGTGCATGTCCTAAACTTTCACCAGGTTGATTTGCAAATGTTAATACGTCAGTCCAATCGCTGAACAATTGATGTTCATCTTGAGTATAAAGTTGTTTTTCAGCAGCCAATCGTTCGTATTCACTCCATCGTTCGAAAAATCTAACGAAACAATAAGAAAATGATGGCTATCAAACGAATATGAATTCTCGTACTTAGTTGAACCTTTTTGTAATGATTCAGCCATGGCTAATCGTAATGTATTTTCCGTATCCCAAACGCCGAGACAAACTTGAAGAACACTGTCTAGTAAACAATCACCATTTTTTCGATTCCATAATGCGTATAAACGAGAATGAAGATTGTTTGTCACTTCAGTGTTCCAATTAATGATTCGATTGTCGATTTCAAGTTCTTTGAAAGTAAAATAAGATTGAAAACAAAAGAAATGACAACGAAATTTTCTACCTTGTTGAACTTGTTGATCGAGAATATCATCGAAGATTTGTTGTTGTGTTCGATGAGAAAAATCTCGAATTTCTAAAATAACAAAAGCAAAAATAATTGAATATTTGTATGATATGAATGTCGAACCAGCTGGCAGAACTGCTGTGAACCATTCCGTCAGAAAATGACATTGAAAATCGACGAGTTTCTTCAATTTTAAATGACTTTGAAAAAAATGTTGAATCATTCCATTAATTCGATTGCAACTGTTCGCAGGTACACGTCGTTGATGTGGCGTTTTCTTTTGTTGTCGTATTAATTGTTGAAAAGCTGTTTCAATTTTACAGAATTGTTCGATTTGTCCTGTGATATTGGCGAGATTTTTCAATGTTCGTCCAACGAGTTCGATCGATGTCAAATAATTACAAGTTAAATATTGTGTATCTTCAATCGTTATTTGTCGTGTTGGATCACCACCACAGAGAAGATATTCGAAAACGATTGTTAATAAACCACGATCGAGTAATGTTTGACAAGCTTTCAACCATAAACGATCGGACGAAGTCGATGAAGAATTTCGTTTCGTTGAATGTAAACGTTTGTCACCTGTCGATCGATGATGATTATGATATTTACTTTCTTTATTTGCTATTCGTTCGACATTGATATTTTCCATTGATTTATTGATTGCATTCATACGTTGTTCTTCATCAGTACCAATTAATATTGATGAACATGTTGACGATGAACATGTAGGCGTTGGATTGATTGAATTCGATAGATTCGTATTTGAAGTATTATGACGAGCATTTCCACATGAAATACATTTTTTCGTTGCTGGATAATCTATGAAATATTTCAAGATTAAGTTTCAATTCGACCTTGATCTCAGCAGAAAAGAATAAAAAAAAAAAGCTCGCCCTGTTCTTTATTCTTTCGTCAAGGACATTTGCATTAGCATGCTTGTTGTTGTTGTTGTTGTTGTTTTCTTTTTCTCCTATCGACTTACTATCAGTTGTACATCGTGAACACGACCATTTTCTTAAACGTTGAGCAATAAGACGAGAATCAGCTGTAGATGGTGGCAATGAGATTCGTTCATTGGTATTGATATCACTCGATGATTGTACCGATGAAACACGTGATGTACCAATTAAACGATACGAACCACACTGCGTACAACGTATTGCTCGTGGATAATTTAAAAATGTACATTGATCACAGGGCCATTTCTCAACAGAATCGATATATGTTGCTGGTATTTGTTGTTGTTGTTGTTGTTGTTGAGCTTGATCTTGTTGAATTTGAAAATCTGATGATGTATTCAATTGATAAATATCGCCTGATGCTGTATTGATTGTCGATATTTTCGCTTGTCGACACATCGTACATCGTTGTGCGACAGCAAAATTAAAATATGTACAAAATGAACATGCCCATTTATCATCGATCAGTGTTGGTGTTGCCATTGTATCTAAAGTATTTGTTTCGACATTTGCAGTACGATTTTCAATGTCATCATACGATGACTCATCTTCATCATCAATTGGATTGTTCATCTAATCGGAGAAAAAAAAAGAAAAGAAACGATTGTTTATTTATTTACTTAGGTGTTATTGTTGTTGTTTTTTTTCTCTTCTATTCAATATAAATTAAGATGACTTACTATGAATATAATTTCTTTTGATTAATTCTACTATCGTTCCGAAATGAACATTGACGATAAACAAAACAATAGCTCATCGAAATATTCAAATAGATGAACGGAAAAAATATATATTTTTATTTAACTTTCGACAATAATAATAATAATAATATAGGAACAAATATCTAAAACAAAATGCACAAGTTTTCTTTTTTTTTTATCTACTCAAATGCAATTTAGACCAATGACAATAAGGACAACAGCGAAGTCACCTGCTTTCCTTCGTGCCTCGCTCGTTCTTGCTGCTACGTCTTCCTTCCTTCCTGCTGTTTTTTCTTGCTTTCTGTCTGTTTGCCTGCTTGGTTACTACGAATGAGAAATATCGACCAATGAAATCTGTTCGTCAAACCTCTACATTATTTATTCCGAGAATGCAACAACAACAAAAATCTCAAATGAAATCTTGTCTAACACAAGAGAGCAATGTGATGAACATGATTTGTTAGATGATGCTGTTGTTAGTTTTTTTTTATCGTTCTTTTCTTGTATATTTTTTCTTTGAAATAACAGATCAATACAAAACACACATGCACACATAAAACAAAAAACAAGTTTAACAAGTACGATCTATGGCGATGTGATTATTTGTCTGATGAATATTTAACGATGATTTTTGTTGAATTTTATTTAATTTAATCAAATAAACCAAAACCCTGCAAAGAGAAAGATAGAAGAAACGATTTCAAAAAACCAAAAATCCTACCATATCATCTCCTTCATCATCTGATTCTGGTTTTTTCTTTTCTTCTTTTTTGGGTTCTTCTTTAGCAGCAGCTTTAGCACCGGCTGCTGGTGCAGCGGCAGCGGGAGCTGCAGCACCACCGACTGGTAAACTTGATAATTTCTTCGTACCTTCAGCAATAACTTGTTCAAGATTTTTGCCTTTGAGTGCGTCAACAACTTTTTGTGCTTTTGCATTGTCGGATTCAACACCAACACTACCAAGAATTTTCGCTATTGTGGCAACATCTGGATTAGCATTTCCAGCGATGGTTGCGAGAACATAAGCAGCAGCGTAACGCATTGTAATTTGAATCAGAAAATATTGGGAAAAAACAACGATGTAGTTTTTCTGAAAAAGACACACAAAAAATACAGATCAACTAAGGGAAAAAAATCGATTTTTCGAAAGAAATCAGATTTAAAGAATAAATAACGAATAATAAACCAACAGAAGTATTTGAAAAACCTCGATGAATATCATTCGATTGAATAGATAGTGCATAATTGCATTGAAAATAAAAGCAAAAATCTTCATTGGTTTCGCGAAACTTCCAATAGAACAACTGAAAAGCATCTGAAGAAGAAGGAAAAAAAAGAGAGAAAAGACTTGTTTATTTTTTTCCTCATCTCAACGATATTTGATGTCTCATACGTCATTTTTATCTGCACTATCGATTCATTCCGATGATTAATATTCAACAAATTCTAATTCAACAAAACTTATTGTAAATTCTTCTTAATTTTATTATCTATTCAATCGAAGTATCAATGGTGGATCAACCACCTGACGTCGACATGAAAAGTAAAACACTATTTCGTCAGTAGATTGTTCTATTCGAATTACATTTTATTTGAAGATGCCGGCAATGACGACGATCTACTTGAATGGTATCCATCACAAGTCAAAGGACCGATCGATGACGAAGTACAAGAAGGTAGGCAGACGAAAAACCGACAGCTGAGTTCAGCATTGTTGTTTTTCTTTCGTAGCGGATTTAATATCAACAATTGAATTCAATGAAAACGGTGAACTTCTTGCTGTTGGTGATAAAGGCGGACGAATTGTTGTATTTCAACGAGAACAACAAGTAGATAGAAATCAATTGAATATAATAAAATGAAGAGAAACAAACACGTATTTCGTTGATTTAGACAAAAACATTGCCACGTCCAAATGAATACAATGTCTACATTACATTTCATTCGCATGAACCCGAATTTGATTATTTAAAAAGTTTAGAAATCGAAGAAAAAATCAATCAGATACGTTGGTTAAAAAGAAAAAATCAAGCACATTTTCTTCTATCAACGAATGGCAAGAAGAAGATTTTTTTTTTTTATTTTTTCGGATAAAATAAATAAGATTTTGCTTTTTAATTTGCAGACAAAACAGTGAAATTATGGAAAATCTCCGAAAAAACAAAACGTGCCGAAGGTTTCAATTTACGTGATGACGATGGCGTGATTCGTTCGGCAAGTAGTCTTACAAGTCTTCGTATACCCGTGATTAAACCGATGGAATTAATGGTCGAAGCAACACCTAAACGTGTCTTTAGCAATGCACATACGTATCATATTAACTCGATATCATTGAATAGTGATCAGGAAACATTTTTATCTGCTGATGATCTACGAATTAATCTATGGCATACTGAAATAACAAATCAAAGTTTTAGTAAGATCGAGAACAAAACCGTGTTCATTCGTGTAGAAAATGCTTCTTTGTGTGTGTGTGTGTGTGTGTATCCTCGAAATTTAATTACTTTCTATTTTTGATGAGCAAACATAAGGATAAAAGACAACATGCACTGCTCACTTTCTTCGATTTAACAGAAAATTAGTTCAACGTGAGTGAATTAAGAGGGAGTGTAGCCGCCAAAGCTCATTTATCTGTGAACATACATTAATACATTTAATTGCCAAAGACATCCTGTTGAGATAAATTCCACTAGAAAATCTTCGATAGATTATCATTGGATCTTTTCAATGACGACATATGAAAAAAGAACGAAGAAACGAGAAGTATCATTTGCTTTTTTTCTCATATTAATATTGAAGAGATTAATTAGTATCAAATTTTCGATTGTTTCCAAAGTAATCTTGATGTTTCTTCGCCCTTTCTATTTTATTATTAATAAAATACAATCTTCACAGATGATGTTTTCTTTGAATAGACATTGTGGATATAAAACCACCCAATATGGAAGATCTAACGGAAGTGATAACCGGTGCCGAATTTCATCCACGTGAATGTAATCTATTTGTATACAGCAGTTCGAGAGGTATCATACGTCTTTGTGACATGCGACAATCAGCACTTTGTGATCGACATTGTAAAAGTAAATGAATAAGAAAGAAAAGCATTTTCCATTCAATTCTTGTTTTGTTTTTTTCGATATAGTTTTTGAAGAACCGGAAGATCCAGCAACTCGTAGTTTCTTCTCGGAAATAATTTCATCGATTAGTGACATTAAATTCAGTCATTCAGGCAGATATATGTTAACACGAGATTTTCTTAATCTGAAAATCTGGGATTTACAAATGGATAATAAACCTGTCGAAACTTATCCAATACACGAATATCTTCGTTCGAAACTATGTGTTCTCTATGAAAACGATTGTATTTTCGATAAATTCGAATGTTGTTGGTCGCCACGAGATGAGTATGTGTCAAAAAAAAAATATAATTTTCATTTTTCTTTCTTTAAATAATTAAATCTAGTCATCTATTAACTGGTTCTTATCATAATTTATTTAAAATAACATCACGTGTGACGAATAAAGATGCAATATTTGAATCATCACGTGAACAAGCCATTCGTCCACGACAATTATTGAAAGCAAAAAAAGTCTCGCCAACAGCTCGTCGAAATCGTCGCGACGAAATTCATCCTGATAGTTTAGAATTTTCGAAAAAAATTCTTCATTGTGCTTACCATCCAACAGACAATATTATTGCCATTGCAACAGCACACAATCTTTTTACATATGTAGCCAAGGATTCATCAGTATCATCTTAGACAAGAACATAATTACAGAAAAAAAGGAATATTTTTTTTTCTCTTCTTTATTCATATATTTTCTTTTCCTTCGTCTATTTCAATTAGATTATTTAAAATGAACAAAAAAACATAAGCTGTTCCTTTCTCTCTTCTTCTTCTTCTTCTGTGTGCTTCTTACAAATCATTTGAATGATAGATGAAAAAGAATTAGTCAGTTTATACAAGAATGAAAGAGCTTATTTATTTTAACATCATTCTCATTTAATTGAACCTCGGTGATGATTTCTATCTTATACTGTAAGACATTATATTTCTTTTTCTTTTCTTTCTTTTTGGTCGTTGTTCTCATTCGTTTATCTATTACTATCCCTTCTATTCAACAACTTATACACCAGTGAGTTCGATTTCTTCTTCATCTTTCTGTATTTTTTTGATTCATGATTAAAATATACACACATATCATTCCAGCGATAAGAAAAAAAAAACAACTGAAAACGACATTTTATGTCGAATACAGTATGTATTACCTCTTTTACTATGTCCCTCAGAGTCTTTTTTTTCTGTCAATGTTGTTATTCTTCAAGAAAAACGTGTATTCTACCTGTATGTGTGTGTATGTATTTTTTTTTACTACTATATAAATGTATGTTTTATTATCATCGAATCACAAAGACAAAACAACAAGAAAACAATAATTGTATGTGTTTATTTCCTCTGTCTCTTTCTTTTTCATCTATCAAAAACTTTAGCAAAAAAAAAACAAAAATTTTTCGAAATAAACAAAACACGGAATATGTTTTGCGTAAAAAATCAACTACGTTTATATATGTTTTTTTTTGTTTCTTTCATATCGTAGCCGAATGATGATAATTAATTATACGAATACGATTGCTGACGCTGAATTAGCCGGTAAAATTCGTCATTCGTTCGATATTCTTGAGCAATGTTTGACAAAATATACGCCAGAACAAATAGCTGTTGCATTCAATGGTGGTAAAGATTGTACACTTGTTTTACATCAATATTCATTAGTTTTAAATCAAATCTATTCACATCGGAATGAAAAACCTGTCCTACAGGCGTTATTTATTCAGAATAAACCACAATTTGATAGTGTACTTGAGTTTATTGATCAATGTGTTGAATTTTATAAACTTAATCTTATTAAATTCAATAATCGAATTAAAGATGCATTATTCGAATTGAAAACTACACATCCAAATATTCAGTGTATTATTATGGGTACACGTTTAACCGATCCGTATTCATCGAGTTTACAAGATTTTTCTTTAACCGATCCGACATGGCCTGAATATATGAGATGTAATCCGATATTAACCTATTCATATAAAGATATTTGGACAGTTTTACGAGAATTTAAAGTACCTTATTGTCAAATGTATGATCAAGGTTTTACATCATTAGGTGATAAAGAAAAAACAATACCGAATAGAAAATTACAATATCAAAATAATGATACTGGTTCGATTGAATATAAACCAGCGTATGAATTGGATGATGAACTAAGTGAACGAGAAGGTCGTGATTGACTTTTTTTTGTTTTCTGTTCATAGTATCATTTGAAATTAGAAATATATTCGATGTCGATCAAAGTCAAATTGAAAAACAAAAAGATTTTTGTATTTTAACAAGATGTTCGTGTTTTTTATTTTCTTTTTCATCACTGAATCTTTCGGGACGATTGGAATTTCTCTAAAGGATCATCGAAAAAAAAAGACAAACAAACAAACGTACAAATCTTTCTGCTAGAAACTAAAAAAAAGAAGTGACAAAAGAACCAACAAACGAAAGAATTTTCATTTATCAAGCACACAATTAGAATCTAAGCATTCGAACAAGAATAACGTAGGAAATAGAGAGAAAGGACGAAAAAGACGACCGTGCCGATGTGCTAATTCTACTCATCATAATGGGACAGGTACTAAATCATTTCTTGTCGATATTGTTGATTGATCTTGTGATTTAACTTGTCGATGAATAACCATCAATGTGAATAACAATGGTAAATGTATCAGACTGTATCGAAAAAGTTTTCTCGATGTTTGAGCATCGCGATGACGATAGAATTTATAGGATAAATAGACCAAATAGGCATTCACAGGTAATGTATCCAATGCAAATAACCATGTAGTCATATCGATAGCTGGAGCAACGATTGAACAAGCAAGACATATGGCAATTGAATAACGAAGTGATGTTATTAAACATAGACGTTCATGAGACACGCACATCATTTGATAACCAGCACGTTCGTATTCTCGTCGAATATTCCAACTCAAAGAATTAAAATGTGGAAATTGCCAAGCATAGAGAAGAAATGCTAATAAAAGTGCACCTAAATACAAACAATAATGGTTCAAATAAAACAAACCAACAAAACAAAATCCAACAAACCAGAATCAATCGTTCCAGTACAAGCAGTCCAACCCATAACAGGTGGAATTGCTCCAACAATCGATCCTAACCATGTGTTAATGATATGTTTTCTTTTCATTGGCGTATAAACACATGTATAGAGTAAAAAATTTGATAATCCAAGTAGACCAGTTAGAGTATTACAGCCTAATGCAAGAAGAGTTACACCTGAGATCAATGTTACACCGGCAAAACCAATAGCATGTCGATAACTAAATATAGAAATATAGATTTATTATGAGGAATTTCATTCGAGAGAGAAAAAAAAAGCCAAGTACCTCATTTGACCAAGTACGAGTACACGATTACGTGTTCGTTTCATTTGAGCATCGTAAGGAATCTCCATTAATTGATTGACTGTATTAGCTGATGCTGATGTTAGAACAGTGCCGAGTGTAACAGCCGCTAGAAGAGGAAAATTAACTGGAAGTGGAGCAATAAGAAATCCGTATGCTGCTGTTGTTGCAACAAGAACTATGGAAAATAGGACAAGTCATATTGAACATTGAATTAATATGATTTTTTACTGGTGAGATTCTTTTTCGATAATCGTGTGTAATAATCACACAATTGTTTTATTGATACACTTGCATTTTTATTCAAATCAGTTGGTAGAATAACAACGTCTTGTTCGGTTTCTTTGAATGTATGTTTCGCATCAGGATCATCCGCTTTTAATGGTGGATCACAAAATGGTTGTGTGGTTGCTGATGCTGCCGCTGTTTTCGATGTTGTTGTTGCATTCGATGATGCTAAATTGAGAATATTGCTTTTGAATTTTTCATTCGATTTAAGTGTTGATGTTGTTGAATTCGAAATCCATTCATCTGTATTTGTAACTTCCGAAAGTTTAGGACGTGGAACAGATGCATATCTTTGACATGATGCCGATGATATCTAATTTTATTTAAAAAAACAAAAAAACAAACAAGAAAAATGACTTTTATGAAACAAATAAATCATACAATGGATGGAGATCGAATTAGAGCTGAATACTGCCGCGAAAGATTTGATGTTACAATTTGAATCGATTGTATACGTATGGTAGATGTTGAATAACCATAACGAGGTACAATAAATGAAAATAACAATCGATTCATAATTTTATTTAACACATCTAGAGAAGAGAAAAACAACAACAACAACAAAATGCTGAATTATTATCTTGTCGAAATTCGTTTGTTGATAGAAAATAACCTAGATCTTAAATATGATCGAAAAAAAAATTTGCTGAATAAAAATTATCAGTATCGATATTTTTATTTGCGCATGTGCAACTAGCGAAAAAGAACTCGTCATTCGATTGGTCGATGTCGTCATCAATGAATAGTATAGACCACAGCAAAACAAAAATATGTAATGAGGACGCTAGAAATAATACGAATACTTTCGTTCGACATATCTTATAAAAGACTCAAACATATTTTATTTTATATTATTTTTACGAAAGCAATTACATTAAGTAAATTATCAATTGAAATAGTTAGCGTTGATAAAATGATCACAATAAGCATTTAAAATATAAGTCTTCTAAAGATTTTTATTTTTCCATTTCGAATATATTTTCATGGATAATCATTATTCTTCACGTACTTGTAACTCTAAAAGATCAATTGCATTAAGGTCTGCGACTGTTGCACATCGCGTTGTTTTATTTGACGCATCTGAAGATGATCCTGAATTTGTTCCAATAATAATCGGAACTTGTAAATCGAAATCTGTAAAGAGTCCTTTCATTTTAACATCAACTTTAATATCATAATGAATACTAATTGCAATTGGTGTTCGGCCAACTTTATTTCTATAAGTATATGTTGGTGAAATACCCATAGGTATAATGACTGGAAATACTGTTTTAATATGTTCATCAGTGATATTATTAAATTGTGGAATTGATAAACGAAATAGTTCGAGACGACGTCGGCTTATATCAATTTCATAACGTTGAATAAGACATATGTCGAGATTTTTAATGACAAAACGACTTGGATTCTGAACATCTATTGAAATTTCAATTTGTTCGCCAGGTAGAACGGCAGAACGTTGCATGATGCCTTTGACATAGATGTCTTTATTTCTGGTATCGAATTTAACAGCACATTGTGCATTTGGAATTTGCAGAAGATCTATTCGAGGATAGACACGAATCGGATAACGAAGATGAGTATTTGCAGAATACCATTTCTTTTCAATAAAAAGCTATAGCAAAGAAAAAGAAGAAAGTCAATCAAAAAGATTAGTTTTTTTCTCCTTTTTTTAATATTTTACTTGTAATTGATAACGAACAAATGGATAATCCTTTGGATGAATTGTCGGTGGTAGAACATTGGGTAAACGAAATGAAAATGGATATGTATATTCGCCTGCTGCTAATGTGAGCGCATCGTTTGTTCGACGAATTGACCGTCGTTGTTCATTTAATGCTGCTCGACTTAACAGAAGTTTCTCTCGAAATATTGTGATATCATGACGATCAGTGACTCGATCTGTAAGACCATTTTGTATGCGTACTGTTCGTGTGGTTGTATAGCCAACATCTCCGGTTAGTGTCAAATAAATATCATCAATATCATTTGTACCTTGTGGAATGGTAAAATGTACTTGACCTGATACAACATCACCAGCATAGTAAATTGTTGGCTGTGTTCGATCAAATACTACATCAATCGAACTATTGTTGTTACCCATCTTTGTGAATGTTACTTTGTCAATGAATTCTCTTCAAATAGAAAACAAATGCTAACTTGTTTTTTTCTCTATTTGATTTCATTTTTATTTTGATAGACGACCCGATTTTTGTATTAAAGGAAGAAAATATCACGTTCTTGAAAATAAAAGAAAACAAAAGGTAATTTTGATATATTTATTCAAGAAACGATTCCAACTGAGAGAGAAAAAATGAGCAAAAAACATGACTTGTTTTCTCAACTAAATACAGCCAGTGTGCTTTTGCATAGAGAAAAACCAACGAGCGTCTCAAGATGTTTTTAGGTATAATTATTTCGAAAAATTTTGAAACACATCAATATAATATTAAAATACAATTCATTAGTTATTCTGTTTCATTTCTTTTTATTTTCATTATTCCAGTAATTAGTATCTATATTTTAAGTACATTATTTATTTATTTTTTTCTATCCACTGCATTGTTTTTGGTAAATATTTGTGGGAAAAATAAATAATAGATGCATAGCGGACGGCTGGATGTTAGATTTCAAAGAATAAAATTCTTATAGATACGAGTAAATAGACCTGAATGATATTTTTTTCAATGATTTTTTTTTGTTCTAAAGAAAAAAATGAACTAAAAATTTAGAAAAATAACTAAACTTTCAAGTCTAGTCTACAAATTGTCAATATGAAATAATAGACCTAATGAATACATTTTAAATCAACCCATTTTAACTGGATAAATAACATTTTCAATGACAGTTTCTTCTTCTTCCGTCTCTTCGGTTGACGATGTGTCTGACGTAGTATCGGACTCATCGGATGTTACAGCTCGATACTCTTTGACCTTGTGTTTTGGACGTGCTTTATGATGTAAAACTTTCGATAATGAATCTTTCAATTTCAATGAGGAATGCTTTGATTTTTCTTTAGTTGAAAGATTTTTCGATTGTTCGAGAGCATAACTAAGAGCAGATTTAAGTTCTAAATTATCGCTGCTACTGACATGTTGTAAGATATTCGTAGGTAATTGATCAACAATAACGGCTTCAGGATATTTATCATTATCACCATCTACTTGCGATGGAATGGGAATATTTATCGGCTCTTTTGGTTCAGCATATTCGATGTTAAATCGATAACCACTTAGATCAGGAATTTTACTACCGAATAAAAAAACAAGTTTACACGAAGAAAAAACACGAAAGTTCATACATACCCGAGCATATTACTTAGATTTTCTTTGCTTAATTCAGGTATGTCTAATGTTGATGGTGTACGAAATAGTTCGGTTGATGAAGGTGCAGTATGTGGTCGTTGTATCACAGCTGGTGACAAATCTGATAAACTTTTGTTATGGATGACAGGTGCAGGTGGTTGTTGTTGTATGGGCCCTTTTGATTGGATCGGAACGAAAGAATATGGTAGATTTTGATGAGATAGACTAGCATATAAACCAGGACCTAAAATTGCGAAAAAAAAATGAAAAATTAATATTTATTCGCATATTGATAAAATCATGAGTTCGACCTGATGCAAATGAATTACTGGCTCGATTGATTGCAATATTTGGTTGTCTTGATATGTGAATAGGTTGATTATATTGTAGATTTCCTGATTGAGAATGTTGTAACAAGAAGAAATTACTATTCTGCTGAGATTTAAATGGTGCCTGATTGTTAGGAACAGGTCGTCCATAGGATTGACTTCGAGACGGTCGTGGAACCATCGGTGGAAGTGAAGCATACTGTTGTTGTTGTTGTGAGTAAATTGGCGGTTTTCGTTGTGGTTGTTGAAACGAATGTCTTTGTGTCTGATATCTGTGCTGTTGACGTTCTCTTTGCAATTGTTGAGTTATCAATCTGTTTATTTCTGATTGTTCAGCTTCCACTTGTCTTTGTATTCGTTGATTATCAAGTTGAAGCAATCGTTTAGTACGTTGTTGTTCTATAGCATATTCGTTTTGTTTTCGTGTTTGTTGCAAGTATTGTGCCAGTTGTTGTTTTTCTCTTTGTTGTTTTTCTAAAAGTTGTATTTGTTGTCGTCTCTGTTGCTCCAGTATTTGCTGTTGAAGTCTTTGCTGTTCAAGTTTGTGCTGTTGTAGTCTTTGCTGCTCGATTTTTTGCTGTTGTAGTCTCTGTTGCTCCAGCTTTTGTTGCTGAAGTCGTTGCTGTTCAAGTTTTTGCTGTTGTAGTTTCTGTTGCTCAAGTTTCTGTTGTTGTTGTTGCAATCTTTGTTGCTCGAGTAGCTGCTGTTGATATTTCTGTTGTTGTTGAAGAAATTGTTGATGTTGTTGATGACGTTGTTGTAATAATGATAGATTTTGTTGTTTCAATTGAGATTGTGAAACAGAAGTCGGGATTTGCTGTTGAATTTGAATAGATTGTTGCGGAATCGATGGTTTCGATTGATTCAAAACTGGCTGGCGTGATGTGACTATTGCTTTGTCGTTCGGAATTTGAACTTTATCAAGAAAATTCAGTACTATCGGTTCGGCAGTCTGTTTTGAATTTGATTTCGCTTTTAATTGATTATCAACAGCTTGTCGAATAAGATCTTCAGGTGGTGGACCACCAGCAGTTGGATCATAACGAACTTTCACGATAATGGGACCATCATCCTCTTCTTCTTCATCTTCTTCATCTTCATCTTCGCCTTCTTCTTCATCGTCATCATCATCATCTTCATTATCATTTTCGATATCACCATAATTAATAGTATTTGAATTTTCTTGTGCTGGCTGACTTGTATTTATAGTTCGAGCATCACTTGGTGCTATTGTGCTAGCAAACAAATTTCCTGTTACAAGTAAACTTGGTCCCGTTATTCGACTCATAGGAGCCATTGTATGTGCTCGTCGTTCACGTTGAATTTGATCATGTACTCTACCCATTGACCGTGAGCTAGGCAATGGTGTTGATTCTTTTGATGAAACATGTCGAGAATCAGGCAGAGCTCCAACACTCGACTGTCGCACTAAACTTCCGTTTTGATATGTATTAGAAACGAAATTCGTAGGTTTCAATTCTAAAAACAAAATACATACACGTAATTATATAAATAATGTCCAAAAATCAATTGCATTAAGACATACGTTGTACGGTTTGATGATTGACTTTTGGCGGTGGCGGAAGATTCGAACCAACATAATTTCCCGTTGTATTTACTACAGATACATTGGTTTGTTGAGGTGTCGAATACGTTTGTTTTAGTTGATTGAGAATCTTTGAATATTCATTTAATTGAACATTCTTCGATTGTTGTGTTGCGCTACTTTGATTCCATGTAACACCGTTAATTTGTCGTAAATTCGGCGTCGGTTGTCTATACGACGATTGATGATTAAACCCATGCGGCGGCGTTGTTGTCGTAGGATACATTCGTGCAAATGAGAGTAATTATCCAACCGAATTGTCTTACACCTTTGTCCTTGTCGATAACGATGACCAAATGTAATTTAAATTATAAATATATGAGAGAACAGAATGCACAAACATTATATACACGTATGTCGTGTTCGATGTATATAGACAAAAAAAAACACCTTGAATTATTTCTGATGTACACATTTTTACTGTGATCACGTATCTACACGTTCGTGATTCGCTTATTTATCTGCGCAAATTAGCATTACTTTTAACTAATGGTAGATAGATTTAAACGTAAAAAGTGATATACAGAAAAAAGAGGTCAAAGAGAATGATAGTGTAAAATGAATGGCTAACGTTATACGATTGTGCTACAGATTTGTTTTTCTTTTGTTTGCACTTAATTTTATAAGATTATATGGTTTCGAAGTTCCGTATTCATAAATCATTGAATGAATACGTTATCATCATTTATCATCTGACTAGTCAAAGACAAGGTATATCCTACTTACAGCTATCGCTAAATCATGCACTCACATTGATAATACGTGTACAGTCCCAATATGTATGATTGGTAATTTTTTCCTTCGATAGAAAAAAATGACATTCAAAACTTGAAAAGAAAACCATCGATCAATCAATCATGAAAACATGTCGATATATTTCGATTATAAATATTTTGCAAAAAATATAAAATAATCATCATCAATAATGAGTGATTCATTAGATCGAAGACTGAATATTATAAAGAAAACTATTCTTATTAGTTTGTTTCTTTGTTTTATTGTAATTATTTATTTCTTTTAATGAAAAATGAACTGTGTAAATACAAGTAATAAAGATAAATGTGAGTTTATTCCGTCGTATATCTAACATAGTAAGAGAAGCTTTGCTGTACAATCAATACTATAAAATCGAGATCAACACAAAATATTTCGTATTTTTTTTTGCACTGAACATAAATAAACATAGAAGAAAAAAAATAAACACAAAAGAGAAAAGCATTACTTCGATGAATTCGATTTCGATTTGTTTCGTCTTTTGTTAGGACATTAATCTTCGTGATTTATATCTTTTGAGAAAATCGGTATATAATACACGATAAAAAAGTATGGGATTGATGATCCACATAATTGGAATGAGTATAAATGTGACAAATAAATAGTAACGATCTCCAACACGATATCGATCATAGTAGACAAAAATACTAACAAAAAATAACATACATAAACGACAAAGAAAGAATGTGACAATATTAAGAATCATATTGAAATAAACAAAAAAATTCTCTCGTGGAATGTTAAATAATGAAAATAGTTTACGAGCATGTAAAAATATCGAATTCACTTCGGCTAACAATGCGAACATTTGATAGCCAATATTTTTTATACGAATTATATTCAAACCAAAAAATGTCAATGTCTAAACGAAATAAACGATAAGGTTATGTTAAACGCAAATAGTTCAAGGTTTCTATTTCTTCGATTCGTCACAGTCATTTTCGATTTTTCATAGTTAATCAACGGAATAAATTTGATTAGCTAGTAATAATTTACTTTTAATTTCGAACAATGATTTACAATTTATTATTAAACAAGGTTATTGATCGTATCGAAGATAGTCTATCGAGTCTCTATGTCTTTCTTTCGTATTCAATGAAACTCAAATCAATTAATACTTACAAGAATATGATGCAGTAGTATTTCATATAAATCTGAGCCATGTCTATTTGATATTACATCGCAAAGATCATAGCAAAAGTAACCTTCAAACATAGAAAAAACGAACAATTTTAGTTAGTTTATATCTTTTTTTTTTCGATAAATACCGAATGATAATGAGCAAGTAACATATGTGACAAGATTAACATGATCAACGAAATCTTCGTGTAATTCGTGATAGATCAAAAAACTGTATAGAACAAGTGCACCGGTTATGAGAGAATGCAACCAACTAACTAATAGATTTAATCGTTGCCAACGTTCTTCATCTGCATAAGTCAACCAAGTCCGAAGAGGCGGTTTCGATATTGTTTGACTATCTTGTTTTTTTGCGTAAAGTCGAAAATAGGTTAATGGTACTATTAACTGCCGAATGAAAAGAAAAAATGCAAATGATATTGCAGCTGTAACGAGGCCAAGTGTTACGTTAATCGTAACCATTTATCTAAATAGATGAGGAAAAAAAAACAACATAAAAATTATTGCATTTCATCTTGCTTCTTTTTTTTTGTTTTATTTTTCTCAAATTGTTAAGCGCACAAGACAAAAAAATGGACGAATGCCACTGAAGAGCAAGCAAAGCGGCGGTCAAAAGAGAAAAAGTACGTGGCGGCGGTGGCGTTAAACATATCACTGTCGTCACAGAAGAAAAAATAATGCCCAGAGCAATATATATATATATATGTAATATAAAGTCGTTTTCTAGTTTCGTCAATGGAATGAGCAAAAATGGAATAATGATAATAACAAAAGAAAAAAGAAAGAGAAATGATAGTCAATAGGTAGTTATAAAGAGAGATATCGATTAATTGGAATAACAATGAACAAAAAATATGAAATGAATGCAAATTTATCTGACAATATGAGTCAAGAAAAAGAATGGGCAATGAAAAAAAAAAGAAAGAAAAGACAAATGATGCAGTATTGAAGTCGAATTAGATTCATACATGTTATTCACAAGTGCCCAGGGACAAATGGATGGTCAAATTAAAGGCGAAATAAATACATAGCAAACACACGAACAAAAAGAAACACGAAAGTAATGAAGAAAGCTCGATCGAATGAACAAGAACTATGTGTGTGTAATAATAGATTGTTCTTTGCAATTGTGTTTTTGATCAAATAGACAAGGACGGATTAACATGTACATGAGGATAGAAAAGAATCTTTGGTTAAATAAACAACAAAAGAAAACATATGAGCAAGTGCAGTAAACTAAAAGAGAATTTCTGAAATATAAAGAGCGGGAGGATGTGTTTGTTTTTTTTCGTCTTTGTATTCGATTTCTTTTAAGTTAATGTTCCAAAATTTGATGTTGGCGGTGTATCGAAATAGAAATCTCGTTGTTTTATTGTTTCATGTGTAAATTTTTCTTCGAGTTCCTAGAAACAAAAAAGAATAATAAATTGATATTCATATATAATAAAACAAAGACAAAAAGAATGAAAGGAATGTGTGAGAGAATAAGAAGATTTAATGGCTGAATAGATGGTTTTTTTGTTTGTTCGTTTGTTTGTTTGTAGATCTATATTTGTGCAAGATCACAAATATAAATAACACCAAGATAAATAGAGAATTGTTCGAGCAACAATAATTGATTAGTGAAGAGAGAAGCAGCAGTACACAAAAGAGGAAGAAAGACACAAAGAGATTTGAAAGGGAACCCGATATGTGCGTATGTGTGTGTGTGTGTTTGAATATTGGTGAATGTGAAGAAAATAGAAGAGATTTTATATTGCCAACAGAACATCCCGAGCTACCTCTCTCAAATATCAGCAATTCTTTTTTTATCGTTTTCATTTTCTGAGATTAGAATAGGATATTCTCGCTCGTTTTGCTTAATTTCCAGAATTGCTCATCGTCAACTAATTCAACGCCTGGCCATGAATGCCATGATTGCATACGATAACTACCAGTTGAACGTAATAGAACCGGTGCACATGATGTCATTGGCATCCGTCCAATATTATTCGTAAACGATGCTATTCGAGTACGATATAATGTTGTATTCGAATGTGGAAGAGATATACATGGATGCTAGACAAATATAAAGCATAAGTGTAACAGAATTATTTACTCTTGAAGCGAGTGAGAAAAAAAACGAAAAGGAAATTTAGTTAAACTACATTAGAAGAGCGAATCAATCAATTAATTTCAATTTCTAGACCGATCACCAAAGATTAGAATTGATCAATTACTATATTGTCGTATCTATTGTAATCAGCTAGCTGTCTAAACTATCTATCTACCCGATTCTCAAAGATGAACAATCGAAACATTGTTAACAGTCGGCTGATGACGACGACGCGTCGGAATTGTTGAAAATGGTTGATTTGCCGGTGTTGCAAGATCTGTAAGAGGATCAAATGAAGCTCGTTCATAAGGCATAGTTGGTTTTGTTGTTGATAAAGATCGATTTGGTGGATGAGGATAAATTTGATAATATGCCTGAACTTGTTGTTGTTGTTGTTGTTGTTTCTGTTTCAGCTGCTGTTGTTGTTGTTCGTAGTTTGTCATCGGACGAAAATTCGGATCGAGCAACGCTTCAAGTGATACCTCATCAGCATTGAAGACAAATCTCTGACAATTCGGATTATTCTCTGTATATTGAGAATAATTTTCATTATTCTGACTCGTTTTTTGACGAGATGGTTGAATATAGAACTGATCAATCTGGATGATACAGATAGATAGATAGACAAAGAGATATTTGCGAAATAAAAATCATGATTTTTATATTGAATGCTGCTGAAAATCTCAAGAAATTTACTTACCATTTTTCTTGTTTTTTGATTATTACGAAATTCGATCCAATCACTTTCGAATGTTGTTTGAAGTTCTTGTAATTTACGTGTTTCAAATTCGACACATTGTTCTAATTTTTGTCTCTGTAGAACGAAAAAAATAAGCAAATTTTTTTTCTACTATGCATTCGTTTCTCTTACTTGAACAGTTAACAAATCGTTTCGAATTGCTTGCTGTTTATTTTGAAGACTTTGAATTAATTGTCGATGTTTGTCTTTCAAACGTTCTTCTTGATGACGACGTCGTTCATTTTCATCATTTTCAAACTAAAATACAAATAATTCTCAAACAATATCTAATCGAGAAAAAAAACTGAACAAACTACTTTTTTAATTAAAATTTTCTCTTCTTCTATCGGCGTTTTATTAATAATTAATTGTTGACGAAATTGTTTATTTCGTGTTTTTTGCATTTTTTTCCATGTACGTGGCCATTCACGTCGATCATCATTCAAACGTGCTTCTAATGTTTCACGTTCGAAACGTATTTGTTCGTCTAATTGTTGTAATTCTTTTTCCGATTGTTGTGTCAACATCGTTCGAAATAATGAATAAAATGATTTCGTTTGTTTACGTAGGAGATCATAACGTGAACGTAATTCTTGTTCATCGATTTCCCACAGTGCTTGTTCTTTTGTTTTCAAAAGATTTTGTTTTTCAACAAGAAATTGTCGTTCGAGAATTTGTATACGTTGTTTATGATAGTTTTCAATAGTTTTCAATTGATTTTCTAATGTTTGTTGTTGATTATCGAGAAATTGTTTTTCACGTAGTTGTGATTCGTTTTCTTTCTCAATTAAATAACGTTTCAATTGATCTTTACGATCTCTTATCGATTGATTTGGATTGTTTAATACGTATGAACTATTTGTTGCATTCAATGGTACATCGAATTCACGTTTGATTTGTTTGAATTGTTCGCGTATTTGCTCGCGAAATTGTTTTAATTCTTTGTCTTGATCGATACGTATTTGTTTCATTTTTTTGTTGTATTCATTGGTAAGAAGAACGCTTTCACGTTCGATTTCGATTTTTTGTTTTTGTTCCATTGTTTGCAATTCGAAATCGTATTTTTTTATTAATTCATCACGTTTACGACGAAATTCTTGTCGTTGTTCGTCGATTTCGAATTCGTGACGATTTAGTAATTGTTGACGACGTTTTTCTTCGAGATGATATAAACGACGAAATTCCCGTTGAGCTTCTTTTCTATTAAAAGATATTTCAAAAATACAAAATTCTTGTGTTAAATTTTCTATTTACCGTTCGATTAAACGCGATTGATAATCATTATGTGGTTCGACAATTTTTGTCGTGACGATTTCTTCTTCTTTACCATCGGGTCCAACAAATCGTCGTGTTGTACGAATTGTTCGACGACGTGTTGCACGAGTCTAGAAGACAAACAAAAGAAAAACGTTTTCTTCTCAAAAGAGAATAAAAAAAAAAGATCTATTTATACTTGGATATTATTTGCTTGAGGTTCAGATCCTGTAATTAATGCCAGACTTTGACTTGAACTATTCGTACTACGTATCGAATCATGACCAGTTAAATTACTTATATTGTTAACGGTTTGATGTACGCGTGTATAATATTGATCAATATCGCCGTTTGTTCCGTTTGTAGGATAGACAGAAGGTGATGTTGAACGTATTGTTTTATCTTGATTGAAATTATAGATTTGATTGAAATTATTCGTTGGTGGTTGTTGTTGTTCATCGTCAACATCGAGAACGATTTCATCGCCATCGTCATTGGTTAAATCAGTGATAACAGCGAGAATAACTTCGGGAATCGAAGGTTTTTCGAAATCGGATTGAATAACTTCTTCGATAAGATCATTGACATAGGCTTCATGAATTTTATTCAATTCTTTTTCGGCTAAATCTTCTAATTTCAATCGACCAATTTCAATATTAGCATCGATGCGAACATTCGATGTCGAAGGTACAGTCGGCGGTGGAACGAAAATCGATGATGCAAATGATTTATTGGCGATTGTCGATGGTGGAGATGGACGTGTTTCAGATTGGCTGAGTGTACCTGGCGGTGTTGTTTTCTTTTTGTAACCATTGACCGATGATTGATTAGCTTGTGAAGGTACTAACGATGATTGCGGTGTTGATGTTGAACGTTTCGGTGGTACCGCTGGCGGTACGGGCGAAGGTGCTGGTGTTAACCGTTTGGGAGGTAATGGTGGTGATCCAGAAGATTTTTTATTGGTTTCCTTCGGTTCGGATACAGCTCGAGTTTTCAAGGACGAAAGTTGAGTAGTAACTACTACAGGGTTTGTAGTACTGTTCGAATTAGATGTAGATAGAGATGATGTTGTTTTAGAACCTTTAATTGATGTTGTTGCCGATGGAATAGGCGGTGGTTTACTTGTAACAGCATTTGATTCATCGAGTTTATTGTTCGTTTCTGTTACAACTAATTTTGGTAGTGATGATGATGGTGGTGGCGGAGGAGGTGGCATTGGTTCACCACTTGATAAACGTCGAATCTGTTTGAGAACAATAACTGATTCGTTTGGTTGATTGTCTTTGAGTGTTTCATTTTCATCGATAATTGTCGAAATATCTCCGCCAGCTGCCGATGAACGATCATCATCGTCATCGTCATTATCATCATCGGAGATAAGACCATTGGATGGTGTAGAGAATTTCTTAAATTCTTCTTCTGTAATTGAACTTTTCGAAAGACGACGTTCACGTTTAAGATCATCTTTTGATTGAGATGAAGGCAGAATAATATCTTCTTCGACAACTTCAACAACAGGCGTAGCTTTAAATTCTTCTAATAGATAAAGTATCGACGAATGAAGAGATTTAGCATCGGACATAAATGCATGTTGTTTCAATTCTCGGCATGTTAAACGTTCCTGCGCATTACGTTTCAAACAACAAGATAGAATATTCGAAAAATCTGAACTCCAACGACGAGCATCCTGCAATTTCGGTGGTGCTGCTTGCCGAATCTTAGCACCGACACGTTCGGCACGCATTTCATGATACGGTGGATCCATTTCAGCCATTTCAATGAGAGTTATACCAAACGACCATATATCCACACGAAAATCATAATTATTATCCGTATTTGCTTCGCAAAAGAATACTTCCGGTGCCATCCAATAAACCGTTCCGATATATTCATTTCGTTTTTGTTCTTGATAGGTATTCTTTGCCGAAACACCGAAATCAGCTATTTTAACTTGTCCAGTTTGTGTAAGTAGAATATTACTTGCTTTGACATCACGATGGATAACAAATTGTTGTGTATGCAAATAATCTAACGCTTCGAGAACTTCATAACCAATGAAACGTATCTGTTTCTCATCTAAACCATGTTCGAGCGTAGTCATTATATGATCAACAGCACCATTCATACAATATTCAAGAAAAATATATAATTTATTTTCATAATAATACGCATCGAATAGACCGATGATATTTGCATGATTACATTCAGATAGAATATCGATTTCAACTGTATGCTCAGGCAATTCATCATCGGTACAATCATCGATAACTTTAACGGCTGCATATTGTTTATTTTGTTCGTTAAATGCTTGATAGACTTTACCGAATGCACCGTCACCTAATTCTTTGATTAATTTCCATTCATTTAATGGCGTTTGTTCTTTATATAAACGTTTCTTTTTCAGTTGATTTGAATTCGAATTTTTCGAATGTGTTCCATCATCACCATAGGATGTACCAAAAATATTTTTCAATCGTTTCAACATTGATATTTTTCTATCATGATCTAGAAAAACAACGAGAAAAAAACAATAAAGTTAGATGTCAATTGAACGATAAGATTAATAACAAGACGAAATTCGTTTGTTTTTTTATTTACTTTCGATGTTCTTCCCTTTTTGTACACTTTATTTTTCTTTCCTCCTTACTTTCGTTCTGATTTCGATACAATGTTGTTTTTGTGCAAGTGCTATGAACAATGTTGCGTTCAACATTGACTGTAACGATGTCTAGTCACCATAGATGTCGACATGTCAGACGAAACGAAAACAAAATATTTTTTGTCGATATTTTTCTTTCGTTTCGTTTCGATGATGGATTAACAAAACAAATAAATACTACGACGACGACGACGATGAATGATCGCATGAATGAATAATAAAAAACGTATAAAAAATATATGATTCAGGTTTTTTTCTTCTTCTTTCTTTATCAAAGAGGGCGCTGGTAATTTGAAAGCATAAAATAATAATTCAACATGATCCGTGCGTATGTATGGGCTGTTTTATTATGTTAAATATAATGAAAAATAAAAACAAAATTCTTTTTTAATAAAAAAAAATTATTGACGACGAAGAGGAGATTTACTCGCATGCCATGTTATTCTAGTTTTTTTTTTACTTTCTAATCAATATTCCAGGATTACAAGAACAAGTAGCTAGAACATAATTGATTTTCTCTTTGATTTTCTATACATAAAATGCTAATATTGTTTATCGAATGGATATTATTTCATCATATTCTTCTTCGGTTTTTTTCTTGTTTTCCATGAAAAGAATGTCAATTAACTGCTCATTTCGATGAACAAACTCTCTTGGTATATTGTAAATATCTCCATCATACATCGATTGTATATCGTCAAATGATATAAGCTCGCTTTTTTTCCCTTTGTGTTCTGTATAAATATATGGGCCTTTTCTTCACTAAGCTCATTGCATCACTGGTATCATTAACATAGTTGACCTCTAAGGATAATATGATTGTTTAATATACCATTAGAGGATAGCAAAAAAAATAGAACATTTTGAAATGATTTCATTTGTAATATTGAATACTATGTTTAGTTTGTGATTAATAACGAAGAGAAGGAAAGAAAGAAAAAGAGAAAATAAATTTTCAATGATTAATATGCTTGTTGTTATTCTAACAGTAGTCAAATTGAATGTTTATTTGTTAACTGAACAAAGAAGAAACAGAAACGGTCACGCTATGTCAATGAGAACTTTTCATTCTTTTATCCGTTAGTTTATAACACGCAACGGAAATGAGTATTTTTCTTTTTTTCTTTTACCTGTGATTAAATATAAGATTGTAATTGTAAGTATACATCATAAACTTGTAAACAGATATTTTTCTACTGCATAATCGTCCTTCACAAAAAGATCCTTTTAAGTCAATGAAAAACAGTACAAAAAACTACTGTTATATATATAATAAATGAGCACCTAATGTTCTCACTGAATGGATTAAGTTGCATTATTACAGCACTGATAATAATTTCAGACCGAATAGTAGGTTTTGTTGAGCAAACAAAATCTTTTAGAATTCAATTAATTATGAGAGAAAAAAAATAAGAAACCATCAATATAGAAATGATATGTGCATTGAAAATTTGAGGAAATGCCATCTAACATAAAGGGAAATATAATTTGTATTTATAGAAAGCGTGGTATATCGTTCGGTTAATATAGTTTCTGTTAAGAAAGGAAGAGGAAAAAAAGACTTCGATTATATCTATTTTCTTTTTGTTCTTCGCATTTGTATTCTTAGTGACGTTCATATCTCATTGTATTTAATGTGAGTAGATTCAGATGATCGAGTGTCACTAAACATGCATTCATATACTATTTTTATATACATACATACATATATATATATATATGTTTACTAACGAAATGCAAGAAACCAAAAGTTTTCCCTCCTCCTCCTCCTTCTCCTCCTTCTTCTTCTTTTTGCTTTATATCTATAGTCTTTGACGAACATTCATAAATGAAACTTGAGAATATTCTTACGTTGTTACAGAGACTTGTTTCAACTCATCATTGAATGTGGACTGACAAGATCGAACACGCAATCATAAGAAAGAAGACGATCCGCTGATTAAACAATGTAACTACACAAGAGCATACAAGTGGACTGCCTTACGATGATTGTATACTAGAAAAGACGATGTTTGTAAGTACCCAATTGAATCGTTTTTGTCTCAATGGAAACAATCGATTTTAGCGCTTTTTTGTGTTCTCTTATCTCCCTCTCTCTCTCTCTGTCGTTTAATGTAAACGTATTTGTTAAGATCGTGTGCATTCTGTTAGAACAATCGGGCAGTCAATCACATATACATACAGTAGAACAACAACAAAAGCCGAAGATTGATCGCGCAAACTCATCGAACGCTTTGTCTCTCTCTCTCTTCGGTTGTCTCTGTGTTCAGTGTACCCATGTCTATGCGACATACACATACAGAAATATGCCGATCTTTTCTCCTTCAATTGGATGGATGCATGTACGACTACTGTTGTTACTAGAACGTTACTTACACAGAGAGAGAGAAAGAAAGAAAATCAATCCTAATCCACTTCAACTAGAAGAAATGAGAACGAAAGATGAGAAACGAAGAGGAATAAGGAAAGAGGCGAAGAAGCAATTGATCATGTATGCTGTTACCACACATTTCTTTTTTCTGTCTTCTACTACTAGTTATCGATATGCTTCCGTTCATATAATTTTCCCGTGCGTATTCCTCTGCTAATACCATCGATACTTAGAGTAGAGAGAAAAGGGAAAAAAGACGGATATAATAGTTCACACACATATATATATAGATATTCTCCAAGTGGTCATCATCAGCAGTTGGCATTTTTCTTAGTTTGCTTTTTGATTTCGCTTATTTGTCTACTGACAGCGATCATTATGAACGAGCAGTTTATAGTCTGATTTTGGTATGTAAAGGAATTATCGTCTATTATTATCAACAAAGTTAAAATAACATTCGGAATACGTCTCTTCTTCTTCATTTTTTTATTTTCTGTCTTTAATCTATAGAAGAATTCCAGATGATTATCATACGGGTAATAATTTAGCTATTTGATTTTTTCTCCAAACACAAAGATCTACTTAGTAGATAAAAAGATAATTAATTATTCGAATGTTTATTGATCTAATATGAATGTATCTTTTTTTTTTTGAATCAGACATTTTTTTTATTGATTCATTAATATATTTCGATTTGTCAAGACATAAATCTCAGATAACAGATGATACTGTTAGAAAAATAAATTGTTTTCTTTCTTTTTTTCTGTCACTCGATACAGATAGTCAAGATAGTTATTTCTTTTCTTTTTATTTTATAGTAGATTTATTTAAGCTTATTATTCATACATCTGGTAAAATGTTGCAAAAGCATGTAGTCATCGACGAGAAAATGAATTAGGAAACGAAAGAAAAACGAGATTGCTTAAAGTGACAGTAGAAAATAAAAGAAAGGAAGGTGAAAATAAAGATAACGAGCTGACATTTCATCAGTTTGATTTTTTCCTGTTGTCATACGTCATATATATATTGCATTGTCAAAAGAAATACAACTCGTTTTTTTCGCCGACTCGGTCTTGAGCTCAATCTAAGCTAGCGGGCAGTTGTCGTTGCATATCCTTCATGTTTCTTATCGTTTTAACATAATATAATATAAAAAAGAACTGTAACAAGAGAAAATAAGAGTGTAGAATCAAAATAAATAGAACGAGAAAGGAAAAAAGAATCTTTTACTATCTTTATTATCATCAAAGTTATTTTGGCGTTTTACAAAAATATTTTCCTTCGTTTTCTTGAATTTTTATGATAAATATCCGATCAAGTAAGTCTCTAAGGATCTCTAGACTAATTTATTTTTCAAAATAGAAAAAAAAAGAATATTTATCTGTAAAGAGAAAAATGAAAAGAGCAAACAATCGCATTGACCCTTATTATAGACATCTCAAGTAAATTTTAGGTCATTTTTTATTCATATCAGACATATCTTTGATTTTTTACATCGATGAGTCAAAAGAAACATAGACACACTTGTAGCACTATTAGTTTTTGATAAGATTAATTAGCTTTTCATTATTTCTTTCAGAATATAAGTAGGGTTTTTTTCTTCGACTAATTAGAAATTTCTTTTTTTTGATCTTATCGATAAATCAAATAGAAAACAGTTGACATTCAACTATCATCGATTAAGTTAGATTGAGGTGACACAATCTCCAATTGAAGACAAGCTTATTTAGCTTTTCGAGGCTTGTTAGCGAGCAGTACAAACGTATGATAGAAACGCAGAGAGAAGCAAATAACTGTGTTGATGATGAATTATTGAACATAAAAAACTCTCGTTCATGTCGAATAGTTTTCATCATCTAAAAGACGATGACGATGAAAATGCCTAGTAACAATTGCCAATAGGTCAATTCCATTGAGACAATCGTACCGAAGGAGAACAGGATGTCGCAATCTTCTTATCTTTTTTCTTCTTCTTCTTCTTCTACGTCTGTTCGTATACTAAGGCTAGTTGTAGCTTGCTCAAGGTAATCTTCTCTCGAACCGTTGTCGTCATCATCATCGTCACACTCTCTCCTTTCACATCATCATCGTTATTATCATCGTCGTCACCTTCATAATCATTATATGCGTTTTACTGAACAATCAGTCAAGCATAGAATTCATCTTGGAAATGCTCAAGACGAATCCATAGAAGTGCATACAGTACAGTAGAGAGAAAGGAGAAAAAATAGAATATCGTATCTCCATATGTTATGAATCAATTGTGCAGTTACTGAAAGTGCAAAAGAAAAGAAAGAGAGTCAGCTGGATTCATATTATTCTTTGTCAGTGGGACAAAAAAACGGGGAAAAAACTGATAGAGAACGGTAGTAATCTAGGTCTGTTTCGTTAATATATGGTACTGTCAAAGTGCAAGAAAATCTAAATTTATTTTCGTTAGTTTTTTCTCGTTCTTTCCTCCTTTTCGATGTTATCTGTCTTTTATTAGATTTATCATTACTAATAGAAGTTTTCATTTCACAATCGAAGAAAAGAAAGTAATCAGATACTTGACTTAGCATATCTAAAAAATCGCATATTTATAGTTTGTTTGTTTGTTTCTTTCTTTCTTTCTTTCTTTTGTTTTTTACATTATTGTTTTCTTCACAAAAAAAAGAAAACAAATCTCTGCTGAGTGTTTTTTCTTCTGATTTAGTAAGAGAAAGAAATGAACGTTGGAAAAGTATAGCTTTCAAGTGACATAAATATTTTCATTTCTTCCGTTATGATCATCGAAAACAAGTTATTCGATGACTAAGTTTAAAGAAAGAAGAACAAGAAGAAGCAACATCAGCAGCAGCAGCAGAAAATGACTTGAAGCACTGTTTTTTTTCCTTGTTGTTGCTTATCCAAAGTGTGATCGATTGGACGAGCGTGGTTGATTTTTTGACATGAACGATCTGTGTGTGTAAGCATGCGTGTATATGTCTATCCTATATATAATCAAGGCTAAAAAAATGAGATTAGTACCAAATGAATTGAGTTAAAGGAGAAAAACGTCCATCGATAGAAGGAGAAAGAAAACGAACAAATATCAACAACGATCATTTTGTTGTTGACTCGAGCTTGTTATTATAGTTTTATCAGCACGTTACGATTGAGGAGGTGGAGCAGCACGATTCTAATGAATGTATTTATACATGAATGAGTGAGTGACTGCGTGTGTGTGCGTCGATCATTTCCCTAAAGTGCTGACAGAAAGATGATGATTATATGCACACCAACTTTACAACAGCCGCGTGCTCTTCTGTGTATATTTTCAAGAAAAAATAACTAACAGCCTATCATCATCATCGTTCGTTGTATCATTATATTTGTTATCTAACAAAGAGTCTATTCAAACATACATGCACACACGCGCGCGCACACACGCATACAGACGACATGCATAAATATAAACAACGAGAACTTTAGATTTAGTCATTACAAAGAAATTTTCTAGCCTGAAAGGTATGGATATATCTGACATCGAGCAAGACATATAGAGATAGAGAAAGATAGATATATAAACATCTGGCTTGAGATAGGAGCAAAAATGAAGAAAAGGGGAATTTGCTAGATGATTGTTTGACATTGAGATTTGTTTGACCTTGTTTGATAGGTCGGTAATGATTATGACTATAGTTAACTTTATCACAGAGAGAGAAGAGAGAAAAAAAGAATAAGGAAAAGACGAATAAAGAAATAGAATTAAGTATGTATATTCTCTCATTTATTTTTATGAGTCAGTAAATAAAACGATGAATAATGATTAAGTTTCTTTTTTTGTTAGACACGAAACGTGCGCAAGAGTGTTCCTCATTTTTATTTAATATTGTTAACAAAGATTCATGTTAACGAACCAAACAAAGAAAAACTTTCTTTTTCTTTTTGCTACTATGTAAGTTTTTTTTGTCTGTTTCCGTGTCTGTCATTTGTTTCTAACTTTCCAGCAAAATTATTTAATTAAAAATAGATAAAGAGTTATCAATAAGCTTTTTTTTCTCTCTTTGAATCTATATATATATACAACATAAATAATGAGTGCGTTTCTAATTATCTCTATTAAACAGTTCGACTTTTCCCATTTTTTTTCCTGTATAAATACAAGTATACTATCCAAATTATTTATGTGTCAAGAGGGTTATACATGCATGTACATATATCGATCAGATCTTGATGAAGGTCAAATGTAAGAAGGCAAATGCAACAAAAAAAAATGAAATGCCATTCTGTCGGATATATGCATACATACCTTTGACGGTCGTTGTTTCTATCCTTTTGTCTTCTTTTCTGGAGAAAACGCAACATTGTTTATCTTATCCAATATACGAACCATTAAACATTATACATACACACACGCACGCAATTGTCATGTTTGTATTAACATTGTGTAGTTCTGTATTCTAGGTAATGGCTGGCATCGAATACTGCTGGCAACGGTCATTTAGGTGGCTGCTCAAGGTTAATAAAAACTATCAAGTTTAGATTTCTTTTCTAATATTTATAATTAATCATCAATAATCGAGCACACGATTATGAGTACAATGAAAATGTCTCAAATGTTATCCGTACCCTTAAGTCGTGTACGTTCGCCGAAATTAAAACGTCAAACACCGGTTGATGACGAAATTGACGGTCAACAACTAAATCAACCATCGAAATCAATTGCATCTGATTATGAATCAAATTCATCTCGTTCACTTTCGCCATATTGGCGTATTGTTATGGATCCTGAATCATCATCAAGCTATTTAGACGTACCTGAAACAACAAATAATAGTCGTCGATCATCGAACAATAGTGTCGTACGCTTTACTCCACATGATGGATCGGATTTATGTTCTATTCTTGATATGACTGTAAATATTTACATAATGAAATTATATTGAGTCAATTCTCAATGATTGCCTATTTTTCTTTTTGCCTCGTTTTTAGTATGAATCAGAAAATCTTGAAAAAGCAATTATTAGTAATGACAAATATACTGTACGACGAATTATTGATATTCATCAGAATAAATTTAATTTAATCAAAGATCGCTCGAATTTGATTCAAATGCAATCTGGTTTTCCTAATCATTCGAACCCATTATCTCAATTACCGACACATCCACGAACATCAGGTGGTTCACCTTCGATTACAAGTAATACGGAATTGGAAGCTGTTAGTAAACAAGCGTTAGCTAGTAATGAAACCGATGAATTTACGTCAGTTTCATCACCTGAACAGACACATGTCATGTTCGAATTGCCAAATAGTAGTACATTAAGTTGTACAACTGGTCCTCTTTCAGCTGCTCTAATTAATCATCATCAGACCTATTCAACTAATCTTCTTGGTTCACCAATACACGAACGAACTGAAACCGAACTTGATTCAATGTTCACTGCTCCAACAAGTTTAAATAAAGAACTCATCTTTCCTCTCAATGATATACCTCAAGATGTACCACCAATCTTTCGAAATGTTCTACATGTTGCTATTATGTATGGTATGTAGATCACTGAAAACCACAAAACAAAACATAATTTTTTATTGGTTTAATGTTTTTTCTTTGGATTTAGATGCTCGTGATGTGATGCGTATCTGTTTAAAATATGGTATCGATCCTAATGCACCTGGTATACATCCAAATACCATACATATCTCCTCAAATTCTCAAACACCTACTTCGAATACACATTCATGTTCGAGTGCACGTCTATCACCTGATCTACCACGTGCATCACCATGTCGTAATGGTACTTTAGATTATAATACATATTATACCAACGAACGATTATTCACTTTACCACCATTATTTCTTGCTGCCCAACGAAATAATCATTATGCTTGTACACTTTTGCTTAAATATGGTGCCAATGTCAATGCACGTGATGAACAATATTGCAGTCCATTACATTTAGCTGCACGTTTACAACATGATGTTTGTGATATACTTATATCTCATCATGCATGTATCACAATATCGAATAAATATGGTGATACGCCATTATCATTATGGTCGAATGTGAAACAATTGCAGATCGCATTTGTTGAAAGAGAATTTAATAAATTATGTCGTAAACATTCATCGATTTCGAAACGTTATCGATTTCTATCACGTGATAATAACAATGATCAATATCAAACAATTTCATCGACAAACAATTCGACTAGTTACAACAATGGTCTCGTACCAGCACATGGTTTAAAAAATTTAAAACGTGTTTTTCGATATAGTGGAAGTGATTCATATGATTCTAAATCATTTAAAAAAAGTCTTTCATCACAAAGTTCAATTGGCAAATCGAAACGATTCAATGGAAGTCATTTACAAGCCAATGGACTGAATGCATCCATGGGTCGAAGTGAATCTCGACAGGTTTCAGAAGAACGTGATGATCTTGATGTACCACATTTTGGACGGTCACTTCATATTAAACGTAAAGTATGTCAATCGGATAAAATTCATTGTCATCATCAATCTCTTTCTTTTCATTTCCAATATCGATTTGGAAAAAATAGCCTAACAAAACAAAATCACACGTATTTAGAATAAGTCGAAGGAACATGAAACATTTCCGGTTGCATGAGTGTTTTAACAATCTAACTGCGTCCGTGACTTATAATATAGTCTATCTCCTGCTAGTCGAGGTTATACTGTTATAATTTGATAATTTCTCGGTATTGAAAGCGCAAAAAACAGAAAGAAAGAAAGAAAGAAAGAAAGAAAGCAACGAGCTCAAACCCGTTTTCTTTCTCTTCATCGTCTAATTATAGAAGCCATAGGATTAGTTCTTTTTTTTTGTTGATGTTCATTTCGATAATGAGTTTGACATTGTTCGAATATCTTCGTTCTCAAATATTAATATTGAAGTATATTTGACAATCAAAATTCAGATTTTCTTTTTGAGACTATCAACACATTTTCTTATTTTGTTCCTCGGTGACTGGAAACACTGGAGTTGTGTCAGTTCGCATGATTTATTAAGTGTACTCTATAGGGAATCTTTCTGTCTAACTCAGAAGAAATATTAATAGACATGACGTTTTTCCTTCTCTTTATTCGTCTTTGAATTAAAATCGGATAGAAAAATTAATGATTTCAACTGGATAATATCTTTTATCTTGATTAGATCTAGAAAATAATATTTATTGGTTTATTAAATATCGAATAATTAACTCATACTGAACTCAGTAAATTTATTCATAGTGTTTGTCTTTCGAAGTGATTTCTCGATAATTTATTTTATTATTATAACATTACAAACAAAATAATGAATAGTCATCGATGATGATTTTTTGATAATGTACATATAATAATTAATCAATTATTATCTTTATTTATTTGATCGATTTTCGTACTTTCTTTTTTCTACTCAATTTCATAACTGTTTGACATGTATATATTTATGTGTATCGTTTTAGACGGGTACCTCAGCTTTGGCTGTCAACATTCTTCATGCCCATAAATCGTCGCGTCAACAACAGCACTCGGTAGCAGCAACGGCTAATGCATCAGCAGAAAGTGAGTTACAGAAACGTCAATTGTATCGATCTTTCGCTTCGCTCTTCGGGATATGTTTATATTGGCGGAACTAGTTTCCTTTATGTGTCTTTCTCTCTCTCTCTCTCTGTCTCTCGTTTTCTTTTGCTTTCGCCTTTGGCCTCAAGGCGGTCTCTTTATTCGCTCTAGTCGGCTGATCCATCGTCAAGTACGTTTTACTCTCGTCGCATCATTGTCGTTATTTGTCGTAAGATGATCAGAACTATCTGCCATTCTAAACTGAGCTAGTTAGTTAGACTTTATAATTGTAAAAATTTGACAGATGCTGCAACCTTTTCGTCAAGATGCCGTTCTATCTATCTATCTATTTATTCATTCGATCATATGCACACCAGTTGTTTACAATTATGTGTCAAAAATCTTTTTTTTTCTATTATATTCTAATCATTAACTCTAGAAAGATCATGTGTATGTTTTTTGCATTGCCAAGCTAATCATTGAGTTAATCGAACTTTACAAGGTTTATCTCGTTTTTAAAAAAAAAACATTTTCGAGGATATATTTCATTCTTATTAACAATGTTAGTAACTTTAAAAGAAGAAAAGAATCTATTTCCGATGACAATCGATATACACATCATAATTCAAATATAAATAGCTCTTCTTGTTTCTTTCTTTCTTTCTCTCTCTCTCTCTGTCCCTTTATTTTCCTTTCTATTCTGCTTTTCTTTATGTTGTGCTGAAGTACCAAAAACCTGGTTTTAATATTCAATAGAATATGTAAATATATGTATGAATATTTTTTAAATATTGCAAACAAATCATGATTCTAAACGAACTATTATTTCTAAAGACGACATTGTGTTCTATTCTATTTCTATCGTATTCCTAAGAAGATAGTTTTATCTTTCATGTAGCTTCAATCTTTTTTACGTCTATAATTATCTCGAATATGTCTATAATTTCACTAGTATTATTCATACAAGGAAAAGAAGGTAGAATTCCACGAGCGATTGCCACTGACTTACACAAAAACGGTCTAGTTGGTTTCTAAACGTTTTTGCATATGTATGCGAGAACGATATTTGTGTTCTATCGTCGTATATAAAACTCGAACGGGTGCCACTTCCGATGTTGTTCCCATGAGCATTTAACATTTTTCTTTTTTTGTTCATTTTCATCTATGAGAGAAAAAAAAATTAATGAAGAAAGAAAAAAAAGAAAAGAAAATCTTTTCACTACACTTTGTCAATAGTCTATGCCCGTTCATTTTGTATTTAGAAGAAAATTCTGTCTTCTATTTTCATTTACCTGTCAATTCTTCACCTTTTTTTTGCTTCACTTCTAAGCCACTTTCAATTCTTGAGTTATGTAGAATTCTATTATAAAAATAGAAAAACTTGCTACATTATCTAGTTGCAATAGGAAAATTGATTCATTCTAATTTATTTAAAATATTTAAACATGATCATTATGTTTTATCCGAGATAAAATAATAAGGATGAATGAATCTACTTTTCTTTTATGTCAGTATGTGATTGCGTGTGAGCGCATGTTATTTATTTGGAAGAAAGAGAATAATCACCCTTGAATAGATTTATGAAAACTAACCTAGAGTAACATACTTAGAGTACAATTTTCAAGTGTAACATTGAACCCTTGCCTTTAGATTTTGTTTTTCTTTTGTTATTAAAATTTTATTCCCCTCACTCATCTGCATTTATCGATTCTTCGTTTTCCACTCGAACTATAGCCTAGTTCTTTCCGGTATGTCACTATGTTGAGGCCAAAATTTATGAGACAATATATCGAGGAAAAAAGAAATATTACCATAAATCAAAAAAAAATCATACTATTATTTCATTTTTTTAATTTTCTGCCAAAAATAATCGCTTTTCTATTCGTTCAATCACTGAGTATAATAATCTTTGATTTACGTTTCGTAATAAGGAAAAGAAAGTCTTTTCTAAATGATACGTTGCTTTTTCAAAGTACATCTGATTATTATTTTTTAACGTTCTTTGTAGTGTGAGGGTGTGTGTCTGTGTCTTTGAAAGGAGAAAAATATCATTAAACAATATGAATATGGCGTGTATGTTTTTCCTTTCACGTCATTTAAGAGCCTAGAAATAAAAACGTATAAGAGGGCTTTTCCCTTTTTTAATGATGCATCATTTCTATTATGATTCTATTTACTAGAGTCTCTCTATCAATACCCGTGGCATCATAAAATATGTTTGTTATATAATCGATTTCTTATTTTAAAATAAAAAGATTCTTTATTCTCACAAAATAAGCTCACATATTTGCTAATTATTCTTAGCATTTTCTTCTGCGTCTTTTCTTTTTTTAAGTAACTTCGCTGTCATTTTATCGATAAAAACGATGTCACTAACAAATATAGTATCTAACTAACAAAACAAGACGAAAAAGAAAAATTCCACCAGTTGACAGATACATGTCGTAGAATTTTTTCTCCGATTGTTTTTATTAGTATTATTGTTATTGTTTGTTGCATTTTTTTTTTCTTCGTCTTCTTCGTCTTTCTTCGTATTATTCTTCTATCTTCGTTTGCTAATATCATTTTTTGTTTTGCTGTTTTTTTCATAGCCAATGCGCTCAACGATCGTCTATATAAACGATTTTCGGAATTAAGTCGACTTGCGACCAATAGCGAATGTATCGATCAATTGATGGATCTATTGCGTATGCAAAATTCAATGGACGAAATTTTGACTTTAATAAGTCAAGCAACATCACCACAAGTACATGCACGTATTGCCGAACTTCTCTATACATTACTCAATGTAAGTATCGATTTTCTTTGCATGCGTGTTTAATAGTACATTAACAAAAGCAAATTTCAACAGTCATTTATCGAATATATCCTAAATGACATTTTGTGTTTTCTTCTCTTTAGATTTTTTTTTATTAATTAGATTAAATACTTTTATAAGACAGATAGAAACATATGATTTTATGACATAAATTCATTAGCTTTTGCGTATTCTTATTTGAAGTTCATTGCGAAAAGACATTTAACGTCATAAATAGATTTAGAATTCGACTAGAATATTCTTATGTTGCTTTCAAATGTATGAATTCCATGAGAATGATTTTCAGAACATTTTTTTCGTTCGAAAATATGCTAAATAGTTTTTTTATTGAATAATATTATAAATGCAAACGAGATGTATATATACATATATATATTCCATATTCGAATAGGAATCGATCTAAAAACATTGTGAATATTATTTACTATTGATGCATTTCATTCTTAATGTCGTAGTGTCGATCGTCACTCAATTCATGCGTCTACATAGTTGCCTCACCCGATGATTTCAAATTCGATTAGCCTTCAAAAGCTGTATATGCGTATATATATATGGTCTATAACCCTCTCAATTCTGTTTTTTTTCTATCTATTCAATGTCACGATTGAGATAAACAGCGAGCAAGCGAGAACGAGAGAAATAAATCGATAAAATTCCAATGTTTTTCATGGTCAATCAACTGTTTTATTCCATCGCAACTAAATACGAAATACGAGATTAGTTAATTCAATAAATTATCTTCAATTTCAATTGAAACGAACATTGATCGAAATGTTTAGATTATATTGTAGATAATTACTAGAACATCATTTATCCTATTCACTGAAAAAATAAAGAAAATAACAGAAAGAACGAACGAACGAACGAAAAAAAGAAGAAGAAGAAGAAAATACATGCTGAGTGATGTTTGTCTTCGCTATTGCATGTTATTGATACCATATCCTCTTGTTAGATTAAAACAAGAATAAGCAAATTATCAATAGAAAATAAGATCAAACTATTGACAAATCATCATCAAAAAAACAATAATCAGCAGAGGTTCTTTATACATATTGATGCTCTTTACTAGTGCTTGTTTATCTATCATATAAAAGACCAAAGAGAAATAAGAAAGAGTCGGAAAGTATGTTTATATAACAGTATGTATTAGAGAGAACAAAAGAATACAGAAAAAACAAGCAAGCAAGAAGAAGATATGTATATAAGGATTGTCGTTCCACTATTGTGATGTTAGCATCAGCAATTGCAACTAATGATGCTTTGTAAGATGTTATATTCATCTAGTCGACATAGTGCAATATGCGTAGGAAGATGCTGATCAATATACTTAGTATTTTCTGTATGAACGATCAAATATGATGACGATATGAAAAGACAATCATGCTAACAGATTGTCTATGTATATTTTTTCCTTATTGTCTATGCTACAAATGAATATAAATGAGAGTGCTTATTCTTGTTGTTGAATCATTTCCGCTAACGTTTTCTACTTCATGCTCATGATGAACTTATTTTTCTTTTATATGTGTAATGTCTCTCTCACTCACTCACTCACTCAGTCTCTTTCTTTCTCTCTCTTATTTTTCTTGCTTTTTTTTTCATCTAAATGAGAATGAATGTAGTAATGTCGTAACGATGACGGAAAACGAACAAAAGAAGAAGACGAAAGAATTGAACTACAATATATAATTGTTTCTTTCAATCTTGGATTCATATAAATTCTTAATAAATATTTATATTTAACATGAAAAACAGAAACTATATAACTTTTTTCTTTTGTTATTCTCTCTATTTCTTTATTAAGATCTGTTGATCTTCCGTTTTTTTTTCTAGTATACAATTGACAAACTATGCTTAAGATGTAAGAACACAGAACAAGAAAGATTGATATACTGCAGCATGCCCATTAGCATTGCTAGTTAAGTATTCGAAATGACAAACCAAGAGGAAATAGCGCTGATCCATGTCACGTCAACAGATGATTATAAAGACAGGTAGTCTTTATACATGCAGCAAGGAGAAGAAAAAACTCAAGAGAATGTCACACACATGTAGACGTCATTATCAGATTGCATAGTAGCATCTAAATATTCTCACGAGAAAAAGAAAAAGAGAATCTGTATATCTATATCTATTCATAATTGCAATCTAAGAAGAAGAAGAAAGAAAAACTTTTTTTCTTCTTTACAAATCAAACAATTAAATATGAAATGTCAAACGAGAAAAATTAAAAATCATTTCCTTTCAAAAAATATTACTATTCAATCTATTAGAACTTATAATCATAGGGTGTCAAAATCAATGTTAAACAGAGTATAACATGATTTTCTCATGTAGCGATCGTAGCGAGAAAGCACAAGCACAGCATCACGTCCGTTCGGAGCACGAGAAACGGAAGAAAAGCTCTCGCGCGCGCGCGTCAATAACTACGACAAAAGAAGAATAGAAGAGAAATAGAGCGAATAGCAAATCATTTTTCGAAGAAAAGGGGAAGAAGAGATTCTAATAGATAGATAGATTGTCTATCTATCTATCTCTATATCTATCTGTTGTCATTCTTAGCAAACAGAGCATCATTTACACTCCATGAGTACACAGGTTTGTTTAATGCTTAATCAACTTTTGAATTCATTTTTATTTGAACTGTTTGTTTTTTGGTAAATCTAACTCTTGATCTTCTATGTATCGATTTAGACGTGCTATCAAGAATTCTTACGCAATCATGATAAACGTGATCATGTCGAAAAATTTCAAGTACATACAAAGAAATTATTGGATATCTCTCTTGAATTATTATCAAGTGAGATGCCAAATATGCAATATTTAGCATTGATAACAATCAATCGTCTGTATGATGTCTATGTCTATCACAATCTAATTAATCCTGGACGTTATAATGCTTGTTACATACCGTTAGCTCGACGACAATTAAATTCGAATTCATTAATAAATAATAATTCATCAACATCGAATACGAATTCATCCGATGAGAATAAGAATGGAAACGATCGTCTACCGAAAACATCAACATTATCAAGTATTCTACGAAAGATTTCACGTGAAACAGATGAAAAACGTGCTGTTGCTGCTGCAGCAACTGGTGGCGGTAGCAGTAGTAGTGGTGCTTATTCAAATTCGAAATTATCAAATAGTTCAACACAACAAACATCAGGTCCAGGACCTGGTGGCGGTGGTGGTAGTAGTAGTAGTAGTAACGGTAATACAACTGGAAATACAGGAATTTTGTCACGTGAAACATCAAAGCGATGGATTCCATTATATAGTAATGATACTCTTACTCCAGCACCTCCTCTTTCTCCTATATCATCATCGACAAACATATCAACAACACAAGGTATAAAAACATCATCATCATCGGATTTAACTAATTCTCAACAACCACCAACAAATCTATCGAAATCTCATTTACTCAATGCAGACAATTCAACAACAACAACAACAACTACAAATTCTTCATCGATGTCGAACGATAATTCCAATACTGTCTATACATATGAACCATTTTCACTTTTATATCAAATCGAACCGATACATTTATTACGTTTAATGCGAACACGTTTAGATGCACATCGACGAGAATTTAATAATCGACCGAAATGTGTACCATCCACTCGTTCACCATTATGTACACATCATTGCGTAGTTATTCTAGCGGCGCGTATGTTAACTATACTCTGTCAGGATCATAATTTTCAAATGAGATTCATTAATACAAAAGAAAATCTCGTCATTATCATTGATATGTTAAATATCAATAATGATCCGGTAAGAAAAATCTCAGATGAAAAGAATAATAAAAAAAAGAAGTAATTTGATGACAGTTGTCTGTTTTATACTATCGATTAGATGGAACGATGGAAGCGAGAGAAAAAAAAACCGAAGAAATAAATCAAAATTCAATTATGTAGATAATGTTAATCAGAAAAACATTCTTTTGTATATAAAGAATGAAAAAAGAAAGAGAAGATATTAGTTTGAGACATGACTTTTCCTTGATTTGCTATTAGACTACACTAATAAAAACATGTTTTTCTTTTTTGTTTCCATATTATTATTATGACGTTTTTTTCTTTCGTTCTTTCTGTTAAGCATTTAATTTGTTTAATTTTACAAACATTGGGTGTTGTCGCATTAAATCCTGATTCACATGAAATTCTTACACAAGCAGATATTCCCGATACAGTTCTACATTTAATTCTACCAGCTGATGAAATGTTTTACACGAATCAAACAACAAAATTTGCTCGTTATGTTAAACATCTTGGTGCACGTATACTTGTTTACATGGGTTTATTAACTAAAGTTAGCAATAAAGTGAATTTATTCGATATACTTGGTAAGAAAAAAAAAAGCAAAAGTTAAAATTCATAAATATATCATTTGTGCTTATATTCTTGATGAGATAAAAATAGAATAGAATTTGACATTTATTAATTGATTTTCGACAAATTGAAAGAGAAAAGTATTGAGAAATGAGTAATCATTGTATGTTTTCTATTTGAATAGACGTTGAACCTGAGCCACTTGATTGTGATAAACCACAATCATTTGAAAATAATTTCGTTCATCATATGGCTATCGGTGAAACGGTGGTTGGCACTCTTTGGACATCATTCGCTGGTGTTTGTATTGAAAAATTACTTGATGAATTACTTAAAGTAGAAATAAATGAAATTTTAGATTTTTTTTATTATTATTATTATTATTATTATTTAGAATGGAATCAATCAAAAGAAAACAGTGTCAAAAGAATCACAAGATATATCACCAGCAACAACAACAACACAAACAAGTCCAACATCAACACCGATTCTGATGAATTCAAGTGATAATCTTCTATATAATCTTTCATATTTATCATCTGTGATACATCCTGTTATTATACTTCGTTTACTTGAACATCGTCTATTCACACCATTGTTTAAGAAAAAAGCTGTTACAAGTAATCCACCTATTAATTTAAATCTTCCTCCTCCTCCTTCGACAATACCGTCAGCGAATACTACTGTGGAGAACAAAACTCCATCAATATCGGTAACACCAAATATCGGTGCATTAGCATCAATACCAACACTACCGAAGCCTGATGTTTTCAAACGACAACGAAGTTCATTAACTAAAGACACTCCATCGAATGATCGTTCATCATTATTAACTAAATTTACACACTCAACATATGACAAACATCGAAAATCATCGAAATCACCAACATCAAATCCCATAACAGCATTAACATTAACAAATTCACCGAGTTCAACGACGAATCTATCGAATGTATCAACTGGTGGAACAACAGCCAATGATCTATCATCATTACTTTCATCATCATCAACATCAGCACCATCAACATCATTGTCAGCATCAGGATCAACAACAAATAATACGAATCAATCTCGAAAATGGTTTTGGAGAAATTCAGAGAAAACAATTCCATCGAATCTACCGGCTGATCGTAATCCATTATTACAAGCTATTGTTGAAACCGATACATTATCATCACTGAATAATTCATCATCGATAACAAATTCCGCAGCAAATTCAGCGGGTGTCGGAGAAATAAAACTATTCGAAAAAGAACTATTAAATCTTCCATCATTTCAATTAAGTGACTCACAAAATCCACTTCTACCAAGTCCAACTTGTTTAAATTATGATTTTACAAGTTCATTGGATACAACTAATCCGCATATAAAACCAATCTATATTAAAGGGCAACAAACGAATGGTTTAGTTAAATCAAAAAATAATGATGAAGATCGTAAGTTCATTATTCATAATAAACAAAAGAAGAAAATATGTTAATGAGAAAAAAAAATCAATGTTTGCATGAGTAACATCAACTAGTAATAGAATATATTAATTACATTTCCTTTTCATTTTTTTCCGACAAGAAAGAAAAACTAAATATATTTTTACTAATGATTTCTTTTTATTTCATTAGTATCATCTGCATTTTTTGATAATCCAACAACAAACAATTCGAATAGTAATCATCATCATCATTTAACAACATTAAATGTTCCATTTGTTGCCGTACGAACACCATCCGATGATAGTTATCATTCATCAAGTCACAACAGTAGTCCATCACGACAATCATCAACACGAATATCATCAACGAATAATAATCGTCAACAACGTTCATTATCGAATACGCGAATGTCCGTACGTGAAACAGTAAAAAGTCTATTTCGTTCATCGAAAACTGTCGATAATATGTCAAGTAATGGTAATAATTCACCGAGAAATTCATCGATTGGCATATGTCATCGTTCGAGAACGAAATCATCATCACCATTAATCAACAATCAACTATCACATTCACAACCAATTGTAACTGAATCGTTAATTAATGAAAATAATATTCATTTCGATTCAACATTTACCAATCATAGTGAACAAACACCATTAATCGATCGTCATGATCAAATTAAACAAATCAATCCAATGAATGACGATAATAATAATCGACGTTTAAATCGACATGGTTTACATTTACCACTTGATATCGATGGTTTACAGCGTAGTCGTTCATGTACCGATGAAATTATTATTCCAATCACTAATCATGAAAATAATTCATCATCATCAGTAGCTGTACCAACAATTTCAACAACAGGACATTCAACATTACAACCGAATCAAACTGATGTTATTTCATTACATTCGTCAGATAGTGCAGCTTCATCAATCTCAGCATATGCTCCACAACAGCAACTACAACTATCACAATGTTTAACACAATTATCAGCACCAACAGCATTGACAACAAATGGAAGAAATGATATGAGTAAATCTCAAGAATCCTTATTTAGTTTTTCATCTCCAATGCAAAAACAACGTTCATTTAAATCATTGATTATGACAGCAACAACAAAAGATACTGTTAGTAAACAAGGCAATGATATTCTACATTTAATTGCTAATTGGGTGCTACGATCACCGGAAGATTTTCAAGATTATCTTGTACAAAAAGAATTGCGAAGTTTTTTTGCACTATTAGAATCTTTACATAATTCATTTCGAAGTTGGACAAATCAAATTAAAGATATTCTTGCATTACAAGATGTTGAAACGCCATTAGATCCTGAAATCGACGAAGCGAATACTGAAGATATGTTTCGAGAATATATAAAAATGCAACGTGATATCGTTTCGGGTCGTTTAATTTGTTCGAAAGAAGAAGCAGCTACTCTCGCTGCCGTTCAATTACGTCTCGAAGCATGGCCTGAAGAAAATCTCGAACTAGCTGAAGAAGATGAATTACATACATTAAATTTAACTCTCAACGATCAAACATCACCATCATCATTGACACATATAATGACTTCATCATTATGGCGTGATCGTCGTCGTCGTAATCTAATAAAATTTCGTTTTACAGATATTCCTTGTTGTAAACGTGTCGATTCGAGTATACATAAATCGAAAAAACCATTTCTACCGCCGGATTTTCGTCATAGTAATGAAATATTAAAATTAATCAAAGATAAACAACGGAAATTATTTCATATCAATGATTATGATAATCCGACACGATTAAAAGAATGTTACGTACGTTTATGTCGAAATTTGCCGAGTTATAATGCCGAAATCTATGTTGTCAAAGAACTTCATGGCAAACGATCGAAACGAAAAGGCACTCGATTATTATGTATTCGTTCGGATAAAATCTGTTTATTAGATATGAAAACACGTATGATCTACAAAGAACAACGTATAGCTGATCTTGAACATTGGATAACTAGTGGACATCATTTAAGTGCAGGAACAAATGATCTTGTTCTCGAATTTCGTAATAAAACAAAATGGCGTTTGCAATTGAATAATACTGCCGATTTACGTGCAATAACTGTATATCTATGGAAAATTGTTAATGTCGAAGGTTTTGCTCTATTTGATAAGCACATTCCATTGAATACACCTATTCGTCGATATTCACAAACACATCTAACAGGACGTCGAATGACACTGGTACCAACGTCATTATCATCGAATTCGAATAAAAATCCCTATCAAACAATATCTGATATGTATAAAAATTCAACGAATCAACAAACAAAACAGTCAATGTCACCTCAAACAACAATTGATCATATACAAAATTTAACACGTATTATGCAAACGAATCGTACGACAACATTGTCAGGAATTCTTCTCAATTCATCGTATATTCATCCGACGGATCATACGCAACCGTTATGTTTTTCAGCTGAACTCGAAGAACTCAAATATCTATTCGATTTTCCTGAAGAAGTCGCAATACGTTTAACAGAAATCGAACATGAAATCTTTCTTAGTGTACCACCATTACAATATCTCAGACATTTAACACTTGATATGTCGTTTTTATCGGCAACGGATACATCCAATCATGGGAAAAGTATTCGAATTCTTGTACAACGTTTTCAAGCTGTCGGATCATTTATTCAGCAATTAATTGTCTCACAAACGAGCTTTCAAGAACGAAAAGCAATCGTTGCATCCATACTTCGATGTGCTATCACCTGCTGGTACATGGGCAATTTCAATAGTGCAATGCAGATTCTTGCTGGATTGAAAATTGAAGCATTTCGTCCATTGTGGTTATCGATCACCGACGAAATACCTGGTTTTAAATTCTTAACCGATGCATTTAATTCCAATGAGAAAACACCACAATATTGTGATGCTGTTAGTCGAGCATTGGACATACCAACATGCAAAGTTGTGCCATTTTTTGGTACTTTTCTTAAAGATCTTCGATCGATATTGAATACTGTACCGAGTATAGTCGTTCTTTGCAATCGAAATACACAAAAACCGATCGAATCTGTAACAGATTTTCAAAATCAAGAACATTTCCTAACACGTATTGGCGTTGGTGGTTTGATTAATACACGAAAAATCGAACTTGTTCATATGGTTCTCAAAGATATTGCCATGTTTCATAATCGTCATCGTCGTCAACCATTATTCAAATGTTGTAACAATCTCAATCGTGTGAAATTGCCATGTCATTCACTCGTTCCTGATATGAAAGAAAAACATTCGGCAACGGTTTGTGTTTCATCCGGTGATGGTTCAACTGATAAACATGCTAAACGAAAATATAATCGTCATCAATCATTTCCTTGTACATCAGCAACGGTCACTGAATATGATCAACATCTTATGGCAAATATTGCAATTAAAGTTATCGGTGATAATGAAACAGGAAATGCAAATGATGACGATAGTTCTTCGGAAACAAATTCGATTCTACCTTATCGTTCGACGCTTGATCTTGATGAACCGGAAACATTCTATTGTTTAAATGTGTCATTCTATCAACCAATAACACAACCGAAACATAATCATGAAGTATCACTTTTATCAATGCATCATATTATTGATTTCAATAATTTACAAATGCTTCGGTTAGTTCTTTTTGTTTGATAAAAATAATCTTCTTCTTCTTTTTATTTAAATTTAAATCAAGAAATGGAACAACATTGATTCTTTATGATGAAGATACGATGCATACATTCTTAGTTACCGTTCGACTTGAACTTGATAATTGTACATTGACATGGTAGGAGACTTCAAAGAAAAACTTCATTCATAAATATTTGATTTACTTTTTCAGGACAAAACCATCGTGGGATACACATCGAAGTATCGAAAATGTCAATACAGCAAATCAAATGTCAAGTGAAGATGCACACTATTCAATTTTAATGAAACGTTATATTCTACGTGATGTTGCATTTGTTGATATGGACGAAGGTTTTCTTCAATTAAAATACGTCAAACATATTCGAAGTGGCATACTTCATTGCGATCTTTTGCCAATCATTAAACGTTATAAACTAAATGATATATCAAATCCAGAAAATTGCTTTACAATTGTTTACGGTTCATCAATCAGCGAGAATAAGTACACATAGAAGATAGATTCGAATGGCTTTTTGTTTTCAATACAAACCCTGTTCTTTTTTCTTCTTCTTCCGTAGATCACTTTGTTTTATCAGTCCGAAATATTGTTCTCAAATATGGTATTCGAGTATTGATAAATTAATAACACAATATCGTAAGCATCGAACATGTTCGGATCGACGAATTGTTTGGTTGAAAAATCAATATCTCTCATTGTATCATGAAAACGAACGTTTTCAAGGGCCAACACCGATGAATGCTGTTTTAGTGTTCGGTGGTCGACAATGGAATTCAAGTTCGTTGTTTTCATACGAACGTGATCATCCATCATCGAAAAAACCGACTAGTGTAATGAAATCATGGTCAAATATTGCTCTACGACGACGAAATAAATACGAACAAGTATTGTTAACATAGAATTGAATTGAATATGATTTCTATTCGATTGATTTAGGATCGAAAGGCAAGTTTCTCGACTGAATCCGACCCAACAACGGTCTCCAAATGGCAACAACATAATTCAACATTAGGTTTACGTCGAAAATCGAAAACACTCGATCATAAACCGAAAACTAATCTTATTACACCGCCAGTTAAACCACCTCGATCATTCACACAACATCAAACAACATCGAAACATCGTTCAAATCCGACGAATTCCTCCTCATCATCATCATCACAACGAGTTACAACAACAACAAATACACTCAATAGTCTTATTAATACGAAACGTTCAACTAATCGTCTAACATCAACGAATTCAAGTAATCAAGTTCAAGATTCGTCATCGCCATGGATTATCAATGAGACTTATATGGATTTTCCTGAATTTGTCGAACTATTTAAATCATTCTATTTTCATTGTCGTCGTGATTTAAAGGATTTATTCGATAAATTCGCGTCAGAAATCAATCTCGAACAGGATTATACAATTAAAGAACAATATAAAAATGATTCATTGGATATTCAAAGACATTTAACTGGTTTAATTACGCGAAATATTGTTGATGATATAACTGACGCGAGTATACGACGAATTTATGATATGATTGCTATATCATCGATACCGTGCTATGCGATTAGCACGCATACGAGAGGAAATTATTTGATAACCAAAGAACAGTTTCGAGAATTTTTAATTGAACATCAAAAGGAAGAGAAATCTTCGTATGAAATCGAGCAGATTATCTATGTAAATATTTTGTTTTCAAATGAATAGTTTTTCTTTTATCTGATCTTTTGTTTTTTTTTGTTTAGCGTCATGAACCTAATCGACAGAATCGATTGAATAAAGTTCTTTCATTCGAAGGCTTTTCACGTTATCTGTTGGATAAAGAAAACTATGCATTCGTTAATGAACATACGAAAGTCAATGAACAAGTAAAAGAGAAATTCTCGTTTGATTTCAATAATTTTCTTCTTTCCATTCAAGGAACTCGATTATCCACTCTCTTATTATTTCGTTGCATCTTCACATAATACCTATCTGACTGGCCATCAATTACGTGGCGAATCATCAGTTGAAATGTATCGTGAGGTATGAAAAAAAATCTTATTTTTATTTCTTCTTCCAAAAAAAAACAAAATTTTTCGTCTAGGTTCTCCTTTCGGGCTGTCGCTGTGTTGAACTCGATTGTTGGGACGGAGATGATGGTTATCCAGTCATCTATCATGGCCGAACATTTGTTAGTAAAATATCTTTTAAACTTGTTGTTGAAGTTATCAATGAAAGTGCATTTATCACTTCGCCCTATCCGGTTATACTTTCAATTGAAAATCGTTGTTCTGTTATGCAACAAACGCGTATGGCACAAATATTTGTCAAAGTTTTTGGCGATAAATTAATAACGAAATATATGTTCGATACGGATTTTTACGAAGATCCTGTATTGCCATCGCCGAGCCAATTAAAATATAAGATTTTAATTAAAAATAAGAAAATTAATAAAATGCAATCGACAACACAATTGAGCAAACAAAAAGTACAATTGAGTGTGAACTATCGAAATTCGGTTTATTCATCACCGGATGACAATGAAGAAGACGAAGATTCCGATGATGATGAATTGATTGATGATTATAATGATGATCAATTAGTCAGCGGTGAATCACAACGATCGAATTCGATGACTGATTCGCCAATGTACAATTTGAAAAAAGCAAATCCAACAGGAACTGTCGATCAAGATGCAGATGACGATTTGTATAAGCCGAACTTTTGTTTGTTCTTTGAAAAATTTTGTTATATTTTTATAGGAAATCATATCAACAACAACGTCGTTATAGTATTTTGAATAGTGAACCACGGCAACGTTTGAAAAGTAGCAGTTCAATTGATGCATCTCAACTTTTAAAAGCCAACAAACCCATGACTGTCGTTCCGAAAGTGCCAGCTGTTTTAGTAGCCAAAGAATTATCGGATATTGTTATTTATACTCAAGCGATTAAATTTCGAGGTGAATTTTTATTTGATTTAACTAAATGTACGATACGTTTCGTTTGTCTAGGCTTGAGTACGTCAACTTCAACTATTGTAGCAGGTGGAAAAACAATTCGAAAAATTCCTAAACGAAATATTCAACTTGTTGCACAGCCAAGTACAACGAGTACGAGTATGATTTCAACGAAACGTTTGATTGAAAGAAAAAAAAACGAAATTGCTTTCGAATTTTCAGGCACGGAAAGTTCTCGATCGATTGATCAAGTTTCACCTGCTCATCAAATTGTCTCTTTAATTGAAAATAAAGCGAAGAAATTATGTAAAAATCAAGCTGTTGATATGATTCTGTATGAAAATTGTCTTTTTTTTTTCATTGTCAAAATTCAATCATTTCCTTTTTGTCTTCAGTCATACGGAAACACAGCTTGTTCGATGTTATCCAAGTGGATTTCGTGTTGATTCATCGAATTTTAATCCTTTGCATCTTTGGACATACGGCATTCAGTAAATATATTCCCATTGTACCTTTTCAATCTATCGATGCTGTTTTTCTTTAGATTGGCTGCAACGAATTATCAAACACTTGGTATGACACGAGAAAAAAAAGCCGATATTTTTTCCTTGCAATTAAATGAAATTTCTATTTCAATTAGATGCTGGACAAATTCTTAATCTATCGATGTTCGAACAAAATGGTAATTGTGGTTATGTTCTTAAGCCGAGTATTTTCTGGGATAAAGAACATCCACAATACGGTCATTTTAATCCATCAATTATCGAACGTGAAGGTTCATGTTCAGAATTGACAATTACTGTATGTTTACAGAAGAAAAACAAACGAAAATAAATTTTTCTGATCATTCTTAGGTTATATCGGGTCAATATTTAACGCAGAATGTTAGTTCAACAACAAGTGTTTATATTGAAGTTGAACTTCTCGGTATACCAATCGATTGTATGTCAAGAAAAACGAAACCATCCGTTAAAAATTCTCTAAATCCTATTTGGCAAGAAACATTCGTCTTTCAAGTAAATTCATTGAACTTCAATGAAATTCATCGTGTTGTTTTCTTTTATCTTTCCATAGTTATTCTTTACCGAATTGGCTTTCGTTCGTTTTCATGTTTATGATGCTGGTAGCAATCATTTAATGTCTCAACGTGTTATGCCACTGAAATGTCTTCAAGCTGGCTATCGACATGTTCGTTTACGAGATATAAGTAACAGTCCATTGGAATTAGCGACCTTGTTTATCTATTCGAAAATGACGGACACAATTTTGATACGAAATATGGAAACAGATCTCTCGACATCGAATACACCGCATTTATTTCGAAATAAAATCTTGAGACGAACAGCTGAACCGGTTGAAGCTGTTGGCGTAAGATGAATATGATTGAATGAAAAAGAAAATCGAGTTTATTTGTTCTATCTAGGCAAGTCGAGAGTCGATTCGACCGAAACATAAAACATTCGAAGTGAAAGTCTACGGAAAAGAAGGTCGCGATGAAGAATTTCGACCGTTTGCTGTTACACAATATACAACTGTTGAAGAACTCATGGAAATGGTAAAAAGCACAATGATATCACGATTTTCTTTTGTTATTTCTCTGATCTTGACTTTAGATTGCAAAAGCAAATGATTTTCTCAAAGTTGGCGAGACAATCAATGATATTATTCTAACTGAATCATCGAAAACATGGAAAAAGAAAGCTTCATCATCATCATCGAAGAATGCCGATGTACGAGCGAGAGTTCTTGAGAAACATGAACGTATTCTCGAAGTTATCGATCGAGTCGGTCGAGAAACAGTTATTCTATGTAAAAAGAAAGCTCAGGCACAAGTAAATATTTCTTTCAAACACAAAAAACAAACCGAAATAATCATACTTGATTATGATTTTAGCAACATTTACCCTTTTCATCATTGGATAAAGCAACACAGAATTGGGAAAATTGTGATCGAACATTTCTCGTTACAATTTACAATATTTCATCTATACAAAAGCATACAACATTTCGAACACCAATTAATTCAACGGCTATTCATGTTATCACACAAGTAAACGAGAAGATTTAAATTGATTTATTATTTTTGTGAATTGACTTTCTAGTTAATGACAAAAATTCGTATGACTGGCATGCCGAATGATTACGGACTGATTGAAGAAACTGATTTAAATGTCGGTAGTTCAACACGTCGTATACCTATAAAACGTCGTTTACTAGCCGATGATGAGAAAATCTATGGCATACAACGTTTATGGACATCGACGAATTCGAAATTTGTCCTAGTGAAAAAATCTGAATATTCTGAAACGAATAATAACAAAGCATTTACAGATAAATTTCTCTTTCGATCATTAACAAGACAAAAATCGATCGATCGTGGTTCACATGAAGGTAAAAACAAAAAACAAAACTCGAAATTTCATTTGTTAAAATATTTCTCTCCGTGTTTCATCAAGATCTTCATGTCGATCATTTGAATAAAGCACGTACAACAAATAGTCTTCACGCAACATACAATGGTACATTATTATCAAATCGATCAAGTTTAGCACCAACACCACCCATGTCCAAAACAAATTCGAATAAAAAACATTCAATAAAAAAAATCTTCTCAACAGTTAAATCCTGACGAATGATGATGATGATGATGATAATACGATCTTGTCAATGAAATTCCTTATCGTGTGCAGTTTGTTCTCATTTGCCTTATAGAAAACAAAACTCTTTTTTGTTCTTGTCTTTTTCTTTTGTTGTTTGTTACTTCGAATTTCTCTTTCTCTCACTCGTCAAGTGAACAGTGTTGTTATATTTCTGGATTCAATTTTTCTTTTCTTATTCTTCTTTTATTCACAAATTTGTTTCATAGACAGAAAGAGAATCTATGTATGAGTGCGTGCGCGCGTGTGTGTGTAGTGAGAAACAAAAACACACAATTGTCTTAGGAGATGAAAATCAATTTGACATTTGTTTTGTTGTTATTGATGACGAATGAAATCCTTTTTGACGAACGAGAGAAAAACAAGACAGTTTTATTGCAGATTTTAAGTAAATATAACGTAAAATAATTTGTACAGACTATACGATAACAGTTGTTCTTCGTTTTCTTTCTTTCTTTCTTTCGTTCTTTTTTTTCTTGTTTTTTTTTCTTTTGTCTTATTAATGAACACAGAAAAAAAAGATAGAAATATCTTTGGAAATGAATTCGGATTTTATTTATACAGAAAATAAGTGCAGTGCAAAATTAAGAAAAAAAATAATAATAATCATGGAAAACGTGTAATAACTTGAAAAGAAAGGAATAGTTGAGAAAAGTAATGTTCGATTATTTTCGACCATTGATCGGTATTTGTGATGGCGGATGACGATTCGATCTAGGTTCATTCGCGCCAGGAAGACCTCGTGTTTGATCGAGTTTGTCTGCTAAATCATCAACTCGAATGTCTTTCAAATGAAGTAAATGTTCCAAACGACGAATTTTTGCTTGTAAAATCTTTTGTTTTCAAATAAACGAAAATCAAAAATAGAATCAATCAATCGAAATCTACTTGAATTTGTTCGTCTTTGGCAATACATTCTTGTTCTTTAGCATCGAAATCAATTCGAGAAACCATGTCTGAATTTAAATTGTGCGTTGACGTCGATTTCTTTTGTAAACTTGAATATAATTATTTTCTTGAGAAATTAATTGTTCTATTTATTTATAGCTTTTTTTACTTACTTTCCCGCCTGTGGTTTACTTTTTGAGCCTAAGATTAAAAAAAACGAATAGTGTTAATGAGTTTATGAGCATCGTTGATGAAATATTTCAGGTAGGAAAAGATTAACATGCAAACATGCAAAAACGGATAATAGGGAACGTAGAATCGATATGCAAATAGTTGCCTATGACATACTCGAAATTTACAGATTTGATTAACTAAATCAAGAAGAAGAAGGAGGAGAAATCAAAAAGAGAATGGAAGAAAAAAAGAGCAACTCCGTTATACAATTAATTTTGCTTGTAATTTTTGAAGATTAATACGAATCTAAAATCGGAGTAGTTGTTTCTATTCTCGAAAGAGAAGAGAAACTAGCTGGTAAGATTGTATACCTTGAGTTAGTGGTGATTGATCATGCGGCTGACGAAGACGTGGTGTCATTGCGTTTGATTCGCTAACTTTTGCTTGTTGATGAAGAACTCTGAGACAAAAAAAAACAATTTTATTCAATCGAATCACAATGATGAATTTGAACAAACCGATATTCTGGATCACTTGGATTCGTTTCCATTCCATAGAGATGACTAAAACATTGATATCTTTATTATTTTCTTTTTCTTAAAATCGTACTCATCGATTTTTGTTCGTAGATTATAGAGAAAAATCTCGACTAATCCCGTACGTCCAAGACAAATGCCGCGCATGACACTTTCAGGAACATTTAAACCAAGACGACAGAGAATTTTTCGATTTAAAAGACCCCAATTAATTAATTTCTGTTGGGTACTATTCGCAGCTGCATAATTATGCAAATCGATCTAAAAGAACATTTTCAAAATGACTCAAAAAAAGAAACGGCTTATTCATACCCAGCTAGGAAAATAATATTTTATCAATTCAGCAACCATAACTAAATGCAATGAAACATTTATTTATTTGTCTCATGAATAAATGATTCGATGTCTCTTACCACCATCAGCAAAATCTTTTTCAATACGTTTTTTTGGTCGACTTAATGGGATTTGATCGATCCATGCATAAAGATCTTGTAATAATTGATCATCTAGTTCCATATCCCACGACATCGTTCGATAGAATTCGCACCTGAATATTCAATCTACAAGACAAAAAAAAAGACGGAACAAACGTACTCTATTAATATTTAAAATAAAAACAAATAAAAGAAAAAAAAAACTAATTTCTTCTTTTCTATTAAAACAATTTTGTATTTTTTTCTTTCGTTCTCTTGGTTGTATTCACATCGCCATATTTCAATTCTGTTACCATAGCGATTGCCACTCATCATATAGACATAATAAACAGAACAATTTCTATTCGTTGATCAATTTATCCATTCGCGCTTATTTTTTTCTTGTAGTAGTTCTATCGTCGTCATCGTCTCAATACTGAAAGAGGAAAAAAAACTGATTCTTCTTCTTTTGTTCAAGGTTTTTTTAATCAGTCTTCTTCATCAATTTAATTCGATTCGATTTTTTTCAGATTCAATGTTCTTTCGATTCATATTATTTTCAATTGAAAATATATTCGAATTTTATGCTTAAGAAAAAAAAAGACGATAAATAAATAAATAATTATTTATTAAATTCATACTACATATAGAAAAAACAACAACAACAACAACAACAACGAGAAAAATGTCATCGTCAACTGCGACGATCTCATCGAAAACATCATCAGTCAATGCCAATGATCGTAAACGGTCGATTCGTTCATCGCCATCGCCACCATTAATGAAACGCAATGGTCTAGTGTCAACAGCATCTGATCAATCCCGGACGAATTCCGAGCGAACAAGTCGATCGACACAACAGATTCAAACGATGGACGATCAACGTTCGTCATCAACCGATTCGAATCATTCAACAGTATCACTCGGTATGACCGAAAACAAAATTAAAATTCTCGTTTTTTCTGTATCAATTCGTTTGATTTTTCGTGATTTAGATTCAAATAGTAAACCACCGGCGATTATCTACGATAGTGAAGAAGATTTTCAAGCAACAAAACCGAATTCAATGCTTGTTTCGTCAACAGCGTCGAAAAAAGATAATGTTATCATTCAACAATTAACTAAACCTCGTAGTCAGTCAAATTCATCAACAAAATTAGTTAAATTAGTTGCACCACAATCGACATCATCGATAAAAATGCTCTCGAGTGATGGTGGTTTCACATCGGCATTACGTATTCCGACTCGAATTCAATTAACGAAAACTTTACATAGTTCATCAATAAAAACTGATATAATCAATCAAGAACAAATGAATCATTTCGAAAATCTTCAAGATAACCAACAAACTGTTGCCGAATATCATTCATCGACAGCAACACTACCGCCAACACCACCGCCTCCTGTTATCGATAGTACGAATGCGAATATTGAAATATCTGAACAGCAAACTCAAGATCAACAACAACAACAACAACAGCAGCAGCAGCAACACAATGATACTAATGATGAGACAAAAGAAAAGCTAACAAATAATAATAATCAAAGTAAATTTTCATTTCAAGAAAATGATGTAGTATGCGTATTAATCTTGTTCAATATTGACTTTATGACTAGACCGGAAAGAGTTTTCACAAATATAAAAACTCACGTTTTTTCTTTTTTTTTATTTTCCAATGAAAACATGAGTAAAATTCTAAAAATAAAAATTTTTCTTCTCCAGAGAATGATTCAACCAATATCGAACAACAACAACAACAACAACAAACACCACAACAAAATTCAACTCAACATATTGTCGTAAAACCAACTAATCATCTTTCCGATTGGTCAGTACCACCAACAAGTGAACTCTCACCTCGTTCGTTAACATCATCGTCTCCTGATTTAACTCAACAAAACCTACCTGTTGATGATACACTTGGAGATTTCGATTACTCGAATCAATCGTTTCAACCTACACAATCCCGTTTTCGTTCCGTATCGCCTGGTTCTATGCCAGATCCTCAAAATAAAACAAAAGAAACGTTGAAATCGAAATCGAAATCGAAATCATTAACACGTCTTTCAAATGAAAACAAACGAACATTAACATCACTCGAGTCAACACAAAAACGACGACGTAATAATGAACATTTCATTGCACAACAAGACACCAAATCTGATGATCAATTCATTGTCAAATGTCTTCTCAATGAAATTGTCGAGTAAATCATCATTTAATCGATCGAGTCAATCGATTTTTAATTGTTTTGCTCTTTAGACAAATTAGTTCGGCAAATAACGAACAAGTTACTGCTCTGGCGAAAACTCAACAGAAAATACCCATTGACAAACAAATTAAATCAGCCAATTCAAAGAAAACATCCGAACACGGTAGAAAAATGATTCGTTATTTTCAAAAAATCATTTAGGCAACAAAAAAAAATCAATTTCAGAATCTCGTCCAATGATACTCACAGAAAAGAAACTAGACGAACTAGCTTATTTACTTCATTCGAATAGTCAACGTTCGGAATACGAACGAACGGAAAATTCTGCTAAAGTTGAAGAATGTAAGTCATGACATAAAAAATCATTCGTAATTACACAAGAAAAAGAAGAACAGGAAGAAAATTTTATCAGTATATATAAAATATATCCATTCGATGTCTCTCATAGGTATGCGCGTAACATGGTCGCAAATGAGTAATCAGAAAAAGAAAAGCTATTATAATCGAGTTATTCAGATCTACAAACGACCCAATCGCAATGTTATTATTACATCATCGACAACAGGTAAAAGAACGGAAGTTCTCAAAAACAAAAATATTGAATTTAACAATATTTTTTTTCTTTTTCTGTTTCAAGAACTTAGTCAATTGGATTCAATAGATGATTCGAGTCCAATAAATTCAATTGATTATAAACGTCAAACATCAACTCCATTATCTTTTCATTCAATTGCATCATCGACTTCGGATGAATCATCACAACAAAATATAATCACTGATGTTATCGATGAATTGAAAAATGGTGCCAAAGGTTTAGATAAACTATCATTTTCATCAACAACATTTTCTGATTCGATACAAAATTTTGTTCAATCGCCAAATGAACAACGAGTACAAATGTTAACTACACTTGAACAACAAATGGAAAAGTAAAAATTGATAATAAAAATCAAACGAATGAATGTTTTTTCTACGTTGATTTGCATTTCAATTAGACAATGTTCATCACAATTAGTTCGTGCACGTCTATTTTGGACACAAAGAGTACAATACTTTGCAACGAAACATCAAGTCAATTCTTCGGATCAATCTATGAATGAATTAACATTAGTTGTCAAATATTTCTATTTATTCGTTTTGTGTAAGTTTATTGATGAACAAAAAAGAAATTTCATACAGTTGATTTTTCGATTTAAGCATTAAAATATCAAAAACAACAAGCTGATTTTCAAGTGTTTCTCAAAGATTTAATTGAAGGCAAACCAATGTCATTTGATGAATCATATCAATCGAATACATTGACAAATATAATCGATGATTTAATTCTTCCATCGAGTCTCGCTAGTGAATATCTTGCAGCACAAACTTTTGTTATCAATCAAATTGAACATGTACTACCATCAGTGAGAAATATTGAACTCGAAAATGAACTTCTCATGAATAATGATGATTTATCTCCGCCGAATCCATTCGCTGATATTAATGAATTAGAAGATTATTTAAATCGTTGTGCACGTACGTCAAAATTCTATTTTCAGAAACAAAGAAACAAAAATCTCCCTCAAATTTTAGATACAATCACAAACATTCCAACTTATCCGAATCAACCATCTCATCAAGCACACGCATACTATCAACAATATCAACCACCACCACCATATTACTATCAAACACCGGATATGAATAATTATTATTATAATTCACCATCGATGTATTCATCATATGCGTATGGTCAACCGAATAATAATTATTATCAACATCATCATCATCATCTTTCAACATCTACGAATTCCAATGAACAAATGGGATACTATTATAATCATCAACAACAGCAACAAGCACCAATACAGTATTCGTATGCAAATCAAACGAACAGTACAAATGACATTCCAGTCGCTCAACGATCATATAGACCGATGAATTCAACTCATCAAAGGTAGAATTTTCTTTTTTTTTTTCATAGAAAACAATAATTCAATCATTCTATTTCGAAAAGAACGTACAGTAATTCCCAAATGGCTACAACTCCAACTGGTTCTTTAACACCTTCAACACCGATTATGTACGATTCGTCAACGATCGTTCCATCATCACAGGTATTCAATAATCGAATAGTTTGTTCACGTTGTTCAAGGTTTTATTTTCTTATAGTCACCTTCCTCTACATCTCCGCAATAGAAACAGGAGGAAAAAAATCTAAAATATGTATGCATATACTAATTGCTCTACTAAATTCAATCTTTTGTTTTGAATCTTTTTTCTATACGAAAAACCAAAACATTTCTGATCTAATTCTATTCCTTTGTTTTTTTTCTATTTTTTAGTCAAAATCAATAAATAATAATTATCCACCATAATTATCCAATATAAACCATTCAAACGTATTTCTTCTTTGTTTTCCTGTGTCACCAAATGTATTCATCATTTTGTATTCTGCATCAGAATACATCTTTGTTTTTCTTTCCGAGTTACCTTTCATTTGATTGTCTTTTTTATTATTATTATTTTTTGTTCATGTTCATTCAGTTCTTCATTTTTCACGTACACACAGGTGCTTGTCTCTCTCTCTCTCTCTCTCTCATTGAATATATACATATATACATACATTACACATATATTCGTTGTTGTCGTTTCATGTTTATTTTTCATTGATATCCGTGCTGTATATTTTGTTCGTCTATTCATTTTTCTAGGTTGCTTTTGTTTGTTCGATCTATTTATGTCTTAACAGTTCTCTTTTTTGTCTTCATGTATTTTGTCTATGCATGCAAAGAAACATATGTACATGCACAGTTCGTTTTTTTTTGATCGTTGTTGTTGTTATTATTATTGTTGTTGATCTAGTTGGATAAGAAGAGAGGCACACAGATGGACGAACAAGTATTTCGTGTGGTTTCTTGTTTTTGTTTGTTTTTTTTTATTAGAATTGTGCTCTTGCGAGAATAGAAAGGACAAGTTTTGCGAATTAGACGAAAGAATTCATGCATATTGTACATAATTTTCGGTCGTTTCTTTTCTTTTTGTTGAATTATTTTGCATAGACATCGAATAGAAACATCATAGTCCGTTCTTTTTTCGTTTTGTTTAATTAAAAAAAAGAAACACACACACATATACATCACTTTTCGAACTGATATATATTCGTGTCTTTTGTATAAATATGCTTCCAATTGATTTCAAACCGGTGATAAATCCACCTTTGTATTTCTTCGACTTTTCCCTTCCTCTCTTTGTTCGTCCGTCCTTCGGAATATTTAAGTGTTAATTTCATTCGAAAATAAGAACAGACTTAGAAAACATTTCGTGTTTTTTCTCTCTCTTTAATCAATAACATTCCTGATTTTCAGTTTTTTTCTCTCTCTTTTAAACAACAATAATAATAACAAGACAAAAAACAAGTCGAAAGCAATGTATTCTTCTTCTTCTTTTTTTCTCTGTGTTTTTTTTTGTGTTTATATCTATTTCTAGTGTTCTTCAGTTCATTTTTTTCCTTTCGTTGCTATTCTCTTTTTTCTGTGTATTTATATTTTGAAAGAAAAAACAAACGTACGACAACAAAACTGATCTGTTTTATTGTTCATTAAGATATTTAAAAATAACACTAAAATCTTTTTTGTTTAAACCGGCTGAGCAAATTTGACGGTAGAGTTCAGTAGCTTTTTCAGTTAATGGTGTCGATGCTTTAACTTCGTTGGCTGCATCTAGAAACAAAAAAGTTAAATCGAATATTTTTGAATTGAATTTATTTACCGAGAGCAAGTAAAAGATCTTTCGTCATTAATTCACTAGCAAACCCGCCGTTGTATTGATTAGTTGATGGAGCAGTAGGAACAACACCAGGACAGGGATTATATGTTTGACTTGACCAACATTGACCTGTTGAAGTATTGATTAATTTGGCTAAAACATCTTTATCAAGACCAAGTCTACGAATATTCAATAAAATTGAATGAATACAGAAAAAAACAAACGGTTTCATGTTTTTACTTTATGCCGAGATTCATTGCTTCCGAGGTGCCAATCATACTGAAATATGACACGATTTGAATAAATCTTTTTATTTATTATGTCTACCTAATAGCTAACAGAAGATTGTTGCAGATTTTGGCTGCAAGACCACTGCCATTCGGACCAGCATGAATAATATTCTTTCCCATTTTACTGAGAATAGGTTCAATGGTTTTAAAATCATTTGTTTCACCACCAACCATAAAAGTTAATGTTCCTTTTTGAGCACCAGTAATACCTAATCAAGCAAAATCTCATTTCAAAACAAAACAAAACACACAATTGTGCATACGAACCACCCGAAACAGGTGCATCGAGAAAATGTAACTGTTTGCTTCGTGCTACATCAGCCATTTCTTTCGATGTACGTACATCGATTGTACTACAATCAATAATTGTTGTACCTTTTTTTGCTGTACTAGAAGGGAAATACAAAAACGAACAATCGATTTATTTATTCATATCGAAAAAAAAATCTTACCGAAAAACGTTTGATTGACAAACATCTCGAACAATCTTTCCATTAGGTAACATCAAAACAACGAATTCCGAACCTTCAACAGCATTTTGAGGTACTGAAACGATCTTTGCTTGTTCTAAATTATGTTCGTCAATCATTGAAAAATCTCTCAAGTAAATTTACTTTGTTCTTTGAAATGATCGAATGTTTGTGGATTAACATCGAAAATTGTTACCTTATGATTTGCAGCTATTAAATTTGTTGCCATATGTTTTCCCATGTTTCCTAGACCGAGAAAACCAACGGACGCCTAATGAAAAATCAATTGTACCGATTCTCTCGAAAGTGAAATTTCCAAAATATTCTACATACATATCGAGCCAATGATAGATGCACCATTTTCTTTTTAATGTGAAGATTATAATCTCAAAAGAAAAACATTTCAAGTAAAAGATCTTGGTTGTTGTTTTTTTATTTATTGAAATAACGCAACAGAAAAAAGTTGAATTAGATAAACTTATAAAATTCTCGAAGATTTAATGGTTGTTGACGATTATGATATAAGAAATAAGCGAAAATTATGATCAAACTTAAGAATAAACCATTGAGAATACCATCAATTGTTTCTGATACTGAAAAACCAAAGATTACAGAAAACGAGTCGATTTTTCTTTCAATTGACTTACTAAATCCTGGTGACTCATCTTTATCCTTGGAATTGCCTTTTTCATTCGTTTCGTTGCTACTATCCTGTTCATTTTCACTATCTTGTTGTTTATTTTGTTGTTCTTGTTTTTTCGCAGCTCGTTTCTCAGCATGTTCAAGTCGTTTCAAACGTTTTTCTTCGCGTTCTTTTTCAGCTTGTTTTTCACGTTTCTTAGCTTTTGCCTTTTCATTTGCTTGTTTCTTTTTCAATTTAATTGCTTCTTCTTTTTCATACTCTTCCTTACGAACTTGCATATATTGAAGAATTCGTTGAGCACATGTTCGACATTCTTTCTTGTTCAAACATTTGCCAGCTTGACTTTGTAGATCATCATCAAGTGGATTATTCTTCAAATCTAAATACTAACAAATAAAAGATAAATTCGTTTGAAGATGCGAAAATAATTTCGAACCTCTAATTTGGTCAATTCAGCAAATGATATTGGCAAATTTGTGATTCGATTTTCGAATAGATCGAGTTGTTTTAAATTTTTTAATTGACCAAAATTGTCAGGTAATTGCGTTAGACGATTTTTCGATAGATCAAGTGTATGAATACCTTCGAGTTTAATAAAATCATCCTGAAAAATAGATTTTTATCGAAATAAATCGATTAAGATTTGTTTTTTGTTTCTATTTGGAATACATGCAGGTAAAAATTCAATTTGATTATTCGATAAATCGATTGATTTCACTTTACGTAGAGCCAACTAAACATTTTCAACAAAAAAAAACAACAACAACAACATAGGAATTAAAAGTAATAAATAATATACAATTTCATTGACATTGGGAACAGATTTTAAATTAAGAATTGATAAATCGAGTTTACCATCGTCGGAAAGATAATCTTTTAACTTAATACTCGATTTCGATGACATTTTATAACGCAAGAAATAAATAAGAGATGTAACTGCCTTATCGATGTACGGCAACGGTTGGTTGAAAATCGAATATTATTGGACTGGAATGTATAGAATACTGTTTAGGGGCGTGTGACACGTTGGTGGAGTAAAACGAAAATTTTTATTTCAATAAAAATAGTTTCAGAAAGATATGTTTAGTGTAGTCTTACAATTTTTTTGTTGGTTATTAGATACATGAAAGTATTAAGTTTGTTTTTTTTGAAAAAAAAGTAGCGTCATCTGTAGGACATGCTTGAATGTATACTGTGATTCAGGGTGAGGCTTCATACTTTCATAGTTAAAAAAATCCTTTCCATAATAGAATCTTTTTTTTCTTCTTCTTTCTTCTAATCACATTTCACGAACAACATTCTCTCACGTTCGTACAAATAGAAAACGATATCAAACTGTATTATTTCATTTCGTTTTCTTTTTTCATCATTCATAACTAACTACTGAGACCTTGTAACGCTCTATTCGTCAATCGAAATGCCTATTGTTTGCTTCTAGAATAATGACAACATTTGCAACTGCATTTAGTTCGTCGGATCAAGAAGACAAGAATTATTCAGATACATTCGGAATGAATCCAACCAATGATTTTTCTAATGTCGACCTTGATCAACAAGTTGTTTCTTTTGAAAATCATCATTCTTCAGCGTATCTTAGTTTTAATAAACCAGTCATATTGGAAAATAATCTATCATCATCATCACCCGAACGTGTTTCAAGTTAGATACGATTTTCGTTTGTATGATGTTAATTTTTGAAATTTCTTATAGGACATAGTTTATCATCGAATTCAACCGATCGGCGACTAACCGTGCCGGATATTTCGAAACTATCGATGACATCAGCTGCAGCTGTTGCTGCTGTTGGACCGAAATTCGATAAATTGAAACAATGGGGTCGAACAACATATAAATGTACAAAACAAACAATTTTCGAAAAACTCGGCAAAACAACTCGTACAGTTGATGTTGAACTCGATGGACAAATTGAGGTTTGACAAAAGACACACGCGCGCGCACATCTCGACATGTTTTCTCTTTTCGCAGCAATTTCGAGAGACTAAACGTCGATATGAAGCAATGCTTGCATTAGCTCGTAGTTATGCCAATCATTTCTACAATCTCATGCAAACACAAAAATCTCTCAGTAATTTCAAATCAAATATTTTTTAGTCTCATCTTTAAAAAAAATCTTCGTAGGTGAACAATTTCTCGAACTAAAACAACGTTCACCGAATCTCACCGATGAATTCTCTTGCAATGCTCATACGCAAAGTCTTCTAGTCGAAAATGGTCAAACATTATTTCTCGCATTGAACTATTTTATCTCGTCATTAACTACACTCTGTACAAAAACAATGGAAGATGCATTGAGTACGATTCGTTCATATGAAACTGCAAGGTAGGGAAGAATTATAGAAACGAATGAAAACTCGTATTCTTGTAATTAGACTCGAATATGATGCATGTCGAAGAGAATTGGAAATATTATCCGGCAATTCTCTTTCGATGGAAAAACAAAATGATTTAGAAAAATATAAAAATAAATACGAACAATTGAAATGTAGTGTTCAAGTTAAACTTCAATTATTAGATGAAAATCAAGTTAGAAAATTCGATTTCAATTTAATTTCGATATTTCTCTTGTTTTCTTTATTTGTAAGGTTAAAGTTATGAAAAATCAACTACTTCTCTTTCATAATGCAATAGCTGCATATTTTTCCGGCAATAAACAAGTACTCGATGGTACTATGAAACAATTCAATTTAAAAATCGCGTCAAATAATGAAAACAATCATGAAAAACAGTCATTTTTAGAACAATTTCATCGTTAATCATCTCGGTCTAATTTTCTTTTCTGTTTCGTCAGGTTTCTATCTATTCGTTTCGTTTCTAATTCTTTTAGTTATTCATTGTATATCTATGTTTTTCTTTTCTCGAAGTCATATAAAAGATAATAAAACTATTTTCAAACATCTTAACTAAACGTTTTTTGCTTTCTTTTTCTCAGATGACATATGATTGTATTGTTATTCCTGGTGGTGGACTTGATTCCAATGGATCTCCATCATCTTGGGTCATAGCTCGACTTAATCGTGCATTAGAAATGGTTTCATTAACGAAATATTTTCTAGTTTTAAGTCGTGGTACAACACATCGACCGCCTACTGTCGATCAACATTCGTTTCCTATTGACGAAGCATCAGCAAGTGCGGCTTATTTAATCGAACATAATATTCCTTCGGAGAAAATCTTAATTGAAAACTGGTCATTGGATACAATTGGAAATGCTTATTTCGCACGACAATGTATTTTAGAACCAATGGAATTGACAAATTTAGCAATAATAACAAATGATTTTCACATGACACGTACGAAATTAATCTTCGATTGGATATTTTCGTTAACAAATTCGAATGAAATTCGTTGTGATAAATATCATATTGATTATTTTAATGTTAATAATCAAGGTATGACTGACGAGCAATTAACTGCACGTATTGATAAAGAACGTCTTTCGTGTGATGATGTTCAACAGAAAATTCAATTGAAACGAACACTTTCTCAAGTCGCACAATTTCTATTTATTGAACATGGTGCATATAAAGCAAAATCACTTCATTCAAGACGAAGTCAACTTGATTCTTTAACAGCCTCAACATATTAATATTGACTTCGTAGGAAACGAAAAAGATCTGTATATTAAATAGATACATACGAGAGAAAGAAAACGTACACACACACACACTCAAACAAACAAATAAAGACAATGCTGAGTTTTTTTTTTCTTTGAAAAATCGAGTTTGAATAAAATTTTATTTAGTTTTACGAATAATGTCAAGTAGACGAGTTGCGTTTGCTTTTTCGTTAGTATTGATTTTTTTCTTCATATAGATAATACGATTTTTCATATCGCCTATTTGATCGTCGAAATCGAGAAGAGCAGCACGAAGTGGTTCGAGACTTTGATCGGTCGTACTAAATGTACGTCAAAGATTCTTTTTTTCATAACAATAAACACATTTGTGTTCTTACAATTTCTCTTTTCGTAATTCTACAACTGTTCGTTTGTATTCATCTGTGTAATGTTGCATTTCTTTTGCCATTGTTTCATAATCTTCTTGAAGATATTCGAGTATTTTACCTAATGGAACAACACTAAAAGTCAAAATCAAGCGAAGAAAATGTAATTTCAGATTGTTCTTTTGATAATCAAAACCTTTTCGTTAGAGTTTGTATTGTTTCTCGAAGTTTATCGACATCTTTTTGGATTTTTTCTCGTTCACGTCGGCGTTGAGCATCATTTTGTGTCAGAGTTTTCTAATTGATTTGCCAATACAAAAACAAAACAATCGAATAGAAATAAGTCAATTACCACATCAGCACGTTGACCTGCTATTTCACTTCCATGTTCTAATTTCTTCTTTGAATCAATCATTTTCGAAACTAATGCACCATGTTGATCGCCTTCATCATCATCTTGATCACCACGACCATCGAAATCATCTTGTTTCTATTCGAAAATATTTCTCAATCAAAAAACTGCAAATTCATTTGATTTCTTCTTACAAATGATTTCGTTAGCGAAGGCTTCTCTTCTTGTGCTAAGAAATTGTCGTCATCATCGTCGTCGTCATTATGCAAACCACCATCATGAGAATCTTTGCTTTCAATGATTAAAGTTCCTTGACCACGGTGTGCAGCACTTGGTACTCTATTCGTGTGCTTTTTTTTCTCAACAATTTATGATTAAAGTAAATGATTTACCTTCCCGAAGAACCAGACATTTCATGAGAAGTCGTTGGTTGCATAGGCTTGCGACTTTTGGCTGCGGTATTTGCAGTACCTGGTCGAACTAAAGGTCGTCTATAGATAGATAGAGGAGAAGATGATAATGAATGCACAAAGAGAAAAAAGAAGTCTGTTTACTCATCAGCAGTATCTCGTTCGATTTGTACAGATGTTGGCGCGTGTCGAGATGGAGGATCAGCTGAAACAAAAGTCGGTTTTTATTTTTGAAAAATAGATTCAAGTCAACCTTTTGGCGAATTTGGTCGATGTTGATTGTCATTATTTTGTTGTTTACGTGGACCTTTGGCTGATGAAGGTCGTATTGGACGTCGACCTTTCGATCCATCGTCATCCTAATCAATTGACATGTTCATTTTTACAAATTCTTGAATATTCAACAGACTTTTTTCTCGTTATCATCATCATCATCGTCTTGTCTTTTAGCTGTTGGTGCTCTTCGATCATCATTGTCATTGTCATCATTGACTCGAGAACTTCGTCGTCTTTTCGAATGACTGCTTTCTCCACTTTCACCTTGATCCTTTTATACGAAAAAAAAAATAAATCAAAATTTATTTTTGACAAAATGTTCGAAATGAATTTACTCTGCTTGCTTCTCTTGAGCTAGGTTTTTTTTCTGGCGGTTGTTCTTCACGTTCACGTTCGCGTTCGCGTTCATGTGATTTGCTCGATCGATGTCTTTCCGAACGTTCTTGATCTTTTTGATCACGACTACGTGTTGTTGGTTCTTCATTCTCATTATTATCGCCAACATTTTGCAGAGTTTTTCGAACCACATCCGCACTGTCAACACCCGAATTAATTGCTTCAGCAAGAGCTTGTAATAAAAGATTGGTTTTATCTGCTTCTTGACCAGCTAAAATCTTCGAAACACGAACTTCTGGTGGACGTTTTACAGCAATATCTGAATAGATTTTTTTGTAAAGAATAAAAATTGTCATTAATCAAAATGAAGTTTCTTTTTTCCTTCTTACAGGTAGCAGTGACTAATTTTTTCATAAATAATGTTTTATTGTCACGACCTTCTTTGAGATAAGCTGGTGTAAGTTCTTCATCCGAATATAAACCATTGAGAAAACCAGTTTTTTTCGTAACCTACAAATAGTTTCGAGTTAGATCATTTTTTTTTATTCAAAATCGATCATTTACAGCTTTAACAATATCTTGAAGAAATTGTACTGGTGGTCGACTAAGAAGTTTCTCAGTCAATGCAGGTGCACTGATAATTTGACCAAGAGTATCTTGCGTACGTTTAATAATTTCTGGATCTACAGAACCTTCGCTCATTTTATCTTCGTAATCAACAGAATACCAACTAGAATATGTAAATTTCTCACCATCAACTAATCGTGTTCTCCAACAGTCGCTTAGTTACTCTCTATTACTCACTTTATCAGGTAGAATAAGATGTCACTAGCAAACTGTTTGGCATACTTTAACACAATTGGAATATATGAACTTTTCATTTGAAAAAAGTAATTAGATCCTCATCAACATTGACATTGAAAGATTGTTTTTCTACTAAATCCAAGAATTAAAATAAAAGGTCAATGTGACTATACGAGTGACGTCGTTTTATTCGAAAGAGTTCCCGTTTTTTGCCGGCAGAAGAATTAATATAAAGAGAGTGAACAAAATTTAATTCATCGATTTCATTTGTTGTTTATAATCTTAAAACAGACAAATAGGCAAATGTTTTCATTTTATTTCAACGATTAGGAAATAAAATATTGTTCCGGATATGAAAAAGTCGAACGTAAAGATTATTAATTTTTACTTGACTAAGCTTTTCTTTAACAAACATTCTATTTCTATGAAAATACCTCTAGGGCGTTTGTCTTCGTATTACCGGAAAAAGACTGATGATATACATACAAATGTAATGATGCTAAAAAAAGAGAAGGAACTCATTTATCAATTTACAGACAAGAAAAGAGAAAAAAAACGCACACACACATGAAGAATTTTTGATAACAGAAAAAAAAACTCAAGAAAAAATACGTTCGAATGAAATATTAGATCTGTATCTATTGATATTTGACCTTTTCTTTACCTTCAACATGTGTGTCTCTTCTCTCGATGCATACAGATCATCGAAAGACAACAGTTTGATAAATTAATGTTTATTTATGAAAAGAAAACTAGATTTTTCATATTGTGGAAAATGAACATTCGCATATCGTTCTTGATTATGTCTAATTGTTCGAACATGTTTAAAAATGATAAACGAACATACGAATATATTTTTCTTTTGCTTCTTGCTTTCGATTTTCATTCAATGTGTGTGTATGTGTGTATATAGGAAATGATTCGCAACTGACAGTCGTTATCAGGCAGACAGGCTGATTATAAGATTTGGATTGAAATTGATTTTTCTGTGTTTAATGATCAGTGACTGAATGCAGATGAAGACAATCAAAACAATTTCTCTTTTCTTCAACATTTATTTAAATTTTCTGAGGGTGTTTTGTTTTCATTTTTGCTTTTCAAATTCAAGTGACAATGATCATTTAATCTTAAAATGTTAAAAGAAGACATCAGTATCTTGAGCTTTTGGTCAAACAATCTCTGATAGGTGTTGAATCCGGTGCGAAAAGCATTGTTCTCATTTGATATTTACTTTTTTGAGTAAGTGCTGAATAACTGAATGTGTATGTGTCAATTTAATTTTTCTTTTCAATCTTTGAGTATGTGTAATTCAATAATGACAGTCAATTAATCCTGTCCGGCTTTCGTTTTCAATATTTATTGATTGTCATGTTAAAAATAAAAGAAAACATCATCAATAAGAAAAAGATTTTTCTCTCTTTCTTCCTCTCTCTCGCTCTTTCTCTCTGTGTCTTGTTATTTATCTGATAATGTTATTGTTTGAATGAATGCGTCGTTTTCTTTCTCGCTCTCTTGTTTTGAATAAATCAATTGTGTGTATTTATCAAACAACGTTTATCATATCAAAAGACAAGATTGAAGACACGAAACTGATCTGTAGAGAATTCAATACACAAAACAATAATAACAATATCGATATATAATAACTAAAAAAGAAATTTGACGCTTTGCCATAGACAAATTTTTGTGTTTATATATGCACGGATCTAATGAAAGAAAAAAGTCTCTATCTGCCGCATTGATTTTCTTGATCGTTATTGAAATTGAAAACTGAGAAGTAACCGAAAAAAGAAACAGAAATTAATAAACGGAAGCATCGTCAATTATGAAATCATTGGTACGTCTCCCATCATTACAAATCGATGGTGCGTTACTTTATCGTCTGACTGTGATTGATTAATAATCGACTGTTTTGCCTACGTCAGCAGGTGCTATTATTTTCCTACTTAATCATACATTTGTAGCCCCGAAGTCAAGCTTATCAATGTATACAGATTACATCGTTCGATGAATTTCTTTTCAAGAAAAAGGCAAAGAAGAAAAAAAATGAGATTGATGATAATAATGATGAAAACGACGACGATAGATGAAGGAGAAAAAACGCGACGACGACGTTGATAATGAGAAGAAGTAAAATGATGAATCTCAGTCAGCAAGACTTTTTTCTTCTTCTTCTTCTTTTTTATGTTGCTATTGTCATTGACATAACATAAAGATGCGCTCTCTCTCTCTTTCTTTTCATATATATATTTATATATATATACATTGATCATATTTCATTCAAAGTAAAAGAAAAACGAAGAGAAAAAGAAAAAGAGGCATCAACGATTTCCGCTGCTTTTTCTTCGCTTCTTTTTTTTTCTTCTATTTCTCTCTTCATTTTCTTTCTTTCTTCTTGCTTTATTTTATTTCATCTATATCTATCTCTCATTGGTAGATGAGAAGAAAAAGAAATATATATATGAATATATATATATATTTCTCTTTCGCTCGACATATTCAACTACCACCAATCAGTGCGTTCGGCCAGTCAGAATAAATGGAAAGAAAAGAAGAAACATTTACTTAGCGTTTCTTTTTCTTCTTCTTCTTCTTTTTCTTTTTTTGCTTTTTATATTCATCATTTCATAGGTCATTGATTTGTAAAAAGACCGTTGCTGGCTACATTTCTTCATCTCATTTCTTTCTCTCTTTCTCGTCGTTTTTTTTTCTCAACCTTGTAACTTGATTCAATCAACACACATTATACTCGTATATGTGTATGTGAAGATTTGCATAAGCAAGCGACAAACGAGAATATCTCAGTATTCACTTATACAGATAGATCAAATAATTGGCCAAACAAAATATTCTCTTGAAGAAAATGCGCATCATGTCACAAGAACATAGTCCAACAGGCGATAGTAATTCGTCGACAAGTGTCTTATCTCCAACAACTTTATCTCCGCCTCGACATACGATTCTCCAAGGTAAATCCTATGAACATGAACATGCCCGTCGACCGAGTCTTTGCTCACAACATTCATCCTATTCGATGAAATTCGAAAAGACAACCTACGAATCGGCACCTGTTGCTCGAAATACACCCGAAAATAATCAAGTTCGAATTATCGATTATCGTGGCACGAAATTAACATCGTTCAATGTCGATGGACGAGAACTAATCTGTTTACCACAAGCATTCGATTTGTTTCTCAAGAATCTTGTCGGAGGTTTACATACAGTTTACACGAAATTAAAACGTCTGGAAATTATTCCTGTTGTTTGTAATGTCGAACAAGTACGAATCCTACGTGGTCTTGGTGCCATACAACCAGGCGTCAATCGATGTAAACTTCTTGCACCATTAGAGTTCGATATCTTATATGATGACTGTACAAATTCAGGGTAAGAGTTTTATTTGCATGAAATAGATTTCAATCTGTCAAAATTTGTAATCGGAGAATGTTTACTGAAAGATATAAAAAGAAGAAGATGAGATGAGAGAAGAAGAAGAAAAAAAGAAAACATTTTTAACTTGAAGAGATGTTCTTAAATAGACAGGTGAAGAGGATGTTCACTCATATGGAAATGTCTTTGAACAGCAAACAAAAAAAGGAACTTAATTAAAGTTAAATGAAATCGATTGATTTTTTTTCTAGTTCTCGACCTGGACGACCACCGAAACGTAATTCATCACATCAACTCGAAGATTGCTTGGATGACAAACGTATGAAATTGTCATCAAGTTTATTACTTCGTTCATTTCCTGATTTTGCTAACCAAAGTAATGAAGAAACAAAAAAAGCAGCAACAAGTCCAAAACGAGAAATTTTTGCTTTCTTAGATTTTAAATATCCGGTTCATTCGAATGGTTACTTATCAATTCCAACAGCCAATGGAAATCAAACATCCCCATTTGCACATTCATTTGGTTACTCGGCATTCGCTCCAACTTTGCCATTGCATTTTCCTCCTAATCATCATGTCGCTCATCATCATCAACAACAACAACAACAACAACAGCAATCATCACAACAACATTCACTTCCATCGTATCTTCTTAATGATAGCCGAATAAGCAATCTGAAAACATCATCAATTGCAGCATCATCATCGTCATCATCGTCGTCATCGTCACAACGATCTCTTTCTTCAAGTAAATAATAATAGAATAAGAAAAAGAAGAAAAAACCTATTCACATTCAATTAGTATAAAATCAGCTTACATACTCAAATTTCAAATTACTTGACTCGAGAAAGAAAGAAAGAAAGGACAGATTCTTTTTGTCTTTAGTTAAAGATTTAGCCGAGTGGAATGATAGAATAGAGTAAACGACTTTCTCGTTATCCTCCCAGTCAACCTGTTATTGTTGTCAAAATCTATTTGGATCAGATTTTGTTTTATTCATATACAGACCGAAAGTAATGGTTTCCGTTTTCACGAATCCCCTATCGACAAAAAGAAAAGAACCCGCTCGTTGTCGTTATGAATTCATTATTATCGACACGCGAAACAAATTAAATCATGTCACGGAATCGCACTGTCAAAAGAGCTTCTTCTCGACGAAAGATACCCTTCAGGCAATGATTTCTTTTTTTTTTAAATTAACTCGACTTTGTCTACTTCCATTGAAATAAATCGGATAAGCATCTTATTGTTATTTTCTTTCTCTTCATCATTTACTTTTCTTGTTTTTTCTTCTTCTTCTTCTTCTTCTTGTCACAATAGATGAATCACGACCATTTACTATCGACGCAATGCTTAATAATACGAATAATGGTAAAAATCTTAATAAAGAAAATGCTCAACAACAACAACAACAACGAGGTAAAAATAATGAATTAATCATGAGATTAGAAGTCAAAGTATCGTTTTGTCTTATCAATTAGAACGATTAATAAAACCGATTGATCTTTCGATCACAACTACTGATACATCTTCACCGACAAATGATCAGCCACCGTCATCATCATCATCATCGACATCATCGGTTTTACCACCGACAGCAGCAGCAGCACTCAATTTTTTTCATATTAAAAATATGATCGAATTAACGGTGGAAAGCGCTCGATTACGAGAAAAACAATTGGAAACTGAAATCGGTAGGCAAATTGTATTTCTCGTTGTTTTGATTGGTTATTTCGGTTTTGTTTTCGTTCTAGTTGATTTACGAAATGAACTAACCAAAGAACAAGATAATCGACAGAAAGTTGAACAAGAAAATATCGAATTACGACGTGTTAAAAGTAGAACAACATAAGAATATTTTTTATAAGATTTTCTTTTTATTATTCGTTCGAATTCTAGGTGTTTTAATTAAGAAATTGAAACGTCTCAACCGTTCGTCAGCATCATCTTCAAACGCTAATGCAACAACTGAAAATAATCCTAACAGTAAAGACGAGACGAAAAGTATGCATTCAACTATTCTCAAATTTATTTCATTGAGATTTCTTTCTTTCGTTTTCGATTAGTGGAATGATCAAACACATGTTTAGTAGACTGACCAATCGACAATACGAATATCACTAAGATGAATATATTGAACATCGAATCTCTATTTGTTTTTCATTGTCCCTTTCTCTTTTTTTTTGTTTTGCGTTCGTTTTTCTTCTTCTTCTTCTTCTTCTTCATCATCTTCTTCTTCGTTTTTTTTCTTTTGTCATTTTATCTGTGTATGCACTTCTGTTTAATCATCGAACAACGAGCAAATGTTCTTTTTTTCTTCTTCTTTCGCACGTTTGCGATTGATTATCGAAAAAGACATTTGACTATGTATTTACAAAAATTCTATATTTCTCATTCTATTCAAATAAAAATCATGCGGAAATTTTAATTGCACATCGAATGAAATTTCTCATTGACTCAGCTTTCTTTTGGTGACATCTATAGACACGAGTTAATCTATGGTTACATTTTACTTCCAAAGATTGAACCTGAACAACAGCTTGGTAGGTAACCGGCTGTTTGTCTGTCGTGATACGACGAGTTAATGAATTTGTTCGTTTTCTTTTTGAAAAGAATATTGAATTGTGATTTATTTATCGACGGATCTTTTGTCAATATTTATTTCTATAACATCGAAATCATTTTCCATTATAGAATAAATAAATTCGTTCTTTTTTTGCTGAAAATAAAAATCTTATATTTAACAATATGGATGAATCATCAACTGAAACTAGTCCAACAATTGAAGTAACACCACAATTAACTGCTGATGAAGTAAATAAATGATTAGAGAAAACAAAAGAAGATAGTTCCTATTTTGAATTCAGTTGCGGCGACGTCGTTTAGAAAGATTTTCGAGTAGTTCATCGGTGAAAAACGCGGATGTCAATGATAAACAAGTGTCAACTCAATTATCCGACGAACTTGCTAGTAAATACTTTTTGTTATTTCAATGTTTGAAAAAAAACTTCATTGAATCTCATTTCAGCGTGTCAAATCAATTCTCAACAATTAACGAGTGGTGAAAATACGAATATGGATATTGGAGAAATATCTATCGAAGAATTTAGGCCAGCTACTGGCGAACAACGGTTGAGATTTGAAAACTAAAACTATTGTTTGACTCGTTTTTCTTTTTTGTGTTCTAATTAAAGACAATTGCAAAGTCAACATTCAACAGGCGATAAACGTTCGTATGATGTCAATTCCAATATTCAATCGAAAGAAATCACAACAAAAAATCAAACCTATGATGGAACGATAAAGAAACGAAAATCGGAAATAGAATTTAGTCATCAAAGTTCGAATGTAGAAGAAGAAGAAACTGAACCGATTCTTCAACGAATTCTTCGTCAAATATTTCATATTAACAAACAAAATCAATCATTTATCAACGATCTTATCGAATCATCTGAAACAACACCTTCAACTCGTCGAATAAAATCAATCTTATCCGATGTATTTCTTCGATGTTTAACATCAACAGATTCAAATTTAATGAAATCTTTAATTGGGTAGAGAAAACATAATATTCAAATCTGTCAAATAAAGACAAACTTCTATTTTCAGTCATGATTCAAATTATTCGGATAAATTTGATGTCTATCTATGGTATTTTTTGAACATCTACACTCGGTGTGATTACAAAAGTTCCTCTGTAAGAATGTCAAACATGTTTGAATCAAACCAAAACTTCTTTTTTTTTCTCAGCAAGAAGAACGCGATCTGGTTGAATACTGTCGATTATCATCTGTTCGATATAGTCTTATGTACATTGTAAATAACGGCGTGTTTCTTGATTCATGGAATCGAACACTTGAATTACTTGAAATTCTACTAATTGATTCATGTGCTGAATGTCTACGAACAACATTTCTCCATGAATTTATCCGCACATCCTGCAATCAAGAACCGAAATTAAAAGTAAATTGTTTTCAATCGACAGAAAATCTTCATCATTTTCTTCTTCTCCTTAAGACTTGCGAATTTCTCGTTCGTGCGATTCTCTATCGTCTTCGTCAGAATTGTTCTCAAGTGAATACTTACACCACACTTCTATCACTATTTCTCACACTCTGCGATTGTCGAAGTTCAAATGGCACTGATCGACTTGTGTGTACATATTTAGTTACATTGAATGACTGGCTGCCTTCGGTAGCTTTGAATGATGGCAAGAGTTTACAACGCATGACACTTCTATCGCCCATATTCTATCTTTCATGTTTTGCCGAAGATGATATTGATTTACTTGTCAAACAATTCGATCAAATCAATGAGTCCGATCAAGATGATAATGCGAGCAAAGATTTTTCTGATTACAATGAAAAACAAATTCGTTCAACAGTACAAAGTCAATTGTATACAGCGAGAACATTGATGCAGAAAATAGTCTTAGCATTTTTTTCGAATATCTCATCGAGAAATTCGATGGTTGAATATTTACAAAAATTCGTTCAATTAAATATCAAACGAACACATTTAACAGTACGTACAACAAACTTCTTCTTGATGTGTGAAATTAAATTAACGAGAGAGAGAGAGATAGAAAGTATGTTAACCTTGGAGAAACATATGTATCTTAAATCAGTCCTATAATGATGTATCGAAGGATGATTTTTATCGAGAAAAGAAATAAAATGATTGCTTTTTCAAGGTTAATGAAAGTCAAGTAACTGGTGATGGTTTCATGCTTAATCTTACGTTTGTCCTTCAACAATTGGCATTGCCGATTGATGTTGAACGAGTAAAATTCAGAAGACAAGATACAAAAAGAAAATCTATACAGATACATTTTTGTCCTAGGTGGATTTAAATTATCCGTATTATGCTGATGATCGTCTATCGATTCCGAAAGATCAATCCCGGCTCTATTCGACCAAAGATGAATTTCTCAATTATCAAGAAAATCTTGGTTTGTAAATTCGACATTCGAATTATTCTTTATTTGTCGTTGTATTTTCAGACAAACCGAATGATATTCGTTTTCCAACTGAATGTCTTTTTCTCGCCTTGCATATCAGTCATTTAGGTCTTGTTTCGATAGCAAAAAAACCTCAACGACGCAATAATATCATTCGAGAATTGAATAGGTAAACGGCTTTTTTTTGTCGTTTTTATTGTGTTTTTAACATGAATAAAAAAAGTGAGATAGAAAATGCATTAAGAGTACGATTAAAGAAGAGAAAAAAACAAAAGAATAATGCTAGATTGATTTAGTATTTTTGTTTGGTTTCTATTCTAGCGCAATAAAAAATCTGGAGCAAACACAAGCAACTTGGCGGCAAGCCCCGACTGCTGCTCGACACGAAGCTCAATTAGAAAGATTGAAAAGTGAATTGAAGGTAAAAAACGATAGATGAATTGTTAAAAATGTCAAAAATGCATGGATATACAAATCGCTCGAGAAAACGAGCGAGAGAGCGAGAAAGAAAAAGCAAGAGAAAGAGTTTTGTTTTTAGTTGGCTGGAACCAATGGAGTTAGTTTAGGATCATCTTTGCCAGATACATAGACAGGAAAATCAATAACTCGTAGTTGTTCATTGTAATTACCTAAAACAAGCGATTTAATGTTAAGGAAATGTTGAATTAGAAATATTTGATTTACCAGAAACAAAAGCATCACCTTCTTCCATATAACTATTACCATATCGTACGTTTATTCGTGTTCCTAATTGACCGATAACTGAACCATAATCATAACCAGCTTCTTCTTGTTGGTGTTGTTCATCTAAGAAACAAAAAAAATTGAAATAAAATTTTCACAGAACAACGATTTCGTTTTGAATCGAACCTTGCACTTGTTTGTAAACAATCTTTTTGACGAGTGTTTGTCCTGGTACACAGCAGCATCGAACGCACCATCTTTGTTGCTGTTGAATTGAGGGTGCTGGTCGCGGTGGTGGTGGCGGCGGTGGCGGTGGAACAGGTGGAAGAGAACTTGGTGGTGGTAGTTCAATACAGAAGAGTTCCGGTCGTAGATGCGGTGGTAAATGCGCATATTTTTGTGCGTGTGAACAAGGCACTAGACATAGTCCGGTTTTCGGGTCAATTTGAGGAACACGTCGTTGGATAGTAGCATCAGTTTCATATGCTCGTCCGTTGTCTAATAAACGTACCATTGGTATTGAATCGGATGGTTTTATATCGTCAGTGATTATTTGTGATTTGGATGATTGTAATTGGTGGATTGATGTGACTGACTCTTGGTGTGTCGACACAGGCTCTGACTGTGCACGATAGCGTTGTTGTTGTTGTTGTTGTTGTTGTTGCTGTTCGGAGGTAATAATATCAAAAGGTATGTTTTCTTCTTGTCGCGGTTGAGCTGTTATTTGTGAAGAAAAATACAAATTTGATTGGTAATCTGTATCGTTGAAGGACAAATGTGGTGGTATAGGTAAGGTATGATCATAGATCGGCGTTTGCTGTTGTTGTTGTTCTGTTTCTTGACGATTGTATTCATATGATGATACAGGTATTGTAGGACGCGTTTGAGTTAGCAATGGTGGACTATATTCAATGGTTTGTTGTCCACGTGAATCTGTTGAATGAGCTCTCTTAGCAAAATCAGGAATGTACGGTTTTGTATCGAACGTTGATGGTGTTTCATCATATTTATGTTGTACAATATCTGATTTTGTGATAACATCAAGAGATGGAGTTTGCGTCCAACCATCAATGTAATGTATTTCACCTGTGCTTACATATTGTTCTGGTTGATCTATTATGTAAAAAAGGAGAAAAAAAACAACGAATTAATGTATATTCAATTGAAAGAAAGAAAGAAATTACTGAAAGTTGTTTCAGTTGTTTGTTGATATTGAGTGAATGGTACATGACTCATTGTGTTTATATTTGAGATAGATTCTTGTTGAATATCTTGTAAACTTTGTTGATATCTTTGTTGTTCATCTTTATTCCATGAATCTTGATATTTAGCGTAACAATTAGCAATACATTGACGTAAATCAAACACTTCTTCATCTTCTTGAACATCCTCATCTGTTTCATGATCACTTGAAGATACAGGTGGTAGTTGTTGTTGTTGAGTTGTTTCATAGTGGTAACGCTCAGTTGATGGTGGAGGAGGAAATTCAGATGTATTAACTGTAATTGAATCTTGATATTTACCAATTTCCTCGGATGTTGGTGGCGGTGGCATTGAATTGTATGTTTCATTAATGGAATTTTCGAATTCCGTATGTTGTTGTGTTTGTTGAAGAAGATATCGTTGATCTTCTTCAGGATTAGATAAAATTTGTTGTGTTTGTGGTATTTCTGATGGAAGTATTTCATTAGTATAATTTTGTAAATCATAAGTTTGCTTAGCTCCTTGTATTTGATATGTGTCTACATTTGATTGAATAGGAAAAGGAGTTGCTGTTACTATATTAACCGATTGATTATCAATAGAGGACTGTATTTGTCCTCTAGTTTGTGGAGAATATGAGTCAGACTCAAATCGTTGTAGATAATCATTGATACTCAATGATTCACTTTCTTGTTGTTGAATAAAATTCTCCGTTGTATAGGTATCTGAGATAGGTTCTTGTGAATAATATGCTTCTTTTGTATATTCGACTGTACCAGTTGGCATTGAACCACCGCTGATTTGATTGTCAAAATATTGTGATTCATAGGTTTGCTCTACAGGAATAGAGACAGGTTGTTGTTGTTGTTGTTGTTGATAGTGATCAGTTGAAGTTAATACTTGATTGGCATAGTCAAGTGTCTCTGTCTGTTGATTTACATTTGAATAGTTATAAACTGGTTCTTGAGCATATTCATAGGCTCCAGTTGCATAAGCATTCGATGCTAGTTGCTGTTGTGGATAATAATTCGATGAATCAAATGTTTCTGTTTGTTGAGGTATTTGTTGTTGAATATTTTGAATGCCATATGAATAATCTGAAGATTGTTGCTCTACGTTTGAATAATTATAAACTGGTTGTTGCGTATGAGAACTTTCATTGGTATATTCGTATGTTCCCGTTGGTTGTTGTTGTTGTTGTTGTTG
>Ga0209935_1000519_pt1 | contig 91774 bp, 85 predicted proteins | sample ThiBio_1000_plan_2_FD_183958 | JGI IMG/M metagenome (GOLD analysis project Ga0209935, IMG submission 183958) | Wastewater bioreactor microbial communities from Cape Town, South Africa - Thiocy_cont_1000_plan (SPAdes) | ecosystem: Engineered > Bioreactor > Thiocyanate-remediating >... | reverse complement strand
GCACGTAGGACTTTTTGTGCTCTTTGGGATGAAATTGGGAGATTACTGAACGTATTTACTCCTCAGGAGTGTAAAAACTATTTTGCTTCCTCTGGATATGTAAACACTTAAATCAAGAATGCTCTAGGAAGGCAACTGGTTTGATCAAAGGATAAAGGTGGTAAAGGAGTAGCTTAGCGCGCAGGGATCACAACAACCAGAATAAAAAAATGCGGGCCAGGTTTCACGCCATATCCGCAAAACCCTATCATCTGGCGCTTTAGGTGGTTTAGGTGGGGTACACTGGTAGTTTTTATTCCCCTGAATGAGCCCCCATTTTCCAACAAGTTTCTCCTGCGCAGAGCAAACATAATGTCCAGAAATGAACACCCCGCATAACAATGGACCAATAATGTCCCATTCTCTCTCAACGATAGAGAAAAGCTAGGATTATGGTCATCATGGGCAGGGCAGAGACATGACCAGCCATTTCCTACACGCTTTGCCTTACCCAGCTTCCTTGCGATAAGATCAATGTCGAAAGCCATCATTAGAGCGCCTCCCTTGTCTGAGAAATGTGGGTAGGAGCTTGATTCCTGACGATCCTTTTCCTTGACTCAAAAGAAATTTGTTGAATGACAAAATTGGAGATGCTAAAAATGGGTTGTAAACCTTTGGTTAGCCCCTCTCCTTCAAAGAGGGGCTTTTCTTTTTTCCAATTTATCATTTATCGCACTTCTCCATTTTGGGACTCAATCCAATGAGAAAAAGCACTTTTAGAGATGAGGATCTTCCTCCCTATCCGACGGATACACTTATTAAAACCATTGCTCTCAGCTCGGAAAATAAGTGCACGAATTCCTCCTTCTGTGAAGGCTGGGTTGCTCGTGGTGAGTTGTCTGATGGTGACGAAGTCGTCTACACTTATAGAGGGTTGTGTAGATTCATTATGAATTTGCATTCTTTTTACTCCTTGATGCTATAAAAAACAGCCCTATTGCTGTCTATTCAGAGTAAAAATCAATTTTGAGAGAAAACAAATCGCAAAAGGGGTCAGGACAAAAGGGGGAAACCCGTTCCCCCTTTAAAAATATGTTTAAAATCAATAGGATGTGTAAAGATGATTTCCGATGGGGTCACCCCTTATATTTGGCTCGTCCTTGTTGGGATTCAGGCAAGCGTACTAAAGTCGCCATTGCATCGGCTAGTTTTTGGCTAGATGGGGTCGCTCTATGATCAGCTAGTTTTTTTTCAAATACGGCAGCTATGGCTTCTTTTTTGCCTTGATTTTCTCTCGAAATATCCAACTCTCTTATGGCCTCCCGCATCATTTCGAGGTAGGGCGTTGTATACGCGGAAGAAATTGCAGGTTCTGTATGTAAAGTGAGAAGATACTCATCAAGGACGGGGTGATAATCAATCCCCTTCTTTTTTGCCCATTCTAGTCCCTCCTTAGGCTTTAGAGTGCTTTGCGTCCAATTGTCACGATCAACATGGATGAACTCAAAGCCCCCTCCAAGAATAGCAGCTTTCACCAAGGGCAAGTTCTTCTCATAAAGGTCTAATCTCGTAAAGATGCGAGAAAGTCTATCAGGAAGATAGCTTTCTGGATTCTCAGATTTCAAATCCAACGCTTCTGGATCTGAGTGACTGATATAAGCGCAAAGCTGATGTGCGGTCCAAGAATCAAAAGAAGAGCAATTTTTATAAAATTCTCTGACCTGAGAAAGGTCGTCTAATATTAGATTCTCCCCAGTGACTTCCTTATAAGCTTCATAAAGTGCGTCCGAGAAGCAGGAGATGTATTGATACATAAGTTTTACAAATTTGGGGCGAGATCTAATAAAATATTGCAACATATAAGGATCGTAAAAATTTGCTTCAAGTGTGACAACACTATCTACGGTTACAATACCATCCTTTTCGGTAACTAAGCTACTTGCAAACTTCTTCTCTCCCAGCAGCTTACTTCCAAAGTGCCGTGTTTGCTCATCGTGGAACGGCCCAACTTATATTGAGGTTGAAGAGTATCTCGCTCAATCCTCTTGAAACGTTTATCTCTGTATTGTCACGTAGCCACTTTTTGTAAGACTCGACGTCATTCTCATGCACTACTCTTAAAGCCGATTTGCTCACCCAAAGATCCTTTCGTTCATGCTTTGAACAACTTTAGCTGTATGCGCTTCACTGAGATGGGCGTAGCGTTTCACCATTTGAAGAGTTTTGTGACCCAATACCTCCGCAATTTCTGCAAGAGAAGCGCCATTCATGGCTAAGTAGCTCGCACAACTATGACGAAGGTCGTGAAACCGAAAATTTTCAATATTTGCCTTTTGTAAAGCTGACAACCAGGCTGGACGGCTATCCCAGGGCTTCATTGGATGAGGGGGAGAAGGAAAAACTAAATCAGAAGCTATATTCCTAACCTTGTTATGCTCTTCCATGAGGTGTAGCGCATAATGAGCGAGAGGCAGAAGGCGCCTTTCCTTGTTCTTTGTATCATGCAAGGTAATAACACGGCGTTGCCAATCAACTTCACTCCAGCGTAGGTTGATGAGCTCCCCATGCCTTGCCCCCGTACTGAGGGCCAGAACAACAAGTGTGTGGAGTTGGGGATTCGTTGAGACTTTGCAGGCTTCTAGGAGTCGCTCGCGCTCCTCATCGTCTAAGAAGCGCACCCGTCCTCAGGGTTCTGATAATTTGGAGATCTTCCTCATAGGATTCTCCTCGATCCATTCCCACTCATTCGTGGCAACGGTGAAAGCATTTCCCAGAGCTGTCATATAACGATTAACAGTAGAGTTGCTTCGCCTTTCCACATTGCGGCCCTTTGTGTTAAGGAGCTTATCACGTTGTTCAATGATAAGGGCACGGGACACATCGGAAAGAAGGTAAACGCCGATTTCTCCTTTCCACCACTCCAGCAAGCTTTTGACATCTACAAAACGTTTAGGATTTTTCTTTTCAATCTCACGAAGGTACCGATCAATGAGCTCCCCTACCGTATGCTTTTTGGCTTCGGCTGTCTTAAAATGCCGCCCTTGTCGCATGCTGGCTTCAGTTTGCTTTGCCCATTCCTTTGCATCTGTCTTACGATCAAAGGTTGCTGATTCAGAAGGAAACCCTTTCAGTCGCACTTTTGCTCTGTAGCCAATACTGCCGTCTGCATTACACCGCGTCTCAATCGTTGCCATATTCCACTCCTCGCTAATGAGAAGAGTCTATAGCAAAGCACCAAAAATGACAACAATTGGGTGCGAAACCGGTTTGATTTTCAAAAACTTAGAGGAAAAAAAGCCAAAAATTCGGTATGTTTTGCAAAATGGGACAACTGCGGGACATTTGGGAGAGTTGTAGAGAAAAGCGCCCTTCTTTTGGCACAAAGTTCTATGTGCGCAGGGGCTTACATTATGCTCGTCTGTTGTCTCTTAATGTCCCATGAGTGTCCCGCAGAGGAGAAAACTCTTGATGAGAACATCAAGAAAATGGCGGATGGGGTGGGATTCGAACCCACGAGACGCTTTCACGTCTGCCGGTTTTCAAGACCGGTGCCTTCAACCGCTCGGCCACCCATCCATTCTCTATTCCAACTATAGAAATGTTAATCTAGCGTCAAGCTTCTTATCTTGCGAGTTGGCGCAAGAATCTGTAGGATCCGTTTAAATGGAGTCAAACAACGGGTTATCATGATTCAAGCCTTTCAAAAATTTTCTCAGTCTCGTGTTGCGAAAGTCTTTCTCGCAATCGTAGCCTTAAGCTTTGTAGCCTTTTTCGGAGGAAGTAGTTGGTTCCGAGGTCATAGCCCTAATGCGGTTGTTGCAGAAGTTGGGGGCCTATCAATTAGTCGTTATGAGCTCGCAGAAAAAGTGCAACACCAGGCCCAACGCATCATGGCCGAATCCGGTGAATCCTTGACGCGAGAAGATATTATGAAATCCGGATTGCCTCAAATCATTTTGAACCAGCTCATTCAAGAAATTCTTTTAAACCTTGAAACGGAGCACTTAGGCTTAACAGTTAGTGATGAAACCCTTCGCCATCAGATTCAATCCATGGAAGCTTTTCAGAATGAAGAGGGCGTATTTGACCGAGCTCGTTTTGCTCACGTCTTGCGTGAAAACGGTCTCACAGAAGATTCCTTTATTGCTCAGGTGCGTCTGGATCTTACGCGTGAACAGCTTATAAATGCTATCATGGCCGGTGCTTATCTTCCTGATGATATTGTTGATCGTCTTTTTGATGCCCAATATCAGCACCGTCAAGCAGCGATGCTCATGGTTACTCCTCAGGAGATGCCCGTACCTGGAACACCTAGTAATGATGTTTTAGAAGCGTTTTACAAAGAACATCAAAAGAAGTTTGTGACGCCAGAGCTTAGAACGATAACAGCTCTTATGATCAACCCAGCATCTTTTGCAAAAGAGATCCCTGTATCTCAAGAGGAGATCAAGGCTATTTATGAAGCTAAGCCTGAGTATAAAAAACAAAATATAGGTAGTGTCACTCCTTTAATCATTGCTGAAGTCCAAAAAGAAAAAGCAATGGAAAAGATATTTCAAATAACTCAAGAATTAGATGACAAAATTGCAGGGGGAGCAACCCTCGAAGAGCTTGTACCCACAGTTAAGGGAGCAGAACTTGTTAAGCTCGAAGGGGTTGATGCAAAAGGTCTTGATCGGATGGAAACGCCTTCTCAAAAATTGCCCAAAAATAAAGAATTTGCTCAAGAACTTCTTCAGGCAGCTTTTTCCCTTGAAGAAGGTTCCGATAGTCCTTTTTCTCAAGCAAAGGACGGGACATACTACATGGTTCGAGTTGATAAAGTCAGTCCAGCCGCCTTTCAGCCCTTTGCAGATATAAAGGATCGAGTCTTAAAAGCTTGGACAGAATATGAACAACTTAAAGCCGCTCACGCAAAGGCAGAAAAATATGTAAAGGCTTTCAATCAAGGCGATCGAAAGGTTTCCTTAATGTCCCTTTTGCCAAACCTTTCCTTGTCTGAACCTTCTTCTAAGGTTTCAAATGAAGTGAAAGAGCTCGTGTTTTCCTTACGCTCAGATCGTGCTGGGATGACGTTGACGCCAAAGGGCTTTGCAGTTGTTATATTAAATAAAATCATTCCTCCTACACCCGAAGTAAAGGAAGAAAAAATGTCTTCCTTTAAGAAAAAACTCTTAGAGCATTATCAAAACGACCTTGTCCAAGGGTATATAAATGCCTTACGCATACGTTATCCTGTCCACGTAAATCGCGAAGCTCTTAAGGCGTTGTTATTATAGATTTTACCCACCTTCATCAAGGCTGGGCCGGGCGAAGGGGGGGGAGGAGCAGTCGTGTTTTCCACCATTGCTAAAGGAGAAGTTTTATTCTTCTTGCCTCAATCGGATGACTGAATGAACGATATAAAATTAATAAAATATTAAATAAACCATGAGAAGATTTAGGAAATTGTGAATCTGATTTTAATAATTATTTATTGATTTAGCATCTACCTGAGAAGGAGGCAGAAAATGTCCAAAATTTTATCTCCTGGTGTTGCTGCTCCAGAATTCACACTTCACACAACTATAGATCAAACACTCTCTTTGAGTGAGTTACGTGGTAACCCTGTGATTCTTGCTTTTTACCCAGCTGACTGGAGCCCGGTATGTAGTGACGAGGTTACATTGTATAATGAAGTTCTACCCGAATTTCGAAAGTTTGGTGCTAATCTTTTGGGTATTTCTGTGGATGGAGTTTGGTGTCATGCAGCGTTTGCTCAACACCGCAACTTACATTATCCATTATTGGCTGATTTTGAACCTAAAGGGGCAGTTGCAAAGCAATATGGAGTTTATCGGGAAAAGGAAGGAACTTCTGAACGTGCGCTGTTCGTGATTGATAAAAACGGAATTATTTCCTGGAGCTATTTGTCGCCAGTGGCAGAAAATCCAGGAGCGGATGGGATTCTCGAGGCCCTTGAAACACTTGGTAAATAAAAGAATAGGAGATAGACTTTGTTGAAAGTTCCTATAACAGTTGATGACCACATCGAAGGAGATCTGAACGCTCCCTTTACACTGGTCGAGTATGGTGATTATGAATGTCCATTTTGTGAAATGGTTTCCCCAATTATTAAACGTGTTCAAAAACATTTTGGTAAGCAACTCACGTTTGTGTACCGAAATTTTCCTCAAACTGAAATGCACCCTTATGCAGAAATTGCAGCTGAAGCTGCTGAATTAGCAGGAAGTCACGGGCACTTTTGGGAGATGCATGATCTTATTTACGAGAATCAAGAGGCTTTAAGTTTGGAACTTTTATTTGAATTAGTCGAAAAGTTAGGCTTATCTCGAACTGATCTAAAGAATACATTAGAAAATAAGACGTTTGAGAAGAAGATTCGGAATGATTTTAATGGTGGTGTACGGAGTGGGGTTAATGGTACTCCCACATTCTTTATAAATGATCTCCGGTACAACGGATCATTTGAGTATGATGAGCTTATATCTGCCCTCAATCACACAATTATTTAGAGTTTATGTAACAACTCACCCATCCCCACACTGGGTGTCATCCTTGCCCCCGCCTATCCTTGCGGGAAAGGTTTTTTCTAGTGAATATAAGCGGGGGTTACCTTTTCTTGGCCGAGGATCTCTCGGTCAATTAGATCCTCGGTCAAGAAATGCTAGAGTTTTCCTTTGGAAAACTAAGCATTTCTTACCAAGGATGACACGGGTGGGTGAGTAGTACGAATTCACATGCGCATGGTTTCTCGTCCTTAGGTTAATTAGGAAAGCAGATATAAAAAGGGAGGAAGAAATTTTCTCCCTCCCTTGTTGGCGTCATGTTTGAGCAGGGAGGTCATGCCGCCAATTTCGTCGTTTTCGTATGCCTGGTTTCCATAATTTTTAAGGTAACTTGGGAAGGGTTATAGGTGAGGGATAAAATTCCATGGAACAAGCCATCGAGTGACTCTTGGGGTCTTACCTCAACAACATAAGGCCAGAATCCTATCACTTCCGTACAGAGATATTCACCCGGCTCCAGGATCATGCATAGAAAGCTGATTTTTTCTTGCTTTCCAAATTCAATAAATTTCTCATAAAGATTTTGATAAAAGGTTTTGCAGAAAGGTTCAAAATGATCGACGAGACTATAATTTTCCATATGAAGAGCGACAGCACAGGTCCAAACTTCCTGATTTTGGGAGGCAAGTGAAGATAAGCTTTTTCTAATGTATCTATGAAGGGAAGTAAAATTTTGTTTCAGGAGAAGGGCGCCTCCATGAATCCCACGAGCTGTATCTTCAGTTACGATAAAGGTAGCGTTATTGGGGTTGGGGAAAGTTTCACTGAGGACTGGGTTTTTGTGGATGTTTCTTAGAAACAAGTTGATGATAGGTTTTTGAAGATCTTGGTTTTTTGGTTCGATAAGTTTAAACATAAAATCTCCCTCAGTTGATTAAACAGTTGGACGTCAACTCAATAAAGGACTTAAAAGGGAAATAGACTTTTTTTAAAACTTGATATATAAAATCCCTAATAGTAGCCTTTAGAGGGTTTTCTTTCAATCCCTTCCTAATAAATAGGATAAAAGTTAAGGAGAGAATTTTATATGATTAGCACATATAAAATAAGGTGACAATTCTTAAATATGTTATTTTCGTATTTTAAAAAGAGTGGCTTGAAACAGGGTTAGGAGCTTATGGCCGACATAGAGAAAGATACTGTAAACGCTAGGAAAAAAATATCACAACGCATTAAAGCCGCACGAAGCATAGCTGGTTACTCAGAAAGAAAGACATTCTGTAATAAATTTGGTTTTCCCCTTGCGACACTTGAAGCCTGGGAACGTGGAAAAAATCCTCTCACTCTAAAAGGTGCCAAGAGGCTTGTCGACATTTTAAGAGAAGTTGGAATTTATTGTTCTGAAGAGTGGCTCAGGGAAGGCAAAGGTATTTCGCCTTGTCCTTTTAAAGAAATATCTGAGGAAATTAAAGTAAATCCGTCTGAGCCCGTAATCACCTTAGAAAAAAATCTCAAAGTAGCTAGGGAAGTTTCAACGTTTATTACACTGAATGAAGGGGCAGTTGTAACCATTGTAAAAGATGATGCGATGCTTCCCTTTTATGAAGAAGGTGATTACGTAGGGGGAATTAAGTATATGGGGCCATCTCTCAAGGAAGCCATTGATAAAAAATGCATTGTAGAGCTTTCAAATGGGAAAATGTTAGTTAGACAACTGTATAGAGGAACAGATTATGAAACTTATAGCATAGGTGCGATTAATCTAAATGCAAAAAAGGTGCCTTTGAGGGAACATTCGGTTAAAATTATTTCAGCTGCTCCTATTCTATGGCATAGATCATTTTCATGATTAATGAGGATTTTATGATTAACTCGGGGAAAATACTGAAAATTGCTCGCATGGGGCATCCCATTTTGAGGGAAATTTCAAAAAGAGTAGAAAATCCTTTTGATCCTATGATAAGGAATCTCATTCAGGATATGGAGGCCACCGTAAATTACATGAATTGCAGCGGCTTAGCAGCACCCCAGGTTTTTTCATCATTGCAAATCGTTATTTTTAGAATCCTGAAAACAACAGATAACCCAGCTTACGAATTAACACCTGAATACGATCCTGAAGGTGTTCCTTGGACAGTTATGATTAACCCATCCATCACCCCTTTATCTGATGAGATAAAAATGGGAAGAGAGAGTTGTCTCTCCTTGCCAGGTTTTTTGGGTGAAGTTCCAAGATATCATTCTATCGAATATAGATTTCTTAACAAAAATGGTGAAGAAGAAAAGAGAATTGCCCATGGATTCCATGCAAGGGTGGTGCAACATGAATGTGATCATCTTAATGGAATTTTATATCCTCAGAGAATGAAAGATATTAGTACGTTTGGGTTTAAAGAAGAAATGATGAGATATTATTTTTGACTTTAAGAATAGATTTCTTTTTTTGTAATTCTTCTTTGTGTAAGGCGTAAAATTTTTTAACAATATTCTGAATTTCTTTTATGTATTTTTCCTCATTCAATAGGCTATAAAACTCGTGAGGAGAGATTTGTGCCCCTAAGGCTATAATTTCAGTAATTTGATTGTTTTTGATCCCAACTGTTAGTCCCGATTTAAGTCCACATATTTCATTTCTTTCCGTCATGATTTTTCGCTCTTTTCCATAAGGATGTAATGCATCCCAAATGATTAAAGGAAGATTAGAGTGTGTAACTCCCTGAACGAGAGGATCTGTTCTTTCATAGTGGTTTTTTTGGTAGCGGCTTCCCCATTCCTCATTCGAGAAAATAACATTTAACACATTCCCATGTGCCATAATACCGTAACTAAAATAAGTAATGCCGAGTTTTTCAAGTTCGTAAAATGTCATTTTAATATATCCATTTCCACACCTATCTTCATCTTTCATTGAGTTATCTCCTCGTTCTTTACCTAAAGTGCATTACTTGGAGTAAGAGAATTCCAAACTTTTTTCATTATACACTTTCTTTGATAAAAAGAGTATACAGATCAGAAATGCAGAAGAAATGCTTATCAAGTAGAGAGAAGGTGCATACAAACTGAGATGACGCGACTCAATAAGATAGGTAAGAAGCAGAGGTGCCGTTCCCCCACACAAAGCCATTCCTAAACAGAAATTAATAGAAATACCTCTGTACCGCGTTTGAGTTGGGAAAAGGCCCTGCATAAATCCATGACCTGCTCCCGCAATTCCCGCAGTAAGAACTCCAAGAAGGGCTTGCCCTAACAAAATAAAAAAAGGATCCAGTGTTTGGAGTAAGAAAAAGACAGGGATGCTGCCCCCTAAAACACCGCATCCAGCAATCTTCATAGCTTTTTCCCCACCGACTCTGTCAAGAAAGTAGCCGGCCAAAGGTGAGAAAAACATGAAAAATGACAATCCCAAAAGATTGTACTTCATAGCAACGGCTTGCTCGAGGCCTAGATATTTAGACATATACATATTAAGAAATCCAAATAAAGTATAAGAAAGAGCACCATTCAAGCTGCCAACCATAAAGGATAATAAGGAGCTTGTTGGATAAGACGTATAAATGGTTCGAAGAGGGATATTTCTTACTTCATTTTTTGTCTGTAAAGCAGAAAATTCGGGAGTTTCATCCATATAATAACGAATAATAAATCCAATTAAGCTTATAAAAGCACCAAAAATAAAAGGAAGCCTCCACATCCAATCAGACCCATAGTTGGAAATCAAAAAACCAGAAAAGGTTGCTAGCAAAGCTCCAATGACACAAGAGGCGGTTATCATTCCGCCAACAGTTCCTGGCTTTATCTTCCTAAAATGTTCGAGGGCAAAGATGGCCGCTCCATTATATTCTCCTCCTGTGCAGAGTCCCTGTAATAGACGACATAAAATGAGAATAAGAGGCGCTATGATGCCCAATTGTTCATATCCCGGTAAGATGCCAATCACAAGAGTTGGAAGTCCGGTTAAGAGAATTGTGCCACCGAGAGAACATTTACGTCCATACTTATCGCCAAGGTATCCAAATAAAAGAGCTCCAAGAGGCCTCATGAGGAAGCCAACGGCAAACGTTCCCCAGCTTGCAATCAAAGAAGCCGTCGCGTTTTCAAGTGGGAAAAAAGTCTTTCCGATCGTTACCGCAAATATTGCGTATATTGTAAAGTCAAAAAATTCTAGTGCATTTCCCATGACTGTTGCGGGAAGAATCCTAAAATAAAGAAAATTTTTTTGTAAATTACCTACAGTTTGCATTTCTCCCTCTTTTCTTTTAATTTTTTAAAAATTTGTTATTGCTTTAACTCTCACACAATAAATTCCAACAAACCATAATGTTCTTTGCATCCCTTACATGCAATTTTGCATATCCAAAGAAAAAATGCAAATCCAGTGGTAGTAGAATAAGTATTTATCCTAGATTGCTTCTCCACCTTAGTATTTCGTGCGAAGATGTGATCGCAATGACGATTTTGTGAATGTCGGGTGATAAGTCAAATTAATAATTCTACTTGTTTTTCTTCAAAAGAATCCCCATTTTAAAAGAGGTAAGAGTACCGAGGAATTGTATGTTGAATCGTTTTATCTATGGATTATGTTGCCTAACGTTCCTGGGCTTTTTTTGTCAAAAAGTTTGGAAAGAGGTTTCATTTTCGCCTCAGACAGTGATTGAAGTTCCCCATGCTCATGAGCAACATTTGGATGGGAAAGGGGTTGTTGTCGCCATCATTGATGAAGGGTTTGATCATTCCCACGCCTTTCTAAAAGATCAGATAAGTCCTTATCGGTATAATACAAATAATAAAGTGCGGGATGCTTCTGAAACATTTATTTTTGAAAATGGTCACTATGCGTTTGAAAGTCATGGAACACATGTGACAGGGATTATCTCAAGTCTGGCTCCTCAGGTTAACATTATCCCCATTAAAGTAGGTGGTTTTGGGGGAGATCAAGCTTTTGTGAAAGCCCTTCAGATAGCCGCCTCAAGTCCGGCTCACATTGTAAATATTTCTATGCGCTTAAGTCACACGGGACGAGAGATGAGCCCCAACGTCCGTTCAGCTATGACCCAACTTGCCAAAGCTGGAAAACTGATTGTTATAGCTGCCGGAAATGAAGGGACCCCTTTAATGCAAAATGCTTACACAGCAAGTCTTGTTGAGTTGGCACATGACCCTCTGATGGAATCACGCCTCCTTTTAGCTGGAGCTTCCTCCTATAAAAATGGGACAGAAACCCTAGCTGAGTTTAGTAATTATCCAGGGAACAGTTCTTTTGGGACAGCTCAAGCGTATTTTATCACAGCTCCCGGTGATCACATTAAGTCAACCATTACAGGTGGATATTTTGGTGAAAAATCAGGAACATCCATGGCAGCCCCGATGGTTGTTGGAGCTGCGAGTCTTCTAAAACAAGCTTTTTCCCATCTTCAAGCCGAAGACATCGCCCGACTTCTCTTAATATCTGCGCGAAAAGTCTCGTTAGATGGAAAGGATCTGTCCAGAGTTTATTTTGGCGCAGGTATTGTGAATCTAAAATCCGCTCTTGAGCAGGGAAAAACGATTTAATACCTCTTAACTAATGGGGAAATATTATAGTGTTCCCAGATTTTTAAAAAAACGCCTTCAGGAGGAACTGACAACTGACATATTCATTTTGAATCGAATCTGTCAGTTGTCAGTTCGTACCCCGCCCTTATTTTCAAATTCTGTAATACCAATCAAGAAAATAAAAATATCTGGTTTATTTATCTATTTTGTATAACTTGTGATGTATGCATTCACTCAGGGATATGTAAAAGTTGATTAAATTTTTTCCTTGATTGCCATAAAATAAAAGATTAACCTTAAAAGGTTATCTCACACGAGATGACGCGACGGGCAAATGCTGGAAACATTTGACCGCCGCGGATTATGGAAAGGATTGTCGTGACACTGTCGCAACAATTAACTCAGGAATATGGGAGAGGTTTCACGAAAACTTCGATTGCAAGAATGATCCAATTTTATAAGCAGAAGTGACAATTCCTTACCAAACTCCTTATGAACCCCCTGAAAGTGTCATCCTTGGCAAGAAATGCTTGTTTTCCAAGGGAAAACAACTTGCATTTCTTGGCCGAGGATCCATTTTGAGATAGTCTTAATGGAATATTTTGTTTACATAATGACAAACAAATCCAAAGGAACGCTTTACATAGGAATCACAAATAATTTAATTCGACGTGTCTATGAACATAAAAACGAGCTCACAGATGGGTTTACTAAAAAATACAAAATTAAGAGGCTCGTTCATTTTGAAGTCTTTGATTATGTTCACAATGCTCTCCAAAGAGAAAAAACACTAAAGCACTGGAAAAGAGACTGGAAAATACGCTTGATAGAAGAGCTTAATCCTCAATGGAAAGATTTGTGGGAAACTATTTGCTCATAAAGGGATCCTCGGCCAAGAAATTGCTAATGCCCATGCATTCGCAAGGGCAAAGCATTTTTTGCCAAGGATGACACTTTCAGGGGGTTTATAAGAAGTTTGGCAGGAGGAACTGACAATTGACAAAAGTCCTCTGCAATGAGGTTTGTCAGTTCTGTCAGTTGTCAGTACCTACTCCACCCCTATTTTTAATTTGTGTGATTATCGAACAATCTAAGCCCCCATTGCCTTAGCATAATTGACTGCTTTTGAGGAGAGGACCTTAAAAATCACAAAGGCTAGGAACTTTGAAATCCATCCTTGAGGATTAATGCCAATCGCTTTACAAAAGAAGGAAGCACCGCTATTCACATGGTTTTTCTGATATAAACTATAGACGGCCTTTCCATAAGCTTGGGTATAATAATGACGACTATAGGGAACAGTTTCATTGTTAGCGATATAGTAAGCAAAGGGAAGCTCATCATCCTGATCTTCAAGAAGGCGGCTCATCGTAACTTTAAAGCGTCTAAAAAGGTTCAATCGCTCTTGGCTTTGATAGCGCTGGAGGTGCTTGTAAAACAACTTGTAATGCCTTAATTCATCAGCAGCAATTTTTTTACAGATTTGCTTTAAGAGGGGCTCTTCTGTCGCATCTTTCACAGCCGTATAAAAAGTACTTGTTCCAATTTCAATCATACAGCGTGTGAGAAGCTCTGATGCACGAGATCCTCTGATGGATTCCGTGGCCTCAACGTCAATAGGAAAGCCTTTGACATAAGCTTTAAAACGTTCTTCAAAGTCAAAGCTAGGATCAGCGAGTTTGATCCATTCTGCAAGTACCTTCCCATGTTTAACTTCGTCCTTTGACCAGCTCTCAATTTCCCTATTGAAATCCTCATCACCTCTAAAAACACCTTTAAGATAAAGTTCGTAATCCGAACTATTATACTCGATCACACTTCCCGCTTTGATGACACGTAAGATTTCTGGCTTTACCTTTTGAGGGTCAAATAAAGACCAGTCTATATCTTCAAATTTCCATTTCTCAGACATTGTTTTTTCATTCTTATCTAAAAGTCCTGAGGAAAGCCTCTTAATAATGGACCACACTATACAGGAAAGGTTAATTGTTAGTTAAGCCCCTTTTTGATAATTAAGCTCTTTTTTGATGGCTAACGATTTCCATAAGTTTAACGCGAGCAATCTCTAAGTCTTGGTTTGCTTTTTTGCGTTCCTCAGGCGTTTTGCTGTCAGCTACATCTTCTAATAAATTTTTAATTTCAATTTCTAAAGTGGCCTTGTCAAGAGCTTTGAGAGGTTTTCCCTCTGTTATTAGAGCCACGCACCTTTCAGACGTCACTTCAGAAAATCCACCATCAACAAAAATTCTCACAAGAACTTTTTCTTCTTCATATATTGTTACGACTCCAGGACGCAAAAGAGTAAGAAGGGGAGCGTGATGGGGTAAAACACCAATATCGCCTTCTAACCCTGGGATAACAACCATGCTCACCTCTTGATCAAATAGCACTTTTTCGGGTGAAACCAGTGTGAAGGGAAGGGTTGCCATGTTTTTACGCGGCCTCTTTGGCTGAACGCTGAGCTTTTTGAACAGCTTCTTCAATAGTTCCGACCATATAAAAGGCCATTTCAGGCAAATGGTCGTAAGTTCCATCGACAATGCCTTTAAAACCTGTGATGGTGTCTTCGAGGCGAACAAAAACACCAGGTGTTCCTGTGAAGACTTCGGCCACATGGAAAGGTTGGGAAAGGAAACGTTGAATTTTTCTGGCTCTTGCCACGGTTAGTTTATCATCTTCGGAAAGCTCATCCATCCCTAAGATGGCGATAATATCTTGTAATGATTTGTAAGTTTGAAGGATTTTTTGAACGGCTCGCGCTACCGTATAATGTTCTTGTCCCACAATACGTGGATCCAAAATGCGAGAGGTAGAATCCAAGGGATCCACAGCTGGGTAAATTCCAAGTTCAGCAATTTGTCGACTTAAAACGGTTGTTGCGTCTAGATAAGAAAAAGTTGTTGCGGGAGCAGGGTCTGTTAAGTCATCCGCAGGCACGTAAATGGCTTGCACACTCGTGATGGACCCTTTGGTCGTTGAGGTAATTCTTTCCTGTAACTCCCCTAATTCCGTAGAAAGAGTTGGCTGGTATCCAACAGCAGAGGGGATACGACCCAATAAAGCTGAAACTTCAGCACCCGCTTGGGTAAAACGGAAGATATTGTCAACGAAGAAGAGAACATCTTGTCCTTCTTGGTCTCGGAAATATTCAGCAACCGTTAGACCCGAAAGCGCAACGCGGGCACGAGCACCTGGAGGTTCATTCATTTGGCCATATACGAGAGCAGCCTTTGAATTTCCTTTCTCAAGATCAATAACCCCAGATTCAATCATTTCGTGATAAAGATCATTGCCTTCACGTGTACGTTCTCCAACACCTGCAAAAACAGAATAGCCGCCGTGGGCTTTAGCGATGTTGTTGATGAGCTCCATAATGATGACCGTCTTTCCCACACCTGCGCCACCAAAAAGACCAATTTTCCCGCCCCGAACATAGGGAGCCAAAAGATCGACAACTTTAATACCCGTTACAAGAACTTCCGTTTCTGTGGACTGATCCACAAATTTTGGAGCTTCCCGATGGATGGGGAGATATTTAGCTGCTTTAATAGGTCCAAGATCATCAATAGGCTCACCTATCACATTCATAATTCTTCCTAGGGTTCCTGGACCAACAGGAACGAGAATAGGCTGTCCAGTATCTGTGACTTCCTGACCTCTTACGAGGCCTTCCGTTTCATCCATTGCAATGGTTCGTACCGTTTGCTCACCAAGGTGTTGAGCCACTTCTAAAATAAGGCGTTTCCCATGATTCTTTGTTTCGAGGGCATTCTGGATTTCGGGAAGAGTTCCTTCAAAGGACACGTCCACAACGGCGCCAATAACCTGGGTAATCCGTCCCTTTGATGCTTTTGTTGCCATATGATTCTCCTCTTCTCAGCTTAGGGCTTCAGCCCCAGAAATAATTTCAATCAGCTCACGTGTAATATGAGCTTGACGTGTCCTGTTGTAGGTCAATGTTAGCTTACGAATGATATCACCCGCGTTACGGCTGGCACTATCCATCGCTGTCATACGCGCTCCTTGTTCGCTTGCAGCATTCTCCAATAAAGCATCATAAATCTGTACGACAACATTTTGAGGCAGAAGTTTACCCAGAATGGTTTCTTCATCAGGCTCATATTCATAAATTGCCTTTACGGTTTGCACATCTGTCGTCTTTTTTTCAAGAGGTTCAACTTTTACAGGTATGATTTGTTGCGTCGTAACCTCTTGGGATATAGCTGATTTAAAATGGTTATAAACGATTGTACAAATATCAAAAAGCCCATCTTCATACATTTGAAGCACACTATCGGCAATATGTTGGGCGTCATGAAAACGGAGTCGCGGAAAACCTATTTCTGTAAATGATTCAACAATCAATTGACCAAACTCCCTGGAGAGCATGTCTTTCCCTTTACGACCGATACAAAAAAGTTTTACGACCTGGCCTTCATCTTGAGAAGAGGAAATCAATTTTCGAGTGTAACGCACGATAGATGAATTAAAAGGACCACAAAGACCCCGATCAGACGTGGCGACAAGGATGAGGTGTGTGTCTGTTTTACCTGTTCCTGTCAAGAGAGGTTGAGGAGACTCTAGAGCTTGGGCACTTACAGCCAAATCTCGCAGTATTTGCCGCATCTGATGAGCGTAAGGTCGACCCGCTTCCACATGCTCTTGAGCTCGGCGCAACTTTGCCCCTGCAACCATTTTCATGGCGAGGGTAATCTTTTGTGTAGATTGAACTGATTTTCTGCGATCGCGCAGTGTCTTAAGCGTTGCCATTAGACAAAGATTTTTACAAAGTTCTTAAAGAAAGCATGCAGCTTTTCCTCGGTTTTTTCCGTAATCGCCTTTTCCTTACGAATGGAGTCTAAAATGTTAGGCTGTTCAAGGCGAATGGCTTTTAAGGCCGCCTGTTCAAAACGGTTAACTTCATTGATAGGCAATTCATCCAAATACCCTTTCACACCCGCATAGATGGCCACCACCTGTTCTTCGACAGGCAGAGGGGAATATTGAGGTTGTTTCATGAGCTCTGTCAAACGACTTCCCCGATTAAGAAGTTTTTGAGTAGCCGCATCAAGATCGGATGCAAACTGGGCAAAAGCTGCTATTTCTCGATATTGAGCAAGCTCGAGCTTGATGCTCCCAGCGACTTGCTTCATCGCTTTAATTTGAGCTGCAGACCCGACACGGCTTACGGAAAGACCCACATTAATCGCTGGCCGAATACCTTTATAGAACAGATCTGTTTCTAGAAAAATTTGTCCATCCGTAATTGAAATGACGTTGGTCGGAATATAAGCGGAAACGTCTCCTGCCTGGGTTTCGATAATGGGAAGAGCTGTTAACGATCCACCCCCATTTTCATCATTCAATTTAGCGGCTCGCTCAAGCAGGCGAGAATGGAGGTAAAAAACGTCCCCTGGATAGGCTTCCCGTCCTGGAGGGCGTCTTAAAAGAAGGGACATCTGACGATAAGCTGCCGCATGTTTTGAAAGATCATCGTAAACAATCAGTGCATGGCTTGATCGATCTCGGAAATACTCGCCCATGGTGCATCCCGTATAAGGAGCAAGAAATTGTAGAGGAGCAGCATCCGAAGCTGTTGCAGCAACCACGATGGTATATTCCATCGCTCCGCGTTCTTCGAGGGCTTTAACGATCTGGGCAACGGTTGATCGTTTTTGACCAATCGCAACATAAACACAATATAGCTTTTTGGACTCTTCTGCGGGCCTATTGGCTTCCTTTTGGTTAAGAATGGCATCAATGGCGAGTGCCGTTTTTCCGGTTTGTCGGTCACCGATAATAAGCTCTCGCTGTCCGCGACCGATAGGAACCAGGGAATCAATAGCCTTAAGGCCTGTCTGCATAGGCTCATACACCGAACGCCGCGCAATAATACCCGGGGCTTTGACTTCAACACGAGACATTTCAATGTCTTTGAGGGGACCCTTGCCATCGATGGGATTACCAAGTGCATCAACGACGCGCCCGAGAAGGCCGCGTCCAATGGGCGCTTCTACGATGCGACCTGTTCGTTTAACTGTGTCACCTTCTCTGATTTCCCGATCTTCTCCAAAGATGACGATACCGACGTTGTCTTTTTCTAAATTGAGTGCCATCCCAGAAATTCCACAGGAAAATTCAACCAATTCGCCAGCCTGGACCTGGTTAAGACCCCACGCTCGGGCAATACCATCACCCACGGAGATGACCTGACCCACTTCTGCAACTTCGACATTTTCATCAAAGTTAGAAATTTGCTTTTTTAAAATTGATGAAATTTCGGCGACTCGCAGTTCCATCCCTTACCCTTTCATTGCCGTTTTGAGTTTATTTAGCCGTGTTCCAATAGAAGCATCAATCATCAGGGAGCCTATACGCAAGACAACTCCTGCAATCAGATTTTCTTTGATCACTTGGGTCAAGGAAATATGCTTTCCCAATTGGTTTTTTAAAGATTTTTGAAACGCATCCATTTCTTTTTTTGAAAGTTCAGAAGCTGTTTCTAAAACACCTTCTATAATGCCTTCCGCCGATTGGGTAAGAGTCGTAAATTCATCCAATGTTGAGTTTAAATGGGAAAGACGTCGATTATGACACAAAACTATCAAAAATCGTTTCATCAAAGGTCCGAGCTTTAAAGAAGCCACCAAGCTTTCCACAATAAGACGCTGGGTTTGAAGAGAAAGAGTAGGATTGACAACTTGAGACCAGCCATGGGGGTCTTTTTGAATAGACTGACGAAGGAGAATAACCTCCTTTAAGACTGATTTGAGAGTTTTATTTTCTTGGGCAAGATTAAAAAGAACGCCACCATAGCGTTTTGCAACTTCATCGTGTCTTGCCTCTATATCTGACACAGACCATGCCTCTTGAATTCATTTTATTTTTTATTGGTTTACCATATTGAGTTTGGCCTGACAACAGGATGTCTCAAAGACTTTCAAAAAAAACTCCCAAATTGAATATTATAAATTCATATGGGAGGGTAATTAGAGATATGAAACGTTAATTGAAGGAAAAAATTCCTCTTACTTTTTATTTTAGGCTTCAAGCCTCAAGGAATAACGTCGCAGCAACAGTCACAACCTTCGCTACAGTCTCTAAAAACGTCTAGGCATTCCCCAGCACATCCTCTTTCCACACTGCTCCACTCGCACCAAGTAAGACATCTGTGATACATTCTCAAGCACTCCCGGCAATCTTGACCCGGCCAAGCCCAACTCGACGATATCATTAACAATGTAACGCCAGTCAGATATAGAAGTTTCATTTTTCCATCCCTTCGTAAATTCATCTTCACCTTTTAATACGATTAAAAAATAATATGAGATTGGTTAAATCTTTATTAAATAGGGCACTGTCAGACATTTTTTTGAAATTTAACATAATTTCAAAAGCTCATTATTTATTAATCATCTTATTCTAAAATTTAAAATTGAGAAGGAGTTTATTCACATGAAGGCATTCATTAACAGAAAGGAATCAATATGATTAAAGTTGGACTCTTAGTTCGCTTGGAAGCAAAACGAGGCAAGGAACAAGAACTTGAGGATTTTCTTCGCAGCGGTTTACCAATTGTTGAGGGAGAGCCTGCAACACTAAGGTGGTACGCTATGCGTTTAGGATCTAACGAGTTTGGTATTTTTGATGTGTTTCCAGATGATGCCGGTCGTCAAGCCCATTTGTCCGGTAAGGTAGCTGCAGCACTCATGGAAAAGGCGCCTGATCTTCTAATTCGTTCCCCGGTTATTGAAAAGTTAGATGTGCTTGCTGTAAAATAGTATTTATCATGAAGTTTCGGAGTTCAACTCCGAAATTTCATGATTTTAGCAACAGTCTGTTTTTCTCTTTAATCGTCAGCTTTACTGTTCTCTCACTCTCCGCTTTCTTGAAAATTTGCGAGTAATTGACGTTTTTTTTACTTTACTAAAATTTAATAAATTTTATCTTACAATAAAATGAGTGGTATTGAGTATATTGTTATGAAAATTGTAAAGAAGTATTTATATCCAGTAGCATTTTCGGCGATGTTATTTTCATCATCAGCTATAGCAAAGGTACACCCTCTTTTTTTTAAGGGAGTCACGCGTGTATTCCATAAAGACAAGAAATTCTATTCTCCTACGTTAGGTATTACTGGACTTCAGACCGGATTTATCGAAGGAATACGTTTATCCGGCCCCTTTAGAGCTGCTTACAAAGATGGAAATCGTTTCTATGCTGGGGATACTTCCTCCGATCCATTGTGGAACGTTGTAAATATTCTTTTCCCCTCAGTGAATGGTTTATTAGGAACAGAGGCCACAGCAGACACCAATTTTGGCAGATATGTTAAAAGTCCAAAAACTGTTGCTTTGCTCATTAATTATACCAAAAAGCTTCGTGAGGGGACTTTCGTCGATGCTAAAAAGCTGGAAGAAGAAATTATAGGAACTTTGACCATCGATAAAAAGATGGCTCAAAAATTAAAGAAGGGAAAAACAGTTAATAAACTTTTAGAGTATATTAAAGACTCCATTGTCCAGGAACAGACAGGAAAATCTATTTACCCTGCCTATACAACCGAACAAGCTATTCAAGCCTTTTTTTGCTATCAGTTTAATACACAAAAAGATATTTGGGATCTTCTGGGGGATTTAGATGACTCGATCGTTAACAAAACAAAACTTTCCTCCACCCAACACGAACTCTTCCAAGCAAAAGATGTGCAATTTGTTGAGAAAAAGAAAAAATTCAATCTGGATGATGTCTTTTATCTTTCCCAACCGGAATTATTCCGTCCTTTGATTCCTTATAAGGAAGGAATCAGCCTTTTAAACAATGGTAATGCCAACGCGTATGATAGAAACGCCGACGCATATATAGAAAATGCTATTTTTGCTGATTGTGTTGAAATGGCGGCCCGACATATAATGAACCTTCTTTTTTATAATCCTGATACTGGAGAATTTGATTTAAACCCAATAACTAAGTACGTTGAACGAAACTCTCCTGGAAATCCTTACTTTAAAAATGTTCAAGAATTTTATAAGGATTTATCCCCTCTCTTCGCAAATGCTGGGGATATTGGAACCCGTTCGTATTGGAATAGAGTTTTTGGGGATTTACCGGGTCGTACCTATGTTAAGGATAATCATAATGAACTTGAAACTGGGTTTATCAATCTTATAATGGCTTTTCAAACCGTCTTCGGGGTTCCTCTGAATGAATTTCCACCAGAAAAACTTGAGATGCAAAAGACCTGGGTAAAAGAATCGTTAATAAGTATTTTCACTGCACTCAATCCGAGGTACACCTACGATCTCAAGACAGATCTCTTTCCAACCGCAGATGAATTATCTGGAGATATACCTGTAATGGTAAAAGGAGCTGAAGCGGGAGCAAATCTATTTTCTTTTAACATATATTCTCTATACAAAAGGCATAGTGAAATTAATAAGTTACAACTGTTACAAAAGAGAACTCAGGTTTCTCCACTTAGAGGTCATCTTTCTTCTATTCATCCAGGAACATCTGAAGAATCATTGTGGCTCTTAGATCGTTACAATACCTCAGATAACATTCACCATCCTTTGTATAAATTATATTCTCAACCCCTTGCCGATAATTACTCAAGAAAAGATTTCTTAGAAGCACTCAATAGTGGATATGAGTCTTGGGCTAAAGAATTTGCGCCTCTCAAAGAAAATCTTCCTTTAATTCAAATGATGATCGAAAATGTCTTGACGGGTATCTCTTGGGAAGATCCAGTGGTTGTCAAGGAAATTTCAAAACCAATTTTCCGAATGCTTGAAAAAGTTGAATTTCAGGAACAGCTATTTGATGGCGTAAAAGGATTAGCTCTAAAGAAGCAGAATAACGAGAAGACCGTCGCTTTAGTCAGTAAATTTAAAAAGCTAGAATTTCTGGATTTATCTGACAATAGTAGGATCGAAAGAGATTTTGACCTGACTGACGGTTTTCAAAATATCAGAAAATTAAATTTAAGCAGAAGGGAGATCACAAAACTTACGGGGCTAGAGAATCTCTCCAATATAGAGGAACTTGATTTGAAGCTTACGCGAAAACTCACTGAGTTTGTCGTCTCTGCTCCTCTCGAAAGATTAGAGAGAATTTACCTCAGTGATTCAGGAATCACAGAATTTACGGGGTTTGAAAACCTTCCTAATTTAAAGGAACTTAGGTTGAAGCATACACGAAAGCTTACTGAGCTTGTCGTCTCTGCCCCTGTCGAACGATTAGAGAGAGTTTACCTCAGTGATTCAGGGATCACAAAATTTATGGGGTTAGAAAATCTTTCCAACGTGAAAGTTCTCAAATTAGAGAAGACAAAAAAGCTCGGAGACATTGCCTTCACGCAGCCTTTTAAAAGATTAGAAGGATTATACTTAAAGGGTTCAGGACTTTCACAACTCACAGGGTTAGGCTTTTTAGAAAACTTAAAAGAGCTTGATTTGCAAAATACGCCAAATCTGAAAACTCTCAAGATAGAACGTGAAAATAAAGATCTTGTTCTAAAGCTTCATGGATCAGGAATTAAAAGAGAAAACATTGAGGGTATCGAATTTTTAGACGAGGGTAAAATCCACTTTTAATACCAGATTCTGTGACCCTCTGCGAGTGCTCTTTTGCGAGATAGATGAATGTTAAAGTGTAAAAGAAAAATCATTCACCAGCATACCAGGAGCAGAAACACCCCCTAAACTCCGCTCTTCATAACTCGAAACATTTGGGATTAGTTTTGCTTTTTCATCTAAAGCTTCAAGGCCTGTTCCCCAAAAATGGTACAGGGTCTCATCAAATCTCATGTCTTGAATGGGGCTAACGATTTCGCCGTTTTCAACCCAAAAACATCCATACCGAGTCATACCGGTGATCCGACCATGCTGTAGATCACTCCAATTTAAATAATGGAGGTTGGAGATGTACAACCCTGTTTCGAGCTCAGAAAGTATTTTTTCTTCCTTTAAATTGCCGGGTAGGATTCTTGGGGAACGAAGCCCTTCGCTCGCATTTGCAGCGTTTGATTGAAGATTGTATTCTTTGGCTGTTCGTCTGTTAATGAGGGGAGAGATCAGTTTTCCTTTTTCAATCAGTGATACGATGAGAGGAGAGACCTCTCCAAATTCATTAAATCGAGGGACAAGTCCTTGATGAAAATCCTCCTCTAAGGAGAAGAGAGGAGATAAACGGGCCGTTCCTTCAGAGAGCTTTTTAAGGGGAGATCGGCCTTGCATAAGAGCTCCTCCGCTCATTCCAGACCAGCTGAATCCACTCACAAGTTCAGCAACAGCAGCGGGCGCAAAATAAACTCTATACTTTCCTGGGGACAATTTCTTCGGCGTTTTCTCAAGATTTTTTAATTGTTCCTTGGCTTGTTGAAGATTCATTAAATACGCAGCATCTTGCCAGTCACTGCCCGCGTAGATTGCTTTGATAGCCTTTTGGGATGGCGTGTAAAGAGAATAATCGACGTAAAAGTTCTCCGTTGAAAACCAATGGGATTGTCCTTTTGAATTCATGTAGGCCCTCATGAGAAAGCCTGATGTACACAATCCGGCCAAATCCACAGACTTTGCGGGCATCAACAAGGTTTCTGATAATTTTTCGATCGGGGGGAGATGGCCATAGTGATCCTCTTCACTGCTTTCCCCTGCTTCAGGGAACACAACAAAAGGATCTTCGGGTAAAGTTTGGCATTCGTCGCGACAGCGTTTTAAGATGTTTTGAGCGTTTGTTAAATCAGCTTCAAGATTTCCAATAATGGGAAAAGTTATCTCTGTGCTACGTTGATCAGAGATAAAATTCATGGTCAAATAACCTTGCTTAATATCTGTGGCTTGACGAACTTTAGATTGGCTGAGCCTAATAAATAAAGATTCTTCTCCTGCATAAGATAAGGTCAGCTGTTCGTTCCCTTTAAGATCTTGAAAAAGGGCTTTGCCAAGGGCTTTTATGGTTTGCTTTTGGTGTTGTCTTTTATCTTCACTCATGAGGTACCCCCGAAGACATCAACATTTTCGAACAAACAGATAGGAACAGCATGACCAACCTGAATCATTTGATTAGGTTCTCCTTTTCCGCAATTGGAGGCCCCCCAGATTTTGAAGGTTGAAGGATCACCTACTTTTTTTAAGTTATGCCAAAAATTAGAGGTTATTCCTCGATAATTAGGATTCTTAACAATTTTCGTGAGTTTGCCATTTTCAATAAGCCTGCCATATTCACAACCAAATTGAAATTTATTGCGATAATCATCAATAGACCAAGATGCATTCGTCGACATGAAAATACCGCGTTCTACACCAGAAATCATTTCTTCAAACGAGGAATTTCCTGGTTCAATGTTAATATTTGCCATACGATCAATGGGTGGCCTATTCCAAGAACTTGCGCGCGTTGAAGCTACGCCTGGAACACTCGATCGTTTTTGGCTATCCAATCCTCCAAGTCCTCTTAACAGAACTCCATCCTTGATGAGATACTGACGTGTGGCAGTAAGACCCGCATCATCAAAAGCGTATGAGGCATATTCGCCATCGACAGTAGGGTCGAAGACAACATTGAGTAAGGGAGATCCATATTGTAACTGCCCAAAGTCGGAGAGCTGAACAAAACTCCATCCCGCATAATTCCGTTCATCTCCTAAAATACGATCAAGCTCTAAAGGATGACCGATGGACTCGTGCACTTGGAGATAGAGCTGATCGGGTGCTAATATCAAATCATAAACTCCCGTTGGACATTCTTCGGCTTTTAGTAAGTCTAGGGCTTCTTTTGCTATGCGTTCAGATTCACTTCCTAGTATCTGTGTTTGTAAAAGTTCAAGCCCTCCTTGTTGACACGGAGATCCTGTCGTACGAGTTTGTGTTTCTGTTCCTTCTTGAGCGGTTGCAGATAAATTAGAAGCAAAAGAACAAATGTGTTGATGGATATGAGATCCAGCAGTGCTTACCAAAGTGATTTCTTTTTCGATCAGGAGCGCCTGAGCCTTGCAATTGACGATCTTGTCAGAAACTTTCATTTTTTGAGTGGCATCAACCAGTCGGTCCATAATTTCACCGGTCGTCGCTGGGGTGAATGAAAGTCGTGCAGGGGAGTGATATTGCCCTCTCTCAGCTGGACGATGGTCTGTATTAAAGGGAAAAATTTTCCAAGAAGACATGTGCCGTGCCAAATGAGTTGCCCGATCACATGCCATCTGTAAAGAATGATCGCTCAGATCAGCTGTGCCACAATAAGCAAATTGGCCATTAACGAGAGCTTCAACCATAATTCCATGATCGATTGTTGTACTATTTTGCTCAAATTTACCATTACGAGCGGTGCAATGTTGATTGATTCCTTTGACTTCCCTGAGGCCAACCCAATCAGCTTGATGGTTTAGTTTCTTTAAGCGTTGTGTTAAATCTTTTGACATACTTTGACTTCTTCTAAATCTATGAAAATCGGCTGAGTGGTTAAATACTGTCCTCTTTGGCGTACCAATGGGAGATTGTGGTCTGTAGCTACAAGATCAATAACTTTGCCCAAAATAATAAAGTGGTCTCCCCCATCATACATGGCCCCTTTTTCACAGATCACGTACCCTAGGGCATCCGAGATTAAGAGGCACCCCGTTCGTAGATGGCGATGGGTTTTAACGGTTTCCCATTCGAGGGGCACATGCTTGGCAAAACCGTCTGAAAGGTGGGATTGATTTTCATTTAAAATATTAACTGCAAAATACTGTAACGTTTTAAAAGCGGGCATAGTTTTAGAATGCTTGGAAAGGCAAAATAAAATTTGAGGTGGATTCAAAGAAAGAGATGTAAAAGAACTAATCGTAATGCCGATATCTTTCCCTTTTTCCTGACGTGCTGTGACCACCGTCACCCCTGTGGGGAAAAGACCAAGCGTTTTGCGAAAATGTTCTTCTGTAATATTCATGCCTTTCTTTTAAGGGAAAAGAATGCTTATGCAAACAAATAAATGCATAAATGTTGATTTTTTTGTTTTTATTTCATCTTTAAACCTGCGTGAAGAGCTGTTTTGTCAGCCCTGGAGAAAATTCTCCTAAAGTACTCGATTTCCCAGAGAAACATTCGATCAAATACCGCTCTTTATAAATATCGGCGTGTGACAAGATCAACTTGTATTTTCGGCAAAGTACAGACGAGCAATCCCCGCCGCTAAACGGCGGGGATTATTTAGATCAGGGTTATCTATCTTTCCAATTATTTTTATCAAGAAATGTTCGAATTTCTTTTTCAACTTCGTCTTTTTGATAACCATATTTTTTTTGTAAAATACCTTCAAGTTCCTCATAAGATCCGTTTATTTGTGAAATCTCGTCATCTGTGAGCTTCCCCCATTGCTGTTTCACTCTTCCCTTAATCTCGTGCCATTTCCCTTTAATAATATCTTTGTTCATGATTTTTCTCCTTTTGTGATACGCAAAAAAATTTGCGTATACTTAAAATAATAATTGAATATAGTTAATTTATAGTAAATCTTTTTAAAAATATGTAATTAATATTTGAGATCATGATCTGGATTTGATGAAACAAATGCAAATTTATAGGTTCAGTAATTTATTTTGCTGGGGGGGGGGGATAAAATTATTCAGGGACGAAGCTTTACGACCTTGTTACAAATTCCAAGTAAACTTTTGGGAGAGTCAGGGGGCTACCAAAATCGCGGTTGCTTCGGGACATGAGTGTGTCTATAGTCAGTCCGTTCGGAGCGTAGCGCAGGCCGGTAGCGCACCACGCTGGGGGTGTGGGGGTCGTGGGTTCAAATCCCGCCGCTCCGACCATTTGAGGGAGAATTTATGACTCCAAAGTTTTCATTGCTCTACACCACTTTTCCTAACGAAGAAGAGGCGGTAAGAATTTCACGTGATCTTTTAGAAAAACGCCTTGTTGCTTGTGCAAATATTCTAGGGAAAATGAAGTCTCTTTACCTTTGGGAAGAGCAGCTCGAAGAAAATAAAGAGATTGCGGTCCTCCTCAAAACGACGGGTGAAAATGTTTCTGAGGTCATTAAAATCCTCCAAGAACTTCACTCCTATGAAACACCTGCAATCCTTGAGATACCTATCCAGCGAGGCGGTGAGCCCTTCTTGAAGTGGGTTCGGGAATCAGTGCGGTAACATAATACCGTGTTTATTTTTCTAATAAATTCCTTGACAGGCGAGGGGTATAGAGATAAATATCCCCTAACATTGGTCTTTAAAAAAGGGTGAAGGATATGAAAACCTACTCGATGAAAGCCAGTGAGATCGATAAAAGGTGGTATATTATTGATGCCACGGACCTTGTGTTAGGACGATTGGCGTCCATTGTGGCAAAGTATCTTCGCGGCAAGCACAAGCCCACTTTTACGCCTCACATGGATTGTGGTGATCACATTGTAGTGATTAACGCTGAAAAAGTGCGCCTTACAGGCAATAAGCTTAAGGATCGGAAGTTCTATTGGCACACAGGATATCCGGGTGGGATAAAAGAGCGGACCATGAAGCAGCTTTTAGATGGAAAATATCCTGAACGCGTTGTGCATAAGGCCGTTGAGCGGATGATTACCCGTGGACCCTTAGGGCGTCAACAAATGAGTGCACTGAAAATTTATGCAGGTCCAAATCACCCACATGAAGCACAAAACCTACAACCATTAGATGTGGCTGCAATGAACCCTAAAAATAAAAGGAGTGACTGATAATGGCGAAAGTCAGCCTTGATACCTTAAAATCTGCTGTTTCTGAAGCAGCCGGTGGCTTGAATGGAGCTGAAACTGAAAAGCCTCTTCCAGAGCCGAAGATTGATGACCTAGGTCGTTCCTATGCGACGGGCAAGCGAAAAAATGCGATTGCTCGGGTATGGATAAAGCCTGGGACAGGAAAAATGAGTGTGAATGGACGGGAAGGCAAGATTTACTTTGCGCGGCCCGTTTTGCAAATGCTGTTGAACCAACCCTTTACGACCGTTAATCGGCAAGAGCAATATGATGTGATGTGTACCGTATCGGGCGGGGGTCTCTCAGGTCAAGCTGGTGCTGTTCGTCATGGGATTAGTAAAGCATTGACTTATTACGAGCCTGGACTTCGGCCCCTTTTGAAGAAGGAAGGGTTCTTGAGGCGGGATGCCCGTGTGGTTGAACGTAAAAAGTATGGTCACAAAAAAGCCCGCCGGAGCTTCCAGTTCTCGAAACGGTAATTTTTGGGATTATGTTTTTTTATGGAAAAGGGAAGCTGAAGCTTCCCTTTTTTGTTTAATTTTGCGGAAATACTTTTCTGTTACTAAACAGCCTAAAGAAGGTGATCTCGTTGTTTATTATTCAGGAAGCGTTGACACACACTATGATATCTATGTCTCTGAAAATGTTTTTGAATCTAAATGGGGGGGGGCGGCTTTGCCTATTCCCGAGGCACCTCCCGTGATAATAATTGATTTGTCTTTGACGCGTCCCATCTGAATTTCTCCCTTTATTCGCTTATGCTATAATAATTTTATTAATAGATAATTAAAACATGACTTATTCAAACATAGGGAAAATGCCTGATGAAAGCACAAGTCCTCTTTCACCCTGCTGGCGTCAAAACCCGAGTCCAAACGTTTCTTCTTAAGGAAGTTAATGAAGCTTCATATGCCCTAAAGTATGACCATATTCAAGACGCAGGCGTTTTGATAATGTACTGGCTCGAATAAGAACCGAGCCCCCTCATTCTCCAAGTTCAGCTATTTCATCTTCTTTTTTCTTGTATGTAGCATCACCAGGTATGTCCATATCTGAGTAAATACTTACTAATTTTAGCTCCTCTTTTTCGCTTGTGTTAATGACGTTATGCGGTGTGCCCTCAGGGATAAAAATCATGTCACCCTCTTTAACCACTGATGTTTCTTTGTTTAACACAGCTTTTCCATTCCCTTTTACAATGAAAATGATTTGATCGAAGGGATGCTTTTCTTGGCCAATTTCATTTTTTGGTGCCGTATTTGGTGAGATGTTCATGAACACAACTTGTGCATATTTCCCAGTTAGAAATGCATGTTTCCAGTTGTCATTTGATTGAGCTTTCTTAAAAAGTTGCTGCGCAACAGTCGCCGGGCTGATTTTCTCTTCAGGTGAATTTTTTTCCTCAGCCGCAAAGGATAATGTCGGTATTATTGCAACAGTTACTAAAGTAAACAAAAAATTGCGTTTTCCACTTTTCGTTCTCATCAAAAGATTCTCCTCTATTTTTTCCATTTTTTTTAAATTAGGCTGAACCACCTTTTTCTTACAATACTTGGTTATTGAAAAAAGAGAAATAGCAGAAATGAGAATTCAAGGAGCCTCTGATGAAAGGTGTTAAGGCATTTTTCCCGCTTTTCAGAGATGCGAGGGGCGGGTAAGGTAGCTTCATGAAAATGTATTACATCACACTCAAAAATCAAGACGAGGTTAAAAAGATTAGCTTTGAACTTCTCGAAAGACGGCTTGCCGTTTCTACCAATTGGTTTTCCATGACTTGTGCTTATCGCTGGCAGGGAGAAATCAAAGAAGAACCTGAAATTATTCTTATTGTTCAAACGGCTAGTGATATTCGAGAAGAGATCGAAAAGGTGATTTCTCAGCACATCACTTACACAAATATTATTGCCGAACTCAATATACACTTAATGAATACGAGTTTTTTAAGGTGGTTTGATGCTGAGGTTCCTGAACTTTGATTGACTTTTATCACAATAAAATTGGCCAATAATAAGGTTTTTCTTTTATTATATGTTCAATTATGGTAATCTTTATAAGATCTTCCATCATTGAACATAAGGTTGGCCATGCGATTTTTTATACTGACTCTCTTATCTCTATGTGGTTGTTTTGCGATAGTTTCTTGTAAAGAGACATTTGAGGTTAAACAAGAAACAAAATACGTTCCTCGAACGCGTGAGGAAAGAATCCTGAGTTATGCACCGGTTGTTAAAAAAGTGGCACCGGCCGTTGTGAATATCTATGCTCTTCAACATGCAAAGGCAGAATATCCCACTTCTCCCTTTCTGGAAGATCCATTCTTTAAACAGTTTTTTGAACACCTCCACCCAGATGAAGGTCGTGAACAAGACTCCCTTGGATCAGGCGTCATCGTAAGTAAAGATGGTCTTATTCTTACCAACAACCATGTTATAGAAAACGCAGATGTGATTCGCGTCGTCCTTTCTGATAAGAGAGAGTACGTTGCAAAACTGGTTGTAAAGGATAAAAGAACAGATCTTGCTCTTCTTAAAATTGATGACGGGCAAGACCTTCCCTTTTTAACTGTAAGTCCTCATGATGACTTGGAAGTTGGGGATATCGTTTTGGCCCTTGGAAATCCTTTTGGTGTGGGGCAGACGGTTACAAGTGGTATCATATCAGCCCTGGCCCGTAGTCAGGAAGGAATTAGCAATTACAGGTCTTTTATCCAGACAGATGCAGCTATTAATCCTGGAAATTCGGGAGGAGCTTTGGTAACGACCGATGGTCGCTTAGTGGGGATTAATACGGCAATTTATTCAAAGAGTGGGGGATCCATGGGGATTGGATTTGCTATTCCAACAATTCTTGCAATTCCTGTGATTGAGAGTGTGAATAATGGGGGGCGTATCCTGCGGCCCTGGGCGGGCTTGGAAATTGAAGCCGTAACTGATGAGGCTGCCCATGCTTTAGGCCTTTCGCATCCTTATGGCGTTTTAGTGAAAGGGGTTTATCCAGGGGGACCTGCTGATAAGGCTGGAGTGAAGGTGGGTGATTTTATTGCTGCTCTCGATGGTCGCGAAATTAATGATGATGCTTCCTTTGTCTATCAAATTGGCATTTCTCCTCTTGGTAAAACGGCAGAACTCACCATTCTTCGCAAGGGAGAAGAGAAAAAAATTCCTATTCTCTTGAGTGAGCCGATGGTTGCAAAAGATGCTGATCCTCTTACTATTGAAGGGAAAAATCCCCTTCATGGAGCTAGCATTAGGACTCTCTCACCCGCGTTAGCTCTCAATCTAGGATTAAATCCTATGCAGCAAGGAGTTGTGATTACAGAAGTACCAAAAAAAGGGGCAGCAGCACAACTTGGGATTCAACCGGGTGACATCTTAGAATCCATTAACAAAAAGAACGTTAAAACAAAAGAGGACGTGGTTCACCTTTTAGAAGAGGCTTCTCATGGATGGACGCTAACCTTTCGCCGTGATAACCGGGTATTAACCTTTCGGGTACGAGGGTAGTGCCTAAAAAACCTATTCCGCTTGCTGAACGCTTGCGACCACAAACTCTTGAGGAAGTTGTTGGACAACGCCATCTTATTGGTCCGGGCAAACCTCTCTCTCGTATGGTTGAAAAGGGTCAGCTGTATTCCATGATTTTTTGGGGGCCACCGGGGACGGGGAAAACAACTCTTGCCCATATATTAGCGACATCGTGTGGTATGCCTTTTGTGTCCCTTTCTGCCATTTTCTCTGGCGTAGCAGATCTTCGGAAAGTTTTTGAGGGAGCTCAAAAAACCTTTGAAGAAGGGATCTCAACCCTTCTTTTTGTGGATGAAATTCATCGGTTTAACAAGGCTCAACAGGACAGCTTTTTACCCTATGTTGAAAAAGGAATCATTACACTCGTGGGAGCAACGACTGAAAATCCTTCCTTTGAGCTAAACGGCGCTCTTTTGTCTCGATGTCAGGTGTTTAGCCTCCGTCGGCTTTCTTCGGAAGATCTGGAAGAAATCTTAAAGCGAGCAGAGGATTATTTGGGAAAGCCTTTGCCCCTGACAGTTGAAGGAAAAACGTTGCTCATTGAGCTTGCGGATGGGGATGGTCGAGCTCTTTTAAACCTTGTTGAGGTTATTTCGGCGGAAACGCCGTCTGATCCTTTTGGACCGGTCGAAGTTGCCGAGCTTGTCACAAAAAGAGCTCCTCTTTATGACAAGGCTCAGGAAGGTCATTATAATCTCATCAGTGCTCTCCATAAATCATTAAGAGGATCCGACCCAGACGCTTCTCTTTACTGGTTTGCCCGCATGTTGGAGGGGGGAGAAGATCCCCTTTATATTGGTCGTAGAATGATTCGTTTTGCATCAGAAGATGTGGGACTTGCTGATCCTCAAGCTTTAGTTCAGACGCTCGCCGGAGTTGAAGCCTACGAACGCTTGGGATCTCCAGAAGGGGAGCTTGCTCTGGTGCAAGCCTTGATTTATTTAGCAACGGCTCCCAAATCCAATGCCATTTACCGGGCCTATCCTCAAGCACTAAAGGAGGCTAGAACCTCTGGTTCCCTCATGCCCCCAAAACACATTCTGAATGCACCGACAGGACTGATGAAAAAAGAAGGGTATGGGGAAGGGTATATTTATGATCATGACACGCCTGAAGGATTTTCAGGGCAAGATTATTTTCCGGAGGAAATGGGACGGAAGACTTTCTATGAACCCGTTGAACGAGGGTTCGAGCGTGATATCCAAAAGCGGCTTGCGTATTGGAAGAAGTTAAGAGAGAAGAAGGCAGTGTAGCAGAGAACAGTGTTGCAGAATGGCAGAAAAGCAGAATTCAGAAGAGGATTCGAATTTAACACCTCGACAAGAGAAGTTTCTTCTATATCAGTTTTGTCAACGAATTCCGTAACCTTTACAGCAATGATGGCCTCCCCGTACCCGCCTTTGCGAGGAGATTTGCTCCGAAGCAATCCAGACATCTTAGAGGGAGGATAAGTATAAACTAAAAGTAACTACTCACCCATCTGTGGGATGGGTGGGTAAATGCAAATAAAAAATTATTTACTTTACATTATATTTAATATAATTATATGCATATTACATTAAAATTTTTAGAGGAGTATTAACAATGAAAACGCAAGTCAGTATCATAGCTTTAATAAGTATGATGGTCTCTTTGACCCAACCCGCATGGTCTATGGAAGAGGAAGAAAATTCTCAAGGCACTCAATATCAGGGCCAGAAACAACCAGAAAAAAAGAAAGAAAAGGAAACCGAGAAGGGGACAGACGAGGGAGAGGGAAAAGAGGGGAAGGAAGCTACTTTTGACGCTCTCCATAACGTTTCCCTTCGCTATGGCGGACAGAGGAAAAGTAAATTTAGAAGGGAACCCGGTTTTGAAAAGGCTTGGGAAACTTTGGATCTTCTTGATGCAGCAAAAACGGGCGTTTTGCCTGGAGCGGAGGGAGATCATTTCTTTCATTTGGTTGCTAGGGGTTTTTTCCCCAGAGAGACTCTCACGGATATAGATTTTGCTACACTTCTCATGTCCCAATCTCCTGAAAATTGGTCTGATGACAAGATCATAATGGCCGCATTGAAGCTCCCCTATTCCACCACTGTTAAGAGGGATCTGGCTCCTCTTTCTGAGGGAGAGACCGTGAACAGTCTTCTCACTCGTTTTGCCCAAACTTCTTTTCCCCACTGACATGTCTAGGTCATGAGAGCTATCCAGAAGTTGTCAAGAGAGTTCAAATGCGAGCGAGCAAAGGAGATGCTCAAGCCCAATTTATTTTATATTTGATGCATACAAAAAAATGGGGAATCTCTTCTGAAGATGATTCTTTGACACGTGAAGAAATGACGGATCGGGCGCAGCATTACCTTCATCTTGCTGCTGATCAAATGTGTCCTTTCGCCCTTTATCAAATTCTTAAAAATTATAATGTAATCGCTGAAGAGATTGAATTTGTGGATAGTCAGATCAAAAAAGAGCACGATGAATATGAAATTGAAGAATATGAAGACTACAAAAAGGAGCTTCTCGTTAAATTAGCGAAACGTGAAGAGTCATGGTCAAAGGCGCGCGTTAAAGTAACTGAAGGTATAGAAAGAAATTTATTTGATCCAATGACGAAAGCACACCTCCTTTCGTTTGAAGATGAAGAGCATCAAGCAGAGTCAGCAAAACAAGGCGACCTTAGAGCTCTTCGCAGGCTTGGAAGAAGCGAAAATATTAATCCTACTTACCTACATTATTATATATTGGGCCATAAAATGGGATTTAAGAAAAGCACACAAAAGCTTGCTACAATACATATTGAAAAATTCGAAAGTCTACCACCGGCTTCTCCTGAAAAAAGGGAAGCGTTCAAGAGAGCTGTAAAATATGCTTCTAAGGCTTATGTTCTATATGATCACTTTGGCGATACAAGTGGCAGCTCGTGTTTTTTACATAATCGTTTTTCTCATCCTCCTTTGGAGTGGCAGAAAACTGAGGTCCCATCTTTGCCGGCTGAAAGTATTAGTCCCATTGACATTGAACAATTCGAAGAGCTAATCGCTTATGTTGGATACCTGAAGGGCGTTTATGCTTCAACTTATAAGGACAGTACACAAAATAAATGCTTAGAAAATAGTGCTGGAATTGCTTTAGATATTTTGAACAAGTATAGGAAATTTTTTGAAAAGCTAAGTCGCATTCCAGGTTTATTAATTCCGGTTGAATTTTACTATCCTTATGAAGAAACGGGAGCTGCTACAGGTAGAAATATAGAGATGCTGGCCTTAGCATTCAACCAAGGAAGGGTGCCCTATAAAACAGATGGTATTTATTATACAATAAATGGTGAAAAATATACGTCCATGGTGTGGAAGAAATATCTTGACCTTCTCGAACCAACAGTTTTGGACGTTGACCAAAAAGTTATGCAGAAAGAATTTAATAAACTGCTAAAATATACTGAAAAAGCTCTTGCTCTATTGGGAGAAGATAAACTCGATCTTTCTCAAGCTCTTCTAACTCTCAGCTTAACATCTGAATCTAATGAACACGGTAGAAGTTTATATTCTTTTCTCTTCCCATTTTTAGGTGACGGTTTCAACGAATTAAGCACAGAAGATCAGAAAATGACGAGAGCTAGAGCTATTGAGCCAATCAGAGAAATGAGAGCAAACTTGAAGCATCATATTAACGTCGTCAACGATTTTAAGGCTTATTTTCTTCGTTCCATTGAACAAATGAGAGGCCAGTTACAGAGAATGCTTACAAAGACGTTTCGCTATTTGTACGGGGCATAAGAATCTAGAAAGCTATAAGGGTACAAGCACCCAGTCATCATTACGGCCCCTGCGAAAGCAGGGGAACCAATTCATAAACTTACCCTCACTGTCCACCAAATATGTAAACCTGTCCGGCTTGATTCTCTTCGCCTTTGGCATTGATGACGTGAAGTTGTTCGGGTCTAAGGCCCATTTTGATGAGGAGACTTTTGACTTTTTCTCCTCGATCGGAGGGTCCCTTTTCTCCCACAACATTCACGATTTCTAAGCCGTTTGGAGAGCTTTTAAGCCCTCTTTTTGCTGAGGAAACCAATACCCATTTTTGGGACCATACCTCTTGATTGGAACCTAAATGAGCTAAGGGAGGTCTTTCTTTAGCCGCCGTAGAAAATGATATAAGCGTTTCTGAAGGCTTACTTTGTTCTTGAGAAGGTAGCGGAGTGGTTTCTTCCTCAGAATGAGCCACGATTTCCTCAGAGAGAGGTTGAACTTTAGGATGAGCCGCGACGGAAATTAAGGGAAGCGGTTGTTCAATAGGAGGTTGCGGGGAAGGGGGAATTACAGACTTAGCTGGGATAGCTTCGACAGTCGAAATCTGAGGAACCTTTTCATGCTGAGCGTGAGTGTTTTGAGCAACAGGCAGAGGGGCAAGCGGTGGCGCTTCATGAGCTACCTCTTGATGTATGTCTTCATGTGTTTGAGGGACAGGGACAAGAGAAACAGGTGCAGAGGGTGGCGCTTCATGCGCTACTTCTTGGTATATGTCTTCATGTGCAGGTGCAGAGGGAACGAGAGCAGCAGATGCAAGGGGGGGAGTTTCGCGGATGATCTCCCGATGTTTGTTTTCATGCGTTTCAGAGACTGGGGCAGCAAGAGCCGTTTCATGTTTAGATGATTGAGCTATTTCCTCAAGTACCTCTTGATGGATTGGTGCAAAAGGGGGCGCCTCTGAGATTAATTTATCTTGCAATTTTTTGCTTTTGATTTGGCTTAGATCTTGTTTTTTTTTAGGAGGATCAATGAGAGGGGAAGGTAGTTCAGGAAGAACGACTGGCAATGGATATTGTGGAACGCTTCCATGAGAGGTGACGCTGAGTTTTCCTTTATCAATTGCTGCGGAAAGGTTTGCTAAATGAATGCGTTCGGCACTTAGCCATTGGCTTTGTCTCACCGTATTGGCATTAAGGATATCAAGACTTTGAGAAATGACTTCATTCACTGCCGAAAGCTCGTCAGACATTAAGATAAGGTGGGCATGGTCTTCGTCGACGGCTCCAGGTGCATGAAGAGCATCTTCAATTTGGGCAGAGAGAACAAGGATGTGTTCAGAACTCTTAGAAAACCCTGCAGCTAGACCATCTAACATGCTAATCGTATCAGAGATTTCATCTAATTGTTGTAGGGCATAGTTTCCCATCTCAACCAGTCTAGGGTTTGACGGGGTTGTTCCAAGTTGAAGCTTGGCTTCAATCTCACTTACGATCAAGTGATATTGATTGACTTCTATTATGGCTTTTTCATACCCCTCACGAAGGGATTCGATGATGGAATTCGCGCGTCCTTCTGCCTCTTGTATCATCATTCCAAGTTCGATGACTTTTTCTCCAACAAGAGTCCCTGTAGGAGAAACAACATTTTTATTAGGCAAAATCGAGGGAAGTGCAAGGCGTGCAATAGGAAGTCCCGGAGTTTCCCTTGTCTCTCCCCGAGCTTGTTCACATCCTATGTAAATAAATGTTAGTCCTATAACTAAAGCTAAAGACCGAGGAAAAACTGTATCAAATAAAGTGCCAGCAGAAAGATTGGTTATTTTCTTCCTCATAGATCAGCCTCTATTCCCATTTTTTTTAAAAAAATTTAATTTGCCCATAACGTACAATTTTCAGCATCTTTGAACAAGGCATAACTTTTGCACAAGCAACTGGCAAGATCTTCATGAAGATTTTTTGTGTATAAATGGCAACACTAGAGATGAACAAGCAGCTATAACAGCACTTGTATAGAACATGTAAGAAGGACCGAACTTGTAGGAGATCCATCCAGAGAGAATATTTGCTATGATCAAACAGATCCCGTTAACAATATGGAAAATTCCAAAACCCGTTCCCCTCAAATTTTGAGGGCAAGTGTCAGCGAGTAAAATAGCCAAGATGGTTAAAGTGATCCCCATTTCAGCTCCCCAAAGAAAAACACCTCCTAAAACAATATAAATGGATCCCCCCATCGCTAAAAGAAGGTTTGAGAGAATGACGAGCAAAATTCCTAAAGTCATCATTGAACGTCTTCCCATCATATCTGAAAGATATCCAACAGGGTATGCAATACATGCTGTAGCTATATTCTGGACAACCATGACGAGGGGTATTAAATGAGTATCGATACCCGTCTTTTCCGCACTTAAAATTAGAAAAGCTCCCGAAAAATTGGAGAGCATGAAGATGCCGCTCAAAAGCAAGGTCAACCAAAAAATCAAGGGCAAATGTAAAATATCATTGAACAAATTTAAAATATCATTGAATTTTAGCTTCTTCTTTATCTTTTTGGCTTGAAATTTTTCACTTAGGGGATCTTTAACAAAAGCAAGAAGGACGATCAATGCAAGGGCGGTTGGGATAGACCCCAGCCAATATATAAGGGAATAATTGTTTGGCGTTAACCACAAAAGACCCATAAGCAAAAGTGCTCCTGCACTAGAGCCTGCGCGCGATAAAGATTCTCTAAGTCCGTAACAGGCTCCCTTAATTGCGGGAGGAGCCAGATCGCCCACAAGGGCGTCTCGTGGGGTTGCATCTAATCCATTTCCAATACGGTCAAAGGCCCTTCCTAAAAATACTCCCCCCATAGCGGTTGAAAGGCCTAAAATTGGGCGAGAGATTAACGCTAAAATATATCCAAAGGCAATAATTCCTTTTCTTTTATGAATAACGTCACTTAAAATTCCTGAAAAAATTCGACTGAAAAGGGTTGTGCCTTCAACGAAACCCTCTAGAAACCCTACGGTAAGAATGCTTGCCCCTAAAACTTGGGTGACAAAAAGGGGAGTGAGGCTAAAAACAATCACCGAAGAAACTTTCATTAAAAACGAAACGCCCCCTAGGGCCCAGATGCTAAGAGGGATAGAGGGAACTGATTTTGAAACTTGTGTCATTTAGCCTTAGAAAAACTTAAACCGCCGTTGTTGTATCTCTCATATTTTGTAAGAGAATGTCCAGGAATAATTTAGGAAAGGAGTTGTTTTTTTGCAACGATCTATCCAAAATCAAAAAAAAATAAGACACCGTTGTGACTTTATTAAAATTTATGGTATGGTTCCCACCAATCATAATAATAAATCTGTTTGACAGGAATGCATGGCTATGAAGTCTTGGGGAATGGTCTGGATAATGAGCTTTAGTGCTCTTTTGGGGGGGTGTACCCCTAACATAGTGACTTCTAATTTAGGACTTGTTGATGTCGTTACTTCTGATTTAGTTTCTCCTCCCTATGAAGACCATCCAAATATTCAAGCAGCAGAAATAGCACGGAGGCGTGGAGATGTGCCCCAAGCCATTCGCGATTATCGAGATATTATAAAACAATGCCCGGGATGTGAGAAAGCTTATGTCGGTTTGGGAATGTCGCTTATCGATGCAAATGCTCTTGTTGAAGCCAAAAACACATTTGAAAAAGCCATTACCTTATTCCCAAGATCCTCGAGAGTTTATGCAGGATTAGGATTGGTTTATATTCTTGTTGATCAACCCGAAAACGCCATCAATTCCTTTGATGGTGCGCTTAAATTAAATCCCCGAAATGCTAACGCCTATAATGGGTATGGTATGGCACTTGATATGATAGATGAGCATGAAACGGCTCAAGCCAACTATCGGGCAGCGCTGGAACTTGATCCGACCAATATTTCTTATGAAAGCAACCTAGCCCTTTCAATGGCACTTTGTGGCAATGTACATGAGGCTATTCACATTTTAGAAAGACTCGTACGTTCACCTAACGTCACACCACGTATCAGGCAAAACCTTTCTCTGGCATATGGACTTGCTGGTGATATGAAAATGGCAAAGAAAATCGGGAGAATGGATCTCCCCGATGATATGGTTATGAATAATGTGACCTACTTTGAGGCTGTTCAACAAACAAGAGAATATTCTGGTCTCATTCCTAAGGATCATACAACGCCTTTAGATGAAACCCGAAAGTGGCAAGAAAGGAACTAGGGTATTCATATGGCTCTTATTCTCATCAAAACAATCTACATCCTTATTAATGTGGTCATTGGGGTTTATGACTTTAGTTTTTATCGAATACCCAATCTTCTCTTAGGTATACTTTTGGTGCTTTATGGGCTTTGTGCACCATTCTATATGGGATATGAAATTATATTAAATTCTCTTGTGGTTTTTGGGGTCATATTGTTTGTGACGCTTGCCCTTTATGCAGCTAAAACGATTGGTGGTGGGGATGCCAAATATTTAGCTGTCGTTTCTCTTTGGGCAGGGTTTCCAGGAGTTGTACAACTTATTTTTCTTATTGCCGTTATTGGGGGTGGGATCGCTATTATATATTTACTTTTAAGAGATCATATCGCGCGACTGTCTGATTGGCTCTGGAGTAAGATTCAAAGATTCGAAAATCGTTATCCAGTTTTGCAATATCTATGGATATGGAGTGGGGCAGGTCCTGAAACAGGGGAACGAGACAATATTAGCTCAAATATGGTTCCTTATGGCGTTGCTATTGCAATAGGATCCATCATAACAATGCTAATGCACCCATTAACGCTTTCTTAAAGAGGAAACAAGAATGAGACTTAAGGATATTATAGGGTTGATACTTGCTCTTATATTAGCCATAGGTGTAGCCTTTCTTACAAGGTTTTTTCTTACCAAACAAGAAAAACCAAAACAAGAAATCTCGGTGCAACCAGCCCATCTAACCAAAATATTTGTTGCCGGGAACAGCCTTCATGAAGGAGACAAAATTAAACCAGGTGACATCGTTTTGCAGGAATGGCCTCAAAACTCCATGAATTCAAACTATATCAAAGAAGGAACTGTGAGACCTTCAGACTTAGTGGGGTCTATTGTGCGGGGACATCTCGAGAAAGGTGAACCAATTACCGCTACGAGTCTTGTAAAGCCCGGAGAGAAAGGAATTTTGGCTGCTGTTGTTGCTCCTGGTCTACGCGCTATTTCCATTGATGTTACGGCACAAAGTGCTAGCAGTGGTCTTATTGCCCCCGGTGATTATGTAGATGTCATTTTATCTAAATCCGTTACTCCCGCAGCGGGAGCTCAATTTGGTGAAAGCAAAACGATCGCCACCAAGGTAAAAGTCTTAGCTATAGATACTGAGCTCAGTGATACTCACGAGAAACCAAAAAACGTCCCGCATGTAGCTACACTCGAAGTTACACCTGTTCAGGCAGAGCATATAACAGCGGCTATTAAGGAAGGAACCATAAGTTTAAGCTTGCATAGTCTTGATGCAACTGCCCATGTTGAGCATGAGGGAACTTTGCCAAAAAAAGCACCCCAGAAAGAAGAGACGATTACCATAATGCGTGGAAAAGAAAAAACTGAAATTAAAATGCAGGAGAAATAAAGTGCTTTCATATTTCAAGCACACAAAATTAATAAATAGGACGGGATCTTTGATGAAGATGACAACCCTGATGGGGTTAACGGGCATAAAGAAAAAAGCTTTCCTTGGTGCTTGTTTTATTTCGATGTCTTTCCTATTTCTGTCGGGTGCGTATGCCAAAAAGATTAATATTGGTATTGATAACGCAGAAATTATAAGATTTGATGATGGTGTTTCGGAAGTTTTTATTGCGAACCCAGAAATTGCAGATGTCCAACTTAGTAATCGGAATATGGTCTATTTATTTGGGAAATCTATAGGGACAACGAAGCTTATTGCTCTGGATTCGAAGGGCAAGGAAGTTTTAAATGCCGAAGTTATTGTTACTCCTGACCTCACCCATCTCAAAACATTGATTGCTGCTTATGATCCTCATGGACTTGTGGAGATTACGTCACTTCCTGGAGGTATCCTTTTAGAGGGCATGGTCGATTCTCCTAAAATAGCAGATGATATAAGGTCTTTGGCTGATAAATACCTCAAAAAAGGGAAAGAGTCTGACCAAATCATTGTCAATCGCCTTACGATAAGACCGCCAATTCAAGTTAACATACGCGTTAAAGTTGCAGAGGTTGCAAGAACTGTACTTAATCAGCTCGGTTTCGATTGGCAAACTGTAATCTTTAATAGAGGAAAATTTAAATTAGGAACTCTCATAAACCGGGCTCCTTTTACAGCAACCCCTATCGTTTCAAATGACGTAACGAGCATAACTCAGCCAACTGAAACCATTCCCGGTCAGGAAGTTAGTAGTATTGGTTTTGGGTTTCATGGTCTGCGTGATAATCTAAACGTAGCCATCGATTTGCTAGCGCAAGATAATCTGTTAACTGTGTTGGCAGAGCCAAATTTGACCTGCATTTCAGGAGAGACTGCAACCTTCCTTGCCGGAGGTGAATTTCCCTACCCTGTTCCTCAACAATTAGGGAATATTACAATTGATTTTAAAAATTTTGGTGTCAGTCTTGCTTTTACCCCGACGGTTTTAGATGGAAGCTTGATTAGCCTCCATGTCCGACCGGAGGTGAGTGAACTTGATTCTACAACGGGTATTACGATTGATGGTACGACAGTTCCAGGAATTTTAACCCGTCGAGCCGAGACAACCGTCCAATTGGGGAGTGGAGAAACTTTTGCCCTCGGAGGACTTTTGAAAAATCAGATTACTTCATCCATTGACTCCTTACCTGGACTCGGCGACATCCCTGTTCTAGGAGCTCTTTTTCGTTCAAACGCTTTTCAAAGAGAGGATACAGAACTTGTATTCCTGATAACACCTTATATTGTGAGCCCAAGCTCCGGCAGAGAAATGATCTTGCCTACAGATGGCCTAAATTATGCGACCTTAGTTGAGCAAGTTTTTGAACGAAAACTTATCAAGCAAGGTATCGAAAAAGGCCGTGCCCCTGCATACGGTCCGGGAGGAGTTCGTTTGATGGGGCCTGCAGGATTTAGTATCGAATAAACAGGGATATATTCAAATATAAATGAATCAATCGAGGAAAAATGAAAATCAATAAAATCAGCGCCTTTCTTTTTGCTCTTGTTGCAGGATGTACGCCGGAAGTTGCAGAGTGGACGCCGGCACAAAGCCCAAAAGAAAACAAAGTGGATCGTGCAATTTTTACTTATGTCATTAATTATCCTGCTCATGAAAGTTCTATGAATAAACGTGAAAAGCTCGAACTTCATAGATACTTAAGAGCTACCGTTGCAAGACCATTGGCCGTGTCGGTCATAATTGAAGAATGTGGTGGACATTCAGAAAAGAGAATTAAAGACATTGAGCGTGAGCTCCTTATATTTGGAATTCCATATGACCTAATCACTGTAGAGTCTGATCAGAGTGAATCACGTCATAAGCATCATATACATCACAAAAACCGTCCTGAATCTGGTGTTGTGTTAACGATTGAACGTTATGTTGTCATTCCTCCCTCATGTGGAGACTTCTCTCAACCCATTGGAGATGCTCGACAAGCCTATGCTCATAGTAACCATGGGTGCGCTGATACAGCCAATTTAGGTTTGATGGTTGCTAATCCGAGGGATTTGGTGAAGGGTCGTGCCTTAGGAGATTCAGATGGAACAGTTATAGCTGCAGGCATTGATCGTTATCGTAAAGATAAAACGAAAGCACTCATCGATACTTCAACGAACGTATCTCCAGGAACAACGGGTCTAGGAACTTCAGGCGCGTCGGCTGCTGGTGGCGCTGTTGGTGCAGGTGGAGCATATTAAATTATGGCAGATTCAAGCGCTGAAACGATTCAACTTATAGCTTTCCTTGAAGATAAAAAAGATATAGAAGTAATTCGTAGCGTTTTTAAAGAAAATAATATAAAGAACACTGAGATTATTAATGGTGGCGTAAAGGAAGCCATCGAATATTTTTCGCTTCAAAGATCTCCCCAGTATCTTATTATTGATATTTCAAAATCAGATTTACCCGTTTCAGATCTTAGTCGGCTTTCAGAATTATGTGAGCCGGGTATTAGCCTGATAGCAGTTGGTAAAAAAAATGATGTTGGGCTTTATCGAGATTTAATGAAGCTGGGTATTTTTGAATATGTCGTGAGTCCATTACTTTCACAAATAATAGGGCGTGCTCTCAAAACGATGATTTTGGGTGAGGAGAAGGGAAAAGGCGTCCCATCCAGGCGTGGAAAGATTATCGCAGTTGCTGGATCACGGGGGGGAGTCGGATCTACTTTTATTGCTACAAATCTTGCAGCTATTCTTGCAAGCGAAAAATTTCGTCGTGTGGTCCTTATAGATTTAGACCTTCATTTTGGGACGGTGTCCCTCTACCTAGATATTAAGCCCAATTTAGGACTTAAGGATGCTCTTGAAGATCCAGAACGAATTGATCAAGTTTATCTTGAAAGACTTTTAATTCCTGTGAATGAACATCTTTATGCTCTGAGCACGGAAGAGACCCTTGAGGAACCCTTAAAATATAAAGTTGAGGGGGTAGAAAAACTTTTGGAGTATTTATCAAAACTCTTTCATTATGTCATCATTGACGTTCCCCACTATTCTAACGAAAGTACACTTGCTGTGTTAGAAAATGCCAAAATATTACTTCTTGTGACAGACTCTTCCCTTGCAGGTCTCAGAGATTCAGGGAGATTCCTTCGTCTTTTTGGTGGTGAAGGGGTTGATCATCGAGTTATTTTCGTGATGAATAAAGTTGAGACATCTCGGAAAAGTGACGTAAGTGCTGATGAATATGAAGAGACACTTAAGCGAAAAATTGATCATATAATATCTTATAATCCCTTACTTTCCATGGAATGTGTTAATCGAGGAAAAACACTGGTGGCAGCAGATGATTCCTTAGCTGATTCCATAAGAAAGATAGCGAATAATGTGCAAGGGATAAAAGAGTTGGAGAAAGAAAAAGGTATATTCGAACGTTTTCTTCAAAACATTAAATTAAAATAATTTTAATTATTTCCAATATATACTGTTTCCAGATCACAATGAAAATGAGAAACAAATGGGCGGCTTTGGTCGAAAGACGGGCAGTAATAATGGAACCGATAGTTCTTTTGAGGAAGGATTGGAGCAGAATCAGCCATTGATGCCCCAATCAAAGAGCTTTAGTGATAATAAGCCTACATCTGATTTAATGAAAACCTTTAAAGTTAGGGCCTATGAAGCGCTCATGGAAAGAATAGATCTGGTTGCTGCCAGTCAAATGTCACCAGATACTTTACGACATGAAATAGAAAAATTTATCGTTGATTTTACAGTAGAAAATAACATTCAGATAAATGCAAAGGAACAAAAACAAATAGCGTCCTCCCTCGTGGATGATATGATCGGACTTGGTCCCCTTGAAGAAATCACTCATGATGAGTCAGTTACAGACATATTAGTCAATGGTCCTCAAAATGTGTATATTGAACGCAAGGGAAAACTTGAAAGAATTTCTAATATCAAATTTCATGATGAAGCCCATCTTCAGCAAATAGCAAGACGTATTGCAAGTCGTGTTGGTAGGCGGGTTGATGAGTCAAGCCCTATGGTTGATGCCCGTCTTGCAGATGGGAGTCGTGTGAATATCATTATGCCACCTCTTTCCTTAGATGGGACTTCCATTTCAATTCGTAAGTTTTCTACTATAAATATTACTCTTGATAGAATGCTAGAAAATGAAAATCTCTCAGAGCCGATGGCTATCCTGTTAAAAATTGCATCAGCGAGTCGTCTTAACGTGTTGATTTCAGGAGGGACAGGATCGGGAAAGACGACTCTCCTAAATGCCATGTCTCAACTCATTGATCCAAACGAGCGAATTGTTACCATTGAAGATTCAGCTGAACTTCGTTTGCAGAAACCGCACGTGGTGCGACTTGAAAGTCGTCCTCCCAACATTGAAGGTGAAGGAGAAATCACGATACGAGAGCTGGTACGAAATTCCTTACGTATGCGACCTGACAGAATCATTGTCGGTGAGGTCAGGGGAGAGGAAACCATTGACATGCTTCAAGCCATGAATACGGGTCATGATGGTTCCATGTCTACAATCCACGCGAACCGCCCTCGAGAAGCCCTTACTCGCCTAGAAAATATGTTGTCAATGGCAGGCTATGAAATGCCGACTCGGGTGCTTCGTTCGCTCATAGTAGGTGCGATTAATTTGATTGTTCACACGGAGAGAATGAGAGACGGAATTCGACGTGTCACGGAAATTGCTGAAATTACTGGACTTGAAGGAGATGTCATTATGACTCACGATCTCTTTAAATTTGAATATCAGGAAGATGTAGTAGATCCGACGAGCGGTCAAATGCGGATTCGTGGTGTTTTTAAAGCCTCAGGCGTAACTCCTCACTTTATTGGTAGAGCTCGAATGTATGGGTTAGATAAAGAACTAAAAGAAGCGATAAGGGGAGATTTATGAGTGAAAGTAATATTATCCCCCTGTTTGGAGCGCTAGTAGTACTCATAGGCTACATATTCTTTATTGTTTTCTATCGCTTTCGTAAAGGAAGTGAAACAATCCTAGACTGGAAAAAGCGTCTTACTGAAGTTGGAGGTGTTTCTCAAAAAGAGAAGGAAGAAGCGTTATCTCTTTTAAAAGATCAGGGATCGCCAGATACATACTTTAAAAGTAAATTACAGAGGGTAGAAGGGCTAAGGGAATGGCTCCAACACGCGGGTCTTGATATCAACCCTGTTGTCTTCTTAGTCTTATGTGGTTTGATAGGATTATCCGTTTGTTTCTTTCTTCATTTCCTATGGCACATAAGTATCGTATTGTCTAGTTTAATAGGAGCAGCTTTCAGTTTTGCCTTGCCGTGGGCTTTCGTGGCTATTCTTACATCTCGACGTAGGAACGAATTTTTAGTGGAGTTCCCGATCGCTTTGGATGTGATTCGGCGCGCCTTACGGGCAGGATATTCCGCAGATCGTGCTCTTGAGATGGTGGCAGAACAGGAAAAAGGCCCTAGCGGAAAAATATTTCACACGATTAGTGAAAAAATGCGTCTCGGAGAGGCAGCAGAAGCCGTTCTTGCGGATATGGCTAACCGTCTTGGGGTTGATGAGTTTCGGATGCTTGCAATTGTTTTAGTTTTGCAAAGAGAAACAGGTGGTAGCCTTGCGGAAGCAACCGATAATTTTGCCAAAATTATTCGTTCGCGTCAAAGCTTACGAAAAAAGATAAAAGCCCTTTCAGCAGAAGTACGTGTTACAGCGATGATTTTGACGGCAATCCCCTTTGTTTTAACAGGGGCAGTTTATGTTAGTAGCCCTCATTATCTGGATCCTTTGTTTTATACAGAGAAAGGTCATATGCTCCTTCTTATTGGAGGAGGAATGTTGGTTACAGGGATTGGTATGATGATTCGGATGGCTTACAAAGACATTTATTAGGAGGAGGTTAAAGATATTGAATACTGTAGATATACTTTCATTTATATTGGCTTTTTGTGTTTTATACTTTATGCTGTCTTTATTTTCCAAATTTCGTCGGCAAGATGTTTTTAAAGACAGACTTAAAGAACTCATGCGTTATAAAGAACAGATGATTCAAGAAGATCCTACTGAAAAAAAGATCTATAAGCGTGAAGGGGAACAAACGTTACGGTGGTTGAGGCGGTTTATTGATAAGTTTCAAAAATTGGGCAAGAATGAGCGGGAATCTCTGAAAAAAACATTTATTAGAGCGGGACTTAAATCAGAGAATGCCGCTCTTCTCTATGGCAGTGCTAAAATTTTAATGATTTTCCCCCCTGCATTGATCACTGCTCTATTCCTCTATTATTTCACCCATTGGCCAATTATATATGAAATATTAGCAATTATAATTGCTGGTTTATTTGGATCATATATGGTGGACGTTGTATTAGAAAGACTTGTTAAGAACAGACAAGAACGAATTCGAAAATCTTTTCCTGAAGCCCTTGATCTTATGGTCATCTGCACGGAAGCGGGATTAAGCCTTACTGCAACAGTCCAAAGAGTTGCACGGGAAGTTTCTCAACTGAGTCCCGATTTGGGATTTGAGCTTGCCCTTTTATCTATTGAGTTGAACATGTTTTCAGACCGAACTAAAGCCTTACAAAATTTTAGCGATCGTATGGACTCTCCTTATTTTAAATCGATCATTGCAAATATTATACAAGCCGAACAATATGGAACGCCTATTGCACAAACAATGCGTAATGTCTCAGAACAATTTCGGCAAGACCGTTTGGTAGAAGCAGAAGAAAGAGCAGCCAAACTTCCTGTTTTATTATCTCTCCCTATGATGCTCTTCATTTTTCCTTGTATTTACATTGTGATCATGGGCCCTGCGGTGATAAAGGTTATAGAAACGATGGCGCACTAAAAGCGTGACCGTTGTAGCTCCAAAGGTAAGTATTTTAACTATTTCTTAACCATTATTAAGCTATAATTAATGTGTGGCAGGAGTTATTTGAGGAGGGCCTTAAGAGACTCGGTTTCTGAGCACTGAGGTAAACAAAAATGTTAAGCAGTTTGTGGCCTTTCAAATCCAGGAGAGGCAAAGTTAATGCAGTAGACAATAAAGGGGCTACAGCTGTCGAATTTGCCTTAATTGCGCCTGTATTTTTTTTAGTTTTTTTTGGGATTTTTGAAGTTGGGGCCATTCTTCTCGTTCAAACATCCCTAGAGACATCGATTCTTCAAGTTTCACGTTTTGGGCGTACGGGAGGTAGTGTGGCGGGACAAACATCCTCACAAACTGCAATAGCTCTAGCGGATCAATATAGCTTTGGTCTTGTAAATCCTACAAATCTCGTTCTTACTGTTACACCATATTCAAGCTTTTCAGCTATGCCCACTCTTGCCAATGCGCCAACCGGTGGGACCCAGAATTTTGGGACGGCTAATCAAGATGTTCTTTATACCCTTTCCTATAATTGGACTTTTTTTACACCTATGCTTGGAACACTTTTGTCGCCTACTGGAAATGGATCTATAACTCTTACAGCATCTGCTGTTGTCCAAAACGAACCATTTTGAGGATAGATTATGTATGAGTGGATTAAAGAAAGAATTGGAAAAATAGATAAAGGAGTGGCAGCTCTTGAGTTTGCCATTTTATTGCCTTTTATGTTGATAACATTGATTGGCCTTTATGATGTTTCTGAATTGATTTTTTGCAATAATAAAATGAACCGGACGGCTCAAGAAATTAGCAACATTGTCACCCGGGGCCCTGTAACGGAATCCCAGTTAAATAGTATGTTACAAGCTTCTGTTTTAATTGCTCAGCCATTCAATTTTACTCAGAATGGAAACGTTGTTGTTACTGCAGTGGGAGTGCCTGATACACCAGCTGGCGCAAAAGTTGCGGTTTTATGGCAACAGAGTTTCCCAGGAGGGGCGGGAGGAAGTCAAATTAGTGCGGCAAGTGTACCTGCAGGAATGACCCTGACTAATGGTCAGGCTGTTATTTTTACAGAAGTTTTTTACAATTTTACGCCGCTGTTCCCAGGTTATGTTCTTTCGGCTACGCCTCAAAGTATTTATGCAGTAGCTGCGGCAGTCCCTCGTCAAGGAGATATGACGACATTAAGTCCAGGATAATGTTTCATAAGAAATTTAGAACCTGTTAATAAATAAAAAGTACAATAAAAAAATTTAGGGAGAACAAAAATGCTCTTTTTCAAAAAGTTACGAGAAAAATATTATAAAGGGACACATATTATTCGAAAAGATGCTGGAGTTGTGGCCATTATCTATGCTCTTGCTCTTATTCCTGTATTTGGCATGTTAGGGCTTTCCATTGATGTGGGGCGTGATTATTATGTACATGCTGTTATAACAGGAGCGTCAGACGCAGCAGCCATTGCAGCTGCAAAAGCTGGTGGGACAACGGCTAACATGACGCAGCAAGGAACAGCAATCTTTAATGCGAATATTCCTAAAAATTTTATTGCGACGGTCAGTGGGCCTACCTTTACATTTTCATCAAACAATCAAGTCGTAACAGTCACGGCAACAGGAACGATCAATACAACAATTATGCAATTCTTAGGAAAACCTACAATTGCAGCAACGGCTAACTCTCAAGCTCAAGTTCAGGTTCAAGGTGCAGAAGTTGTGTTGGCCCTGGATAATACGGGATCAATGTTCGGGGCTCCCATGCAGGGAGAAATTGCTGCAGCCCAATCACTTGTCAATATTTTATATGGAGGAAATGGGACAAGTGGCGGAACGGATACTGTTACAGGGCTTTACGTTGGTATTGTTCCGTATACAACAACCGTGAATATTAACATGGCTGGGTTTACACCTACAAACTGGTTAACGACAGCTGGAAAAGCACAGGTTGCCAATACCAATCTTTATCCTAATGTTCCCGCTGTTGCAGGTAAAAGTGTGGGCGGTCAGTGGATGGGATGTATAGAAGCACGGACACCTAATTCTTTTCCGCAGTTTGGCTATACAAGTTATCCTAATGGTACGGATGCAACGGATGCAACTCCCACAGCCTTCCCATTTGGTCCTTACCTTTACCCTTCAACCTTGATTCATGGATATACTTATGGTCAACCCTTGAATCGAGGAACGACGAGTTCATCAACGGTTTCTCTTGGCACGCCTCCTTGGGGTATAACAAAAAATCCTTTGGGGGATAATGATTGGGGATCAACTCCAACTTATCCGAATCATGTTCTAGCTGGTACAACTCCTCAGTTGTTTTTTGGGGATAACTATAATTGGAATGGGACGTCGGATGGAAACAATGGTGTGGGACCAAACTTAGGATGTCCAGTTCCTATGCTTCCTTTAACGGCCTCACAAACGACTGTACAGAATACGATCAGTAGTATGATGGCAACTTTCCGGGGTGGTACGATGATCAATATAGGACTTGATGCTGCTTGGTGGATGGTTTCACCTAATTGGACGGGCCTATGGCCTTCGCCTACCCCTTCCACCGAGCCCCAACCCTATGGACAAACATTGAAAGTTATTGTCCTTATGACAGATGGTCAGAACCAGTGGTATGATTGGCCTACGGGAGAGCCTGGTGCGCCTGCTACTGCTGCCCCCATTTCAGCAGATGCTGATTATACGGGATATGGCCGGCTCGGTGAGGGACGAACGGGGACAACCAACTTTGCACAAACAACGACTAATTTAAACACAAGTATGGCGAATATGTGTACGACGCTAAAAAATAATGGGATCACAATTTACACGATTCTCTTTAACCATAATGGATCCGCGGGTGGAGCAGCTAACCAAGCCCTTTTCCAAAATTGCGCTTCTGATCCTACTAAGTACTTTTTGTCAGTTACAAATGCTGATCTTCTTGCTGCCTTTCAGAATATTGGCCAGTCGATCTCAACGCTTCGATTGACATGGCCTGGAAAACCTTAAGCATTGGCTTAATTTGAGTAGGAATTGTGGGGAAAGTGAAGTTCATTCCCATGTGATCTCTCCTCCAGGCCCTAAGGCTGCAAATGTAGTTGGTCTTGTCATCACCTTACTCGTAGCTCTTATGATGTCATCACGTGTCACGGCATTTATTTTTTCAATGATTTCATGGGGAGGGATGTGTCGTTTATAGATCATCATTTGTTGAGCAAGCTGTTCACATCGACCAGACGTGCTCTCAAGGGACATCAGTATGCCCGCTTTGAGTTGGGCTTTGCTTCGTGCTAATTCCTGGTCTTCTAAGGTTTCAGGAAAGTCCTTCAGAACCTGTTTAATCGTGGGCAGAAGCTCTTGAATGAGGACCTCACCTGTGCCTGCATAAATGCCAAAAAGACCAGTGTCTCGAAAGGTCGTATTAAAGGAGTAAATCGAATAGACTAGTCCGCGCTTTTCTCGCACTTCCTGAAAGAGACGCGAAGACATACCTCCCCCTAAGAGGCTAGAGAAAACAGAGAGGGGATAGAAATTGGGATCGTCATAAGGGCAGGATTCAAATCCTATTAAAATATGGACTTGTTCAAGATTACGTTTTTCATAAAAAGTCCCTCCTTGATAAGCGGCTTTTTCAAAAGTAGGTGTTGAGTGGGTTGCAACCCGTGTAAAATGTTTTTGGCAAAGGTCTACGATTTGTTCGTGATTCACCGCACCGGTGGCCGCAAAAACCATGCGAGGCGCTGTATATTCTCGTTCCATATAGTCCTTTAAATCTTTCCGAGAAATTTTATGAATAATCTCTGGACGGCCGAGAATCGGTCGACCTAGGGAGTGATGGGGAAAGGCTGTCTCTTGAAAATAATCAAATATAATATCATCTGGCGTATCGAAGGCTTGTCCTATTTCTTGGAGGATAACTTCCCGTTCGCGAGCAAGTTCATCCTCTTCAAAAGTTGAATTCTGAATGATATCAGCAATGATTTCGAGGGCAAGAGGCACATTTGCTTCTAAAACCCTAGCATTATAGGCTGTGTTTTCCCTTGACGTATAGGCATTCAAATGTCCTCCGACATTTTCAATTTCTTCCGCAATTTGTTTGGCTGAGCGGGTCGTTGTGCCTTTAAAGGCCATATGCTCTAAAAAGTGAGAGATACCATTGAGTTCAGGAGATTCATAACGCGTTCCCACGTCAACCCACAGCCCCAAGGTGGCTGTTGCAATTCCGGGAATATCGTCAGTAATAACTCTCAATCCATTATTGAGGGATGTTATACGAACAGTCACAGTTTTTCCTTTTTTAAATAATATTTTCTATTCCACAAAAGCATAATTCCAAGGGCAAAAGCAAGATTATACCACGTGAGGGCGTATTCAAGATGGTTATTGGGGGGAAGAGGGAAGGGGAGCGTGGGAAGAATTCGCGGATCATGAGATGTATTTGCAACAAGGTAATAGGGCAGGAGAGGGACATTAAGGTCTTGCGACAGGGCCTTAAGATCAATCCAGAAATAGGCCGGAGGAGAATTGGCGGGCTGAAAATAATTAGGAGAAGAAGGCACTCTTGTGATTCCTTCTATCCTTAAATTTCCTTGGGGAGGGTTTAAAATTTCTTTGATTGCCCATCCTCGTTGAATAAGAAGATAGCGTCCTCCTTGGGTTTGAAAGACATCGAAAACATAAACACCGTTTTTCCCTTGATGGATTTTCGATTGAAGGAAAATGGTTGTATCAGGAACAAACTGGCCTGTTGCGTAAAGGGGCTGAAAAAGGGTAGGGGTTTTAATATCATCCACATTAAGAGCAGTGTTTTTCTGGCTTTGGGCTAAGGTTTCGAGAAGAGCTTCTTTTTCCACCTTTCTTTGAAGCTGCCAGGTTCCGAGGCCCAGTAACACCAGGATAAGCATAAGTGTGAAAAGGGAAAAGGTGCGATTCACTTGACTTTTCTTTTGTTTAAGTCCAACTTCTTTCAAAACTTATACCTGTTATTGATGGGAAGTGGCAGTAGAAAAAATATAACAAAGGGAGTTCTTATGCGTAAGTTATTATCGATTTTAAGTTTTGTCCTGATTTTAACGGGCGCTATCACTGTGAAGGCGGAGAATCCTTCCTGTGGGATTTATAACGATATGAGGTACGCTTGCAGTGCTGATCAGATATGCTGCCCCGATGATAAAGGTGTATGGAGGTGCTGTCCACACAATCATTCTTGTTGCTTTCCAGATAAATGTTGTGCTCCCACAGAAATTTGTTGCAAGGGGAAATGTTGTAGGGATAAGTGTGAATCAGATGGAAAGTGTCCTCATGGAGCAGAAGGAAGTTCAGTGAGGCCAGCTGTTCAAGCAATAACATCAAATCCAAAATAGAAACTGTAATATTAAGTCAAGAGGGTTTTGGCCTAGTAACAGGGCTTTTTAGTTCTCCATAATGAGCCTAAGTATTTGCTTAGGAGATCTAGAGCCTAAGTGTGTAGGATTAGGGTAAAGATATCTCCGCATAGGTAGGCCAGCACATCCTATGGTGCATTCTGTACTTTTTGTCTTTTTTCGGTATTTTCAGTAAAAGTGTTTAAGGGGTGATTAGCTAATTTCGATGGGCTTATATTTTCATCCAAATTTTTAATATATACTTTTCTTCTTAGTAAGAAAGGTTTTTCTATTAAATAATATGTTACAAAAGATAATATGAGACAAATAGGTAATACAAAAAAATTAGAATAAAGAAAAACTAAGTAAAAGCTATCAAGATTAATTTTAAAGAGTTTTAGAAATATGGGGTATGAAAAAGCAATAACAAAAGAGTGATTCCAATAAATTGAGTAACTTATTTCTCCAAGTTTACCAAAAAAATAATCAATATGTTTGTTGATATTTATTGGAAGTTTTATATATCCAAGTACTAAGCTACCATAGGCTATGCCTTGCATCAAAGGACGAAATATCCAAATCAATGGATTTGGCTTAATTCCTTGAATGCCAACATATCCACCAGCTAGCTTAAAATAATAAAAAAGCGTAATTAAGGATGCAATCGATGAAAGAAGCAAAGAAAAGGGTAGGAGTTTATTTGAAAATTTCCATTGATCAGAAAGCACAGTAACGATCATTCCACATAGAAATTCATCCAGTCGTCCAAAAATGGTCCAATAAGAAAAAGTTTGAATAGATGACTGAGAAGTCATATAAATCAATAACTTAAAAAACACTAAGAAAGTAAGTAGAAAAAATAAATACTTTTTCCCATTTAATTTTGTAAATTTTATAATAAAAGGGAGGATGGCATAGATTTGTAATTCTACGATGACTGACCAAGAAACAGAGAATGCTTCGCTTGATGGAATTAAAAAAAACATACTACAGAGAAAGTTAATAGGGGTTAAATTATTTGCATAAAAATAATAAATACCCCAAAACACATAAAGTGGGTAAATACGTAGTATTCTATTTTTGTAAAATGCAATTGTGTCTATTTCTTTATCCAATGTAAGCTTTCCAAAAATGAATCCACTTAAGACTAAGAATAGAGAAACTCCTGTATATCCTTGATCAAGTAGGAAACATAAAAGATTAGAGGGGATATAATCATGAGAAATAAGGAGAGACTTACAATGCCAAAAAAAACGAGGTATGCGGCTAAAAATCTTAAATGATCAATTCTACTATAGTATGTGCCTGAGCTTGATCGCATATTTTTTTAGAGCCTAATTTCGAAAAGTAATATTTAACTCTTAGATTAATTAGGAGTTTTATACAAATTTATTTTTAAAAGTCAACATTGGTCTCAGGACCTTTTAATTCTTTATAGTGAGCCTAAGAATCTGCTTAACGCAGTGTGCAAGTTTTTTAAGTGACAGAAGGAAACATGGAAGTCTGTTTTGATAAAGTTATCAAGCAATTACCAAACAGGAGATTCCATGTCCTTAGAAGATCTTATCAACACGATTTATTGCCGCATAGAGGAAATGTACCACTACCTAGAAATGCTGCCTAAAGCCCTGATCCCCACCAATAAATGCTGACAAAAAGAAAGAGCCAGACCACATCGACAAAGTGCCAATACCAGGCGGCAGCTTCAAAGCCAATGTGGCGGTCGGGTGTAAATTTGCCAAAGCGAGCAAGGAACCAGCACACGATGAGAAAAAGAGTTCCTATAATGACGTGTGCCCCATGAAAGCCAGTTGCCATATAAAAGGTAGAAGGATAAATGCCTTCCTTAAACCCGAAGGTGGCATGGGCGTATTCATAGGCTTGGATGGAGGTAAAAAGAAGGCCTAGGAAAACCGTGGCTCCAATGCCTTTCAGAACATCCTTTCGATGGTCGGCTAAGAGGGCATGGTGGGCCCAGGTAAGGGAGGTTGCTGAAAGTAAAAGGATTAAGGTGTTAAAATAAGGATAATCAAAGGGATTGAGAGGGTGAATTCCTTTCGGTGGCCATACGCCCCCTATCGTTTCGCTGGGGAAAAGACTTGCATTAAAAAAAGCCCAAAAGAACGCCACGAAAAACATAACTTCAGAGGTGATGAAAAGAGCCATTCCCGTTCGAAGCCCAAATTGAACGGGTGGGGTATAGACTGTGGTATCTTCTGATTCCATAATAACTTCCCGCCACCAGCCAACCATGGTGAAAAGCACAATGGCGAGACCCATGAGCAGAACGTAAAACCCATGATGGTGCATCAGAAGAACAAAGCCAATGGCTGTAACCAAACCCCCAATGGATCCCACAAAGGGCCAGGGACTGGGGTCGACAAGATGGAAGGGATGGTTTTTCTTATTTGTCAATGTGGTTATGCCCGGTTGTTTTCTCTAAAAAATATCGTCATCCCGGAATTTAGAAAAGCTTAGCGAACGTATGTGAGCACTAGCTTTTATTAATATCCGGGATCCAGAAAATTCTTTGAAGAAGTTATATTTTAGAAAATAGCATATGGCAAGTGCCACACAAAATGGAACTATTTTTATTAATTTAAGCATCTTCCTAGGTCTCGGATATTAACCCCGGATTAAATCCGGGGTTAAATTCCAGGATGACGAATTTGGGAATGATTGTGATCCTACTTCCCGTCCTTTGCCCATAAGGTATGAAGGTCGGGTAATCCTGTGGGACCCAAGGGAGGATGTTCAATTTTATTCCAATAAGCGACATAGTCCTTGCTGCGATGACTCAGAGGAATCACATAATGTCCCCATAAAAGAACACGGTCGAGGGCTTTAACAGCTGCTACTAAGCCTTCTCTTTCTTTAGCGCTGGTAATTGTATTGCAGAGGGTATCGACAACGGGGCTCTTGATTCCGGGGTAATTCCGCGTTCCTGGTTCATCGGCTGCCTTTGAACTCCAGTAAAAGGCCTGCTCCTGTCCAGGGGACATGGTGTGACCCCAGAAATGCATAATCATGTCAAAGTTCATATTCACACGGAGGTTTTCATATTGGGCGGCATCTACAGTGCGCACCGTGGCAGTGATTCCAAGCGGTTTTAAATTGCGTACGAATGCCAGGGCTACCTTTTCGTTCTCGGGTACATTCAGGAGAATTTCAAAGGTAAAGGGCTTTCCTGTTTTTTCATTAACAAGCTTTCCCCCTTTTGTAATCCAACCTGCTTCATTCAAGAGGTCTCGTGCAATTTTTAAGTTCTCTCGACTTCCTTTTTCGAAGGTGGGTAGAGTATAAGGTTGTTCGAAAACCTCCTTCGGCAATTGCGCACGAAAAGGCTCTAGAAGAGCTAATTCTTTCCCTTGAGGGAGACCTTTGGCCGCAAGTTCAGTATTATCAAAGAAGCTTGTCGTACGGGTTAGGGCACCATGGAACATTGTCTTATTTAGCCAATCCGCATCAAAGGCATAGGCGAGAGCTCGTCTGACTCGGGGATCTTGGAAAGGTTCTCTCCTTGTATTAAAGACAAAGGCTTGCATTCCAACTTGGTGCTGATGGGGGATCGCAAGACATTGAACAAGGCCTTTTTTTGCAGCAGGAAAATTATAGCCTTCTGCCCATTTTCCAACATCCGATTCTTCGCGCATATCCACTTCTCCCGCCTTGAAGGCTTCAAAAGCAACGGTTGCATTTTTATAGTAATCAAATCGAAGTGTATCGAAATTGAAATAGCCCTTGTTTACGGGAAGATCCTTGCCCCAATAGTTGGGATCCTTTTTATAAATAATGCTGCGCCCGGGTTCAACTTTTACAACTTTATAAGGCCCACTTGTGAGGAGGGGAGTTAAGCCTGTTTTTTCAAAATCTTTCCCTTTAAGATCATGTTCTGCGATAAGAGCCATCATACCTATGATGAGGGGAATTTCAGCGTCATATTTCCCATCAACTTTTTTAAAAGTAAATTTAACTTTCCGGTCATTCAAAACGTCAACTTTTTCAACTTTTTTATAAGTCATTTGTTGATTAGGTGTGCCGTGTTCCAAAAAGGTATGATAGGAAAAAGCGACGTCCTTTGCTGTAATGGGAGTGCCATCGTTCCATTTTGCTTTTGGATTGATGTTAAAGATAATCCAAGAACGATCGGGTGCGATTTCAAGACTTTCTGCTACCAGGCCATAAAGGCTCATGGGTTCATCGGGAGATCGTTTTAGGAGGCTCTCAAACAAGGCTGCTCGAAGTTGAGCAGGTGCTGTCCCCTTAAGAATAAATGGATTCAAAGTATCAAAGGTTCCAACAACCGCATGCTTCAATTCTCCCCCTTTTGGGGCATTAGGATTCACAACGTCAAAGTGCGTGAAAGTGGGAGGATATTTAAGGCCACCATGCATGGCAATGCCGTATTGTTCTTTTGCTTGGAGAGAAGATATACAAGCGAGTAGAGCTGTACACAAAAACACAAACGATAATTTCTTCATAAAAGCGCCTCTTTTAATGAGTAAACTTACCAAGCAGTTCTAATAGTATTTAAAAGAAAATGCAACTGTTGCTAAGAAAGACTTAAAGAGCTGGCCATTTGTCCGCCACTCTATATTTATTATATTACTCCTTATCTTCAAAAACTCAAATTTTTGAATTGGTCATTTGGAGAGTGGTTCCTACTCATTGGTAATTCATATGTGAAATGTCCTTCTTCGTGAGAGCCTGCATGAATATTAATTTTTTGTTAAAATAAAAATGTTCGCTGAAAATTTGCATTTTATGAATATTTAAAGTATACTATTTATAAATATAGTAGTAGTTAGTTATTGTAATTTTAGTGGTGATGTTTATGGGTGTTTTTAAAAAGTATCTGTATCCTTTTGGTTTTGCAATGATGTTATTTTCTTCCTCGGCGATGGCGAAGCAAAATCCTACTTCTTTCAAAGGCGTCACAGATTGTTTTAAGAAAGATCAGGAATTCTATTCCCCTACATTGGGAGAAGTAGCTCTAGCAAGCGGGCTCATTGAAAACATACGTTTCTATGGACCTTTTGAGGCATTTCACAGCAAAGAAACTGGAGAGCGAAACTATACAGGAGATAAATCAGACGATCCCCTTTGGAAGATTGTTAAGATTCTCTTTCCTTCGAATAATGGTCAATTAGGGACTGTAACAACAGCAGCCACAAATTTTGGAAAATATGTTACAAAGCCTGGGACAGTGGCTTTGCTTCTCAATTATGCAAAACGGGTGGAAGATTTAAAAGGTGCGGGTAATCTTGAAAAAAAAGAAACTAACAAATTTTCAGAGGCCATCGTTGAAACTTTGGAAGGATTTAAAGAAGAATCAGGAGAAGGATTAGAAAAAGAATTAGAAGGAGAAGAAGAAACTAAAAAATCGAAAGAGACTTTTAGGAAGAAAGTAATTAATCTTCTTTTAAATAATATTCAAGAATCTATTAAATTAGAAAAACAAGAAACCTCTCTTTATCCTCGACATACAACGGAACAAGTCATTTCAGCCTTTTTTGCTTACCACTTTAATACACGAAAGGATATCGAGTCTCTTCTTCAGAGTCTAGATAAGACCATTGTTGATGAGGAAAAACACCTTTCTTCTGAAGAAGATCTCTTAAAGGAAGAGGATCTTCCTCAAATTTCGAAAAAAGAAAGCCCTTACACCCTTGATGACGTTTTTAATTTAACCCTCGCCGATTTTTGGCGAAGCCTAACTCCTTACAAAGCAGGAATGAGTCTTTTAAACAATGGACAAGCCTATTTCTATCTCAGGGAAAAAGACACCTACGTAAGAGGCCGTACATTTGCTGACTGTGTCGAAACGGCAGGCCGTCATATTGGCAATCTTTTGCTCTTTAATCCAAAAACCAGGGAGTTTGACTTAAGATATATTAGAGAATATTCTTCTCATAGTCCTTTTTTTAAGAACTTCGAGAAATTCTACCTGAAACAGACTCCTTTTCTTGCTAACGCTGGAGATATTGGGACGCGGTCTTTGTATAATGAAGTCGTTGGAGATCTGAATATTATTCAAGGAGAGTTCGAAATTCGGTATGTTAAAGGCACAAATGAGCTTTCATCAGGATTTATCAACTTTATAAGAGTGTATCAAAAAGTATTGGAGCTTCAATTGGAAGAGTTACCCCAAGGAGATTTGAAGGAAGTGAGGGGATGGGTCCAAAAGTCTTTGAATGTTTTTTTCACGGCACTCAATCCCACCTATATTTACGAGATTAATCCTCAGCTTACGAAGAGAGAGAGAGATTTTATTGGGGATGCAGAAGTTATCGTAAAGCATCGCGGAACAGAAGAAGGCTTTGAAAGAGAAGAAAGTCTTTTTTCATTTAAATTAATATCCTTAACAAATCATATGGAAGTTAAGGATTTAAAAATATTAAGAGAAAAAGAAGGTCTGAATTATGATTCGCTTCTTGAGATGCATGATCATACCCTTCATGCAGGAACCGCTGAAGAATCTACATGGCTATTGGCGTCCCCAGACGTGAGAAATCAGAAAATTCATCACCCTTTCCTTCAACTATTTCCCAATGCCCTTTCCGATAACACCTCCAAGATCGAATTTTTAGAGAAGCTTGACAATAATTATACAGATTGGGAGGGACACTTCACAAGATTCAAGGCAGGACTTCCATTTCTTCAAAGAATGGTTGAAAATGTGTTAGCTAATATTGCCTGGGATGATGAGGAGATTGTATCTGAAATCACACCTGTCATTTTTTCCTTATATGATAAAGTTGAGCATTTCCGTGAGACACTTGCTAAAGGTGTAAAAGCTTTAAAACCGGCTACCCAATCTTTAGATGCGATAAACCGACTCCTTCAAGGTTTACCAAATTTAGAAAGTATCGACTTTAGGTCTAACTCCAATATTGCGGGAGATTTTTCCCTTCCGGAAAATCTTACGTCGCTTCGAAAATTAAATTTTGGGGGTTCAAAAATCAGGACACTTAAGGGATTAGAAAATGTTCCTAATTTAGAAGAACTTGATCTAAGCAAAACACTCCTTAAACAGCTTTCACTTCCTGCTTCTCTCCAAAACTTAAGAAAATTAAATCTTAGTAAATCAAAAATTTCACAAATTGATGGGTTAGAAAATACATTTGCTTTGGAAGAACTTGATCTAAGCAAAACACGCCTTAAACAGCTTTCACTCCCTGCGTCTCTCCAAAGCTTAAGAAAGTTAAACCTCTCAGAAACAGATATTTCGCAAATTGATGGGCTAGAAAATATATCCGCTCTGGAAGAACTTGACCTGAATGGGGTGGACCAGCTTAGTACGCTTCCACTCCGAGCGCCCCTCCGAAACTTAAGAAAGTTAAACCTTGCACAATCAGGGATTTCACAAATTGATGGGCTAGAAAATACACCTGCTCTAGAAGAACTTGATTTAAACAATATAGGTAATCTTGAAGCGTTTTCTCTCTTATGGTCTCTCCCAAACCTAAGAACGTTAAACCTCTCAGGCGCATTCGTTTCGAAAATTGATGGGTTAGAAAACGCTCCTGTTTTGGAAAAACTTTATCTAGAGGCTACGCCTCTTACACAGCTTTCATTCAAAGAGCCTCTCGCAAAATTAAGAAAATTAAGTCTCTCAGGCTCAGAGGTTTCACAAATTGATGGGCTAGAAAATACGCCTGCTCTGGAAGAACTTGATCTAGGGGAGACATCCAAACTTACTAAGTTTTCATTCACGGGGCCTCTCTCAAAATTAACAAAATTAACCTTCAAGAGGTCAGCAGTTTCGCAAATTGATGGGCTAGAAAATACGCCTGCTCTGGAAGAAATCGATGTAAGTTATACAGAAAATCTTACTGGGTTTTCACTCGGAAGATCTCACTCAACCTTAAAAAAATTAAACTTTAGTAGGTCAGCGATTGAGCAAATTGATGGATTAGAAGATGGGTTAGAAAATACTCCTGCTCTGGAAGAACTTGATCTAAGTCACTTATCCAAACTTACAAAACTTTCCCTTCCACGGTCTCTCGAAAACTTAAGAACTTTAGATCTCTCAAACTCAGGGGTTTCACAAATTGATGGACTAGAAAATACGCTAGCTCTGGAAGAACTTAATCTAGTGCAGACACCTCTTACTAAGCTTTCATTCACAGCACCACTTGAAAAATTAAAAAAAATAAATTTATTTGGCTCAAGAATCCAAGATCTTACCGGCTTAGAGCATTTAAAAAGATTAAAAGTTCTCGATTTAAGGCAGGCCAAAAATATCACAAAACTGGAGTTTAAGGATGATACCAAAGAACTCACTCTACACCTTCAGGGATCAGGAATTGGAAGAGGGAGCATTAAAGGCATAGAATTTTTAGATGAAGAAAAGGTCTTTTTTGACTAAGAATAGCTCACGCTGGAATGGTGCATAAATGAGTGTGAGCGTAACATTAATATCTGGTGGAGCCTGGTCCGGCCATAGCAGTTTGTGTGATAACATTATGCCTATTCATATATTGGGGAATGGATTTTATAAGTTACGAGAAAGAATAAATAAATTGAAAAAAGAGTATGATCCTTCATCCTATCAATTATCTGGTGAGATTTCGGATATTGTATTCGATACAGACAAATTTGATGATTTAGTGCAAAAAAATTGCCCCAGGAAGAACTCACTCAATGGTGTTCGCTATTTTAGATAAACCTCATGTAGAAAAAAAATTGCTTCTATAGCAGTTACATTGTGCACTTTTTCCCCGCCGGTGCGCTCACCGAGCGGGGATTCCCTCGTCTCTAGGAACCCATGCTTATTACACCAATAGAAGCTAAAGCTTTCACCTTTCACTATGCTCTTGAAGAAAAGGCTGTACCTTGCGTATGATACGAAGAAAATGATAAGGATATTCATGCGAGGTTTTCAATTTCTTTTAGGAATCCTATCCTTCCTCTCCCCCACCCTAGCTTGGGCCGATTATCCACGTCCGTGGCAGATGTATTACCAAAATCCTGTTACCCCTGTTATGGAACACCTGTATGACTTCCACATAACCCTTCTGATCATTGAAGGGATTATTGTTTCTATCGTTGCAGCCCTCCTCATTTTTGTCGTGGTACGCTTTCGTGCTTCAAGAAATGCAGCTCCTTCGAAAACAGCCCATAATACACTGCTTGAAGTCATTTGGACGACCATTCCCGTACTTATCCTTGTTTTTATTGCATTTCCTTCGTTTAAAATCCTCTATATGATGGATGTGACACCGAAAGCTCAACTGACCATCAAAGCCATTGGCAATCAGTGGTATTGGACCTATGAATACCCCGACCATGATATCCGATTTGATAGTAATATCGTGCCAGAGGATCAGCTGAAACCAGGCCAACTTCGTTTGTTTGAGGTGGATAACCGAGTGGTTGTTCCCACAAATACGAACATTCGCGTGATTACAACATCATCGGACGTGGTTCACAGTTGGGCCGTACCTGCCTTTGGAGTTAAACGTGATAGTGTGCCTGGGCGGTTGAATGAGACGTGGTTTCATGTGAAGAAAGAAGGGGTTTATTATGGCCAGTGTTCTGAACTCTGTGGCGTTAAGCACGGGTTTATGCCAATTGTGGTAGAGGCTGTGTCGCCTGCCCAATTTGAACAATGGCTAGCTTCTAAAAAAACGGCTCCTCAAACCCATAGTGGAGGATAAGAAAAGAAATGTCCTATGCAGCAACAGCTGATCATCTTCATGACGATCACGCCCCTACAGGATGGCGCCGTTGGGTTTTATCCACCAACCATAAAGACATTGGTACTATGTATATTATTTTCGGTGCCTTCGGAGCGTTTTTTGGGTCAACACTTTCCCTTCTGATTCGCCTTCAATTGGCCCATCCTCATGGAACTCTTTTGGCGGGAAATGAGTTCCAAATTTACAATGTAGTCATTACGGCTCACGGGCTTTTGATGATTTTTTTCTTTGTAATGCCCGTTCTCATAGGTGGCTTTGGCAATTGGTTTGTCCCCTTAATGATTGGGGCGCCTGACATGGCCTTTCCGCGGTTGAATAATATTAGCTTCTGGCTGCTTATTCCGGCTTTAATTCTATTAACCCTTTCGATTGTTGTAGGGTCTGGTGCGGGAACGGGCTGGACCTTTTATCCTCCTTTAAGCAGTATTGGACATCCTGATGCGGCCGTTGATTTTATGTTGGTTGCCCTTCATTTGGCGGGAGCATCATCAATCTTAGGAGCCATAAATTTTATCACTACGATCTTTAATATGCGAGCTCCAGGAATGACCATGCATAAGGTGCCCCTCTTTGTTTGGGGTATTCTTGTGACGGCTTTTTTGCTTCTTTTGGCCGTTCCAGTTTTAGCAGGGGCGATTACCATGTTACTTACAGACCGGGGTTTTGGGACAAGTTTTTTTGAGCCAGCAGGGGGAGGGGACCCCATCCTCTTTCAGCATCTCTTTTGGTTTTTTGGCCATCCTGAAGTTTACATTATGATTTTGCCTGCCTTTGGTATCGTAAGTCAGGTGATCTCAACCTTTGCCCGCAAGGCAGTGTTTGGGTATCTTGGGATGGTTTATGCCATGGTTTCAATTGCAGTCATTGGGTTTGTGGTATGGGCCCACCATATGTTTACGGTAGGGTTGGATGTCAATGCGAATGCGTATTTTACGGCTGCAACCCTTATTATTGCCGTGCCAACGGGCATTAAAGTATTTAGCTGGATTGCCACCATGTGGGGCGGTTCTTTAACATTCGAAACCCCCATGCTCTATGCCATCGGATTCATCATCCTTTTCGTCATTGGTGGAGTGACGGGAGTTACGTTAGCCAATGGAGGTGTGGATATCTCACTCCACGATACATATTTCGTGGTGGGGCATTTTCATTATGTTCTCTCGATGGGGGCTCTCTTCGGGATTTTTGCAGGATTTTATTATTGGTTCCCTAAAATGACAGGAAAAATGATACCGAAATGGATGGGAAATATTCATTTTTGGCTCACCTTTATAGGAGTGAACCTCATCTTTTTCCCTATGCATTTCTTGGGCCTTGCGGGCATGCCACGACGAATTCCTGATTATCCTGATGCCTATGCCGGCTGGAACTTTATCTCATCCATAGGTTCAGTTATGACCTTTGCAGCGGGACTTTATTTCATATACATTGTCTTTTACGCGTTTAAATGGGGAAAAAAAGCGTCTGATAACCCATGGGGGCCTGGTGCAACAACTTTAGAATGGACGCTGCCGTCTCCACCGCCTTTCCACACATTTGAAACACAGCCGCATATTGAGTAATATGACTATTTCTAAATCACTTCGAATCATTGGTTTTTCTGGATTCCTTCGCTTCGTTCGCAAAAACGTGTGGGGGGAACGTCTTTGCGATCACGCCGTTGCACGAACCACTATGGTGGAAAAGCAATCCAGTGTTTTTGTAAGTTCCCCTCTCCAATCCACAGCAACAGCCAACGACTACTGGCAGCTACTGAAGCCAAGGGTGATGTCTTTGGTGATCTTTACTGGAATTGTAGGGCTTTTGCTGGCGCCTGGATCGATTCATCCTGTGATCGGCTTAGCCGCAATTTTGTGCATTGCTGTAGGAAGCGGGGCAGCAGGAGCCCTTAACATGTGGTATGAGCGCGATATCGATGCTGTTATGGATCGGACAAAAGAGCGTCCTCTCCCCCGAGGAAAAATCCAAGCGGGCGAAGCCTTGGGCTTTGGCCTGACCCTTGCCATTGGTTCTGTCGTTGTGATGTATACGCTTGTCAATTTTTGGGCTGCCTATTATTTGGCAGGAGCGATCCTCTTTTATGTCCTTGTCTATACGATCTGTTTGAAAAGAATAACGCCCCAAAACATCGTTATAGGCGGGGCGGCGGGGGCCTTGCCTCCTGTGATCGGGTGGGCAGCTGTGATGAATGAAACAGCTCTTCTCCCTTGGGTTTTATTTGGGATTATTTTTCTTTGGACGCCTGCTCATTTTTGGGCTTTGGCTCTGGTTCGGCACGAGGATTATGCAAAAGCAAAGATTCCTATGTTGCCTGTTGTTTATGGGCTTGAGGCAACAAAAAATCAAATTTTTATTTACATCCTCGGACTTATTCCCCTTACGCTATACCCTATTTATAATGGAGATTTTGGTCTTATATATGGGGCAGTTGCTTTGGTTTTGGACATTCTGTTCTTAGCTTTTGGAATTAAGGTGAAGTTGTCTCAAGAGCCAAAAGAAGGGGTGAGACTTTTTTTCTATTCCATCATTTACCTCTTTCTTCTTTTTGCTGCGATGGTTTTGGATAGGTATGGGGGACTATGAGAGATTCTAAAAATAAAGCCCTTTTTTGGGCGTTGCTCGGGATGGCGCTCTTATTCTACGCAGCATCAACCGTATATATGAAGTGAAAGCGAACCACCGTTCAACGCTGATTATTCTTTTAGGGCTTGCCTCTGGGATGCTGGCCTTAACTTTTGCCTCATCTACGCTCTTCAAAATGTTTTGTGAGAAAACAGGGCACGGGGGAACCACGCAAGTTGCAAAAGCCTTGCCCACTCGGGTTGAAGATCGTGTAATTACAATTCATTTTAATGCGGATACGCATACGGAATTGCCGTGGGAATTTAAACCCCTTCAACGAGAAATCAAAGTAAAAGCGGGAGAAGTCGGGCTTGCCTTTTATCATGGCAAGAATCTCTCTCCCTATCACACCGTAGGGATGGCGACCTATAACGTGACACCGCACAAAGCAGGGATTTACTTTAATAAAGTTGAATGTTTTTGTTTTCTTGAGCAGCATTTGGAGGGAGGGCAAGAAACGGACTTCCCTGTTCAGTTCTTTATCGACCCTGATATTGTTAAGGATCCTACACTTGATGACGTTGATACGATTACCCTTTCGTATACCTTTTTTCATTTGAAAAAGGAATGAATATCGCAATCTCGCGAAACCATTGAATTTTGGCTTCTCCTCTTGACAAGAGGGAATCAAAAAAATAAAAGTTGTAGCTAACTAGTGAGCGATAAAATGATAGTAATTTATTGAAAAGAAACATTTATAAAATTTTTTTCTATCTTTTTTGGGCAGTAAACGCCATATCCTTTGCTCAAGGTATGGATTTGGAAGAAGTCAGTAAAGGTGCATGGCCACGGGTAAAAGCTCCTGAATTTCCCAGAAATGATTTTCTAGATTTCTATAACCACAAACATGCAACTCTTTTGGGTCGGGTAGACCCGGTTGTAGATGACAATTCTCTTGAACTTACATACGCTTGTTGGTGTGCTCTCTTTAATCTAAAGGATCATTATAAGACCCATGATAGAAGAGAATATGGTTTTACTTATTTAAAGATGGCCAATCTTCTTCTTTCTTCAAAAATCTACCCAAAAGGCTATTACTCTAAAAATCGTAGTGAAAGACAAGAATTTCAAAAAAATTTAATATCGATCTTACAACGAAATGCGACAGAATTTTCTGAAAATAAAGATAGACTTTATAAATGGACTCTTATTGCTGGAGCGAGGTTGTGTATGGACTATCTACAGAAGTTTTTCGAATCTAAGCACGAACAAGACTTTTTAAGGGATGCTTACATTCTTTTGAAGGAAGCAAATAAGCTACGGACGACAAAAACAGTATATTTATTGCTGGCAGAGCTTGTTGAAGATTTTAATTATAGACATGAGGGCTGGTCTCAAGAAAAAGCTGAGAACAAAGTAAAAGGTTGGTATAAAAAGGCTTTAAAACAAAGGGAAAGCTCTCCAACTAAGTCAGAAACAAAAACCCCTAAAGGGAATTACGACTTAAGCCAAATATTTGCTAAACCTACCTATATGAATAAAGTTCCTGTAGGCGAAAGAGTAAAAATCCTGCTCGCTTCTTTAAAGCAAGAAGGAGAAAAGAAGGAGAATTTCCATTCTTCGCCGGATCAAAGAAATGTGAGGAGCTCTCCTGGTAGAGAAGAGCCATCTTTTCCTGGTCTTCTTGAGGGCTATGATTACAAACGCTTAATCATTCCAATAAGACTCCCAGAAGAAGATCTTGATGAGATGAAGTCTTCTTCTCCAAAAGCTTATGAGACTGAGGAGGATCAAAAACAAGGAGATGATTCAACGGGTCCGGTACCTTACGGCTTCGAGGAAAGTAAAGAATTTCCTGCCATAGAACAGTTAAGGACACTTTATCCTAGGGTTAAGCAACCAACAGGTCGTACCTATGATGATGATTGGATACGGAAAATTCTGTATGCTAGTGAACATTTAAAACTAAAGAATAAAGATATTAGTATGTTAGAGTGGGTAAATGTGGGTGAACAGCGTATTTCTGAGATCTTATGCGTTAATGGTTGTAGGAAAAAGGGTCCTCGTTTTACGGAGGAAGATTTGGAAGAATTGTATGGTGCTTATTTTCAATATTGTGAGGAGCTTCGGAATAGAACGATTACAAAAAGGCAAATGGCAGAAGCATTGGCTAAAAAAATCGGTCAACCTGAAAAATTGATTGTAAAGAAATATCACGACTTTTCGGGAAAGAGAGCTAAAGACAGAGCTAAAGAAAGTCTTGAGCTAATAAAAGAAAAAACAGAACAAATTGTAAGTATGTATAAGAAGAAGGTGAGCATCTACGTAATTCATAAGGAGACCAACTTTTCCCTTAATACGATTTTTAAAATCCTTTCTGAGAAAGTTAAAAAAGATGAACGTCACCGTTATCTCGATCTAGCCATTCAAGCAAGTAAATTGGGTGATGAAAAAGAAAAATTGACTAAAGAAGGCATGGAAGACGTTATTGTTAAAAAATTTAGGGAATTGAAAGGAATACGTGAGAAACTAAACCTTAAAAGTAAACGTGTTCCTGCAGCTGATGTGGCTGGGGCGCTACAAAAATTCGATATAGGAAGGGGTAAATCTGTTACTCCTAAAATTGTTCAAGGTGTTTTAAAAAGACGCAGACTCTATCAACCTTTACGACAAGAAGCCGTAAAAGCTCCGGATGAGCAGCTATCCCAAAGTCAAAAATCTTATCATCCTAAAGGATCACAACGATCTCCGCGAAAGAGGGCACGTAAGGATCTCCCTGATTTCAACGAACGCCAAGCGATCACGACACAAAAAAAGCCCGGACTTGCCGAAAAATAAATTATCCCTTATATATAGGGAAGAAAGAAAAGGAGTAATCTCAATGAGTGATCGGTCTAAGAATAGAACTATTTTAGGTGTAGAAAGAAGCGCGCTTGCTTACAGCGAAGGCCTTCGCACGTATATGTTGGGCGTTTACAATTATATGGCGCTTGCCCTTGGTTTGACAGGGGGAGTGGCTCTTTTGGTGGTTTCTTCGCCTGCGCTGTTCCATGCCCTTCAGCCATTTATGTTGTTGTTTATTATAGCTCCTATAGCACTCGTGTTCTTTTTAAGTTTTAGAATTAATGCAATCCAGTATTCAACAGCTCAGATGATATTTTGGCTTTACGCGGCTCTCAATGGTGTTGCATTTTCCGTTATTTTTGCGGTTTATACCTATGAAAGTATCGCGCGGGTCTTTTTCATTACAGCTGGCATGTTTGCAGCGATGAGCCTTTATGGATATACAACAAAGAAGGATTTAACCGCATGGGGTTCTTTCCTCTTCATGGGCCTTCTCGGCATTATTATCGCTTCTATTGTAAACATTTTTGTAGCAAGCAGTATGCTGCAATTCCTCGTATCTATTGCTGGTGTGATTATCTTCACGGGTCTAACCGCTTATGATACGCAAAATATCAAGGATACTTATGTTGAGGGAAGCTCTACTGAAATTGCAGGGAAAAGAGCTATTTTTGGGGCTTTGCGTCTTTACTTAGATTTTATCAACTTGTTCTTGATGATGTTACGCCTCATGGGCGATCGGCGATAAAAGTGTTTAAACAAGCCCCCGATAGGGGGCTTTTTTTGTGCCAATTACAATTAACTTTTTCTTAGATCCACTTTGCTATCCTATGGAAAACAAAAGGGGGTTTTTATGAAGAAAAAATTAATCACAGTCATGGGGACGATTTTTTTCTCAGGGATGATGACAATACCAAGTTATTCTGCGGGTTGTGAAGAAGAGCTAACGGCTTGTCAACGAGCCTTTGATAGATTTGAGAAAAAAGAAGACGATCGTACTTGTCATAACTGCCATATCGTCTGTTTGAAAGCTGTGACCAAATGCCATTATCGAGGCAATGAGGCAGTCAAAAAAGAAGCAACAAGATTACTGGAGATATGTCACAAACGCTGTTACTAGGAACATTTAGCAACTGCTGCCATTTTAATATCAATTAACTTTATTTTAGAACCCTTGTGTTATTCTATGGAAAACCAAAGGAGGATCTTATGAAGGAAAAAGTAAACATAATCTTGGGGATGATAGTTTTTTTAGGCTTTATGCCAACGCCAAGTTATTCTCAAACATGTGTGGAAGTTTTTGCAAGATGTAGGCAAGCGTATGATAGTTTTGTTAACGGGAATCAGAGATCTTGTGATTCATGCAAAAATAGGTGCTATAGTGCTGAAGATATATGTTTGCTCTTAGGCGATCATTCCACCTTTGTTAACGCTCGTAAAATGTCTGCAGAATGTAGGCGACATTGTCAATGAGAATCGTCTCCCTTCTCTCGTCAGTCAAAGCAAGCTTAAAAGTATCGAGCACTGACTGAGTGCCATAAAAACCGCAACCATCTTAAACTGATTCAGATGTCGTTAACTTTTTCTTAGACTCTCTTTGCTATCCTATGAAAAACAAAAGGGGGCTTTTATGAAGAAGAAATTATTCATAGTCTTGGGTATGGCAGTATTGCCGAATCTTCTGACAACTCCTGGCTTCGCGTTAACCTGTGCAGGTGAAATAGCGCGCTGTAGATCTCTCTATCAAAATGCTCTCGAGAATCCTTACAATGCATATTGTTATTCTTGTGCAGATTACTGTTTGAAAGCTGAGCAGAAATGCAATCAATTTAATGATGTAAATAGCTCAGCGGAAGCTAGAAGATACAAGGAAATGTGTTGGCAGCCTTGTGGACATTAATGTTGCTGTCTCACGTTTTTTCTTTTCCTTTCTTTTGCCGAGAAGAGAGTAAATGCAAAGGAATTGAGAAAAGCTATAATACTGCTACGATGTTGAGGATCCACCAGGGGATGCTAAAGAGAGGTGCCATAAAAACAGCAGCCATCTTAAAACTGGTTCAGATGTCGTTAACTTTTTTTTAGAACTCTTTTTACTATCCTATGAAAAACAAATGGAGACTCTTATGAAGAAAACATTAATCACAATCTTTGGAGTGGCTGTAATATCTACCTTTATCGCAGCCCCATCTCATTCTCAGACGTGTGCACAACTCATGGCTGAATGTGAACAAAGATATAACATCGTGGCAATTCAACATGTTACAACTGGCAGGGCTTGCAATGATTGTACATATAATTGTTCTGAGGCTTACCATAACTGTAGGGACGAAAAATCAACATCACGAAAGGCATACAAATATATGGAGACATGTAACAATTTATGTCCATAATGGAGTGTATCTGTTTCATTCCTCACTCTTTTTCCGTCGGTAAGAGAGTAAACTCAAAGGTATTGAAAACAGATATAATACCGCTACGATGCTAAGGATCCACCAGGGGATGCTAAAGAGAGCTGCCATGAAAACAGCAACCATCATAAGAATAGGGCGAATGAAGTGGTGAGAGATGGGAACGTTTTTCATAAGGAATGTTGGGATACGGCTAATCATAAGAAGACCGCTGGCAAGTAAACTAATCGCAAAAAGAATAGGAAAGTTCTGAAAATTTTCTTCAAGAGCAAAGCTCACCATAAGAGGTAAAAGACCTAGGACAGCACCAGCAGGGGCGGGGACTCCGACAGAAAATCGTTTGGCCCATTCTGGTCTCGGGACGTCTATGCTTGTATTAAACCGGGCCAGTCGTAAGGCCATACATGTTGAAAAGAAAAGAGCAAGAGCCCATCCCGTTCCTTTCCAGAGGTGAAGGCTATAAAGATAAAGGACAACGGCAGGGGCGACGCCAAAGCTTATGAAGTCAGAGAGGGAATCAAGCTCTGCACCAAAATGACTATCAGCCCGCAAAAAGCGCGCTATGCGGCCGTCCAATGCGTCCAGGATGGCGGCTAGTAGAATCAGGCTTACGGCAAACTCCCATCGTTCTATCAGGGCAAAACGAATCGAACTTAGGCCCGTACAAAGAGCTGTAATGGTGATGGCATTTGGGATAACACGGATAAGGTGTGACCTTTTGAGTCCGGCTGGAGGAAGTGTTTTCATAAACGAACCTCACCCGAGCGTTGGGCAGCTTTTGAATGAAGATCAGCAAGGATAGTTTCTCCCCCAATCATGCGCTGCCCCTCTACGACTTGGGGATTCACACCTTCAGGAAGGTAAAGATCCACACGGCTTCCAAAGCGGATAATCCCGTAAGTTTCCCCTGCTTTTACATCTTGATCGGGGTGCGCGTCGCAGAGAATACGCCTTGCAATGAGCCCTGCAATTTGAACAACAAGAATTTCTTGACCGGAAGGCGTTTTGATTAAAAGAGAATTTCTTTCGTTATGGTCGCTGGCTTTGTCCAAGGAGGCATTAAAAAATTTCCCGGGATGATAGTGAACCTTGGTAATGATCCCATCCACAGGAATGCGGTTCACATGGACATCAAAAACATTTAAAAAAATGCTGATGCGATTTAAGGATTTTTTACTCCATTTGAGCTCTTTTGGGGGAGGGGCTTTTTCAATTTTTGTAATGATTCCGTCCGCAGGACTAATGATAAGCCCATCGCCGAGAGGGGTAACGCGACGTGGATTGCGGAAGAAATAAATGCACCAGCCTGTTAGAATTAGGCCCAGTAAACCCAGTGTTTTAGAGAACAGCATTAAGATGAATGTGATCCCTATGAAAAGTGCAATGAAAGGCCAACCCGCACGATGAATAGGGGCAAAAAAGGTGTCCATAAATCCTCCTCAGAAAAATCTATGGATTTTATAGCGGTTTTCATTCACATTGGCTATCGTCTTTCTGGAGGATATAAAAACAAATGAAAGAAATTCAAGCGATTGGTGTGTATTGTAGCTCTTATGATGCAGTTAAAGACGCCTATAGAGATGCAGCTCTGGAATTAGGAGAGTTGTTAGCGCAGCATAAAATAACGATGATTTATGGGGGTGGGGTTCAAGGACTTATGGGGGAGGTTGCCAATTCCGTTATGTCCCATGGAGGTAGAGTCATTGGCTTTATGCCCCATCATCTCGAGGAATTTGAAAAACCCAATAGGACGATAACAGAACTCCATATAGTGGATACGATGCACACCCGTAAAAGTCTTATGTTTGAGCACTCCGATGCCTTTTTTGTTCTGCCTGGTGGCTTTGGAACACTCGACGAAACTTTTGAACTTATCACCTGGAGGCAGCTTGAGCTCCATGATAAGCCCATCATCTTTATCAATATAAATAACTATTGGACACCTCTTAAAGAGCTTACCAAAAATATTTTTGATCAACATTTCGCGAAACCTGAGCATAAAAAATTCTTTAAGTTTGTTGCGTCGGTTCCAGAAGCGTTTCAAGCTCTCCTCAAAGAACCTGAACCTACCACAGGTGAGCCTGTGGCCGAGTGGGTGTGACTTTAAAAATTGAATCTAAGATTCTCATTAAGTAAAGAAATCAGTCATAATTTTGCGCAAACGTACACGTAAACCATGGTCCTTCTTGGTCAGCAGGAGTGCTGTTGCGTTTAAAGGACAGCGTTACAGATTTTAAATTTTTATGCCAAAAGCGAGTCTTTGTAGTTTTCTGTATAGCCCCATCACAAGAAACCTCTGTTGATTTAAAACGATTATAGGATTTGCTATTAATCACATACTTAATAGGTTGACCGTCCTTTAAGCTTTCAAATGATAGATTGCCCACTCGGGGATACCCCCCAACTTTAGGCGTAAAATTATAATCAGTTGGCCCTAACTTAGGAAGTCTGATCAAAAGGAACTCACCAAAATCTTTAGTATTCCATGCGTCAAAACTTGCATAAAAACTTACGGTTTTATCTGCATAGGATTCAGCTATTAAAGGTAAGATTGATATCATGGACATAGAAAGGATCAAAAAAAATTTAGAATTTTTCATCTCTGATCTCCTTAAATTTGTTTAAATAAATTAAAATCGATGCTAATAGGACAAGAGATTTCTCGCAAATGCACCCTTTATTATTATGTTATTATAAATAAATTAAAAAATAATAAATAAAAATAAATAAGCGCGTGCTTTTTTTATTTTTTGAGTTGTCATGACCTTTGCATAGCATCGTGATGATGAGAATTATACAGGCCATTTTTAACTTCCCCTTGATTTTTCTCAAATTACGCCAATATTATAGGGTATGAAAAAAGCCCGTTTCGTTCCTTTAGAATCGACAAACACGACAGCCCCTAACATTCAACTTTGTGAGAAAGAGGGCTGTGAGGAAATTGCTCATTTCAGGGCTCCCCGAAGTCCTCATAATCTGCGAGAGTACTACTGGTTCTGTTTGGATCATGTGCGCGAATATAATAAGGGTTGGGACTTTTACAAAGGCATGACTCCTGCAGAAATTGAAGCCAGTAGAGTTTCTGACATCACTTGGAATCGTCCTTCTTGGCCTATCGGAGGGTGGCAAACTCTTTTAGAAAATGCTCAATTCTTTGATGGGCTTGATCCCTTTTTAAAGGTATCGCCGCGTCCCCTTTCCGTTCCACCAGAAGTTAAAAAGTCACTTGGCGTCCTTGAGCTCGAGCTTCCTTTGACACTTGAGGTCCTTAAAAAACAATATAAGAAACTCGCCAAGCGACATCATCCTGATCTTAATCCTCATGATAAACATGCCGAAAACCGGCTTAAGATGATTAACGAAGCCTATCAAGTTGTTAAGAAGTATTTGGGGAGGTGATTATTTCTCAAATATCGTTATTCCGGGATTTAGAAAATCTTATCTCGGCGATAGCCGAGTTAGATTTTCTTAATACCCGGAACCTCGGGATGATTTCTTGCATCCAATTCGAGGTTCCGGGTACTAAGCCTCTCTATCATTCGCCCAAATGGGCTCATGAAGAGAGCCTAAGTCCCGGAATGACGCGTTTTTGATGTGGTGACTCTGAAACCCATTGCCCAATGCGTAAGTTTCTGGCATTTATGTTTCATGTGAAACAATATCTAATCAACAAAGGGATAAGAAATGGCAATCCTAAACTTTTATATCCTGGCTTGTGCCACACTCGCTCTTCTTTACGGAGCCTATGCTGCCCGTAAAGTTTTTGCTTGTCCGACGGGGACGGCACGAATGCAAGAAATTGCAGCTGCTATCCAAGAAGGAGCCAGCGCTTTCTTGAATCGTCAATACACAACCATTGCCGTGGTAGGTGTGGTTATTGCTATTTTCCTGGGATGGGTTCTGGGCATACATTCTGCCATTGGCTTTATTAGCGGGGCGTGCTTGTCTGGATTGGCCGGTTATATCGGTATGAATGTATCTGTGAGAGCTAACGTTCGAACGACGGAAGCTGCAAGGACGGGTCTTAAACCCGCACTTGATGTGGCTTTTAAATCTGGGGCTATTACAGGAATGCTGGTGGTGGGGCTCGGGCTCTTGGGGGTAACCCTATATTATATGTACCTTCGTCATAATGACGGGGACACGCGCCACATTTTGGTATCCTTACTTTCTTTGAGCTTTGGCGCTTCTCTGATTTCCATCTTTGCCCGTCTGGGAGGAGGTATCTTTACAAAGGGCGCCGATGTGGGCGCTGACCTTGTAGGAAAAATTGAGGCCGGGATTCCAGAAGATGATCCCCGGAATGCGGCTGTGATTGCTGATAACGTGGGAGACAACGTAGGTGACTGCGCAGGTATGGCGGCCGATCTTTTTGAAACCTATGTCGTAACAATTGTGGCCACCATGCAATTGGCTGCCATTTTCTTCGCCGGTGCAATGGAACAAGTCTTTATGATCTATCCTCTCGCCATTGGGGGCGTCTGTATTATCGGCTCCGTAGTTGGAACATTCTTTGTTCGCCTAGGGTCCAGTGAAAACATTATGGCTGCCCTTTATAAGGGGCTCATTGTGGCCTCATTGGTTTCCGCAGGTCTGATCGTGTGGGTGACCTTGAACCTTATAGGACTTGATCAACCTTTCACCGTTGAAGAGAAAACCTTTACGGGTATGAATATTTTATATAGTGCCTTGACCGGTCTTGTGATTACAGGCCTTCTTGTGTGGATTACGGAATATTATACCTCTACAAGCTTCCGGCCTGTTCGCAGTGTGGCGGAAGCCTCAACCACAGGTCATGCCACAAACATCATTCAAGGGCTTGCTGTTTCTATGGAAGCCACAGCTCTTCCTGTCCTCGTTATTTGTGGAGGGATTCTTGTTTCTTATATGAACGCAGGGCTTTTTGGAATTGGTATTGCAGCAACCACGATGCTCGCCCTTGCAGGGATGATTGTGGCTTTGGATGCCTATGGTCCTGTCACCGATAACGCCGGGGGCATTGCAGAAATGTCCGATTTGCCAGCGTCTGTTCGGAAAGTCACGGATGCTCTGGATGCCGTTGGAAACACAACCAAGGCTGTAACAAAGGGCTATGCCATTGGTTCAGCGGGGCTTGCCGCTCTCGTTCTTTTTGCGGCTTACACGGAAGATCTTACCCATTATTTTCCTCAGTTGAATGTTCATTTCACATTGCAGGATCCTTATGTGGTTGTAGGTCTTTTCATCGGAGGTCTTCTTCCCTATCTTTTTGGCGCACTTGGCCTTAAAGCCGTAGGACGTGCAGGGGCTGCGGTCGTCGTTGAAGTGCGTCGGCAATTCCGTGAAATCAAAGGGATTATGCAGGGCAAAACCAAGCCAGAATACAGCAAAGCCGTTGATATTCTTACGAAAGCTGCTATTCGGGAAATGATTGTACCGTCCTTGTTACCTGTTCTAGCACCGCCTGTTGTCTATTTTGTGATTAGGTCGTTCGCGGGCCAATCAGAAGCCTTCACAGCTTTAGGTGCTATGTTGTTGGGTACGATCATAACAGGTCTTTTTGTGGCGATTTCGATGACCTCTGGCGGAGGGGCATGGGATAATGCTAAAAAGTACATCGAAGATGGTCATTTTGGTGGGAAAGGTTCGGAAGCGCATAAAGCAGCTGTCACAGGGGATACGGTCGGTGATCCTTATAAAGATACGGCAGGACCTGCGGTAAACCCGATGATTAAGATCATTAACATCGTTGCGTTGCTATTGCTTGCGATGTTGGCACGGTAGCGGTTTCTAAATTTCTCAAAAGTGAATAGGTAATTCTTTATACTCCTCTCTCATCCTTAGTAAGAAAAGCGATAGCTTTTTTTCTAAGGATAGGCGGGGGAGGGCAGCGCGTTTATACCAAAAAATAAAACTTATTTCCTCTTGAAAAAAAAATTTATTGTTGTTATATTAAGAAAGTATTAGTTTTTTACATATTTTTTAAAGGTGGTATTATGAGTTTTGTTAATTTTTTAAAGTCATCAACAGCTGTTTCTATTTTAAGCATTTCTCTCCTAACCAATGCCAGCGCGGCTACAATTCGAAGTTTTAATGCAGAAGTTAATGCAAATGTTGTAAATCACAGATACATTGTAAAATCGAAGAAACCACAAAAAAAAGGAATAAAGGGGTCAAGAGGAGAAGGGATTAAAGTTGGTATTGTAGATACTCCCTTTAATCCTAGTAGTAAAGCGGTTGAAGTCAATGCAACTGATACGATCGTAAGAGCTTTTAATAAATGTCACCAAAATGAGAGACGTCGCATAATAGGTGAGGCCGCTAAATTGGACCATTCAAATCACGTTGGCAGTACGATTACAGAGATCATACCCAATGTAACGATTCGTCCAGTAGAGGTAAATAGAAAGACTGGTTTAGTTGAGGGGATTAGAAAATTATTAGGTAAGAACGTTGACTTTATTAATATTTCTATGGGGAGAAAAAAGAAATATCTCCATATACCCATGGACGAAGAGGAAAAGGATATTTTAAGGGAAGCTCGTGATAAAAAGATTGGTCTTGTTTTTTCTGCGGGGAATGACTCGTTAGACATGAGTCGATACCCATATTTGCAACAGCGGCTTCAATTTGCAAGAGATGAAATGGACGGCTATATGCAGTTCGCCGTGGCGACTGAGTATGGTTCGAGAAATAGAGAGAATCTTGCTTGGTTTTCCAATTACCCGACTGAAGACTATGCAGATGTTGTTTTTGCATTACCAGGTACAGAAATTCTTGCTCATGGGGCCCAACAGAAATTGACGATGCAAGGAACTTCTATGGCTGCCCCCATTCTTACAGGTATAGCCGCTGAAGTCTTGGGAATTTTACGGGCAAACTATATTCAAAATGCAACCGCAAAAAGTGCCTTTGAAATTTTAAAAAGAACCGCACGTAAAAGGGACTTGAATAGATCACCACTTAATCCAGCTTATTATGGAAAAGGAATACCCAACGTGGCTGAAGCGAGTGCATATCTTGAGCGTGTATTTGAAGATGAAAAAAGATCACACATAGAGCTTATTGATGAGCTACTTAACGGCAGAAGACATAGTGTTGACCCTATAGAACTTAGTTATAGACCGTGGTCGTCAAAGGCTTTTGGAGCTCGTTTCGAGCAAATTCGGGGGATTATGAATTCGGACCCGGTAAAGGGAGAACGCTTTAAACCATTATATGAAGAAATTGTTGGAAAAGTTATTTTGTCGATTGCGGATAATCTTCAGCGTATTACGACTGAATGGGAAAGTATTTTTTCAGAAGATCGATCTAAAGACAGTAATATTCTCTCAATTTTTAGGAGTACATCACGTCTTAAGAATAAGTGGAAGGGCCGTTTTGTCAATGGGATGTCTCTGGAGCCGATAGATGAGGAGCTTCTGACATCATTATTACAAGGAGGAAACTTTTTACAGAAATTACGTGGAGATAAGATTTTTGAACTCTTAGGAAAAGCAAATGAGCTTGTGTTAGCTGCTAATAATCTCACTGGGCATAGGACTCCAAAGTATAAATTCCTAAAAGAACAGTTAGAAATGATACACGCCAAAATCTGTGGACAAGCGCCCGTTCAAGGAATTGCCCCGGCACCAGCTCCAATAGCTACTCCTAGCATGCCGGCTCCTAGAGTTGTACCGAATCCAGATCCAAGAGATCCCGGATCTAAAATTTCTCAGCTCCGAAATATGTTCGAGTTGTTCGGAACACCAGCTCCGGTAGCGAGACAAACACCAGCTCCTGTAACGGGTCCAGTTCCTAGAGTTACTCCCGCGCCAACTCCTAGAGTTAGTCCGGCACCAGCTCCTAGAGTTACTCCTGCGCCAGCTCCTAGAGTTAACCCGGCACCAACTCCTAGAGTTACCCCGGCACCAGTTCCTAGAGCCGGACAAGCACCTGCTCCTAGAGTTACCCCGGTACCAGCTCCTAGAGTTAATCCGGCCCCAGCTCCTAGAGTTAATCCGGCCCCAGCTCCTAGGGTTAATCCCGCACCAGCTCCTAGAGTCGGACAAGCGCCTGCTCCTAGAGTTAATCCCGCACCAGCTCCTAGAGTCGGACAAGCACTTGCTCCTAGAGTTTCAGGACCCAGAGTTTCGCGACTCCGAGAGGTTTTCCAGTCACGGCATTAGAGCTCTAAGCTATTCCTAGAGTTCCAGGACTTAGAATCCTACGTTTATGTGGTTAATCTTCGCCCCTCTTGATAAGAGGGGCTTTTTTTATCTAAAGGCTATTCCAAAAGCCGTTGCCACCAACCCTTGCGTGTCGAAGATTTTTTACGTTGAGGGGTAGGAGTGGCAGGAGTGTCGTCTGATTTCTTTTTCTCACCCCTTTCCACTTTTTCTTTTTTTAGGTCTTGTTTAAGGGGAGGCAGGTTTACTTCTTCTTGCTTAAAGGATGAAGGAGAAGGCAACTCGGAAGGTGCGGAAATTTGATGTTGTGTTTCATTACTTTGAGTTTCTTCTCGCCTATGACGCGGTCTACGATCAAACTTATGAAACCGTCTGCGAGGGCCTGAGGTTTGTCCCCTTGGCTCTTTCGGGCGAGAAGGTGTTTCAGAAGATACTTCATTAATTTGCTTTTCCCTTACAAGGATTTCCGAACTTTCTTCAATTGGATTTACGGGGGGAGAAGTTCTTTGCGTTTTGGGGTGATTCCCATGAGCGCGTTGATCATGACGTCGCCCTCTTTCCAAGCGACCCCTTTCACCGGGGTGGCGAGAGGGTTCTTTTCTTGAAGATTGAGAAGATGGAATAACAGCAACTCCTCCTTCCTCGAGAGGGGTGCTGCTTATGACTTCAAGGTGGGGCTCGCGCCTAAGGCTTGAACGATCAATTCGATAATCCGGTTGAATAAGGGTATCATCCTGGGAAAAGCGCACGGAAATTTTCCATCTCGTTTCCATGTCTTGAAGAATTTTCCGCTTTTGATTCAAAACATAAAGGGCAATTGCAGTTGGAGCATAAACAATAATTTCGCTTGCTTTCTGTTGGATGGCTTCTTCTTCAATTCCCCTGAGGACATGGAGGGAAGAAGATTCAATGGATCGAATCATACCCGTTCCGCGGCAAGCTTGGCAGGGAAGGCTTGTGGATTCAATAATATTGGGCCTCAAACGTTGACGGGAAAGTTCTAAAAGACCAAAGGCGCTAATACGGCCGACTTGGACACGAGCCCGATCATGCCTCATGGCATCTTTCAAACGGCGCTCAACAGCTTCTATATTGCGGCTTTCATCCATGTCGATGAAGTCAATAACGACAAGTCCTGCAAGATCTCGAAGACGTAATTGACGGGCAACTTCTTCAGCCGCTTCCAAATTGGTTTTAAAGGCCGTTTCTTCAATATGGCGCTCGCGCGTGGCTTTGCCAGAGTTTACATCAATAGCAACGAGGGCTTCTGTTGTTCCAAAAACAATGTACCCACCGGATCTTAACTGAACGATGGGATTATGCATGGCATCAATTTGTCGCTCAACACCATAACGATTGAAAAGAGGGATCTTCTCATCATTATAGAGCTTCACCTTTTTGGCATGGCTTGGCATCAGCTTACGAATAAATTCCTTTGCTTCTTTATAGGCTGCTTCGCCTTCAATCCATATTTCATCGATATCACGGTTATAATAATCCCTGATGGCTCGCTTAATCAGGTTGCTTTCTTCATAGATAAGAGAGGGAGCAATGGAATGAAGTGTTTTCTCGCGAATCTCATTCCAAAGGCCCATCAAATAGTCAGAATCTCTTTTTATTTCAATTTTACTCCGCGCCATACCTGCCGTGCGGATAATCAGAGACATCGTCTCGGGTAATTGAATAGATTCAATAATCTCACGAAGCCGTTTGCGATCGGCCACATTTGTAATTTTCCGTGAAATGCCACCACCCTTAGCGGCATTGGGCATCAGAACGCAATACCGTCCTGCAAGAGATAGATAGGTTGTGATTGCTGCACCTTTTCCCCCCCGTTCTTCTTTGACGACCTGCACGAGCATAATTTGACGTCGTTTGATGACTTCTTGAATTTTGTATTGGCGTAAGGGGCGGGGACGATGAGGGCGATCCTGAATTTCTTCAACATCCTCTCCTCCTAAAATTTCGACTTCATTATTAGCCTGATACTCATCGACTGGCTCATCAAGAGAAACGGTTGTTTCTTCTTCACCTGGAGCCATTAAGGCCTTGCGGTCTTCGATAGGAATTCGATAATAATCGGGATGAATTTCGTTAAAGGCTAAAAAGCCATGTCTATTTCCACCAAATTCAACAAAGGCTGCTTGAAGAGAGGGCTCAATTCGTATTACCTTAGCAAGGTAAATATTGCCTTTGAGTTGCTTTTTTGTTGTGGTCTCAAAATCAAATTCTTCGAGACGGTCATTATTTAAAATCGCCACCCGTGATTCTTCAGGATGGGCGGCGTCAATTAACATTCGTTTACCCATGGGTCCAACTCCATACTTAATCCTCAGAGGAGGATTATGTTTGTCAATCGGAAACCTTGGACATTTCGATTAGCTTCCCTTTAACCTCATATAAGAAGGTAAATTAAAAGGGGAAGATTGGCCCACAGGACATGAGATGCATAGCTTATATGTCATGATAAGTCTCATTCTTAATTTTTGCTGTGTGACCATTGTTTCCAAATCGAACCTGTCATTGGTTTCGTCTTGCGTTATTGTTCAAATTCTTCTTGGTGACTGACAAAAACTCAGGGCGTATCTGTTTTCTTTCTTATGGCCCTTGAACCACATCATTGCACCAAGAGGCAACTTTATATTTTTTAGCATAACCGCTTCTTTCCCCTGATACAACTTTTTTGTTGACTTAAGGTCTTCGAATGAAAGATTTAAGAGACAGAAACTAACGGACGCTTGAATAGCATAGCATTTTCCACATAATACTTTTAATAACTAGATGAATTTAAGATAATATTAATATATTTCTGTCATCATATTAAAATTAATAAAGAAAAGAGGAATCAATTTGAAGAAAATATTACTAATCTTAAGTTTATTTTTTCTGTGGAAAAACAATGGCATGGCTCTGGCTCAGTGCAAAACACAGTCTGACTGCGGAAATGGTTATACATGCGTAGCTCCACTTAAAAAAGGGCATTTTAGTCAAGGATTTCAGTTTTGCTCAAAAACTTGCACCCAAAATTCTGATTGCGCGTCCATGAATGGTACGCTGGGTTGCGGCCAGTGGGGATGTGCAAATAACGTCTGTCGTTGTCTCTAGCTTCAATTCATTCACGCAGAGAAGATTTTGGTGGATATGCTGAGGAAGGCTATTTTGACGAAATAAAGTTCGACATTCTTGAAAAATTATATTAAAAGAAGCAAACTTTAATAGGTGAATTTTTACAATGGATTCGAGCCTCGTCAACGAAGACTTATCTCCGGTTACAGAAAACCAAAAAAATTGGACAGTTTTTAATTATTTTACCCTTTGGGTAGGAATGTCGATTCAAATTCCAACCTATATGATGGCGGCTTCCCTCATTCAGGGCGGCATGAATTGGTCTCAAGCTCTTTCTACCATTCTTTTAGGAAATCTTATCGTACTCATACCCATGATTCTTATTGGTCATGCGGGTGTTAGATATGGTATTCCTTATCCTGTTTTTGCACGAGCAAGCTTTGGAATTTTGGGATCTAATATCCCAGCTTTGCTCAGAGCATTGGTTGCGTGTGGATGGTTTGGAATCCAAACATGGATTGGGGGAACGGCCATTTATACTCTTGTGTTGCTTCTTTGGCCAGAAGCCGGAAGTTTTGCTGGCGCTTTTACGGAAACGTTTGGTGTGGGTATTATCCCTTTTCTCTGTTTTCTAACGTTTTGGTTTATGAATCTCTTTTTCGTTTGGAAAGGGGTTGGTTCCATAAAATGGCTGGAAACATTCTGTTCGCCCTTTTTAATTATTGGGGGACTTGCCCTGTTGTATTGGGCCTATACAAGTGCGGATAGCTTTACCATGATCTTTCAAACAACATCTAAGTTTGAAACCAACTTCGATTTCTATCAATACTTTTTTCCTGCCCTTACGGGGATCATTGGCTTTTGGGCAACCCTAAGCCTTAATATTCCAGACTTTACCAGATACGCTAAAAATCAACGTGCGCAAATTCTTGGGCAAACCCTGGGCCTCCCAACCACGATGACCTTTTGTGCTTTTATTGGAATTGCAGTGACGAGTGCCACTCTTATCATTTATGGAGAAGCGATTTGGGATCCTATCGTTCTTATTCAAAAGTTCGATAATCCTTTTATTGTCATATTTTCCCTCATTGCCATTGTGATGGCCACACTCACGACGAACGTTGCGGCGAATGTTGTGGGTCCAGCTAATGACTTTTCCAACATGGCTCCTAAATTTATTAATTTTAAAAGGGGTGGACTTATCACGGGAATCATTGGGATTCTTATGATGCCCTGGAAGCTTCTTGCCGATCCATCAGGGTATATTTTTACATGGCTCGTTGGTTATTCGGCGTTGCTTGGTCCGATTGCAGGCATCATTCTTGTCGACTATTTTGTGGTTCGTCGAATGACTTTAAATCTAGAGGCTCTTTACCAACGGAGGGGAGCTTATCGTTATACTCACGGATACAATCCAAAAGCGATTGCAGCCCTCATCTTAGGGATTCTACCCAATATCCCAGGCTTTCTTGTCCAGATTAAAGTGTGTGATCCAGATTCCGTGTTTGGATTTTTTGTTCCCTTCTATCACTATGCTTGGTTTATCGGACTTTTTATCTCAGGAGTGAGCTATGGGTTTATGATGTTGTCAGCAAAGCGTATGGCGCAAGTTGCGGAAGAACAAGCTGCTTTTGCGCAAGGCTAATGATTTTTCTTATAATGCTTTGTTATTTCAACATCATAAGCCCCTTCTCCCGTAATCCAACGAAAGCAGAGTCTATATTTCTTATTCACTCGTAAACTGAGTTGTCCGGCCCTATCATCATGGAGTTTTTCTAAATTTGTTCGAGATGACACGAGTTGTTTTAGATGGTACATACTGCTTGCTTGGTCAAGACTTTTCAGAAGATTCAAAGCGCTTTGCTCAAAAGCTGTCAAAGTGTTAGGTTCGGTGTTTCTGCAATTCCAAATATTTTTTGCTGCATCATCTTTATTTGAAAAACTCCTTAAATTTCCATAATTTTCTGGGGGAATATTTCCTTTCTCTTTCTCTTTCTCTTTTACTTTCTCCTTCTCATTTTCTTTTTCTTTTTCTTTTTTCTCCCCTTTCTGATGTCTATATTCTTTCTTTAAATTATTAACAGGAGCCTCATGGTAAGAAGATGGAGGGAGTACTTCCCCTGCTTTCAATTGGGCAAGGCGTACTATCTCATCTTTAACACATAAACAAACTTTATCAGCTTTGTCCTTAAACATTTTAAAGAGAGATTCCAGCCTATCATGAGAGGTTGAAATAACTTGAAAGTTCTTTTCAAAATTTTCCGTAGATAATTCTTTGAGTGGGGCATAGGCTTCTTCAATTGTTGCAGAAAGCTCATTAACCTCATCGACTAACTTTAGGTAAACTGGATCCTGAAATTTGGGAATTTGAGAGGTTTTAATCCAGACGGACTTATATTTCTGATCAAAATTACTCATTATTGTTTTACAAATAGAAATCTTTTCCTTCATAAGTATTTTTTTTATTAAGTTGCCAGTTTTTCTTTTTTTCTTTGAAGTAATAAGCTCAGCTATATCTTCTTTAAATTGAGGAAAATTATTTTTTACATTTTCAATACATATGATTTGCAATTTTTTAAAATTAAATTTTTCATTTTTAATATTATTTATTATATAACTTTCTAAATCTAAAAGTAATTCAAGAAATAAAAAGAGATCATTCTTATCATCAAAATAATGGCTAACTTCATACATTTTTTGATATGCTAATTGGAGGTAAGCATAAGCATTGGCCCAATCTTTCTCTTCCTTATAAATAAGTGCCAAACGGAGAGCTATTTCTTCATTTATTGGACCGCTCAAATATATATTTTTTTCTTCCTGAGGACTTTTTAATGAGTGGCGCGCTTCAATGATTGCTTTTCGCAGATTTTTCTTAGTCATTTGCATTGCATATTCTTCGTTTTTAGGGCAGGTTTGCTTCAATTTCAAAGCACGGTTCCCGTGTTTAATCACCTCACCTAGTTTTCCGCTGTGAAAATTTAGAATTGTTAAAGCAATAAGATCATTGACATCATAATTATCCTCTGTGAATCCCGCAAATTTCAGTGCTTTTTCATATAAAGAGCATGCTTTTTCGAAATAAGGAGGAGATACTTTGGGAGTAGGAGGGGAGCCTTCAAAAAATTTCCTCTGGATAAGGTCATTAAAATTGAGAATAGTTGCTCGTGGACGAAGTGCGGTTGCCATTAACAGTGCGGTCTCTGTTTTCTCATATTTTTTCTGACCGAAACTGGTTTCGATGATTACAGAATATATGTAATAGTGTAATAATTCTAGATGCGAAAGTCTTTCATCTTTAGATTTCCCATCTCCAATGCATTTTCTTAAATAGGGAAAGGATTGTGGACTTAAAAAAAAGTCCATAATGGCTGGTTGATTGTGATTATTTTTAAGCTCAGAATAAGACATTAAACAGAGGATAGCAAATTTACCACAACTCTCACGATCTTCTGCTTTAAGTTCTGAGTAGGCTTTCTGTATTTTCTCCCAATGAGCTACTTCTTTTCGCAGGTTGCTGATGAATTGAAGAACATCCGGACTTTTGAGATCAACGTTATTTCTCGTTTCACCTTCTGGAGCACATAAATGCTCATTCATTAAAGCATCTGCCGCTTCACGTGTTAGGGCTTTTTTTGAACTTTCCTCTTGAATGACACCATGTTTACTCTCTTCTCTATCCTCTTTAAAAGCATCGTCCATTGCCTGGGGAGAAGAGGTGCTCATCAAAAAAATCATGAAGGCTAAAGAAGAAATTTTTAAACAAATTGAATGTTTTATATATGACATAAATAAACCAAACTAGTACTGAATATTTATACTTATACTCAATAATTTGTTTTTGTAAAGAAAATTATAGGAATTGAAAGTTGTTAAGCCACATTTAGTAGGTCTTTTAAAGATGCTCTCAGGTTAGGCGCAAGTGCATATGTTGAAGGTAATACAAGAGTTGATATAGCTCCTTGAGAGTTCACTTTTATGACGATTCTTGTTTTTCCAGGACTCGCTTTTTCAAGAAGACTCTTAAGTGAAGAAACCTGATCCCCAGATTGAAGAGTAAGAGTTACAACCCCACCATCCGCAGCTTTTTCTAAACATTCTATGTCTTGGCATGTGAGGCGGATAACATCATCAGATAATTGGACGGAGACGGTTACAAGAAGAGCCGTTCCAGGTTCAAGCTGATCTCGATATTGGCTTAAGAGCTCTGAGAATACGGTGACTTCAAAAACACCAGTTGGGTCGGAAAGCTGGACGAACGCATATCTCTGGCCACTCTTGGCTGCTCTCTCTTGCTTGGTGATCACAATCCCTGCCAAACGGTAGGTTTGAGCTTCTCCCTTTTCCTGTGCATGCGTATAAATTTCTGAAGCAGGAATAATTCCCATTTGCTCGAGAGATGACCCGTAAGCATCCAAGGGGTGAGCGGTTAGGTAAAAACCCATCGCAGCAAACTCATAGCGGAGTTTTTCAAGGGGTGCCCAATCCTCAACTTCATTTAATTTTGGACGTGTGACTTCCAATCCGAATAAACTCTGGGAACGTTTATCCTCATTTCCATACCGTAAGAGAAGTTCAAGGTTTTCCATAAGCTGACGCCGATTGGGAGAGAGGCTATCAAAAACACCTGAAAAGATAAGGTTTTCCATTTGTCTCTTATTCATAACGCGCCCATCGATCCGCTCGACAAAGTCAAAGATATCCTTGTAAGGTCCGTTCTTTCGTCTTTCCTCCCTGAGACCATCCATCGCGGCTGCCCCTACATTCTTAATGGCAGCGAGAGCATAACGAATGGCTCCCTTCTCGACTTTAAATCCAGCATGGGAATGATTCACGTCGGGGGATAACAACTCAATCCCTAAGCGTTTCACTTCGCGTGCAAAGAAGGTAAGCTTGTCCGTATTGTTGAGCTCGTGAGTCATGAGAGCTGCCATATATTCAACTGGGTGATGTGTCTTCAGATAGGCTGTTTGATAAGTGATGAGTGCATAGGCTGCCGCATGAGCTTTAGGAAAGGCATAGCTTGCGAATTTCTCGATCTGATCAAAAAGTGTTTTGGCTGTTTCAGGTTTTCCACCGACACGGTCCAAAATGCCGTCAATAAATCGTTTTCGCTGGTCATCCATTTCGGACTTGATTTTCTTCCCCATGGCGCGACGCAAAACGTCTGCACCTCCCAAAGTATATCCTGCAAGATCTCGAGCGATGCGGAGTACATGTTCCTGATAAACAATGACGCCATAAGTTTCACTCAAAATGGGTTCAAGCTCAGGGTAAAGATAAGCCACTTTTTCTTCCCCATGACGACAAGCAATATAACGGGGGATATCATCCATAGGCCCTGGACGATAAAGGGCATTCAGGGCCGTGATTTCTTCAAATTGTTCAGGTTTAAGCTTGCGAAGGGCATCCGTCATTCCTCCACTTTCCAGTTGAAAGAGACCAATGGTTTCAGCACGTCTTAAAAGTTCAAACGTTTTAGGATCATCAAGGGGAATACAGGAAATATCCAGCTCTACGCCTTGCTCCTTCAGATATTCGACGGTTTGCTGAATAACCGTTAATGTCTTTAAACCTAAGAAGTCGAATTTCACAAGACCCGCTTGTTCCACATATTTCATGTTGAACTGAGTTGCTGGCAGTGGCGATCGTGCGTCATAATAAAGGGGCACAAGTTCATCTAAGGGTCGATCGCCGATGACAACCCCAGCTGCATGGGTGGAAGCATGGCGATAGAGCCCTTCAAGCTGGAGGGCAATATTAACAAGATGTTTTACCTCAGGCTCCTGGTCGATCATCTGCCCTAACTGAGGTTCAACTCCTATGGCTTCTTCGAGGGTGACTGGATTTGCTGGATTATTAGGAATGAGTTTGCAAATCTTATCAACCTGACCATATGGCATCTGCAAGACACGCCCCACATCTCGCAAGACAGCCCGCGCTTGGAGCTTTCCAAAGGTAATGATATGGGCCACGCGATCCGCGCCATATTTATCCCGTACATAACGGATGACCTCATCTCGGCGTTCTTGACAAAAATCGATATCAAAGTCTGGCATGCTTACGCGTTCAGGGTTTAAGAATCGTTCAAAAAAGAGTCCCCATCGCAAGGGATCGAGGTCAGTGATGGTTAAGGACCAGGCAACAACCGATCCTGCACCAGATCCACGTCCGGGCCCCACGGGGATATGTTGGGCTTTTGCCCACTTGATAAAATCAGCAACAATGAGGAAGTAACCGGGAAACTTCATCTCTTCGATGACGGTCAGTTCATATTCCAATTGTTTGGAATAGATATCTCGCTTCTCAGTCTTTGTTTTTTCGTTCATTTCGGGAGTAAACACATAACGCGTAAGCCGCTCTTCGAGCCCTAAGCGGGCTTGGGTGCGGAGCTCTTCCACTTCGTCCTGGCACGGAAAAGATGGGAGAATAGGGTTAATTGGTGTGAGCAGGTAGCTACATCTTTGCGCAATGATACGGGTATTTGCGATGGCTTCGGGAAGATCCGCAAATAAAGCCTCCATCTCTTGAGACGACTTAAAACAATGATCAGGAGTCAATCTCCGTCGATTTTCCTCATTCACATAGGTTCCCTCAGCAATGCACAATAGGGCATCATGGGCTTCATAGAACTCAGGTTCAGGAAAAAAGGCTTCATTTGTTGCCACCAGGGGCAAGTTTCTGGCATATGCCAAATCTAGAAGGAGATCTTCAATTCTTTGCTGTTCAGATGACAGAACACCTTGGCGAGAGATTTCGATATAAAGTCGATCTTTAAATAAAGTTTCCAGGGTATTCAGATACGCAGCTCCGTCCAGGCCCCGTGCCAGGCGTTTGGCAAGCCCTCCCTGAAAACCTCCTGTCAGGGCTAATAATCCTTTTGTCCAAGGGGTTAGGGTTTCAAAGTCAATCTGGGGGGCGTCCCTTTCTTTATCATTGATATAAGTGTGGGAGATGATTTTAAGGAGGTTCTGATAACCTTGTTGGTTTTGGGCGAGGAGGATAAGTGCATGAGTTTCATTCTTTCGGTCGGAACCCGGAGAGTTGATTTGAATCTGGCATCCCATTATAGGCTGAATGCCTGCCTCTTTTGCGGCGAGAGAGAACTCCATCGCTCCAAACAGATTGCCCGTATCTGTCATCGCCACAGCGGGCATCTGATGTTTTTTAGCAAGATCAATTAGCTTTTTGACAGGAATGGCCCCTTCTAACAAGGAATAGGCCGTATGAACCCTTAAATGAATGAACATGGTTACCTCATTTTCCTCTTCTTATACACCAGAGTGGAAAGATTTGAAGAGAGATTTGGTGCTTCGTAATTCTTAGGGGGTAATTCTAAAAAAATTAATTTCATAAATTATTAATAAATTTATGAAATAATATTTAAAATAAAAATATTAATAAATTTTTTATATAAAAATTAACATTACAAAATAAAGGAGGAGTTACAATATGTCTAAAAGAATCATCCAAGTTTTCTTATTCGCTGCTTTGCTAAGTTCGGTTGATCAACTCTCAGCCTGTAGTTATCAGAATGGGGCGTGTAAAACGACTTCAGATTGTTGCCCAGGATGTTGGGGTCGTGATCAGAGATTGTCGTGCTATCAAGGTATTTGTCAACTGATGTCCACAAACTACAAGTGCAAATAAAAATCTGCAATTCGAAATTCAGCAATTGAAATTTGACATAACGTAACATCTATGTTCTCACTTTTTAAATGAGAAAAAGAACAGGAATACCGACTCACGACTCCAAAGTGACGGGTACTTTTGAGCCTGAAATGATGGCGACCCTCGTTTCTTTAGCGCAGTTAGAGCATTTCTCACATTCAAGCTAAGTGAAAGAGCTTGTTTTAGAGCTCTTGACCTACGCGAAGATCATGCTTTATCAGTCCTCGTTGAGTTGAGAGACCATGACGCAGTAAAATCTGTAAAGCATGTTGATGCCTGGAAATAATCAGATCTAGGTCACATATAACACATTGCTCACAGACATCTTGCCAGAAGAGGTGGAGTGGGGTATACAAGTTGTCTATGGAATTTAAAGGATATTAATAAAAGTATAAAGTGAAATATATAAGTAATTAATTACTTAAAGGAATGTAAATGCCTGAAAAATTTGCTGTTGATGGTGAGTCTGTACGAGGACTCGCTAAACTTCTTGAAGAAACAGGACTGACTGAAATTGAGTATCAGGTGGGAACCCATCGTATTCGGGTTGCTCGAGGAAGTATGCAAGCGCCGCTTCCCCATTCTACTCCTCAAGTACCTCCTGCACCACCACCTCTTCCTTCTTCTTCAGCTCCAACGTCTCAACCTGAAGCACCCGCTTCACCTGAGGCACCGGTTCCACACGGGGAAATTATTACTTCCCCTATGGTAGGGACTGTTTATTTAGCGCCGGAACAAGGTGGAGAACCCTTTATCAAAGTTGGCGATTCCGTTAAGAAGGGGGATACCCTGCTGATTGTGGAAGCGATGAAGGTGATGAATCCCATTCGTGCTCCTCGAGACGGTACAGTTCTTGACATCTGTGTCTCTGATACAAAGCCTATTGAGTTCGGTGAACCTCTCGTCATTCTTGAATAACAAAGGACTATTCTTATGTTTCAAAAAATTCTGATCGCCAATCGAGGCGAGATTGCACTGCGGATTTTAAGAGCCTGTCGTGAGATGGGCATTAGAGTGGTCGCTGTTCACTCTTCGGCCGACAGCGATGCGATGCACGTCCGTTTGGCGGATGAAAGTGTCTGTATTGGTCCTGCGCTTTCTCGAGAAAGTTATTTAAATATGCAAGCCATCCTTTCGGCTGCGGATGTTTGCGGCGTTGATGCCATTCATCCAGGGGTTGGATTTCTTTCAGAAAATGCTGCATTTGCGGAAATGGTGGAAGAACATGGCATGACCTTCATTGGCCCCACACCTGAGCATATTCGTCTGATGGGAGATAAAATTACGGCTAAGGTCACGGCCCTTGAGTTAGGGATTCCTGTGGTGCCTGGATCGGATGGTGCTCTTGATCCTGAAGGGGATATCGATAGCCTGGCAGATCGCATTGGATATCCTGTTTTGATTAAAGCAGCAGCGGGCGGAGGCGGAAAAGGAATGAAAGTCGCTCAAAGGGCTGCGGAGCTTGATGAAGCCTTACGTATTGCGCGTACGGAAGCTAAAGCTTGTTTTGGCAATGACGAAGTCTATATGGAAAAGTATTTGGGCCACCCTCGCCATATTGAGATGCAAGTGATTGCAGATAGCTATGGAAACGTTGTCCATTTAGGGGAACGGGATTGCTCCCTTCAAAGACGCCACCAAAAGATCTGGGAAGAGGCACCTTCTCCTGCGATTTCCTCTGAAGTTCGAAAAAAATTAGGGGATGTTGTTGTAAAAGCCATTAAAAAACTCGGATATCGGGGTGTAGGAACCATTGAGTTTTTGTATGAAGACGGCGAGTTCTACTTTATTGAAATGAATACGCGTCTTCAAGTTGAGCACCCTATTACAGAAATGATCACTGGCATCGATCTTGTAGCGGAACAAATTCGTGTGGCTGCAGGTCTTCCTTTAAGCTTTCGCCAGAGTGATGTTCGCTTTAAGGGACACGCAATTGAGTGCCGTATTAATGCGGAAGATGCGGAGACTTTCATGCCGTCTCCAGGTACAATCCAAGATTATCTTACCCCCGGTGGCTATGGGGTGCGGGTTGATAGCCCGATGTATCAGGGGTATCAAATCCCTCCCCACTACGATAGCCTCATCGCGAAGCTTATTGTTTATGGAGATACCCGAGAAGAATGCCTCAAACGGGCAAGACGGGCTCTTCATGAATATGTGATCACAGGTATCAATACCCTTTTACCTCTTCATCGCGAGCTGGCAGAAGCTGGTGATGTGGTTAAAGGGGAGTATGATATCCATTGGCTTGAGAAGTGGTTGGCGCTTAAGGTTATGAAAGAAGCTGCGTAGGGGACGAACAAAAGCGACGCAACCTTACCACCCGACGTTTTTATTTATCTCTCGCTTTCACCCCACACACGTCATTCCCGCGAGGCATTGTTGCGTGGATGCTAAAGCTGGAAAGGCGAGTTTTAAAAAGCGATCAAATTTAATTTTAAGACTATATAGAATATAGAGCTCTGCCGTATGAAGCCATAAGATTTAATAGATTGATCTTTATTATGATTTCA
>Ga0209935_1000515_pt1 | contig 92346 bp, 84 predicted proteins | sample ThiBio_1000_plan_2_FD_183958 | JGI IMG/M metagenome (GOLD analysis project Ga0209935, IMG submission 183958) | Wastewater bioreactor microbial communities from Cape Town, South Africa - Thiocy_cont_1000_plan (SPAdes) | ecosystem: Engineered > Bioreactor > Thiocyanate-remediating >... | reverse complement strand
CTCCATGAACGGGCGGAGTTCTTGGGAGCCATTCGTTTGCCCAACACCGCGTTCAGGCAGAATGCCAATACGGAAGTCACGACCGACATGATTTTCCTACGACGCCTGCACGAAGGCGAATCGCCGTGTGGGTATGACTGGCGCGAACTGGCCTCCCATCAGAATACCGATGGCGTTGCCTTCCGCATCAATCGCTACTTTGCCGAGCGTCCCGCCATGATGTGCGGCCAGATGGCCGAGGAAGGTAAAATGTATTCCGAGGGAGAACCGGCCTTGGTGCCCGATGAGCGTTCGCTTGATACCGCCTTGTCGGAGGCTATCGCCCATTTGCCTGCCGCTATTTATCGTCAACCCGAGAGCGAGGCCGTCAGCCAAACCGATACCCCGGAGATTCCCGTTCCAGAAGGCGTTAAAGAAGGCGCGTTCACTCTGCACGACGGGCAGATAGCGGTGCGCAAAGGCACCACGCTGGTTCTTTCCAGCGGCCTTCCCGCCGAAACCACGCGGCGGATTCGCGGAATGATTCATGTTCGCAATGCCGCCCGCGAGGTTCTTCGCACCCAACTCGAAGAGAGCGGCGAACTCGCCATCTTGGAAGCCCGCGAGCAACTCAATCTCCGATACGACCAGTTTGTCTCCCGCTTCGGCCCCATTAACACGCTTGCCAATCGTCGCGCTTTCCGCAGCGACCCGGACTATCCGCTCCTGTGCTCGCTGGAAAACTACCGGCACGACACCAAGCGGGCGACCAAGACCGCCATTTTCCATGAACGCACCATCCACTCCTCCGCGCCCGTCTATAAAGCTGAGACAGCCAAGGATGCCTTGGTTGTCGCCCTCAACGAGCGCGGTGCGGTGGACTTGGAACACATGGCCTCTTTGCTCGATAAAGATGTCCCCGGCCTCATGCCGGAACTCAAGGAGCTGATTTATCTCGATCCCGAAACCAACTGTTGGGAGACCGAAGACAGCTATTTATCCGGGAACGTGCGCGAAAAGCTCACGGCGGCGCGACGGGCGGCGGAAACCGATTCCCGGTTTCAGGGGAACGTGGAGGCATTGCAGGCCGTGCAGCCCGAGGACTTGCTGCCCTCGCAGATCGAAGCCCGCTTGGGCGCATCGTGGGTGCCGGATACGGACGTGGAAGATTTTGTTTCGTCGCTGCTTGGCGGCAAATCCGTAGAGATTACTCACTCGCCCCAAGTCGGCGCATGGTTTTTTGATACCAGCCCGGAGGCGAAAAGCTCGGTTGCCAATACGACCGAATGGGGCACGACGCGGTATTCCGCGATCGACCTCATAGCGGATGCGCTGAACCTCAAAACGCCCACCGTTTATGATTCCGACCCCGTAACCCTGAACCGCATCATCAACGCGACCGAAACCGAAGGCGCCCGCGACAAGCAGGAAAAGATCAAAGAACGGTTCAAGGTATGGTTGTGGGAGGATGACGAGCGCCGGGAACGACTCTGTCGTCTGTATAACGACCAATTTAATTCGGTTCGGCTTCGCGTTTTCAATGGCAGCCATTTGACCCTACCCGCCAGCAGCCGCCAGGTCGCGCTGCGCCCTCACCAGAAAGATGCCGTCTGGCGCATTATTCAAAGCAAAAATACGCTTTTGGCCCATGCCGTTGGCGCGGGCAAGACCTACACAATGGTAGCCGCCGCCATCGAAATGAAGCGGCTCGGGCTGGCCCGTAAACCCATGTTTGCCGTGCCCAATCACATGCTCACGCAGTTCTCGACCGAGTTGCTGACGCTTTACCCCAACGCCACCATCCTCGCCGCAGGCAAGGACGACTTTGCCAAGGACCGCCGCGCCCAACTCTTCAGCCGCATCGCCACCGGGAATTGGGATGCCGTCATTGTCACCCATTCCAGCTTTGAAAGAATCCCGCTTTCCATCAGCGCCCGCGAGGAATTTATCACGGCGCAGATCGACGAAATCGAGGACGCGATCCGCGAGCAAAAGTCCGAGTCACGCGGGACGAGACTGGTCAAGGAGCTGGAGCGCGTGCGCAAACGGCTGGAGTTCAAGCTGGATGCCCTCTCCGCCGAAGACAAGAAGGACCAGACCCTCACCTTTGAGGAATTGGGCGTGGACCGCCTGTTTGTGGACGAGGCCCACAAGTTCAAAAATCTGTTCTACGTCACGAAAATGACCAGCGTTTCCGGTCTGCCGCAGACGGCATCGGAGCGGGCATTCGACCTATTTTTGAAAGTCGGGCACATCCAGCAACGCAATGGCGGTGGAGGAGTAGTCTTCGCCACCGGAACCCCCATTTCCAACACGATGGCCGAGATGTTCACCATGCAGCGTTACCTGCAAATGGCCTTGCTTCGCCGCCTCGGTCTTACGCATTTCGACTCATGGGCGGGAACTTTTGGGGAGACCGTTACCGCGATGGAACTCAGTCCCGACGGAGCCGGGTATCGTCTGCAAAACCGCTTCGCCCGGTTCGTCAACGTGCCCGAACTCATGCAGCAGTTTCGCCAGACCGCCGACGTGCAGACGGCGGACATGCTCAAATTGCCGATTCCCAAACTGGAAACCGGACACGCCATCACGGTCAGCGCACCGTGTCATCGGCTTCTCAAGTTGTTCGTCGCAACACTGGTCAAGAGAGCCGAAAAAATCAAAGGCGGCTCCATCGACCCCAAGATTGACAATATGCTCAAGATCACGTCCGAGGGGCGATTGGCGGCTTTGGATCTGCGCTTGATGTCACCCGACTGGCCGGACGCTCCCGACTCCAAGGTGAATCTTGCCATCGAAAAGATTCATCGGATTTGGCTGGATTCCACGCCGGGAAAATCCGCCCAACTTGTCTTTTGCGACCTTTCCACGCCGAAGCCGGGGCAGAGGGAATTTTCCGTCTATGACGACATTCGGGCCAAGTTGGTGGCCCGAGGCATCCCGGAAAAGGAAATCGCCTTTGTCCAAGATTACGACACCGACGTTGACAAAGCCGCCTTGTTCAAGGCGGTGCGCGAGGGCGAGGTGCGTGTTCTTTTGGGAAGCACGCTCAAAATGGGCGAAGGCACCAACGTGCAGCAGCGCCTTATCGCCCTGCATCATCTGGATGCTCCGTGGCGTCCTTCCGACATCGAACAGCGGGAGGGCCGCATCCTTCGGCAAGGGAACACCAACGAGTTTGTCAGCATCTTCCGCTATGTCACGGAGGGCAGCTTTGACGCCTATATGTGGCAGACCTTGGAAACCAAGGCCCGGTTTATTTCTCAGGTCATGACCGGAGACGCCACCATGCGCAAGGCTGAGGACGTGGACGCTACCGCACTCAGCTATGCCGAGGTCAAGGCCATCGCTTCCGGCAATCCGATGGTCATTGAAAAGGCTCAGATCGACGCCGAAGTAATCCGCCTCAACCGGCTGCAACGCCAGCATCAGGACAGCCAATACTCCATCCGGCTGCGGATCAAACAGACCGAAGAAATGCTCAAGGGTGAGGAAAAATTCGCCGTCAGGCTCCGGCAAGACCTCGCCACCCGCACGCCGACAAAGGGCGATGCGTTTTCCATGACCATCGACGGCCAGCACTTCGACGAGCGCGTCGAGGCCGGCCGCCAGTTGGTTTTTATCGGGGCTTCCCTCAAGCCGATGCAGGAAACACGCCAGATCGGTTCCATTGCCGGGTTTCCCCTTTCGCTCCAACAACTCGAATCCCGCGTGGAACTGCGCATCCACGGCCAGAACACCTATAGGGCCACGGTCAGCGAAAGCCCGCAGGGCACCATCGCTTCGGTGGAGCACGCCCTTGGTGACATGGACTCCCAGCTTGCCGAGTCTGTGGAAAATACCGGACGGCTCAAAACCCGTATTCAGGAGTTGCAGGCGCAAAGCCAGCAGCCGTTCGAGCATCTGGAAAAGCTGGAGGCGGCGGAGAAACGCCAGCAGGAGATCGTCGCCGCCTTGGATCTGGAGAAGAATCAGGCCAGCACCCAAGTGGACGAGCAGCCTGACGCCGAAACGTCGTCCAACGAGGAACAGCCCATTGGCCTTGTTGCGGCTGAAAAGCTCAGCCAGGCCGAAGTCCCAAGTCAGCCCGTTCAATCGGTGCAGGAATCGCCGAATACTTTCGAAATCGCTGCGATTTCTAGCGGGATTCAGACCCCACGCGGACCTATTCCCCGCAGCCAATCTCCGGCGGCTTCGCCAAAAAGGGAGCTTTTCAAGCGACCGATTGGGCAATCCCACGGACAGGGAGTTGGCTAGAGTTGCCCCGAACTCGGGGCAGGGAAGGCTCTTTTACGGGCTACGGTCGAGAGCATGAAGCTGACTGGAACGACCCGCGAGACAGCAGGAGATCCTTGCCGAACTGCGCACTCGCGCTTTGGTTCCGCTCGTTGGCTGGAGCCGCTGACGGCACCGGGGGCGGCGCAGGCTTGCCCCGCGTGCCTACCGTCTCCATCCAACCAGCTTACCTTTCGCGACGAACCACGCCTTGGCCGCCCATTCATTGCCTCCTCGCTCGTTCCTTCGGCCCGGCTGCGGGCGCAACGAATCGGCGGCTTTACCTCTGCTTTTCCAGCAATTTTACCAACGCATGATCGTCCTTACCGTGCGCCGTTTCCAGCCGGACACGATCACCGGCCTTCAATCCCTTCGCCTGCTCATACACTTCCGATCCCGGAAAGAAGAACACGTAGAGCCAGAACTTCCGCCCATCATCCTCTGACCGGACATAGAGGTGAATCCCGCATAAACCTCCCTTTCCATCCGGCTTCATCCGTTTGCCGCGCGAATAAGCAGCCGCATCCACAGCGGCTTGCCATGCTCCAAAACGGTCGCAATTCGGATAGGCATCCCGGTCAAACTTCGACTCTTTCAGCATTTTCCACGAGATCGGCACAACAGAGAGAGACACCAGTTCTGCCTCGCGTGTTCAACCTTTCACACGCACCTGGACACCCTGAATCCTCTGACCTCACAGGGCATTCTCCCCGACCAAATGTAATGGAGCAAAGTGATTTCCCCGGGGGAAATCACATCGCGCTTTTTGCTGCGCAAAAATCCCGGTTCTCCGCGTGTCAGGCACGCTCCGAAACAAAATCAATTTTCTCTCCAAACCCCAAAATACTTAACCCCATTAAATAAAATGCCCCGCAACTCCAAACCCGGAACTGCCCGTATTGACCTCGATGTTGCCATTCAAGCGCAACTGCGCTTCAACGCCCTGCACGAAGCCCTTGGCTTCAAAACGAAAGCCGAGACATTCGAGGCCGTGGTCTATGCGGTGTCCATGCAGGACAAGATCGACCCGCACATGGTCGAACGCATCGAACGCAAGCTCGATGATTTCATGGAAATCATGGAGTCCGTTTCGTGAAAAACGGAATGATATTTCCGTTCAAGACGACATGGCGTTCCCGCCTCGATCTTGAATATCTCGACGAAAATTCCGAGCGGAAGCGTTCCATTCAGCAACGCTACGGTGAACGCTTGGAAAATTCTGGCGTTGGCAAACGGCTGAAACAATTCGCCGATTATGCGTCGAAGGAAACGCACGGGCAGGTTCACGCCGGCGGATTTCTCCATCACATGATCTTGGCGAACCCGGACGGTTCGCGTTCCGCACCATCGCAGCTCACCAATGCCGAGCGCAAACGCCGGATTTCGGAAGTGTGGTTCAATCACCTTCGGAAATTCCCCTCATCGTCGGAAAATCCGGTCATTCAGCATCGGCTCATTTTCACGATGTCGCAGCCGTTTCACGACAAGCTGGTGCAATCCGGTATCAATCCCGACCGCGTTTTGCAGACGACCATGAAAAAGGTGATGCGGAAATTTGCGGAGCGGTTTCACGCGCACGATGCCATTGGCTACGCCTACGGCCTCCACCACGACACGGATAATCTTCACGTTCACGTCGCACTCTGCCCGCGCACCGCAAAAGGCGCGTATGTCGGATGCAGCATGTCCAGCTCTGCTGCATCGGGAAACAAAAACCAAATGGCCTATTTGATAAAGTGCTTCGAGCAGGAGAACAATCGTTGGAGTCAGATTTTGGACTCGCCGGAAAAACTGCAAGAGCATCTGACGAAGCAGATTGATTCCGACAAGCTCGTGTTCGCTCCCCGGCTCACGACCGCCCACATGCAGGCTTTGCGGAGCGCGCAGACTGCCGAGGCAATCCGGCTCCAGCAATCATATCAAAGCATTCACAATCTGGAATCGGCCATTGTCGCCAAGCGGCAATTTCTCGCCGCGAAGCGGAACGCAAATCTCGTTTCGCGGCTTTGGGGCCGACGAAAACCAAAACTCACGCGGACGGTTGAAAAGCTCGCTGCCGCCGTTGACCGCCGCTCGCTGCGGGAAATGCAAAATCTCCTCTTCAAAATCAAACGCGACTACTGCGCCGCGCACAAACGCTACGCGAAAACCCACGGGTTCAACTCTTATGGCCATCGAAGCACCCCAACACTCGCCCATCACTCGCCACGCCAACAACACTGACTTCGTTCTCTGCGAGAACTTCGCGTTCAGACCCGCGAACGTGGACGGCTTTTCGCATCAGAAATTCGAGGACGGAACCGCCGTGACGACCGTCAACTTCAAATCCTACACGCAGAGCATCCCCGACCCGGAGCGCCGCTTGTTCGATTTCCTGATTTCCAAACTTCATCCCAAGCCCACCGATGAGTGTCCTTGATTCGATTCTCTACGCTTTGTGTGCGACCGGGGCGCTGGCCGGATATTTCTATCTCGCGCCGCCGTTTTCATCTGTCGTTATCGGCCTGTGCGCGACGTTCGCCGTGTGGACGCTATTCGCGGCGGACAATTCCGGCAAGATCGTTCTCCGGCTCGGCGGCCTGTCATGGACGATGGAGGATTTCGTCCGCGGATGGCTCATCACCGGGAGAACCGGAAGCGGGAAAACGCAATCCGCGATCAATGCCATTACGTTTCAGATTTTCCAGAACGTAAAAAATTGGGGCGGAATCTGCCTCGATCAAAAAGGGTTGTATTGGGAAATACTCGTGCGGATGGCCGCGCATTTTGGGCGCAACGGCGATCTTATTTTGCTGCAAACGCGCCCACCGGGGGAGGACATGCTTTGGCGCCCTCCGCACACGATCAACATTACCGCCAATCCCGATGTTCCCGCCTCGACCTATGCGAAAGTCATCGTGGATACCGCCGTGTCATTGACGGGCGGACGAGGCGGCAATCCATTTTTCCCCACCAAGGCCCAGCTCGCAATCCAGACCGCCTTTGAAATCCTCCGACACATGGAGGCTTACACGACCATACCGAACATTCATCGGCTCCTTTTGGTCGAGGAAGATTCCAATGCCGCGATTGAAACGCTGATGAACAAGGGCGACCAACACTCTCACGAGCTTGTCACCGCCTTTCGCAGCTACCTTGACCAGCCGCCGGAACAACTTGGCGGCGTCCAGGGCACGATCAGCACCTATCTGGATTTTTTTCTGAACCCGGAGATTGCGGAAGTTTTTTGTGCGAACGAGCCGACGTTTTCCGTCTCCGAGATCGACACGGGGAAAATCGTCTGTCTCGCGATGCCGCAGAAATTTCAGAGCGAACGGCTGTATATCAATACCATTTTGAAGCTCTCGTATTATTTCCACGCCTTGAGCCGGTTCGACAAATCCGCCGAGGAACGGGAGAGGGATAATCTTCTTATTCTTTTTGCTGACGAGGGACAGGAGATCATCACCGGCGCGGAATCCGCATTCGCGGACCATAGGGCGGCGGGTGTCATCCGCGAGGCCCGCGCAACCATCGTGCTTGCCACGCAAGCCTACACGTCCATTCACGGCGCGCTCGATAAACGATACGCGGATGTTCTCATGCTGAATCTCAGCAATGAACTCATCTTCACGGTGGCGAATCAGGATTCGGCCGTCATTGCCTCGAAAAACATCGGTGAGCGTGAAGTCGTGGAAAAATCGTGGGGATGGGCCGCTGGTAAGCGGTCCTACAACTACCAGCGAAAAATCAAACCGTTCTTCGAGGCATATCAGTTACGCAAGCTCCCGAAGTTCACCGCCATTATCCGCCATTGTGAAAAGCCGTTCCGCAAGCGGCTGGTTCCGCCAATTCTGCCGGATGGGACCTATCCGAAATGGTTCACGTATTTCCGGCCCGACTACGCCGCCCTGCAATGGCTCCGTCAAAGATTTTGCCCCCGCCAACCCGTCACCCATCCATGAACACGACCTTTATTGAAAATCTCTCCGACCTTGAACCGTATTTGTTTTCTAAAATCAAAGGACAAGGCCACGCCATTTCGCGCGTTTGCTCCGTGCTGGAACGAGGCCAGCTTGGATTGCAGCCGCCCGGCAAACCGCTCGGCTCGTTTCTTCTTCTCGGGCCGACCGGTGTAGGTAAAACCGAATTGACGCTGGAATTTTCCCGTTACCTTTTCGGCGAGGACTCCGTATTTCGCTTCGATATGTCGGAATTTCTTCACCTGGACGCGGTGAAGCTGTTCATGGGGGACGAAACCGGCAACCCCGGACGCCTCGGAAAAATCCTCTCCGCCCATAGCCACGGTGTTCTTCTATTCGATGAAATCGAAAAGGCCCACCGCCTGATATGGGATCTCTTTTTGCAGATGCTTGATGCCGCCCGCATCACTCTTGCCGATCACCGGGCCTATGACCTCTCCGGTTTTTATATTGTCTGCACAAGCAACATTGGTTCGCAGCAGCTTTTGCGCCCCACGCGGCTTCCTTTCGCCACGCTGGAACGCGCGGTTCTCGCGGAGCTTCACCAGTTTTTCCGCCCGGAACTCATCGGACGCTTCGATGAAAAAATCGTTTTCAAACCGTTGTCCCCCGATACTCAGCGGGAAATCGGCCAGCTTGCCATTTCGGAAGAACTTTCCCGTTACAAGGGGCGAGGCTTCGATTTGGAGATTACCGAACCTGCATTTGAGTTCTTGGTGCGGAGGGGGATCAATCGCGCACTTGGGGCAAGGCCAATGAAGCGAACGGTGCAGAAGTATGTTGGCGACGCGATTCGTGACGCCATCAAATGCCACGCTCCATCGTCAGGGACTATCGTTCTTTCGCCAGCAGAAGATAGATTGATGCTCTTTGCTCCACCTCGCACGTAAAGCCGCAGGATGGCTACCCGCCGATTGGCGGCAATTGTTACAGGAAAGTCACAATATACGTCTATCCATATAGACGCATAGACGTAATACGGTCGGCTACAACCTATGAATAAACACTGCATTAACCACAGTCAAAAAGCATTACGGGGCGGCCTTGGAGCCTTGGCGATTGCCATGCTCGCAGCGTCCTCTCCCTTGTCCCTCGCCGGAACAACTACAACCACTACGAGCGTCGAAGCTCAGGACGAAAGCATCCTTGCTACATGGTGGAACGGTAAATACATGACCGGCAACTGGTTCGGCGTTCGCGATACCCTTGAAGATCACGGCCTTAAACTCGGCGGCAAATGGACCGGCGATTTCTACGGTGTCGTGGATAGCCAGCGCGGATCGCGCGGCTTCTTCGACCAAGAATTGAAGTTCACGGGCGAACTCGATTTTGCGAAGCTCTTCAACGTCGATGCCTTGGAGGGTTTGAAGGGATTTGGCGAGGTTCGCTGGCGCGATTCCCGCGCAAATTCCAACCCGAACAACTTTGTGCAGGCTCAGAGCAATTTCCAGCCGTCGCACTTTCAGTCGGGCACCCAATGGCGCATGATGACCTTCGGGCTGGAATACAGCACACCGGAAATTCTCGGTATGAAGGAGTTCCTTACTCTGCGAGGCGGATGGCTTCAGCCACAAAAAGAATTCATCGACCAGCCGCTTTCAAAGCTGTTCGTGAATAACTCGTTTGAAAGCTCTAAGGGCATCGGTGCCAACATTCCTTTCTCGTCGAGCTTTTCGACTTGGGGCGGCACCCTGAAACTCAAGCCTGTCAGTTGGTATTATGCCAAGGCGGGATTGTTCATGTCCTATCCTAATGCCACGGCAAGCAGCAACCACGGCCTCGCTTTCGAGGGATTTGCGGAAGACCCCAACCAGAATGGTCTTTTGGTCATGGGGGAGACGGGATTCACTCCGAAAATCGGCGCTGCTCAGCTTCCCGGTAAATATGCCTTCGGCGGGTATTACTACGAACAGGAAAACACGTCCTACTTTGGACAGAATTATCCTGGACGATACGGCTTTTACTGGCAAATGGATCAGATGCTCTTCCGCGAACCTTCGCCGGAAGCACCCGCTCTCCTTGGCAAAGGCCCAAGCGATGGTAAGAGCGTTGCCGATGCGAAGAGCTTCAAATCGCCCGTCAGCACGGAGAAACCCAAGCTCTCCAACGAAGGCTTGAATTTCTTTAGCTTAGTCACGTTCGCTCCGAAATATAACAACGTCCTGCCCTTCTATTTTCAGGCGGGACTCGTTTACACGGGGCTTATTCCGACCCGCAACGACGACCTTACGATGTTCGCGATTGGGTATGGCTCCTATAGCTTCTACAATATCCAGGCACTTCAAGAGAGCGGCAACGTCAACCAGCCGAACTACTCGATGGTTTTGGAATGGGACTACCGCCTCCAGATTAACAAATGGGCGTATGTGCAGCCGTTTGCCCAATATATCGTCAAGCCAGCCGGAACCGGCGCGATTGAGAACGCCACGGTTCTCGGCGTCCAGACTGGCGTTGTCTTCTAAAATTCCCTCGTCCTGTAGCTAGTTCGGGGTCGGCGTCCCTTCATCCCCGAAGGGACGCCGAACTTTTGTCTGCATGTCGTGGTATGAAGAACACCATGGGGGCGCAGTTATACGGATCGCTGACCAATTAAAAGGGAGCCTCGATCGCAGTATGAAATATAAATCGAGCGGCTCGTGTCACAATTCAAGCGAAGCTGTAATAGTGAGCCAGATTCCAGCAAGCATGATAATGGAGGCGGTGGCAGTCTGAATACCTCCTTGCCATCGTTGGACAATATTGAGGACCTTGCCCGAGGCAGCGAGCCCGAGGGCGATGAGCATTGCAACGAGACCGACTGGCAGAGCTGTGCCTGCGCCATAGAGAGCGAGAACCGGAAAAGTGTGCGCTGACGCAAGGGCCAGTGGCAACAACGTGCCAAAGAAAAGAGCGGCAGAGACAGGACAGAATGTTAACGCAAAGAGCATTCCAAGGACGAATTCACCGAACAAGCCAAGGGCGGCTAGCTTGGTCGCCGTGCTTTGGCGGGCGATGCCGAAATTTAGCGGCAGTTTAATCCATCCAAGGAGCACAAGGCCGACGAGAATGAGCAACGGTCCAACGAATGGCACAACACCGTTTTGCAGGATTCTCGACAATGAAGGCGCGGCGGCGAATCCCCAGGAAACGAATAGTCCAATGAGGACATATACCAGCATCCGCCCAAATGCGTAGCTGACAGCGCCTGCCACGGCGAGTTGACGTGAACGCGCCCGCCGCGAAAGATAGGAAATCGCCGCGATGTTGGTCGCCAAGGGACAGGGACTAATCGAGGTGAGAATTCCGAGCCAGCCCGCCGCAGTTAGCGTGAGTGCCAGCGAGTTCATGACCGCCCATCCAAATATTTCCGGATGGCATCGCTCACATAGGCGTCGAAAGCGGGTTCGTCATGCACTTTGAGCCAAACGTCTTGGAGATTGATCCACTGCGCTTCCTTGCCCCCTTTGCGATCCGAGACGATGACCGTTTTACTGACGAGACTATAGTCATCCACAAAATGGCGGTTCTCCGGTTGGTCTGTATTAACCGTGCGGAAAACCATCCTTCCCGTCGCGAGTTGCCCGCTGAAATGCAACTCGATTGCTTTCCGGGCGAGTTCCTCGATTTTATGGCAAGTGGGACATCGGACATCGGTTGTAAAGTAAGTCACAACGATTCCATCGTCTGGCATGGACGCCTGCGCAGACATTTCCCGAGGATTCGCAGGTGCTCCCGCTGTTTCCTTGACGAACGGCTTATGGGCGAGGCGATTCTTGAAGGCGACTATCCCTCCGGCCAAAGCGAGAGCCATCAGGGCGATAGTGAGAATCTTTTTCATGGAAGGGTTAGGTCAGGCGTCTTGAAGCAGTTTCTTCATTTCCTCCAAGGTTGGCACTCTGCCAGTCACCTTGACTTTGCCATCCACGACGAGGGCGGGGGTGAGCATCACGCCGAAATCCGCGAAACGCATCATATCGGTGATTTTTTCTATCTCATACTGAAGGCAGAGCGCGTCTGCAGCTTTGCTGGAGGTTTCACTCAGGGCTTTGCACTTGGCGCATCCGGTTCCGAGGATTTGTAGTTTTTTCATTTTTGTGGATTTTGTATGTCGGTTTTTTCTTTGCGCGGGATTACTGGGTTTTGTGGTTCGCGCGAATTTGAATCCTGCCGTCCTCCACATCGAGGATGCGGTCGAAGACATCGAGCGTGCGGGCATCATGGGTGACGACGAGGACGCCGGCATGGCGTTCGTGGGCGACTTTGGTGAATAGTTCCATGACCTGGCGCCCGAGCGCTCCGTCAAGCGATGCGGTTGGTTCGTCGGCGAGGATAAGGCTCGGGTTGTTGGCCAGAGCCCGGGCAACGGCGACACGTTGCTGCTCGCCGCCGGAAAGGGCAACGGGAAGATTGTCGGCACGAGGGTGGACGCTGAGGTATTCCAGAAGCTCCAGCGCACGTTCACGAGCCTTCTTCGCCGGGGTATCATTGATTTCAAGAGCGACCTGGACATTTTCCAGCGCGGTAAGGAAGGGAATGAGATTGGGCTTTTGAAAGACGAACCCGATGTTTTGCCGTCGGAACGATCGGGCATCCACCATGGCTCGAGGGCCATCCATGACTGGTTGGCCACCGATGACGATGTGGCCGGAGGTCGGGGGATTGATGAGCGCCATCGCAGTGAGCAGTGTCGATTTCCCTGATCCGCTTGGGCCGAAGAGTCCGACAACCTCGCCGCGGTTGATTTGTAGCGTCGCATCGCGGATGGCGACGATTTCGGTGTGCCCGCTGCCATAGACTTTGCGAAGGTTGCTGACATCGATCGCAGGCGGAAGTTCCGTGGGTCCGCTCATACGGCAAGGACGGTATTTGGTTCGATGGTCAAGGCTTTCCAGATCCCCAGAAAGCTGGCGAGCGTGGAGATGACGATGACGATGAGGCCGAGTGAAATGAGATCGGCGTTCGCGATGAGCACAAGCCGGGGGAAGTGAGGAAAGAGATAGAGTCCCATCCACCAGGCCAGGCCGAAACCGAACACCCCCATGAACAGCGCCTGTTGGAGGATAAGACCGCCGATGACCGTGTTGCGTGCGCCAATGAGTTTGAGGAGGGCGATGTCGCGGATTTTGTCGAGCGTGAGGGTGTAGATGATGAGCGCTATGATGATGGTTGAGATCATGATCAGCAGGCCGCGGAACAGTCCGAGTTGTCGGCGCGCCTTGTCCACCATTCCGGCGAGGAGTAGGTCTTTTTGCTCCTGCGTGGAATAAACGGTGATGTCCGGCCATGTGCGAAGAATGTCGCGAACAGCCGCTTCATTCGCTCCGGGCTGGAGAGTCACGAGGATGGCGCTGACCTGCGGCGCGGCCAGAGCGGGAATGCCGCTGGAAAGTCCGGCGGCCCGGTCGAGCAGCAGAGGTTGGAGGCGACCGAGGTCCATGGCTTCCACTCGCGCACGGCGCGCGGCGCGTTCCAGGCGCATGGCCTCGCCCGGCACGTCAAACTGGATCGCCAAGGCGTCGCTGGCCGTGAAGAAAGTGAGCCCGTCACCGCTTGTGCCCACCAGCCCGCGCGTCAGTCCGACGACTTCATAAACATCCTTTCCTAACTTGATCTTCTCACCCAGCGGCAATCGGAGCGATTGGTCAGCGATCATTTCGTAATGCGCCTGCCGCAGCGGACGCCCGGCGAGGAGCGGCACCCATTCCCCGCGATCATCGGGCCAGGCAAGCCCTTGCACGACCATGCGCAGCGGGCGGCCGAGGTGTTCGCGCTGGATGGTGTGGGAGACAAATCGGCGTGCCTGTGCGACGCCCGGAACAGCCCGCACGCGGTCTTCGAGATTCGCCGGCAGGCGCGAGATTTCCGCAAATGGCCCGCGCGTGCTTCCCTGCACGACCCAAAGATCCGCCCCGACCCGATCCACGAGCAACGTCGCCTCAAAAATGAGTCCCCGATAAATTCCCCCCATGCCCATGACCAGCATGAGCAGCATGCCGATGCCCACGGTGGTGAAGACAAATCGGCCCGCGTTGTGGCGGATGTCGCGGATGGCGAGGTTCATCGCGGTTTGATGCGTTGGCCGTCTGTGAGCGCGGCTTTCTGGCCCTCTGCCAGGCGTGCGACCTGCTCGCCGACGCTCAGCCCCTTCGTGATGGCAACGTAATCCTTGCCTCTCAAACCGAGCGCGACCTCCCGCCACTGTGCCTTGCCGCCGGCATTCACGAAGACTCCGGCGCGTCCGGCCTTCCAGCCGAGATAGGCGGGCGGCAGCAGCAATGCGTCAGCCTGGCGGGCGGTCTCGATAAATACCTCGGCACGCTGGCCGACAGTCCAGTTCATTGGCAGTTCGGCGGCGCGCACATCCACGAGGAATTCGCGCGTTTCGCGATCCATCTCACGCCCGAGCCGCGAGACTTTGCCGGGATAGCTGCGGCCAGGTTCCGAGCGATAAACAATGCGTGCCGGTTGATCCGGCGCCAGCGATGGCATGGCGGTTTCATCCACCCATGCGCTGACCCAGAGTTCATCAAGCGAGATCATCTGCATCAGCGATGCCCCCGGCACCAGCACATCACCAGCATCGCGGTCGCGCCGGATGATTAGCTCATCGTAAGGGCTGCGGATTTCGGTGAAGGCGAGTTGCTCCCTGCGGTAGAGCAGGTTTTTTTCCGCCACCGCGATCTGCCCCTCGGCCTCCGCGATAGTCGCGTGAGACCGTTTGAGATCGGCCTCGGCAATGCGCAAGGCTTCAGCGGCTTTGTCCGCATCGGATTGCGCCACGGCCTTAGTGGCAACGAGTCTGCTCTGCCGTCTGTGATCGAGCTGTGCCTGCGCGAGCACCGCCTCCGAGCGGGCGAGATCGGAGCGGACTCGTTCCGCCGTTTGCTTCGCCGCCGCCAGTGTGGCCTCCGCGATAGCGACCTGCTGGCGGGATTCCGCATCATCGAGCCGGGCGAGCAACTGGCCGGATTTCACCATGTCCCCTTGATCCACCAGCACCTCGTCCAACCGGCCCTGAATGCGCGGACTGACAGTTGTCTTTACCCGCGCCTCAAGCGTGCCCGTGCCCATGACTTCACCCGATATTTCCCCTTTGACGATGGTGTGCGCCAACACCGGCAAAGGACGGAATTTGATGTAATAGACAAGTGAGCCAAGAACGACCAAGGCAACTACCCATGGCAAAAGTTTGCGGAAGGAGATGCGTTTCATGATCGCTGGTGTTTGCGCGGTGTGGCGTCTTCGCTCCGATCACGTCCGTGGACGGGTTGGAACGTGAGAAATAGCAACAGGAGTAGCCCGAGGCCGAAACCCGCGATGATCGGCCAGGCGCGCTTGCGGGCAGCGATCTGCCAGAGCCAACGCCAGTGCAGTGCAAGGTGCAAAACGATTGTGGCCATGAAGGCATAGCTCATCCATGTGTGAAAATCCCTCCACTCGTGGCGTCCGAGGCCAAGGGCTTCAAGCCCGCGTCCGCCACGGGAACCTAGTGGCATACGGAAGGCCAGCAGTAGCCCCGTCCCCGCCATTGTGCAAAAGCTGAGCCAGAGCAAGAGGTTCAGAATGCGCGGATGGACTTTGCGGAAGGAGATAGAGTTCATGAGGTGTTGCTGACTACATCAGGAGATTAAACAGATAGCCGACGAGCATGATGCTCACGGCCACAATTCCAAAGAATGTGGCAATCAGACGTGGTTTGAGCACCTTGCGGAGAATAATCGCCTCGGGCAGAGATAGCGCGATGACAGACATCATGAACGCAAGCACCGTTCCCAGCGCAGCTCCTTTGCCGAGCAGTGCCTGCACAATAGGAATGATCCCTGCCGCGTTGGAATACATCGGCACTCCGAGGACGACCGCCAACGGCACAGACCACCAGGCTCCTTTTCCCATGATTGAAGCCATGAAGTTTTCTGGCACGAAGCCGTGAATCCCCGCGCCGATGGCAATGCCCATTAGGACATACAGCCAAACGTGGCCCACGATCTCTTTCACGGCTTCCCATCCAAGTCGGACACGACCGGACCAGTCGAGCGATTCCTCTGCAGCGCCATCGCCGGTTTTGGTTTCGAACACCCAGTCTTCCACATGCTTTTCCATCCGTAACCGCCCGATCACCCATCCGGCAATAATGGCGATAAGCAGCCCTGTGACCAGATACAGCCCGGCAACCTTCCAGCCGAACATTCCGAACAGCAATACAAGCGCCACTTCATTCACCATCGGTGCGGAGATGAGAAAAGAAAAAGTCACTCCCAGCGGAACACCCGTTGTCACGAATCCAATAAAGAGCGGCACCGCCGAACAGGAGCAAAACGGTGTTACGATGCCCAAGAGAGCGGCCAAGACATTGCCGATGGACTCGCGTTTGCCAGAAAGAATTCGCCTCGTTCGTTCCGGCGTGAAAAACGACCGCACTATGCCCACCCCGAACACAACCAGTGCGAGCAACATCATCACCTTCGGCGATTCATAGACAAAGAATTCTATGCTTGATGCCAGGTGTGAACCGTGCTCCATCGCCAGAAGGGAATAAGTCAGCCACTCCGAAAATAAAGCGAGATGACAATACGTCAGCAACCACAGAGCCACGCCAAACGAACCCAATACCACAGTTCCGAAAATGCCGGAATGTTGTCTGCCCATTTCACGCTCCGGCTGGGCATCCGAGTTAGCGCAACAGCAGACAGGCGGCTTGGACGAATCGAGTTTGTCGGGTTGTTTCATATTTCGTAATAGCGCGAAATAGTTTGGCAAAAAAGTCAGGTGCAACAGGATGTGGCGCGGTGCATTTCGGGGTAGCGCCGGGGATGTTCCAAGCAATCGAGAAACCGTGTCACGCAGGGAAGGGCCAGCCGGTAGAAGACCTGCAATCCTCGTTTTTCATCGGCGATCACCCCCGCCTCACGCAGGACGGAAAGATGGCGCGACACCGTGGACCAGCCAAGGCCTGCCGCCTCGACCAGATCGCACACGCACTTCTCACCCTCCGTCAGTTCGCGAATGACGGCCACACGAGCAGGATGGCCCATCGCCTTGAACACGGCTGCTGCTGCGTCATTTCCATCAGCGGTGCTTTTCACGATAAGAGACTATTTCGCTAAAATACGAAATAGTCAAGGGATTCCGCTCAAGGCACCTTCCCGAAATATCAGCGCCTGGCTCGCCCAAGAAGGAGCGCTCCCGCAACGATCAAGAGCCCATTGAGCCAGAGAGAGGAATCTGTCTGCCCATAAAGGAGCACGATTACGAAAATGACGGCGAGGCCGACATTGATTTGATCCATCAACGCGGGACCATTCGAACGGTTTGGATCTCGTCGATTCCGCAAATAGAGTATCCAGGAAAGCGTAACCGCGCCGCCCGAGAGGATCGCCAAAATCCATACCTTCCACGTCATCTCCTTCAACGGGCCGGCGTGAGGATTGATCCAACCCGTTCCCCATACCAGAGCCAGGATGAGCGTGGTGCGAATGGCCGAGCGCAAATTCGGCTCGATGCCGGAGTGAGCAAGTAACCCCATCACGCCAGCACACCCAAGAGCGATCAGAAAAATTGCCAGCACATTCATCGCTGGAGCTTCCTTCTCGCGGCGATTCCGCCAACGGCTGGTTGGAGCGCGGCCTTCACATCATAAGAGTTTCCCCCGCCGCAAGCCAGCCGCGTAAGCCTTGAACACCAGCTTGATTTGATCGCGCACGCGGCGGAATTCGGCGAAGATTTCCTCTTCGGTCCCCTTCGCATGGGCGGGATCATCGAAGCCCCAATGGTAGCGGTTCACCTGACCCGGAAACATCGGGCATGCCTGATCCGCGTTTCCGCAGACGGTGATGACGGTATCTACCTTCCGATTGAGGAATTCGTCCATGTGCTTTGAGGTGTGATCGGAAATGTCGATTCCGAGTTCCTTCATGACCGCGATGGCCTTGGGATGCACGTAGCCGGCGGGTTTGGAGCCCGCGCTTTGCACGTCGAGCAGCTCGCCAGCGGCTTCTTGGAGGATGCCCTCCGCAATATGGCTACGGCAGGAATTTCCGGTGCAGAGAATCAGGACAGTGGGTTTGTCTTTCATGGTGATGAGAGTTTTATGTTTGCGGGATGGCTCGTTGATACCAACCGCGGCTGTCCACGCAGATGCGGCACACGGAAAGCATGACGGGAACCTCGACCAGCACGCCGACTACCGTGGCGAGGGCGGCCGGGCTCGTGGCTCCAAAAAGCGTGATGGCGACGGCCACCGCGAGTTCAAAAAAGTTGCTGGCACCGATCAATGCGCCAGGCGTGGCGATATTATGCCGAACCTTGAAGAACCTCATAAGGCCATAGGTCAGACCGGAATTAAAATAGACCTGAATCAGGATTGGCACGGCAATAAGAAGCACCGCAAGCCAGTTGGTCAGGATGTTTTCCGCCTGGAACGCGAAAATCAGCACCAGCGTTGCCAGCAGCGCAAAGATGGTGACGGGACGGAATTTCGGCAGAAAATGTGCATTGAACCAATCCGCTCCCTTGGATTTTACAAGGACCGTCCGGCTAACCCACCCCGCCGTCAGGGGGATCACGATGAAAACGATCACCGATGTAAACAGCACTTCGCCGGGAATATGGATGCCACTTACGCCGACGAGAAACATCACGATCGGCGCAAAAGCGAAGACCATGATGAGGTCGTTGATGGCAACTTGAGCCAACGTATAAGGGCCATCGCCATCGGTAAGATAGCTCCAGACAAAAACCATCGCAGTGCAGGGGGCGGCAGCCAGGATGATGAGGCCGGCCACGTAGTTTTTTGCCGTCGTCGGGTCGATCCATCCGAGAACGGACGAGAAGAGCCATTGAATGAAGACCCCCCCGAGCAAAGCCATACTGAACGGCTTGACGAGCCAGTTTACAAACAGGGTGATAAGGAGACCTTTGGGCTTTTTTGCAACCCCTTTCAATCCGCTGAAATCAATTTTCAGCATCATCGGATAGATCATCAACCAGATGAGCACCGCGATGGGAATGTTGACGTGAGAGTCTTTGCCGAATTCCAACTCGCTTATTTGCCTCGTCAGATCGGGCAGCAGCTTGCCGAGGGTCACGCCTGCGACCATGCAGAGCAGCACCCAAAGGGATAGATAGCGCTCGAAAAAATCGAGCCGCTTGGTGGCAGTCGCGCTCATCGTCAATTAGCAACAGCCTTCCGGTTCACACCCGCAGGAATCATCCTTGGCGTCCTTCGTCAGTTCGAGTTCACCGAGAAGCACTCGTTTGATAGACTCCCCGGTCTCGGGATGATGCGTTAGCGGAGCGTCCGTTTCGTTTTGTGCAATCTCGTAGTGCTTGGGATCTTCGCAGCAGCTCGCGGGAATGGTTTCGTAGATATAGGTTGTCATAGATTATTGAGTTAATGAGTTGCCGTCGCTGATTGATAAAACAGGCTGGCTAAGGCGTCGGGGCCAACCGGTTCCTCCGCCTGCCAGCGCAAGACTGTCGCTCTTTTCGCAAGAGAATCGGCGACTTCGGAAAGGTAAGGGATTTCGTTGCGCGCCCGTTCGCGCAAGAGCGGATCGCTGGTTTCCAGACCGGCGAAGCTTTGATTGACAATCCAGCCGAACGGCTCGATCCCGGCCCGCCGCAAATCGTCCTGCAGGGCGGCGGCTTCGTGAACAGGTGTCGCCTCGGGCAACGTCACCAAAAGCACTCGTGTATAATCCGCGTCTCGCAGGCGCGGCAGAAGTTGCCGCACTTCCTCGGGAATGCTCTCGCGGGCCTGTCGGCCCAACTCGCGATGATAGGCTTCCGTTGTGTCCAGCAAAAGAAGGGTGTGCCCGGTCGGTGCCGTGTCGAGGATGACAAAACTGCCCTGAGCTTCCGCGACGGTGCGGGCGAAAGCACGGAAAACCGCGATTTCTTCGGTGCAGGGCGAGCGCAAATCCTCTTCGAGCAGCGCACGGCTTTCCACGTCCAAACTAACCCCCTGCGTGGCAAGCACATGAGCGACGTAGGCTTCGGTTTCCGCAAGGGGATCAATCCGGCTAACCGAGAGCCCGTTGACCGTGCTACCGAGAGTTTCCAGAACATGCGCGGCAGGGTCGGTCGTCGATAAATGCACCGCATGACCGCGACGGGCCAGTTCGACCGCGAGTGCCGCCGCAACCGTCGTTTTGCCGACGCCGCCCTTGCCCATCGTCATGACGACACCGCGACCTGGCGCTTCCAGATCGGCAATGAATTTGTCGATGGACTCGAAATCCGAGGCTGTCGATTCCACGGAGCTTCCGCTGGAAACTTCTCCTTCGAGGCCAGAGACAATCGCCCGGAGAGCATCGAGGCCAAGCAGGTTGTTGGGGCGAAGCGGCACGCGATAATTGGGCAAGCTGCCGAGGAAAGAGCGGAACTGCGTCATGGCTTTCGCACCGCGCATTTCCAGCGCCGCCGCTATGCCGTCTCCCGAATCGGCCGCCGCAAAGACGCCATTGAGAACGAGGCGTTGATTTGTGACGCCGAGCGCACCAAGTTCGTCGTGCGTCCGCTTGGCTTCCCGTAGCGGAGCGATTTGCGCCCGGCTGACCAAGATCAATGTAGTGCGTCCGGCATCGGCGAGCGCATTCAAAGCACCCTCGTAAATCGAGCGCTGCTGATCCAGACCTGCCAGAGGGCCGAGGCAGGAGGTGCCCGACGTATTGGCCTGAAAATATCCCGTCCATGCTCTCGGCAGAGTGAGCAGGCGCAACGTGTGACCTGTGGGAGCCGTGTCAAAAACAACGTGATCGTAGGCAGCCGTCGAGGATTCATCCCCCAAAAGGCGGGAGAACTCATCAAAGGCCGCAATTTCCATCGTGCAGGCCCCGGAAAGCTGTTCCTCCATGCTGCGCAAGGCGGCTTCTGGCAGAACGCCGCGCATTGGGCTGACGATTTTTTCACGATAGGCGCGGGCCGCTTCCTCCGGGTCGATATTGAGGGCAAACAGGGACGGAGCGCCCGGAATTTCCGTCGCCTGACCGTTCAAGCTCGTGCCCAAAACTTCATCCAGATTGGAAGCCGGGTCGGTGCTGACCAGCAGAACCCGCTTTCCGGCATCTGCGAGAGAAATAGCTGTCGCGCAAGCGAGCGAGGTTTTGCCGACGCCGCCCTTGCCGGTGAAAAAGAGAAAGCGAGTCGCCGCCGCGATCAATTCGGAAATTGGTGTGTTCATATCAGGCAGCACCGCTTCCTTCCTGCGCCAGCCTGTGCAGCCACTCCTTGCGCGTCTCTTGATCGGGATAGTTACCCTTCAAGACCAATTCGCCGTCGATAAAGACGAGGGGCAATACCTCGACGCCTTCATTTTGAAGAATGCTCTTTACCTGTGAATTTTGGACGAATGCAATCGGCTGTTGAGACAGGTTATACCGCTCGACCTTCACGCCTCGTTCCTTCAACTGATGGAGGAAGCCGGCGACCTGGGGCAGAACGGGGTCGATGTCCGGACCGCAAACACCCGTCGAGCAGCACATGGCCGGATCGTAGATTTTGATTTCTTTCATGGCGTTAGCAGCAAGCGCGTTTGGTTTCGACAACCTCATCCATCCATTCGCAATCGGCGCAAACATGCCTGCGTTTCTCAAGGTCTTTACGGAACCGTTTGTCGGCTTGCACACAGTCCTGAAGACATTTGAGATTGGTTTCGAGTTCCAAGGGAGGGCTCGCAGGGAGGCTGTAAATCATCCATGTGCCGCGCCGAGTGCATTCGACGAGATCGCGTTTACGCAGATATGCGAGGTGTTGAGAGACCTTCGTTTGAGGAATCCCAAGGATTTCCTGAAAATGGCAGACGCACAATGGCCCGTGAGTGAGCAAATGCAGGATGCGAAGTCTCGTCGCATCGCAAAAGCACTGGTAAATCTGAATCAGTTCCACGTCACAACGGTCGCAAATGTGATATATTCGTCAAGAACTATATTTGTTTTGACGCATATTGACATTGAAGGATATTCCCGCATCTATGCGAAACGTCACAATCATCGGGTCCGGCTGTGCTGGCTGGACAGCCGCCATTTACACAGCCCGCGCCAATCTCAATCCCCTCCTTGTCACCGGCATTCAGCCGGGCGGATTGCTCACGACCACGACCGTTGTTGAAAACTTCCCCGGATTCAGCAAGGGAATCGACGGAGGCGCGCTTATGACCGAAATGCAGGAGCAAGCGGCGCGGTTCGGCACGGAAGTCAAATATCTGACCAAGGTGGTCTCCGTTGACTTTTCCAAGCAGCCTTTCCGCATTGACTTCGACAGCGGTGAATCCATCGAGAGCCGATCTGTTATCATTGCAACAGGAGCCAGGCATCGGCACCTTGACGTTCCCAGCGAGCACCGGCTGGAAAACAAAGGTGTGACCTATTGCGCCACATGCGACGGCGCGCTTCCCTTCTTCCGCAATAAACCGCTGGCCGTCATCGGCGGGGGCGATTCCGCCTGCGAAGAGGCTCTTTACCTCACGCGCTTTGGCTCCATTGTCTATCTCGTGCATCGTCGCGAGACGTTACGGGCCTCCCGTATCATGGCGGAACGGGTTCTCTCGAATCCCAAGATTCAGCCGGTATGGAATAGCGTCGTGGACGATGTGCTTGGCGAAAATGAAGTCACCGGCCTGCGATTGAAAAATACCGCTACCGGGGAGTTGTCCACGCTCGATTGCACGGGCGTCTTCGTCGCCATCGGGCATGTGCCCAACACGGAGATTTTCGCCGGACAGATCGCTTTGCACGACAACGGCTATATCCAGACACGAGAAGGCAGCAGAACAAGTTTGCCCGGTGTTTTTGTCGCGGGAGACTGCGCGGATTTCGTTTATCGGCAAGCCATCACCGCCGCCGGCATGGGATGTATGGCGGCGATAGATGCGGAACGCTTCCTCGCGGCGCAAGGCGCGTCATGAGCGAGCCTTTGAACAAGGTTCAACTCGAAAGGCTCTGCACGGCGATCCGCGGCTTTGTTGGCAACAGAATTCGCGATCAGGCGACGGCTGACGACGTGGCGCAGGACGTTTTGCTGAAAATCACCCGGGGTATTGATTCTCTTGTCCACAGCGAACGTCTGGAGTCCTGGGCTTTTCAAATCGCACGCAATAGCGTGGCCGATTATTTCCGTTCGGCGAAACCGACCGAGGAGTTTCGCGAGGAATTTCATGCACATGAAATCGACACACCAGATTCGGAGTCTGTTTTCTCGCGGGACGAAGCCGATATGCGGCAGGAAATTGCCGCCTATATCCGTTCCGTGGTCGAGACGCTGCCGATGATTTACCGGGAAGCTCTGCTTCTCACGGAATACGAGGGTCTTTCGCAAGCCGAACTGGCAGGACGGCTCGGCCTGTCCCTTTCCGCCGCAAAGTCTCGAGTCCAGCGGGCTCGAGCGATGGTGAAACAGGAAATGGAGGATTGCTGTCACTGGACGATTGACCGTTACGGGGCCGTGGTGGACGTGAAGCCGCGCACATCCGCGCCGCCCTGCGATTGCGACACTTGCGAAAATTCTTAAAAAATCCTGCGTCCTTTTTCGGGAAATCGCGTCTTTCCTGTCGCTATGAATGAAATTCTCGAAAAAGACCAAGTGCGCCAGCAAGTGCGGGAGACATACGGGGCGGTGGCCCGAAACAACGGGCGGGGCTGCGGATGCGGACCAAGCAACGGCGTTTTGGAGGTCGGAACCGATCCCGGAAAGCTCGGATATGCGGAGGGCGATACGACCTCGGTGCCGGAAGGAGCGGAAATGGGACTCGGATGCGGAAATCCTACGGCTCTCGCTTCCATCAAGCCCGGAGAAACCGTTCTCGATCTTGGCAGTGGAGGCGGCTTCGACTGCTTCCTTGCGGCAAAACAAACCGGGCCGACCGGCAAGGTGATTGGCGTGGACATGACCTCGGACATGATTTCCAAGGCTCGTGCGAACGCCGCCACGGGAGATTACGGGCACGTTGAATTCCGCCTTGGGGAAATTGAAAATCTACCCGTGGCGGACAACACCGCCGATCTGGTCATTTCCAACTGCGTCATCAATCTCTCGCCGGACAAGCCGCGCGTGTATGCCGAGACATTCCGCGTTTTGAAGCCGGGCGGTCGCATTGCGGTTTCCGACATCGTGGCCTTGCAGCCCCTTACCGACGAATTGAAAGCAGACATGGCGGCCTACGTCGGCTGTGTGGTTGGCGCATCTTCGCCGTCCGAGTTGGAGTCCATGCTGACCGCATCGGGTTTTGAGAAAATCCAGGTCGAGATCAAAGAAGCGAGCCGGGAGTTTATCAACGACTGGCTGCCGGGAAAGCGGGCTGGAGATTACGTCGCGTCAGCCAACATTACCGCCGTTAAGCCGGGTGGGACTTGCTGCGAGGAGTCATGCTGCTCGTGATCCCGGCATGGTTATTTTAGCCGCTGCAACAATTTCTCCCGGACTGATCGGACCTTCGAGATAACGAAATACGTGACGGTGCCGTCTTGCGCGTGAATGGCGAGCCGCGAGCGCAGGCCACCATTCAACCAATAGGAAGGCGAGAAGTGCGGCGGGTCGATCTCGATAGACTGAATCTGAGAACGGGAAAGCGACCAATGTGTGCCTTCGTTGAGACTGTCGAGTTGGGTGGGACAAAACAGAAGACGCTCATTCGTCAAAGCAAAGCGTCCTCCCGCTGACTTCCAACCCATCGTCATGTTGGCCGGATAGTTCTCGATGAGGGTTTCGTTCGGCAGGAGATCCTGTTGAATGATGTGGCCCGTGATAGGTGGGAAAATGCTCATAGTTTTGAATTACGCTTGCGGGATTCCCTGCCGCTCTTCGACCGTGAGTGCAGGCACGCCGTCCTTGGAAAAAGCCAGAAGGACATCTTCTCCAAGGTTGGTGCATAAGTTTCCCATTTGTTCGAGATAACGGAGGATGAAAATCAGCTCCAGATAACCGTGCCCGCTGCCTTCCACTTCAAAAGACATGCGGCTGGTCAAATCGCTGGCGAATTCGTGGCTCTTGGCGGTCAATTCCTTGTCCCGCTCTTTCATCGTATTGACGAGCGCAAGATTGCCCGTGGAAAAGGCTTTTACCGCGTCGTCCAACATGCGCGCCTTGTGATCGAAGAGCGGCGCGAGTTCGTCCGTTTTTGCGAGTGGCGGAAGGGCGATAACCTTTCGCGCACGTCGAGCCAGGTTTGTCACAAGGTCGGACAGCCGCTCCAAGTTAACGCTGATCTTCATCATCGCAATCACCATGCGAAGATCGGAGGCCACGGGCTGGAAGCGCATCAATACACTCATCCCGTCTTTGTCCATCTGGACTTCGAGCAGATCAATTTCCTCATCGTCTGCGATGGCGGTGTTGCAATGATCTTCGTCGCGCTCGAAAAGCCCTTGGCGCGCATGGTCAAAATTTCTCTGCGTCAGGCTCGCCATCATAATGACATGATCGCGCAGCGAATTTAACGCAGTATCGAATTCGCTTAGAATGTGGCCACGGGAAACGGTCATGGTGAAAGCCTCCTAGTTGAATCAACCGAAACGCCCTGTAATGTAGTCTTCCGTCTGCTTCTGCGACGGGTTCTGGAAAAGTTTTCCGGTGAGATCGAATTCGATCAACTTGCCGAGATAGAAAAAGGCCGTGCGATCCGAGCAGCGGGTTGCTTGCTGCATGTTATGAGTGACGATCACGATGGTAAATTCCTTCTTCAATTCGTGAATAAGCTCCTCGACCTTGGCCGTGGCGATGGGATCAAGCGCGGAGCAGGGTTCGTCCATAAGAAGAATTTCGGGACGATTTGCAATGGCGCGAGCGATACACAAGCGTTGCATCTGACCGCCGGAGAGACCAAGCGCGCTATCGTGCAGTCGGTCTCTTGCTTCCTCCCACAATGCCGCCCCCTTGAGACTGCGTTCGACGGTTTCATCCAGAACGCTTTTTTTGTTTTGCCCGGCGACCCGAAGCGGATAGACGACATTTTCGAAGATGGATTTCGGAAAGGGGTTCGATTTCTGAAAAACCATGCCGATACGCTTGCGTAGCGAGATCACTTCAATATGGGGGTCGTAAATGCTCTGTTCGTTCACGATGACATCCCCCTCGTGGCGAACGCCTTCGATGAGATCATTCATGCGGTTGAGATTGCGAAGGAGAGTGGACTTGCCGCACCCGGAAGGCCCAATGAACGCAGTCACTTGGCGCTCGGGTATATCCATCGAAATATTGAAGAGAGCCTGCTTCGCTCCATACCAGAACGAGAAGTTGTCGATTTTAATGAAGTCGCTCTTGAGCGGCTCATCATGAGCGCCGGATGCTGCTACAGACGAGGTGCTGGGCGTGGATTGCGGGTCGGACATGACGTTCGGTTTTTGGGATGCAGCCATGATCTAAAAGGCTCCGGTTGAGAATTTCTTTCTAAGACGCTCGCGGATGAGGATGGCGGTGAGGTTAAGCAGCACGACCAGGACGATCAGCAGCAAGGTTGTGGCGAAGACCATCGGCTTCGCCGCTTCGGAGTCGGGCGACTGGAAGCCGAGATCGTAAATGTGGAAACCCAGGTGCATGAATTTCCGCTCCAGATGGATGAACGGAGCTTCCGTATCGAGCGGGAGGCTGGGAGCCAATTTGACCACACCGACGAGCATGAGAGGCGCGACCTCGCCAGCACCGCGCGCCATCGCTAAGATGAGCCCAGTGAGAATCCCGGGCAGTGAAGCGGGAAGAATGATGCGCTGGATAGTTTGCCATTTCGATGCTCCACAAGCCAGCGAACCTTCTTTTGCCCCACGCGGCACGGAGGCAAGAGATTCCTCAGTCGCAACAATCACAACCGGCACCGTCATCAGAGCTAAGGTAAGTGCACACCACAGAATACCGCCTGTGCCGAAAGTCGGGGTGGGCAGGTAATCGCCAAAAAAGAGCTGATCTATCGAGCCGCCGAGAAAATAGACGAAGAAACCAAGACCGAAGACACCAAAGACAATAGATGGGACGCCGGCAAGGTTGTTTACCGCGATGCGGACCGCCCGCACGAAGAAGCCCTGCTTCGCGTATTCCCGCAGATAAATTGCCGCGATTACGCCAAAAGGCATCACCGCGACACTCATGAGCAGGGTCATGACGAACGTGCCGAAGATTGCCGGGAATACACCTCCCTCGGTGTTCGCCTCACGGGGATCAAGGGTGAGAAATCCCCAAATATTGTGCAGAAAGATCCCCGTCTTCGCGACGAGCCCGAGTTGGTTCGGATAATAGGCAAAAACAATGTTGCCGATGAGAATATCCCGCTCTGTGCCGTTGGGCAGGCGCAGGACGAGTTCATCCTGCATCTGCTTTTGGCGAAGGGCCTTCGCCTCGGCGGCGAGCACATTGTATTTCGTGTCGAGGTCTGCGATTTGTCTTTGAGATTCAGCGGACCCCTTGCCTTTGACGCGCAGTTCAGTCATCCGCGAATTGATGCGGCCGATTTCGGTCTTTTCGATCCGCTCGATCTTGGCTCTCCGGGTATTACCCTCGTTGATTCGTTTTTGCAGGTCTGTGGGGAATTGCGGGGTTCCGGCGTCGATAGTTTCTCCAGTAGCCGTTTTCAGCGCGATTGGCGTGCCGATGGCATCGCCATACTCAATCCGTTCCACGACCAGCACGTCTTTCGGACGGTCAATGGAAGCGATGACCCCGGAGTCCAGGAACGCAAAGCTGAATCCATAGGCGTCTTTATTCCCGACAAAGAATTGGATTTCCTTTTGGTCGGCCAGCGGCTTTCCATCCGCCCCTAGCACTTTCACGGATTTTGTCCGCTCTTCGGCGATCTCGCCGACGACAGATGTTGCGTTAGCAATCGGGCTGGTGACTCCGGCCTTGAGCTGGGCCGCATAGACAGGATGCGGCCAGAAGACCGGCAGACCATTGAGCACGATGACGGTAAGTAAACCGATCACCATCAGTATGCCTACAGCCAGGCCCATAGACGTTAGCCAGACAAACGGCTCACCCGGCGCGGCATGAACCTTGAGTAGGTCTTTGTAATCTTTTCGAGGCGCGTGCATGTCAGACTGTTTTGAATTTCTCGCGCAGATGCTGACGCATGATTTCCGCGACGGTATTCACCGCAAAAGTGAGAATGAAAAGGCACATCGCGCCGAGGAAGAGAGCGCGGTATAGAGTGCTGAACTGCGGGGCTTCGGGCAGTTCCACCGCCACGTTCGCAGAAAGCGTTCGCATACCGGAGAAGATGTTCCACTCCATGACGGGGGTATTTCCCGTCGCCATCACCACGATCATCGTCTCGCCGACGGCGCGGCCAAGTCCGATCATCACGGCGGAAAAAATCCCCGCCGAAGCGGTCGGGAGAATTACGCGCATGGCCGTCTGCCACCGGCTCGCACCGCAGGCGAGCGAGGCAGTGCGCAAGGATTGCGGCACATTGGAAAGGGCATCATCCGTGATCGTGAAAATAATCGGAATAACGGCGAACCCCATCATGAAGCCGACGACGAGCGAGTTTCGTTGCTCGAACGAGGCACCGGTAACGTGAGGCCACCAAGCGCGAAAATCAGCGACGGTTTTGCCGCTCGCGTCCGTCGTGACAAACGCCAGGCGCTCGAACAGAGGGCCGAGTTGCCAGAAAAACAGGATGAGCAGCACGACGACCGGGAAGAACGCAAAAACTTCGTAACCGGGCTTGATGTGTTTGCGGATCGTGATCGGAAGCCTACTCCATATCCACCCGAGCAACATGGACGCAAGAGGCACGCCAAACGACACCAATAGCAGCGACGGAACCCGTGTCTCGATGAGCGGAGCAATGTAAATTGCGGCGAGGAAGCCCAATACGACCGAGGGCAGAGATGCCATGATTTCCATCGTCGGTTTGACGACTTGCCGGAAATTCGGCTCCATGAACTGGGACGTGTAAAGCGCCGCAAGGATCGCGATTGGCATGGCGAAAATCATCGCGTAGAGGGTTCCCTTGAGCGTGCCGAAAATCAGCGGCACGAGAGACAGCTTAGGCTCGAAATCGTCGCTGCCGCCCGTGCTCTGCCACTCCCATTTCTTCTCGTTCGCGCCTTCGTAATAGAGCTTGCCGAAAAAGGAATTCCAGCCTGCTTCGGGGTGCGGATCGTCGAGCGAGTAGGCGTGAAGCGTGTTTTTGGCATCGAGAAAGACCATTCGGTTATATTTTCCGTTGATGACGGCCTTTTGCGCCGCGAATGGCAGCGAGCTTTCCCAGCGCGTGGCATCGGTCGTCATGAAGCGAAGCGAGGCCGTTTCGCCGCCACCGATCAGGAAAGCCTTATTGCGAAGACTGCTCGCGATGAAACCCGGTGCGGATGGCAGCTTGGGGAATTCATGTCGCATCCCGAAGAGGCGCTTGTCGCCACCTTCCGGGATATAGAGGCTAAAGATACGATTCGCGCCTTCCACGCTGCCGAAAACGATAGAAACGTCGCCGAGAAGGAAATTCATCACGGAAACCGCAGGATCTTCCGCATCCTCAAACGGTGTGAATTTTTGCCGGACCTCAAATTCCTTATTGGCCGCGAGGAACAGGTAGTTTACCGAGCCATCATTGTTCAGAACCACCACGCTATCCGCCGTGGTCGGGACGAGCACCTGGACCGGTTGACCGCTCAGCATCGACCCGAGTTCGTAGGTTTTGTCCACCTGCAACTTCCCACCACCCATCAAGGAGCGCTTGCGGGCCAGCGTGACCACATGTAATTGCTTTTGCCCATTTACGGACTGCACCGCTGCTACCAATTTGCGATCCCCAGTATCGCCGAACGCGATAGATTGAATCGGCACACCCGGCACCCCAATGGGTTGAAATGGGTCAGCCTCCAATGCCAACGTAATCTTTCTTTTGTCTCCATCACCCGATGCGCCATATTTCAGAGCGGCTAGGGAAAACTGGCCATCAGAGGTGCCGACGATCATCGTCTGCTCACGTTCATTATAGCCGACCGCAGAAATTTGCTTACCAACAGTGAAAGGCGAAGCGATTTCCGCCGTTTCTCCGGTCTGAAGGTCTGCGGTGATGATCCGTCCCGTGGCTTCCACGAGGAAGGGCAAGCCACCCCATTCGTCGATCCCGAGCACGGTATAGCTGCCGCTTGGCAGCGGAACACTTTTGATCTCCTTGACCTTCGCCGCCTGAAAAAGTGGAACGATTTGCAAAAAGATGAAGACAAAAATTCCCAGCACCGCCGTAATCACCAACGCGCCGCCGATCCGGATGAAGCCGGACATGAAACGGTCAATGAAAAGTGTGAATGGCTGCGTTAGGAAACGCTTGGGAACCTTGGCTTGTGAAGTGGCCATTACCGAATCAGAGCTAAATTAACCGATACTGACTTCCGAGGTTCCCGCCCCGAGGTGTGCTACCAACTCTCAACTCCATCCATGAAGGGGCGGCTCGAGACGGGAAATTTCGGAAGACTGGTATTTACTTGGAGGTTACTTCCGCCAGCGTTTCGTCCACGACTTGCTTCGGCATCGGGAAATAGCCGTCCTTCACGACGATTTCCTGGCCCTGTTTCGAGAGCACAAATTTCAAAAACTCCTCGGTAAGCTTGTCGATCTCCTGGCCGGGCTTCTTATTGACGTAGATGTAGAGGAAACGAGCCAGCGGGTAGTCGCCGCTCAAGCAATTTTCGTAAGTCGCCTCGACAAACTTGCCGGGCTCTTCGCCCAGCGGGACCGCTTTCACACCGGAAGTAATGTAGCCGATGCCCGAGTAGCCGATGCCTGAAATATCGCTGGCGACACCCTGCACCACCGCCGACGATCCCGGCTGCTCTTTCACGGTCTGTTTGAGATCACCCTTGCTCAAAGCGTGCTCCTTGAAATAGCCGTAGGTGCCAGAGGCACTGTTACGGCCAAAGAGCGATATGGGCTTATTTGCCCAATCGCCAGTCAACCCGACCTGACCCCAAGTGGTAATGTCTTCGCCACCGCGCTTGCGTGTGCTCGAAAAGATGCCATCCACCTGGGCCATGGTCAGTCCCTTAATTGGGTTGTCCTTGTTGGCAAACACCGCAAGGGCATCAACCGCCACTTTAATTTCCGTCGGCTTGTAACCAAACTTTTTCTCGAACTCGTCGATTTCCGTCGATTTCATTTCGCGGCTCATCGGCCCGAGCTGCGCGGTGCCTGCGATCAGCGCGGGAGGCGCTGTGGTCGAGCCCTTGCCCTCGATCTGTATGTTGACGTTTGGATATTCCTTTTTGAAGCCCTCGGCCCAAAAGGTCATGAGGTTGTTTAGGGTATCGGAACCGATGGAGTTGAGGTTGCCGGAAATGCCGCTGGTTTGGCTGTAAGGGGCAATGCCGGGATCAACTTGGACTGGACCGGCGACCGCGCCATGAAGCGCGAAACCAGCCGCAGCCACGAGAAGCGTGGATTTGGCGAAATATTTCATAGAATTGGATGCAGGGTTAAGTGTGTTGTGACCGGAGCATCAAATTCAGAACCAAGCTGAATCGGAGGCCGCCTGTCAGGCAGGAGCATCCATGTATCCGTGTATATGCCTACACGAATATTGTGACGATTTCGTCACATGTTCCCTTTGGCCCTATTCAGAAGGCGAACGGCATTCCGATCCTTTGGCGGGAGCGACGAACGGCTTTCCCCCCATAAACTTTCCGATCCACTCAATATCTTTGCCCAACTCCCGGAGCTTCTTTTCGTCTTCCCGGAACACTGGCATTTCGCGCGTGCAATCCTGCAAACACTGAAGCTGGAGCTTCAGAACCGGCGAATGCAGGGAGAGAATCTGGTAAATGCTCCAATTTTGGTAGCGCTTGGTGGCAACCATCTGGTGCCCTTTAAGATAGGCAAGGTGTCTGGAAATTCTTGCTTGGGGACCGCCAATGATCGCCTCGATATGGCACACGCACAGCGGGGAATGGATCAAAAGATTCAAAATCCGCAGCCTCGTTACGTCGCACAGGCATTCGTAAACCTGCACCAAGTCTTGTTCTGTGTGTTTTAGCGATTCAGCTCGTTCCATGTGGATAACCTCAAAATACACAGCTTTTTTTCTCTGTCAGACACGCAGAATGTGACAAAACTGTCACAATATATGCTTTCCCATATATATGCACAGGCATATCCTCAATCTGATCCCGCAATTTACCCATTACTGCCATGCACCTTTCAGACTTTTCACCATTTCTTGCAAGCGCTTTGATAATTTTCGCCGCCCTCCCGCAAACCCGTGCTCAGGACAAAGTCGTTGCCGTGGACGGCTCCAGCACGGTTTACCCAATCACAAAATTGGCTGCGGAAGCATTCGAGGCTGAAACGAAGGGACAGGTGAAGGTGAATGTCGCCATTGCCGGAACGACGGGCGGTTTCCGAAAATTCGTCAAAGGAGAAATCGACATTGCGGATGCCTCCCGTCCGATTCTCAAAAACGAAATCGAGCAGGCAAAGGCCAATGGCATCCAGTTCATCGAGATTCCGATTGCCTACGACGCTCTGACCATCGCCGTAAATTCCGACAATACCTGGCTGGACTCCATCAAGCTCTCGGAACTCAAGAAATTGTGGGAGCCGGAAGCCGAAGGAAAAATCACCAAATGGAACCAGATTCGCCCGGAGTGGCCGGATGCGGAAATTAAACTTTACGGCGCGGGGAGAGATTCCGGGACATTTGATTATTTTTCAGAAGTTGTGACGGGCAAGATGGACGCCCTTCGTCGGGATTATACGGGCAGCGAGGACGACAACGATCTCGTCAAAGGCATCGAGAGCAATAAATACGCGCTCGGCTTCATCCCTTACGCCTATTTTACCGAGGCCGATAGCAAGCTCAAAGCTCTGGCGATCCAATGGGACTATGATGCCATTGCCGGTCGGGAGGTGCAAAGCAGCGCCGCCATCATGCCGACCTCCAAAACTGTCAGTCTCGGTTATTATGTTCCATTTGCCCGACCGCTGTTTCTCTACGTGAACGTCAAATCCCTTGAAGAAAAGCCTTACGTGAAAGAGTTCCTGAAATTTTTCCTAAGTGATGCCGGAACCTATGTCAACAAGGTGAACTATATGACTCTCTCCGGTGTCGCCTACTCGACGGCGATTGCGGACGTTGACGCCAAGAAAGTCGGCACTCGGTTTGGTGGAGAACCCGTTGTCGGGATTGCCTCGCACGATCTTCTGACTCGTCCTCGACAGTGATTTCATGGGAAACTCAGTAAAGCGCTCCTATCCGACCACAGAAGAATTTAAGAATCAGAACCGATTCATAAATTCTTTGGGGTGCATTTCGCTTTTCTGGCGTTTTCAAATCATCGGATGGGCGGCATTTGTCGTCTTGGCGTTTCCGCTCAAATATGTTCTCGCAGGGAGCTTTAAGGGTGCGCTCGTCCTTTGCATCCTCCGCGATGGCACGAGCTTCCTGCTCACTTTTGGGTTGCGTTTCGTTTACCGGGCCTTTTGGTCGAATAAAGGCGCTCCAATGGCAGCCCTCATCGTCGCCGCCTGCACCGTTGGCGGCGTTTTGCAATTCGGAGTTGTCTCCCTCTTGCGCACCATCATTACCAGCAAATCCGAAATTGTTTTCACGCACTCGATGGCATTCAACGTGTTTTATGAACGCACCGGTATTCTCTATGCGTGGAGTTTCCTCTACTTCGGAATCCGACACGCGCTTGCCAGCATAGAGCGAGATTTGCGACTAGCTCTGATCGAATCCGAGAAACGGCAGGCACAGTTGCAGATGCTCAGGGCGCAGATGAACCCGCATTTTTTGTTCAACGCGCTCAATACCATTCGCGCCGGGGTGGAAAAAGCCAACGCGCAACTCGGTTCGATGGTGCAATCTCTGGCGGATTTTCTGCGCTTTTCCCTCGATCACAGCCATGACGATTTCATTCCGCTCGGGCGCGAGTTCGACGCCGTGCGGGATTACTTGCAGGTCGAGAAAGCGCGATTTCGCGACAAGCTGGAATACGAGTGCGACATCGACGAAGCTGCCCGCGCCGTCCCGGTTCCTGGCATCGTTCTTCAACCACTCGTGGAAAATGCCATCAAATACGGGCAAGAGACGTCTGACCTTCCGCTGCGCGTGCGCGTCCAAGTTTCCCGGCAGGCGACCGCCTTGAAAATCGTCGTGGCAAATACCGGGCGGTGGCTGGAGCCCGCGCCCCGCGAAAAGACGAGTCACCTTGGCTTGGAGAATCTTTGCAACCGGCTGGCCCTGCTTTATCCCGGCCAACAGCGGCTCGACACCACCCACGATGCCGGTTGGGTGACGATTACCATTCTTTTGCCCATTTTATGAAACGTCGTGCATTGATCGTGGAGGATGAGGACGACGCGCGGGAATTTCTGCGCGGCTTGTTGAAGGCCCATCCCGAAATTGAAATCGTTGGCAAAGCCGAAAATGTCACGGAGGCCATCACGCAATTCAACGCGCTGAAACCGGATTTGATTTTCCTCGACGTGCAAATGCCGAAACGCGACGGCTTCTCGCTTCTGCCGGAACTCCGGCCCGTGCCCGACATAATTTTCGTCACGGCCTACGATGCCTTCGCGGTGAAGGCGTTTGAAGTGAATGCCGTGGATTTTCTGCTCAAGCCGATCAGCGCCGACCGGTTGGCGCTCGCGCTCTCGCGGCTCGACCGTCGCACTCCTCGCAAGGCAAAACCTTTCGCGCACGACGACCGCGTTTTTCTTTATTCCGATCTGGAAGTGCGCGTGGTGCTCGCCACCGACATTACGCACATCGAAGCCGAGCAGAACTATTGCCGCGTCCACCTGACGAATCACGAGCCGATGCTGGTTCGCCGCACGATGGCGGAATGGAAGCGCCTATTGCCGGGGAAATACTTTCTCCGCGTGAACCGCTCCACGGTCATCAATCTTTACGCCGTGCAGGACATCGTGCCGCTGCCCCACCATCACGCGACGGTTTCTTTCGTTGGCGGACGCGGCTCCATTGAGCTTTCCCGCCTCCCTTCCCGCCGCCTGCGCAAAGGCGTAGCGGCTATTTCGATTCCGTGATCTTCCGGCCTCGCCGGGGTCCGCTCGTCACAAAATAGGTTCCATTCGTCACTCGCACCGGCGGCGCATTTTCGCCCGTTGTTCGGTGCGGGCATGAAACGCCATTTCAATATTGTCGGCCCGCAGATTCGCCGTCTGCGCAACGCAGTCGGGTGGTCGCAGAATCAACTCGCCATCAAACTTCAAATCGTCGGGATGGAGCACGCCACCCGAAAGAAAGTCTGCAAGATCGAATCCCGTGAGGTGTGGGTGTCCGACGACGACCTTCTGTTTATCTCCCGCGTGCTCGGTGCCGACCCGAAGGACTTGTATCCGCCGAAAATTTTCTGCGCCCGCCGTCTCTACGAGGCGATTTGCGAAGCAAAAGCCTCACGCTACGGATTCGGTTTTTTGGCCTTGTTAAGTTGCCCCGAACTCGGGGCATGGGCGCTCCAAATTTCCGGCACAGTCGCCAGCGTATGAACACACCACTCATCGCAGCAGCACTGGACGGAGCGATGTCCGAAGGACTCGGCATCATTTCCAAATTCCTATTTATCATCGCGGTCGTCGTCATTGCGCACGGCGGTTGGCAGGTTCGCAGCGGCAATGCCGACATGGGCAAAATGTCCATCGTCGGCGGCCTGCTTCTCGGCCTCGCCGTCGTGATCGCCGAAGCCCTCTTCAACGCGGGCGGCCTGCCCACGATCAGCGTCGGACAATGAACCGCGTCGCTACACATGCCGGCGACGACAGCGACGGCAAAATTTGGGGCATCGAAGGAATGAACATTGTGTTCATCCTCGCGGGCCTCCTTTTGAGCATCGGCCTCGTGGTCATGCTCTCGCGCCACCATGCGCCGACGTTCAGCGTCGGTGCAGGCGCGGTGCCGTTCGCCCTCACGACCGCCTACGTCTTCGCGCTCCGGCAGGGCAAGCCCAGGTCGTTCGACACGGATTTGCTCGAAACCCTCTCCACCGGCACCGGCTGGATGCCGCCCGTCCGCCAACCCCGCAACCCTCTTCATTCCCATGCAAGCGCCTAACGGCTGGTTTTCCAACGACCTCATCATCTGGAACGATCTCGACAAGCACGGCTTCGTTTCCAAAGGCTTCGTGCTCGACGTGCCTGACCTTCGCCACGCGAGCGAGCACGCGCTTGACGGCTTCTATTCCGCCGTCCGGCAATTTCTCCATACTCTCGACGAATCCACCCGCGCACAAATCCGATGGTCTGTGGATTCCGACTATCGCGACGAACTCACCGCGTATAAAACCGTCACCGACGAGCGTTGCGCCCCGGATTCATGGGCCGCGATTTCGCGCAACGAGCGATTCAACCGCTATTGGCGGGCCATGCAAGAGGGGCGGCTTCGCCGGGAAAAGCTCGTCCTGTTTTTGTCGCGCCGTATCACGGTGAACCCTCCTGCTGGTGCGGGCCGCGAACTGCTCAACGAGCACTACCGGCGCATTCTCGCGCAATTCAACGAAGGCTTCGAGCAGCACGGGCGCATCATGGCCTCATTGTTCGAGCCGCACGGCTGCCGCGTCGTGTCCATGTCCACGGCGGATTTGTTTCGCTACTACTCGACCTTCTTCAATCCGTCGTATCTCCGGCGCGACAACTACGACCCCATCGGACAGTTCCGCGAGGAGGAAACCATTCATCAAAACTGCTGGCACCAAGGGGTGCAGGGCGGAAAGACGTTCGGTTTTTTCGCGGACGGATTTTACCACAATCTCATTATCCTGAAACGGCGTCCGCAGCGCACGCGGCGCGGGATCTTCTGGGCGGTCACTTCGCTGCCTTTTTTAGACTACGCGATTACGGTCAACTTGTATCCGCAGAACGTCCGCAAGGAGATCGGCAAGGCGGAACGCTCCCTTGAACGAGTGCGCGGCGACTATGCCGCCGAAGGCAAGCATTCGCTTCTCACGGCGAAGGCGGTCAAGGAGGAGCGCATCCGGCATCTCGCCCAGGGCGACACCGTGCCATTTCAATACGACTACGTTGTTCACGTTTGGGATTCGACCGAGGACGGCCTGATTTCCAAAACGCGGCAGATCGAAGCCGCCTTCGGTGCGATGGAGGATGCCCAATGCTGGACATCGAATGTTTCCTCCACTGCCACCACGAAAAATGTCTGGTTCCAGACGTGGCCGGGGTGGGTGTGGGGAAAATACACGCATCACGCCGACAGTGGCCTCGACGAATGGCTCGCCGACATCCTGCCGTTTTCGTCCACCTTTACCGGCCACTTGGACGGAGCCGAGGCGCTTTATGACGGTTCCAACCGGAATCTGATTGGCGTTCGCAATTTCCTTTCCGGCACGCCGCAGCTCGCCGTTTTGCTCGGCATGACGCGGGCCGGAAAATCCGCCTTCATGTCGGACCTGCTTTCGCAGACCGATCCTTACTACGACTTCACGCTGATCGTCGAGGAAGGGCTGTCCTACGGCATTTGGACGCAGGCGCAGGGAGCCACGCCCATTGTCATTCAGCCGGATGGCGACCTGTGCCTGAACTACCTCGACACACAGGGCGCACCGCTGACCAACCTGCAAATCACCACCGCCGCTGCCCTCGTCGCGAAAATGGCCGGGCATCCCGCCGATGAGGACAAGCGAAGTCTCCGGCTCGCGCAAATCACCCAATACATCGAGCAGCTTTATACCGACCGCTTCGAGGAATGGATTGCGGAGGATAGCAGCCGGGTTGACGCCGCGGCGCGGCAGGCGATGGCCGCCCTTGCTTACAAGACCGCGCATCTGCCGGTTTCCGCAACCTTCGTCGAGGCGTGGACGGAATTTCGCCACGCGGCCAGCGAGGATGAGCGGCAAAGCCTGATTGCCAAGCCGACCGCCGAGGACGTTTCCCGGTTTCTCAAATCGCCCGACACCGAGCGGTATGTGCGCAACGCGGCGTTCGCGTTCTTCCAGCCCACCGACTACCCGACCCACGACATGCTCCAGCAGATGATGCTCGTGGCTCCGTTTCCCGAGCACGACCGCACCGAAATCAACCACCTCGCGACTTTGCTCGCCCCATGGAACGAGCAGAGGCTCGTGTGCGGACACTCCACGCTCTCGATGACGGGCAGGCTGGCCCACTTCGATTTGACGTATATTCCCGAGTCGAACCGCCAGTTGAAGGAATTGGCGGGGTTCTTGGTCGCGAATTACGGACGGCAACACATCATCACGCTTCCGCGTGGGGCGCGGAAACGAGTCGTTTTCGAGGAAGTTGCCCGAACGCTCGACATTCCCGGTGGGGAACAGCTCGTCTCGGAGTTCTACGCGCAGTTAAGCAAGTTCTCCACCTGGATAATCTCAATCGTCCAGCAATACAGCCGTTTCCAACGGTCGGCCATTCGGCCAATCGTCTTCGGTAACGCCAAGCAGTTCTTTTTTACGCGCATGAATGACCGGCGCGATATTGAAGATGTCGCGAAGGACATTGATTTGTCCGAGGCGACCAAGGAAGCGGTGTCCCGCTATCCGCTGCCCGAGCATCTTCCGCCCGGAAATAAGTATGCGGCTTTGACTTATTACCATTTGGACGTTCGCCAGCCTCGTTGCGGGACAATTCACAATCGGGTCTCTCCCGAAATGCTCTTCTGCTCCTCTTCGACCGGAGAGGACTTCGACAACCGGAGCCGTTTGCTCCGAAACCACAAAGACATCGTGACCGGGATTCTCGCTGAATCCGCCGCCTCCGTTTCTTCCAAACCCTGACACCATTATGAAAACCATCGTTCCTTCCGTTCCTTGTAGGAAAATAAAAGCCGTCGTCGTGGCGGGCGTTTGGGCCGCGCTCGTGGCCTGCCTGCTTCCGGCGTGCGCGACTCGATCCCAATTCCAGAAAGGTTACGAGCGCGGCGCGTCCGACACGGTGAAACGCCAGTATTGGATTTTGCAGGATATGCAGAAGCGCGAGGCGGTGGGCCAGTCCAAGCCGCGCCTGTCCGTGTATCGGCTGCCCATCGCGCCCGATCCCAACGCCACGGTGAAAACCGTCCCCTACGAAATTTCCATCCCAATCTACGAGTAAAACCCGCGCCACCAAACCCAATCGTCATCCGCCATGAAAAAGACTGTCATCATTACCGCATCTGCCGCCGCGCTCGCCGCTCCTCACGCCCACGCCGTTCTCGGAGTGGGCGACGTGGTGAGTGATCCCATCGTGGAGCAAGCCACCGTTCAAAAGAACATTTTCGACCAGTTGAAATATGCTTGGGAACAGACCCAATGGGCCGAGCAACTGACGAATCTCTCGAATACGCTCACCACGGTTCGACAGCAGTTGGAAACTGCCAACCAAGTCAAGCAGGCCATCGGAGATCCCGCCGCCGCCGTGGGTCTGATTGATAACGGTCTGTTCTCCGGCTATCTGCAAAGCTCCGGTATCACGGACACCCTGAGCGATCTTGCCGGCATCGTTCAGCAAGGAGCGCAACTCTCCGGCACGATTCAGGAACTTTTTCGGCCCATCAATCTTAATGGCTGGAAAAACCTTGGAACGACCTTTGACGGCATCGCTTCGTTTCGCGATCCGAGCGACCCGCTCAAGCAATACCGCGCCGTCGAGAATGCGTATTCCCGTTTTCAGGAATTACTTCTCCAAGCCCAAAGCAAGCGGGTCACGCTCAAGGGCCAGATTGCCCAACTCAACACGCAGTTGAAAGGGGCGCAGACCGATGCCGAGGTGCAAAAGCTCGTCGGCTCGCTCGCCACGGCTCAGACCGCCCTCGGTGATCTCGACAGCATGGTGGAGACAGCCCACGGCCAGGTCGAATCCCTCCACACCCTCAACCAGAACCGGAAGGAGGAGGAGGAAGTTGCCGCCGAGGAAATCAGCCGTCAACGCAATCAGGAATCGGCCCAAATCGCCGCCCAAGCCGAAGCGGATATGCCCGACCTCACCCTGCCCAACAACGATCTGCCGCCCGGCTTCTGAGCGCGGCGCAACCTCATTCCCATCCCATGATTCCCTCGCTTAACAATCTCTACAACGCGGCCCTCGACATCCGCACGCTGTTGATGCCGTTCGCCTTCGTGCTCTGCGTCATCGGCATCGGCGAGATGGCGTGGCGGGCCGGTTCCGACCCCCGCGCCATTCTCGGGGCACTCATTAAGGTCAGTCTCATCGTCGGATTGCTCGTGAGTTATCCGACGATGATGGACGGCGGGCAAAAAGCGTTCATCGAAATGCGAACGAAATTCACGAACGCCCGCGACGCGAAATTCGTGCAGCTTCTCCGCTCGCGCATCGAAAACCAGCCGTCCGATTCATGGACGGACTTGGGGAAGATCGTGCCTGCCGCCATCGGCATGTTCTTCCAAGGCATCGGTCGCTTCATGCTGCTCGTGCTGCGGTTCTTTCAGGAATTTGCCATCGCCGGACTTATCGCCGTTTCGCCGCTACTCATCGGGTTTCTGTTTTTCAGTCCGACGCAATCGCTTGGCGTTCAGTTCGGCGTGACCTCGCTGACCGTGCTGCTTTGGCACGTCGCCATCTGTCTCGTGGATATTGTCATTGTCGCCATCAGCGACACGCTTTTCATGCCGATCACGGCGGGCGGGCTGGTGCAGGCCGGAACGAACCTCATCATCGTTCAGAACTGGCTGCTCTTTCCGTTCATCATGGCGTTCGCGGCCATCATCACGGTGTTCTTTTATCTCTCCGTGCCCTTCGTGGCCGGAGCGATCATGAAAGGCGTGAGCGGCACCACCGCCGCATTGCAGGCCGGAGTGCAGGGCACGATGCAGGCCGCAGGATTGGCCGTTGGCGCGGGACTGACCGCAGCGGGCGCCGTGGCAACAATGGGCGGATCGACCGCCGTGCAAGGCGCTCTCGCCGGAGCGCAGGCCGTCGCCGGAACCGCCAGCGCAGCCGCCCGCATTGCCGGGGACGTTTCGGGCTCGCTCAGCGGCGGTGATGTGCCACCGCCGCCGCCCGTTCCGGCTGGCGGGGACAGCGTAGCCAACCCCGACAACCCCGCAATGGTAGCTCACCAGACCAGCCCTACCGCGTTTTCCGTGGTCGATACGAACGCGAACACGGTCTCCCACCATCCCGGCAGTCTCGCCACGCCGCACGCGGCGCAGGCCGCTTTCAATTCCCACGCGGCCAAGGCCCAGCCGCTCGAATCCCGCAACTCCTGACATCCCATGAAATTATCCGCCGTTACCAGCATCACGAACAACCTCATCGCTGCCCGATTCTGGATGGCGCTCGCCGTCCTCGCCGTGGGGTGCGCCGTCGCCGCGCCCTATCTCACCATCGCCGCGATGAAGCAGAAGGAGAAAGTCGTCATCCTCGATCCGGGCGGCACGCTCATTTATGCGCCGCTGCAAGGTTTCGAGGAAGCGGGCAGCCTCCATGCCTATCATGCCCGGCTCGCGTGCCTGGCTCTCCTCCAACGCAATCCCATCGGCCCGGACCTGCCGGACTTGATGAAGCGCTTGTTTCTGGAAGATCCCGCTCGGAAAAGGGCCGCCTCGATCTACCGCCAGCAAAATCCCGAGTTCAAGGAAAAGCAGATTCACCAAAAGGTCGAAGTCACCAAGATCGACATTCTCGACACCCGGCAAATCAAGGACGGCTCCGGCCAGTCCTTTGAAACCGTCCGCGTCCGGGCCGAGGGCAACCTTGTTCGCACGGGCACCGTGAACCAGCTCGAATTTCGCGAGCCGGTGAAATTCCAGACGGAATTTCTTTTCATCCGCAACCCCGATCTGCTCGCCAACGGACGGCTCCCGCTCGTCGTGCAGGACTTCACCTACACCGAAAAGCCCCTATGAAAAAATACCTCATCTCATTGCTAGTCGCGACCACGGCGCACGCCGGGCCAATCGTCCAGAAACCGCTCGATGAATTTGTGATCTACGACGTGCCGGTGGCCCGCAAAACGGGAACGACCATCATCATGTTCCCATCGCGAATCTCCGGCCTCTACGCCAAGAGCGTCGCGGCACAGGAGCAGGACAACGCCGGTTTCCTCATCTCGTTCACGCCAGGAAATTTTTATTTTTCGATTAGGGCGCTGAAACCTGACGCTGAGGACCACCTGACGGTTATCTACAACCGCAAGGCTTACATCCTGCACCTGACGGCCTCTGACAAACCCTTCTACAACCTGACGTTCTTTGCTGACGACCGGCGCGGAAAGGACGGCAAGATGGCGATTGTCCCCGAAAAATTGCTTGGCCTCATGGATAAGGCCAAGGCGTATCCGCTCTTTGCCGCGAATCAGCCGGACGCCCTCGCCGGGGTGCTCCATGCCGCACCGGGCATCACGAACTATTACGACGGTTTCACGGTTCACGTTCGCGATGTCTGGCGCTTCGAGGCCGAGGACACGCTGATTTTCCGCGTCGAACTCGAGAACACGTCCGACAAGACGATCTACTACAAGCCGCAGGACTTGGCCGTGCGCCTCGATGAGCGGATTTACACGCAATCGCTGGCCGATGCGTCCGGCGTCATGCCGTCCAAATCCGTAACGCCCGCGTTCTTCGCCGTGACCGGCAACGGGCAGGGAGGTCGTAACCATCTCTCCCCGGACAACAAATGGAACGTCCTCGTTGTTCGCGTTGAATCCCAACCGCAACCCCTGACCGGAGACTTCAAATGAACATTCGCAAATTCTGGACGGAACTCACCCAAAAGCCTGCCGGAAGGCTCGTCCTCTTCCTCATTGCAGGCGCTATCGTCCTCGCCATTCTTTTCATGCAGCGCGGGCCGCAGTCGAAACCGGCTACTGCTCCGATTCCCGCGCAGGCCACCGCCGCCACCGGCTACACGTTCAACGAGAACATTCCGGCTCCGGGCCGCACCAGCCCGCCGCCCGCCGCGCCGGTTACTCCGATCGCTGCGCGGGCACAGGCTACGCCGAAACCGCCGCCGCCGATCCCGCAGGCCATTTTCGCCACGAAGGAGGATTCCTTGAGCGAATACTATCTCCCGTATGGGCGGCTCCTAAAATGCGAGCTGGTCAACACGGTCGAGTCCACCAACATCGACACGCCCATCATCGGCCTCATCACCGAGGATGTCTTCTACGATGGCCGGTTGATTCTCCCGGCTGGCACCGAGGTTCACGGCACGGCCCAAAAAACGGCCGCCCGCGAGCGCATCGGCTCGGATCGGCAATGGATGCTCGTTTTTCAGGACGGACGCCAGTTGCCCATTTCCGGCACCGTCCTTGATAACGCGCCCGACCCGAACAACCCGGACGCCTGGAAGGAATCAGACGGCTCGGCGGGACTCCGCGGTTACATGGTGACGTCCGACAAATACGCCGAAGCCAAGGCTATTCTTGCCGCCATGATCGCGGAAGGAGCCGGAGCCTTCCCGCAGACGACGAATTTAATCTCGCCGCTCACTGGAGGCGCGACGCAAATCCAGAACGGCGGCTATACGGACGCCATTTCCGCCGGGATTCAGGCGGGCGGGCAGATTTATTCACAGCGCCTTTTGGAGAACCTGAAAAAAGACCCGTATTACGTCCGCGTTCCCGGAGGAACGCTCTTTTACCTCTACGTCACGCAGACCGTGGATGTCGAAAAAGCCACGGCTGGAATCTCTTTCGCTAACTCAACCACTCCCGCCAAATGAAATACCTCATATCTGCCCTTGTTCTCTGCCTCTGCGCTGGTTGCGCCACCCGCAAAGCCATCGTCAAATCGGAAGCCTATACCGTGCCCGGCACGACGCTTTCCCGCCGCGCCGCGTCCGAAGTCCGAGCGCCGGAAACGGTGAAGGCTTACCCCGTGGGCCGCTACACCGACCCCGACTATCCCGACGAAATGCACGAGCGCCACACGCTCTATCGCCGGGAAACGTCGCCCGATTGGAACTATCTGCCGGATGCCCCCTACGACGTGCCGCTTGGCCCCACTGTCGCCCGTTCCAACCCGTCACCATCCTACTACGTGAAAACGGACACCGAGTTGATGAACGCCCAACAGAAAGCCTACGCTGAGGCGCTGCTTGAACAGAACCGCGCCATGAAAAAGCGCATCGACACCATGCAGCAGGAGGCCGCCAAGGTGCCGGAACTCCAAAAGCAGATCGACGGTTTGAAGCAGCAGCTTAAATCCCTGCCTTCGCCGGAACCCACTCCGAAGGCCAAGCCGGAGCCGACCTCCGAGCCGGTGGAAGGATTTTCCAGCGTGGAACCGCCGTTGCCAGAATGGGAAGAGGGGATTTCCGACCCTTGCGAAATCGTGCTCTTCGCCGATTCCGATGACCAGAGCCAGGCATTCCTCATTTCTCAGATGCGGCTCAATGACGAGTTCACCGCCGAGCTTGCCGCCGCCGAGCGGCGCAGAGTCGCCGCCGTTTTCAACACTCCGTTTCTTCGCCGCAAGGAACTCGCCCTTCTCACCAAATGAAATCCATGAACATCACCAAGCCCGCCAGCATCACCGTCACCCTCGATGAAGATACTTTCGCGATCTTCCGCGAGGCATCCGAAATTGTCGAAAGAGCCGGTATCCGCGTTCCGACCAACCAGCTTGTTCAAGTCATGCTGAACGCGGAAAGCCAGCGTCTCAGCCCCCGCAAAATCGCCCAGCGGTTTCTCAAATCCATCATGCAGCAAATCGGCGGATTGCGCGGCAGCCCCCTCGACGACGAGGACGACGACAAAATCCCTGACCTGAAATCCGCCCCGGCCAAGGCGTAACCCCTCATCCATCGAACCCGTCAATCCGCACGGCTACGGGAACCCAAACGCCGCGCACAACATCCATCATATATGGCAATCGAAACCCCGAAGAAAAAGGCCGCAGCCCAAAACGGCCAATTCAAAGTGAACCCCGAGATCAACGCCAAGCTCGATACCTTCATGAAGGAGGAACCCGGCTTGGTGCAATTCGTCAAGGAACTGCCCCGCGAGCAGTTGGAACGCAAGTTCCTCCTGCGGAAGATGCAGGACCGTGACCAAATGCGAACCTACACCGAGAAGGTCAAGGCTTGGCTGGCCAAGCCGGAGCAGGCCGACCTGGTGAAGCGCATCAAGGCGTTCATCAGTTCCAAGATGAAGCCGGAACATCAGGAGCAACAGCTTCTCAACCGCGCCAAAACCTTCATTCACAACGAAGGTATCAAACTTGGCTGAACGCATGGCCGTGTGCCGGCGCGGATCAGCCCGGCACACGGTTCGTTCAGCCTCATCCTCAAACTTCCAATGTCCCTCAAGTCATGCCGCCGAAACCGAACCGCGCAATTTCTGAAAACACCGAGTTTATCGCCATACGGGAAGCCGCCGAATGGTTGGGGGTGCCGTTTTCCTCTTTGCGTCAATATGTCTCCCGAGGCTTGCTGCCTTCATATAAACTCGGGAGGCACCGCCTCTTCCGCAAACGCGAACTCCTCGAAGCCCTCCGGCAATCCACCAAAGCGAGCCTCGACGAAGTTTTGAGATAGTGCTGGGTAGGAAAGAAGAGTGGGGAAGGTAGTTGGATTGAAACCGGCCCTGTCGTTTTCCGCGCTTTGCCCGTTTCCGCTCCGTGATCGGGACTGTCGCCCAAGGGGGAGCAGGGCCGCATCCCGGCGAGGCGGTCAGGGCAAGGGCCGTTCGGCTCAGGCAAGCATCTTCCGCACCGTCTTGGGCGTGAGGGAAAACCATTCCTTGCCCTCCGTTTCCGTCACAAGCTCCCGGTAGTGTTCAAACAGCATTTTCGGGCTGTTTCCGGCCTCTAGCGCGACCTGGGCGGCGCTTTTCGTCACCGCCATGCGGTAGGAGCAGAACGAATGCCGCAGCCCATTGTGAACCAACTTCACTCTCGGTTTGCCTTTCTCATCGTTCAGCGTGGATTTTGCCGCCGCAAACAACCGGGTAAAATGAACCTCGTTCCGAATGTCCGGCAAAACCGGGCCGTCTTTCTTGGCGTAGGGCTTGAGCCATTCCGCCAAAGCCGGGCAGATCGGGGCCAGCCGCCGCGTGGCGGTCTTGGATTTGTCCCGGCCAACCTCGACATAGCCTTTCTCAAACCAAATGTCCTTCCATTCCAGCCGCAGGATTTCAACGCTCCGCAGCCCCGCAAAACCCCCGAGGGCCACGAAGGGCAAGAACCGCTCGTCCACGTAATTGAGCAGGGTGGCGAACTCTTTCGAGGTATAAATGCCGATGGCACCGCCCTTCTTGCCGTCATGCCGGGTGACGAATTCCGCTTCGGTCTGTTCGCCGCGTGGCAGGTGGTTCTTGTCGCGGGCGTAGGAAAACAGCGTGACGAGCGCCATTCGGTAATTGTTCTTCGTGCGATCCCCGGCGTCGTCCATCCCGTCCAGCCACTTGTCGATGTCGTCCGCCCGAATCTCCCGTATCTGACCGTCAAACGCCTTGGCCGCCCGCTTGAGCTTCGAGGTGAGGTCTTCCACGTAACGCTTGGATTTCTTGCCCTCGATGGCAGCCAGGTATTTCGTCACCAGATCGGGCAGGGTGATCGGCTGCAATGCGCCCCGGCGCATCTCCTGTTCCCGATTTTTGGCGTAGAATTCCGCCGCTTGCAGAATCGACACATCCCCCAAAATTCGCCGCGCGTCCGCGTATTGCCGGGCAATGTCCGTCAGGCCGACTTTGAACGGCTCGATGATTTCCAAGGCGTCCGTGATCGCCGCCGTCTGCTTGAGCGTGAAGGTGGTGACATGCAGCTTGCCCGCCGATAGCTCGTCAATGAGCGCCTTCGCCCTGCGCCGGGCATCCTCGATGCTCGCCACCCGTTCCATCTTCCTCTTACCCTCCTTGTAGTAGGCCAGAAGATAACTTTCTTCCCCGCGCCGTAAGGCGAGGTAGATTGGAACCTTGATGCCTTTTCCTTCGATAATTTCCAGCGGGCCGCGCTCGCTTTTGCTGTCCTTGGGGATGATTGTTGCCATTGGATAACCTTGATTGTTACCCATATGTTACCCAAGGCCGTGAAATTGTCAACTACAGAGTAAAATCAACGTATTCGAACCCTGCATCGCGCACCATCCCTCCCGTCCAGCCCTTCGCTGCGGATACATTCGAGGATGGCAGCGCCGTTCATTTTTCAGCTACCGGCTCAATCTCGGGATCGATTTGGATAGCGGGTTTCTGATAGCCCTACAGACATGGCTTTTTTGGAATGTCGCTTTTTCTCCGAGTCGCTCGGGCTGTCGTGTTCGATGAATGTGATCCTGCCTCAGGCAACTCAGGGGCAGATCGGAATGAAAGGCCGGGTGCGGGGAAAGAAGCACCCGGTGCTCGTCCTCCTGCATGGCATGAGCGACGACCATACGATCTGGGCGCGGCGCACTTCGATCGAGCGATATGCCGCTGATCTGGGTCTGGCGGTGATCATGCCCGCCGGAAATCTGAGCTGGTATCAGGACATGGCCTCGGGTCCGAAATACGCCACGTTTTTCAAGGAGGAACTGCTTGAGGTTGCGCGGGGATTTTTTCCGCTATCGGAACGGCGGCAGGACAATTTCATCGCCGGGCTTTCCATGGGCGGATATGGCGCACTTTATCTCGCCCTGACCCAACCGGAGAAGTACGCAGCCGTAGCGAGCCTCTCCGGTGCGGTCGATGTCGCCAATATCTCGCATGGGCGGGATGAACACTGGCATGTGGTGATGGGATCGGCCTTTGGAGACTGCGCCAGGATCGGCGGCGGCCGGTCGGATCTCTTTGCCATCAGTCGCAAACTGGCGCGAGCTGGCACGAAGGTTCCGGCGATTTATTCCTGCTGCGGCACGGAGGATTATCTGCTGCCGGGGAACAGGAAGTTTGCCTCCCATGCGGCAAAGCTCAATCTCCCGTTCACCTACGAGGAGCATGACGGCTTTGGCCATAGCTGGGACTACTGGGACCAGCAGATCCAGCGGGTGCTGCAGTGGCTGCCGCTTCGGAAATAGCCCGGCGAGAGCGGGGTGTGCGGAGGTGTTAGCTATCTTTGCGACGCCCTGACGCGCATCTTTACAAGGTCGGGGATTTCCCCTAATGGACTCGCAGAGTCCTGTCGCCGTGAACCTTCGGAATCTTTTTTTGCTGGCATCCGCCCTTGTGGCAACTTCATCCCTTTGGGCGGAGATCGAGTGGGAGCCGGTGGTTTATCCCAAGGACGAGCTCTACCCGTCGATGATCTTCAGCACGGCGACGCTCAAGCCGGGTGAAGACGTCTTTGCCAAATGGGCCGGGCATGTCCTCGGACAGGAGAATGGGGTGGTGGGGGTGAGTGTCGACGGGCTGAAAAGCGGCGATACCGTGCGCGTCGAGGTGAAGCCCAATGCGGTGATGGAGGGGGGAGTCTTTGACGGAAAAGTCCCGAAGCGGGCGGATACGTGGATGATTTTCCCCAATCCGAAATTTCGCTTCGATGCTTTGCTGGCCACCCGACAGGCCACGCCGCTCAGCGTGACTTTCAAGGTGTCGGTCAACGGCAAGGAGCTCGGGGAACAGACCCGGGATGTGACCTTGCAGACGATCAATGACTGCATGTTCGCCGTATCCGAATCGGACGAGGAGGGGGACGTTTCCGATTACAGCTGGCTGTTCGCTGCTTATGTGAACGAAAACCATCCGTGGATTGACGGGATTCTCCGGGAGGCGCTGGATACGGGTATCGTGAGTTCCTTCGATGGTTATCAAAGCGAGGACCCCGCGGTGGTGGCAGATCAGGTGTTTGCCATCTGGCACGTGTTGCAGGAGAGGGGATTCCGATACAGCGACATCACGACGACGGCGACGGATTCCGATGAGGTCTCCCGCCAGCACGTCCGGCTTTTCGATGATGCCATCAAGGCCCGCCAGGCCAATTGCGTCGATGGCAGCGTGCTCATGGCGTCGATCCTCAGAAAGATCGGCCTCAATCCCTACCTCGTCAGCATTCCCGGCCATATGTTCCTCGCGGTTGATCTCGATGAGGATGGGGAGGAGACCATTGCGATCGAGACCACCATGATGGGTGACAAGGCCGAAGAGGCCTCCGAGGGCGTCGACTGGATTCCGAAAAAGGAACTCAAAGTGCGGAGGAAAGCACCGGGCTGGTTTGCCTTTGAGGCGGCCGTGCAGACGGGAAATGAAGAGCTCAACGACTCCTGGAAAAAACTCGAGGACCCGAAGGAGTCTGATTACCAGATCATCGACATCGCAGAGGCTCGCAAGATGGGCATCATTCCCATCAGCTACCGCGAGCCAGCGAAGTAGGCGCGGCTTTCGGGTCAAAAAAAAGCCCCCTGCGAGATGGCTCCCGCAGAGGGCTGAGATGAGCGGTCTGGCCGATCGCCTTAGGCGACGCGGCGCACCTGGATCGAGTCGAAGCGGTCCTTGCCCGTCATGACGTCCGTGAGGACGACGAGCTGGGTGCCGACCTCGACCAGGCCGAGACGGAGAAGGACCTTCTCGGCTTCGGCGATGGTGTACTCGGGATTCAGGTCAAACGGCATTACGATGGGCAGCGTGGCCCAGTTCAGCGTGAGGCGGCGTGCGACGTGTGCACTCGGCGTGAAGGCGAAGATGGGGGCGTCCTTCGGGCGCAACTGGCTGAAGTGATCGGCCATGTATCCGCGCTTGGTGAAGACGACGATCTTTGATCCCGGGATGCTGTTGGCGAGCGAGACGGCCGATTTGACCGCCTTCTGCCGTACATCGTTGATCTCGGCAAACTCGGCGAACTCCGCCCCTCCGCTGCGCTCGATACGGCGCGCCACGCGGTCAAACACCTGTACGCACTCGACCGGGTATTTGCCCACGGTGGTTTCGCCGCTGAGCATGATGGCATCGGCCTGCTCAAAGACGGCATTCGCGATGTCGGTGATTTCGGCGCGCGTCGGGAGGGGGTTCTCGATCATCGACTCCAGCATGTGGGTGGCGACGATCACCTGGCGTCCCAGGGTGATGCAACGTTTCACGATGCGGCGTTGAATGATCGGAAGTTCCTCCATCGGGCACTCGATGCCGAGGTCACCCCGGGCGACCATCACGACGTCGGCGCTGCGGATGATATCGTCGATGACCGTGACGGCATGCTGGTCTTCGATCTTGGCGATGGCGCGAGCCTGACTGCCCGACTCGGCGAGAACGCGCTTGAGGGCCTCGATGTCGGCGGCTTCACGACAAAAACTGAGGGCGACGTAATCCACGCCGACCTCGACGCCGACTTCGATGTCCTTGAGGTCCTTCTCCGTGAGGGGAGGGAGGTTGACCTTGACTCCGGGGAGGTTGATGTGGCGGCGGGAGCCGAGCACGCCCTGGGTCAGAACTTCACAGCGGATGCGGTGGTGATCTTTTTCGAGCACCTTCATGTGGATCACGCCGTTGTCGACGAGGACGACATCGCCGACCGAGATGTCATTCACGAGACCCTCGTAGTTGACGTCGACCGAATGGCAGTCTTCGCTCTTCTCTCCGCGGACAGTGAACTCAAAAATGTCGCCCGGTGTCAGGTTGAGCTTGGCCGGGAGATCGCCTGTACGGATGGCTGGTCCCTGAGTGTCCATGAGGATGCCGGTGATGACACCCAGTTCGGCTGAGATGGCGCGGATGCGCTTCACCACCTCCCGCACCCAGTCGTGCGGAGCGTGGCTCATGTTCAGACGGAAGACATTCGCTCCGGCGAGGATGAGCGCGCGGAGCTTTTCCGGCGAGTCCGTCGCGGGACCGAGGGTACAGATAATTTTCGTTTTTCGCATTAATGGATCGTGTGTGTGGAGTGGTTGCCCGGTGCCGGGCGCCGTCTCACCTGACGTGTTTAGCCTCGGGAAGCAAGTTCTATTCCTCGCTCCGCCTCCGCCCGATCCATAGGGTAAATATAAAGATCAGCAGCAGCAGCGTTCCCAGGGCGGCGCCAAAGGGTTGGGCACGGCCGGAGGTGAATTGTTTGTAAATCACCTCGCCGATGGTGGGAGGATCGCCTCCGCCCATGAGGTTGGTGATCGCAAACATCGCTATGGAGGGAACAAAGACGAGCAGTGCTCCGGCCACGATGCCGGGACTGGTGAGGGGGATAATGATTTGCGAAAAGGCTCGGACCGGGCGCGCACCGAGATCGTAGGCCGCCTCGATCATGGCATTATCCAACCGCTCGACGCTCGTATAGATCGGCAGGATCATGAAGGGCAGATAGTTATAAACGAGTCCTAATACGGCGGCAAAAGGGGTGTAGAGGATCGTGATCGGCTCCGGGACGATCCTGGCGGCGACGAGGAAGCTGTTGATGAGACCTTCCTTGCTCAGGATGGTGATCCACGCATAAGTGCGGATGAGGAAGCTCGTCCAGAAAGGGATCATCACGAGTGTGAGGAGCATGTTCCTCATGTTCTCCGGTGATCGACCGATGTAGTAGGCGACCGGGTAGCCGATGACCATGCAGATGCCGGTCGTGAGCAGGGCGTACCAGATCGAGGTCCAGAAGACCTTCAGCCATGTCCAGTTGAAGGCTCGCTGGTAGTTCTCAAGAGTAAAAGTGAACTCGACCGTGCCCAGGCCGCGCTGTTCGCCGAAGCTCAGCGCGACCAGGGTCAGAGTCGGGACGATGACAAACAGAATCAGCCACGCCGCCAACGGGGCAAAGACCAGCCAGGCGACCCAACTGGGCCGCCGTTTGTAGGCGGATGCTCCGAGATCCGCTGCAGCGGCGCTGATTCCGGCCATCGGTTATTCAGCTTTCAGCGAGGTGACGAGTTCGTCGACTTTCGTGGCCTGTCCGCCGATATCCTTGAAGGTCTGCATCTTGGAGATCTGCTCGGCGGAGGGGAAGCTGGCCGGGTTTTCCTGCTGTTCCTTGGTGAGCAGCGGGCGGGCTGCGGCATTCGGGTTCAGGTAAGGAAACGCGTCGGACATTTTCACGCTGATGTCGGGGCGCAGGATGAAGTTCATGAACTGCTGCGCGTTCGTCGGGTGCTTGGCGATTTTCGGGATCGCGAGGCTGTCGATGAAGAGGTGCGTGCCCTCCTTGGGCATGACCCACTTGAACTTCTTGTCGGCATTCAGGAGGAGCGCGCCTTCGCCGCCCCATACGACGCCGAGAGCGACGTCGCCGTTGAGCAGCGCGGTCTTCGGGCTGTCGGAGTCATAGACTTTCACGAGCTGCACCCACTTCGCCACCGTCGGTTTCACCTTTTCCAGGTTCTCATCGGTGACGTCGTTCACCGGGATGCCTTGGGAGAGCATTGCCCAGGTGACGATTTCGCGAGCGTCGTCGAGCACCACGATGTTCTTCTTGTACTTGTCCTGGAAGACATCATTGAAGCCCGTGATCTCGTCTTTCACCAGCTCGGTGTTCACGACGATGCCCACTGTGCCGGCCATGTAGGGGACTGTGTATTTGTTGCCCGGATCGAAGGACATGTTCAGGAACTCTGGAGCGATGTTCTTGAGGTTGGGAATGAGCGCGTGATCGATCGGGACGAGGAGATTTTCCGCGATCAGGCCCTCGATGGCGTATTCGCTCGGCTGGATCAGGTCATAGCTGCCTCCGCCCGCGAGGAGCTTGGCGAGCATTTCCTCGTTGGATGCATAGTTCTCCACCGACACCTGGATGCCGGTTTCCTTGGAAAATGCATCAATGACGTCCTGCGGGATGTACTCGGACCAGCAGAAGATATTGAGCTTTTTCTCCTCTGCCTGGGGAGCAGGAGTTGCGGCGGCCGCCGCTGGCGACGAACCTGGAGAAGAGGCGGGGGTGGGCGTTGAGGCGCTGGGCTCCGGCGGTTTTCCACATCCGGCAAGCGAGAGCATTGCCAATGCGGACAGCATCAGGTGGCGTGCGTTGTTTTTCATGTGCTTTTTCTACGGGTTAGTAGTTCGCTGGCGATCACCAGCACGACCGTGCCGATGACAAAAAGAGTGCTGAGCGCGTTGAGCTGCGGGTTCAGTCCCACCTTGGCCATGCCGTACACCTTGAGCGGCAGGGTCTGCGATTGCGCGTTGGTGGTAAAGATCGAGACGATGTATTCGTCGAGCGACAGAGTAAAGGACATCAGCGCACCGGAAACGATGGCGGGAAAAAGGTAGGGAACGATGACTTTCCAGAAAGCCTGCGCCGGAGTGGCGCCAAGATCCTGTGCGGCCTCCTCGAGAAAGGGGTCGAGGCCCTGAAGCCGGGCCTGCACGCCGACGAGGACAAACGGAAAGCAGAACGTCGTATGGGCGATGATCATCGCGACATGGCCGAGTGGCAATTTGAGCAGATGGACAAATTCCGCCCGCATGCTCACGCCCATCAGCACCTCCGGGATCACCATCGGGATAAAAATGAGCAGTCCCATGGCGCGTTGGAACGGAAACCGGTAGCGGTAAAGCATCCAGGCGCCGATCGTTCCCAGTGCCGTGGAGATTACCATGGTGGCCGTGGCCACGATGAGGCTGTTCTGGAAGGCGTGGAGAATGGGGGCGTTGGAAAGCAGCTCGCCGTACCACTTCCAGGTAAAGCCTTCCCACTTGATATTCAGCTTCGAGTTGTTGAACGAGAAGATGATCAGCAGCAGGATCGGGATGTAGAGAAACGCGAAGACGCCAATCGTCCAGGCTCCAAAGAGCCAGCGCTGCACCACCGGACCGTGGATTTTACGGAAGAAAGCCGGAAAGGAGGAGGCCGCCATTCCGGGATCTGCTGCGGACATGCTTCAATGTAAGCAATTTCCGCGCCGAGCGTCCAGTTTTTGGGGCGTCGGTGAGGAGCCGTTTATTCCGGGGAGTTCGTCCAGAATTTCTGGAAGGCCTCCGTCCAGTCGCGGTTTTCGACCTTGGCGCGAGCTGCTGCGCCGAGACGCTCCCGCAGGCCTGGGTCTTCGCTCAGTCGGCGAATCGCCTCGGACAGCTCGATCGAGTCGAGGGCCTTGGTGACGAAGCCGTCCTTGCCATGGCTCACGAGATCGCGAGGACCTCCGACATCGGAGACGATCACGGGCAACCCGCAGGCTTGGGCCTCGATCACCACGTTACCAAAGGTGTCGGTCGTGCTCGGGAAAACGAAGAAGTCGGCCGAGGCATAAGCCCGGGCCAGATCTTCACCCTTCAAATATCCGGTGAAGATTGCATCGGGCAGAAGCTTCTTCATTTCCGCGAGATACGGTCCCTCGCCAACAAAGAGCGGTCGCACCGGCGTCTGCCACTCGGCCAGACGGCGGGTGGCTGCCACCAGCGTGTCGAGATTCTTTTCCTTGGAGATGCGTCCGACGAAAAGCATGCCGACCTCGCCATCGCGTAGACCGCGGGAACGCCAGAAGTCGGCCTCGCGTCGCGACCGGCTGAAGAGCTTCGTATCGAGACCGCGGGGGAGGATTTTCAGTTTTTCAGCCGGAATGCCGCGATCGACCCAGCATTTTCGGTAGTCCTCGGAGTTCACGTACACGATGTCGAGCTGGCTGTAGAACCAGTGCATGAAATCCCACGTGAGCGTCTCCATGAAGGAGTCGTCGGTGAGGATGCGGACATACTGGGGGAAGTCCGTGTGATAGATGCCGACGGCGCGGATGCCGAGCGTCTTGGCGGCCAGCAGCGCGGCCAGGCCGAGCGGGCCGGGCGTGCTGATGATCAGCTCCGAGTAGTTCTCGCGGATCAGGTACTCGAGGATCGCCAGGACGGGCGGGAAGCTGAGGCGCTGGAGTTCGTACTCGGGCAGCTCAAATTCCCCGACAGGCGTGAAATTTTTAAGCGGGATGCCATGGTCGCCGATCTCCGAGCGGCAGGTCATCACCTTGACATCGTAGCCGGATGCTACGCCTGCGGCGGTCATCTTGCGAATCGTGGTGGCGACGCCGTTGACGTCTTCCAGCGTATCGGTGAACCACGCCCGTTTGCGATTTTGCAGGAAGGGCGGGACCGTCCCCGCCGCCGTGCGGGTGAGCTCGCGGACCATCTCGCGCCGGGGCTGACGCAAGGCATGGAGATAGGGACTCAGCAACCCCGCGATCGGAACCAGCGGACTGATTGTCTGGATGCTTTCGATGAACTTGCCCCCCGAGAGCTGGGCGATGAATTGCGTAAAGAACCGATAGCCGAGCTGATTGGCCACGAGATTGGCCATGAGGAATGCGCGGCGCTCCGGCTCGACCACGCCGGCTGTTTCGCGGGCCATGGCCGCCTTTACTTCCGGCTTGGAGAAGTAGCTGGAGAGCTCTTTCCAGAGCGACGTATTACCCGCCATGGCGAGTTCAAAAACCTTCCCCGAGGCAATGCCCTGGGCGAGGAAGCCGATTTTTTCCGCGAGGGTAAACTCGGTCGGGTCTTTGCCCTCCATGAACCGGGAAAATCCCTTTTCGATCAGGCCCGCCGCCGGGTCGCCCGGCTTGAGGGCAAACTTGGCCTTCAGGAACTGATATGCCGTATTGTACGTGCCGTGAGCGAGGGAAAGGGGGGTGCCGCCTTCGCCGGAGGGGGCGCATTGTCCGTCGCGGATGTGTCTGAGAAATTCCGCCGTCGTCTCACAGCGAGGCGTCTCGGTCCAGGCGCGGGCGGGATAGACTCCGCCGTGATCGTCGGAACCTCCGACAAAAACTTTCTTCCAGGGCTCCTCGTGAGTGGGCTCGATCCCCGTACGCGCGACAAAGGTTTCGATCGTTCGCGGAGTGAGCGCATTGAGGCTGAACTGGGCGGCCTCGCTCCAGCGTGCAAGGTAGCGGCCATTGATGCCCTCAAAGTGACGGAAAAGCAGGATGAGCTTCTGAAAGTGGAGGGGGGTGAGCTTGTCGTTGGGGCTCTGGAAGGGGTGGGCGACGGCGTGAGCGAGATTGGCGGAGGCGAGATACTTCTGAAATTCGAAGATATTCTCCCGCAAAGACTGGATTTCCCGATGCTGCGTCTCGGTCAGTCCCCAGACAAGAATATGAACCCGGCACTCCTCGTCGGGAAAATGAACCGTGACCTCCTCGCCAAAGATCACGCCGGGCAGATGGGCGATCTCCAGGCATCCCGCGATCGTATTGTGATCCGTGAGCGTGACAAACTGCATCCCCGCATCGCGCAGACGCTGGTAGTTTTGGAGAGGGTCGGAGTAGCTGGCGGGGAAGTCGAACCTGCGGAGCACCCAGTCTGCGGCCCGGGTGCTGAACCGGGAGTGAATATGGAGATCGGCCTTGGAAATCGGTTGGTTCATACGCGCGCCCGGTGGAGCCAACCCTCATAGGTGATCGGCTCGCGTGCGGCAAGCGTTGCTCGCACAATCCTGAGCACCTGCTTACGAATCGCCGGGTGTGACCAGTCCGGCGGATGCAGGCCGATACGTACGAGCGGGTTTCCGCCCAGACGGTTCAACAGATAGGCGTTCCAGCGTAGGCTGATCACGCGACGCCAGGCGGCTCGTACGCTCCAGACGAGGCTCTGGCTGGCATCCTCCCGTCCGTTGGCGAGGTCTTTAAAGGTCTGGAGTCGCGTGGTGTATTGAAATCCGGCGTCCTTTACCGCTGTTTCCGCCTCCGAGCCCAGCAGCCAGGCCGGGGCGATGAATCCGACCGGATGCAGGCCGTTATCCGAAAACTCTTTCTTCGCCGTGGTCAGGCGCTCGGCGGCCTCTTCCCGCGCAAGGTCGAAAAACTCGCCCTCTCCCGCCGTGTAGTGCTCGGTGATGAGGGATTTGATCAACGTTGTTTGCCTGGGCGGGCGCAGATGGTAGTAGCCGTGAAGGACGACCTCGTGGCCACAGGAGACGAGATTGCGTATTTCCCGGCAAAAAGACGGGTCCTTGGCAATCGGTGCTTTTTTATGGTGATCGGGCACCACCAGGAGTGAGGTGCGGGACACTCCCGCGTCGGCGAGATCGGCCAGCATGGTGTGCACGACGGCCTGCGTGAGCGGGCTCACATCGTGAATTGAAACGACAAGACTCTGGCGCGGCGTTTGCATTTGCGAGAAGCGTATGGTACGGGATGATGTTTACCGATGGCCGAAGACAACAAAAATCCACAACGAGAGCAGCGTCCGCCCGGCGGGAATGACCCGCAACTGAACTGGAGAGGCCTCGTCCTCTTCGCTATCGCGCTGGCTTTGATCGGTGGCGCGTTCCTGTTCCGCAACGGCAATTTCAATCAAACCGAGGTCATCACGACGAGCAAATTTCTCCAGCTCATCAAAGATGGGCAGGTCGTCTCGACGGACCAGAAGCCGATCGAGATCGTGGTCGAGGAAGGTCGCAAGACCGAAACGATCACCGGATTTTTCAAACAGAAATCCGCGACGACCGGGGAAGAGGTCGAGGTGCCGTTCCGCACACCGATGTTTGCGCCGATGAATGGCGCGGATATTCGCGATGCGCTCAACACCGCCGGACTCACCTATAATGTGAAGCCGGAGTCGAATCTCCTGGCCTCGGCGATCCTGAGCTTCCTGCCGATCGCGCTCTTCCTCGTCATCCTGTATTTCTTCTTCCGCTCGCAGATCAAGATGGCGGGCCGTAGCGCGATGAACTTTGGCAAGAGCAAGGCGCGCATGCTTTCCAAGGAAAAGAACCGCGTGACGTTCAAGGACGTCGCCGGGGTTGAGGAGGCGAAGGAAGAGGTTTCCGAGCTCGTCGACTTCCTCAAGGACCCGAAGAAATTCCAGCGCCTCGGCGGTCGCATCCCGAAGGGAGTGCTGATGGTCGGCCCTCCGGGCACCGGCAAGACGATGCTGGCTCGCGCCATCGCGGGCGAGGCGGACGTGCCATTCTTCTCGATCAGCGGTTCGGACTTCGTGGAGATGTTCGTCGGCGTGGGCGCTTCGCGTGTCCGTGACATGTTTGAGCAGGGCAAGAAGAGCGCCCCGTGCCTGATTTTCATCGACGAAATCGACGCGGTCGGGCGTCACCGTGGCCATGGCCTCGGCGGCGGACATGACGAGCGCGAGCAGACGCTCAACCAGCTCCTCGTGGAGATGGACGGCTTTGACACCCAGGACGGCGTGATCATCATCGCCGCGACGAACCGCCCCGACGTGCTTGATCCGGCGCTCCTGCGCCCCGGTCGCTTTGATCGTCAGGTAACGGTTAGCCTTCCGGACGTAAAAGGTCGTGAAGAGATTCTCAAGGTTCACGCCCGTCGGGTGAAGATTTCGGCCGATGTCGACCTTTCCGTCGTGGCTCGCGGTACGCCCGGCTACTCCGGTGCTGAACTGGCCAACGTCATCAACGAAGCCGCACTCCTCGCCGCCCGCAAGGGTCTCAAGGCGATCACCATGAGCGAGATGGAAGAGGCTCGTGACAAGGTGCGCTGGGGCAAGGAACGCCGCAGTCTCGCCCTCTCCGAGAAGGAGAAGGAAAATACCGCCTATCACGAGGCTGGCCATGCGATTTTGCTGGAGCTCTTGGAGCACACCGAGCCCCTGCACAAGGTGACCATCATTCCTCGTGGACCGTCGCTCGGCTCCACCATGTGGCTGCCTGAGGAAGACAAATACACGACGCGCAAAAACGAACTGCTCGATCAACTCGTCGTGACCATGGGCGGACGCGTGGCCGAGGAGATCGTCTTTGGCGACGTGACCAGCGGCGCCCGCGGCGACATCGGTCAGGCTACGGCGATTGCCCGCAAGATGGTTTGCGAATGGGGCATGAGCGAGAAGATGGGCATGGTCGAGTACGGCGAGCACGATGACTACGTGTTCCTCGGTCGCGACCTTGGCCGCTCGCGTGGCTACAGTGAGGCCACCGCCCAGGAGATTGACCGCGAGGTGCGCAAGCTTTGCGACGACGCCTACGCTCGCGCCAAGGAACTGCTGATCAAGCATCGTGACCGTCTCGAGGCCATCGCGAAGGCGTTGCTTGAGTACGAGACCCTCGACGGCATCCATATCAAGGAAATCATGGAGTTTGGCGAGTTGCGGAACCCGCCGCGGAAGTACAAGGCGCCGCCGCCGCTTCCGCCGGAGCCGACCGATACTCCGGGCGGCACCACCGAACCGACCCAGGAAGACCTGCCTCCGGGCGGCTTCCCGGCCCCGGCTCCAGCCTAGTCTGAAGAGAAATTCAGAAACCTCCTGCGGGAATCGAACCCGCAGGAGGTTTTCTCATTTTTGGGGTCCGGCACCTTGCCAGTTTCAGCCCCAGCCACTAGGTTGTCCGCATGTCCGGAAAGTCGTTCGTCCACCTGCATTGTCACACCGAATACTCGCTGCTCGACGGTGCGATCCGGACCAAGGATCTGGTCAAAAAAGCGGCTTCCCTCGGCATGCCCGCCGTGGCCATGACGGACCACGGCAACATGTTCGGAACCGTCGAGTTTTTCCAGGCCGCGCAGAAGGCCGGAGTGAAGCCGATCGTCGGGTGCGAGGCCTATGTCGCGCCGGGTTCCATGCTGGACAAGGCGGCAGGATCGGCTCGCGACGCCGCCTACCACCTGACGCTCCTCGTGCAAAATGCCGAGGGGTACAGCAATCTCGTCAAACTCATCAGCGCCGCGCACCTGGAGGGCTTTTATTACAAGCCGCGCATCGACCGGGAACTGCTGGCCAAGCACTCGGCTGGCCTCATCGCCTTGAGCGGATGCCTGAAGGGCGAGGTGAATCATCACATCCTCGCGGGTGATGGCGGGAAGGCTCGGGAGATTGCAGGGCTCTATCGCGATATTTTTGGCCCGGAGCGGTATTTCATCGAGCTTCACGACCACGGCATCGACGCCCAGCGCCGCTGCAACCCGGAGCTGATCAAGATTGCGCGGGAAATGAACCTCGATCTCGTGGCGGCCAATGACGTGCACTTCCTCGACCGCGCGCACCATGAGTCGCACGACGTGATGCTTTGCATCGGCACGGGCTCGATGGTGCTGGATGAAAAGCGCATGCGGTATGCGGCCGAGCTGTATTTCAAGAGCCGCGAGGAAATGGAGCAGCTTTTCGGCGATGTTCCCGAGGCCCTCGACAACACGCTGAAGGTCGCCGGGCTGTGCGACTTTCAGATGGAGTTTGGCAAGCCCAAGTATCCCGCCTTTGAGCCTCCGGCCGGGATCACCCGCGAGCAGTATTTGCGTGACCTCTGCTGGCAGGGATTGCGCGAACGCTACGGCAATGAACGGGCCGAGAAGGACGAGGAGTTGCGCAAGCGACTGGAGTACGAACTCGGCGTCATCGAGAAGACGGGCTTTGTCAGTTACTTCCTCATCGTCTGGGACTTCATCAACTACGGCAAGGAGAACGGCATTCCCGTCGGCCCTGGTCGTGGTTCGGCGGCAGGTTCGCTCATCGCGTACGTGCTGCGCATTACGGACATCGATCCGCTGCGGTATGGACTGATCTTTGAACGATTCCTCAACCCGGAACGTATCAGCCCGCCTGATATCGATGTGGACTTTTGCATGGAACGCCGAGGCGAGGTGATCGACTACGTGCGCCGCAAATACGGCGAGCGTTGCGTGTCGCAGATCGTCACCTTCGGTACTCTCGGAGCGAAGAGCGTGGTGCGCGACGTGGGCCGGGTGCTGGGCTGGAGCTATGGCGACGCCGACCGGCTCGCCAAGATGATTCCCAACGAGCTGAATATTACCTTGTCCTCCGCAGCGGAGAAGAGCCCGGAGCTCAAGGCGGCGCTGGAGACCGAACCCGCCACGCGCCAGCTCTGGGATCACGCGTCCGTGCTGGAGGGCCTCTGCCGCAATACCGGCATTCATGCGGCGGGCGTCGTGATCGGCGACCGCCCGCTGGACGAGTACATCCCTCTCTGCCGGGGCAAGGACAATGAAGTCATCTCGCAGTATGAGATGAACGCCCTGACCGAGCTGGGCATGCTGAAGATGGACTTTCTCGGCCTCAAGACGCTGACCATCCTGCAGCACGCAGTGCGGCTGATTCACGAGAAGAACCCGACCTTTGACCTGGCGGCCATTCCCACCGAGGACAAAGAGACCTTCGACATCTATAACCGGGGCGAGACTCTCGGTGTGTTCCAGATGGAAAGCGGCGGCATCACGAACTGCTGTAAACGCTTCGACGTCGACAAGATCGACGACATCATCGCCATCGGCGCGCTTTACCGTCCGGGCCCGATGCAGTTCATCGACGACTACATCGCGCGTAAGAAGGGCCTGAACAAAATCGAGTACGCACATCCTCTTCTGGCCCAGGTTTGCGCCGATACCTACGGCATCATCGTTTATCAGGAACAGGTGCAGAAGGCGGCGAACATCCTGGCCGGTTACTCCCTCGGCGACGCTGACCTGCTCCGCCGAGCGATGGGTAAGAAGGACAAGGAAAAGATGGCCAAGGAGCGCGTGCGCTTCGTCGAGGGCTGCGGAAAGGTCAATAACATCCCGCCGGGAACGGCTGATGCCATCTTTGACTTTATCGCGAAGTTTGCGGAATACGGCTTTAACAAAAGTCATAGCGCCGCCTACGGATGGGTTTCCTACCAGACGGCCTACGTCAAGGCGCACTACCCGGTGGAGTTCATGGCGGCCCTGCTCACGCATGATGCCTCGACCACCGACCGACTCGCCGTGGTCATCGCGGAATGTACCCGCATGGGAATCAAGGTGCTGCCGCCCGATGTGAACAGCAGCTACCTGTTTTTCACGCCCGAACTGTTTGGCGACCAGCGCGCCATTCGATTCGGTCTCGCTTCCATCAAGAATGTCGGCGCGGGTGCGATGCAGGCGGTGCTGGAGGATCGTGAGAAAAATGGACCGTTCACCTCGCTGGAGGATTTTTGCTCGCGACTCGATTCCCGCACGGTGAATCGCAAGATTTTGGAAAGTCTGGTGAAATGCGGCGCCTTCGATGGCTTCAAGAAGCATCGTGCCGAGCTTTTCGAGGATATCGAGCAGGCCATGGCTGCCGCTGCCGCTGTGCAGCGTGATCGCGCCTCGGGGCAGGTGTCGCTCTTCGACGCGATGGATACCGCGCCCCAGAAATCCAAAGGCTCCGTCCGCAAGGTGGAGCCATGGCCGCAGAATGAGATTCTCGCGCACGAGAAGGAACTGCTCGGCTACTACATCACCGGACACCCGCTTGAGGCTTACGCCGGTCACTTCGACAGCATAAAGGTCAGCAAAATCGCCGATGCCCTTCAGGTGGAGGAATCCGCCACCTTCAAACTGGCAGGCCTCATTACCTCGGTGGAACGCAAGTTCACCAAGAAGGACGGCCGCCCCTTTGCCATCATCGCGCTGGAGGATTTCACCGGACAGGTCGAGCTCACGGCCTGGGACGAGACCTATTCCGAGAATGCCGAACTGCTGGTTTCCGGGACGGTAGTGGCGGTTTCCGCCCGTCTGACGCGGCGGGAGGAATCCATCCGCGCCACGGCGAATTCCTTCAAACCGCTTAAGCCCAAAGCCTCCGCCCGTCCGGTCTGTCTGCGATTGGCCCATGAAAAACTGAGTGCAGAGAGCCTGGCCTCGGTGCTGGAGGCCGTTAAGCGGCATCCCGGCAAGCGTCCGCTGTTGCTGGAGTTCGTTCGCAAGGACGGTCCGCCGGTGATAATCGAAGCCGACGACGATTTTTCCGTGGGCGACGAGGGGGCATTGCAGCGCGAACTGGCGATCTTTGCGGCCTGAGGGGAGTTCGGAATTGCCTCGGAAGCGGCCTTCCAGCTAGCCTGCTCGGCGCATGAGTACCATTTTCGTCACCGGCGGCGCCGGTTACATCGGCAGCATCTGCGTCGAGCAGTTGCTCAACGAGGGCTATCGCGTGGCCGTTTTCGACAATCTCACCGAGGGCCATCGCAAAGCTGTCGATACCCGCGCGGATTTCTTCCAGGGCGATCTTTCCGATCGGACCGTCCTTCGTCATGCCTTTGACGAGGCCAAGCCCGATGCCGTGATGCACTTCGCCGCCAGCGCGCTGGTGGGCGAATCGATGTCGAATCCCTCGAAATACTTCCGCAACAACGTGGCCAACGGCATCAACCTCCTCGATGTCGCTGTCGAAGCCGGGGTGAAGAAGTTCGTCTTCTCCTCGACCTGTGCCACCTTTGGCATCCCCGAGCGCGTGCCGCTCGACGAGACGCTCCCGCAGCAGCCGATCAACCCTTACGGCGAATCCAAGCTCCTTTTCGAAAAGATCCTCCGCTGGTACGGGCAGATTCATAATCTGAACTTCACCGCCCTCCGCTACTTCAACGCCGCGGGCGCGACGGAGAAATTCGGCGAAGATCACCGCATTGAGACGCACCTCATTCCCAACGTGCTCAAGGTTGCCCTGGGCCAGAAGGAATCCGTCGACATTTTCGGCACGGACTACCCGACGCCGGATGGCACCTGCATTCGCGATTACATCCATATCCTCGACCTCGCCCAGGCGCACATCCTGGCGCTGAAGTCCGAAAAGTCCGATTTCTACAACCTCGGCACTGGCGGTGGAACCTCTGTCCGCGAGGTCATCGACGCCTGTAGCGAAATCTCGGGCAAAAAGATCACCGCCATCGAAAAGCCCCGCCGCGCGGGCGATCCGCCGCGCCTCGTGGCTGCCTCGGACAAGATCCGCACCGAGCTGGGCTGGTCTCCGAAGTACCAGGACATCCGCCAGATCGTCAAAGACGCCTGGGCCTGGCACGTCAAGAACCCCGGCGGCTACGGCGACTAAATCGCCCGATCTGTCAATAATTCCATCGAAAGGCGGGCGTTTTGCCCGCCTTTCGCATTTTTGGCAAAGATTTCCTCTCTGGGTATTTGCCGACGGACTCCGGCTATGCTGCATTACCGCGATGCTTTTCTCCACGCGTGTGTTTTCGGCCCCTGAGGCCGGGTTTCGGCGAATCCGGTTTTCCGGTGCAATCCTGGGCGGACTGGCCGCCATGGCGTGGCTCGGCGGTTGTGCTACGATGTCTGAAAAGCCCGGGAACGGAAACACCGCCCGGGATGAGACGGTGAAGCTCCAGATCGTGCTCGATGCGTGGAAATTCGGCCCCGGCGTGGTGGATGGCCATCGCGGCGAATTTACCGACAAGGCGCTGGAGTTTTACCGCGAGGCCAAGGGACTGCCGAAGGGGTACCTGCCCGACACATCGAATATCGAGCCATATACGACCTACACGATCACGGCGGAGGACAAGGCTCTGATCGGAACCATGGCCGAAAAACCCGAGGAACTCGCCAAACAGAAGCGCCTCCCGTACGTCTCCATGGGGGAACTCCTCGGCGAACGCTTTCATACCACGCCCGGTTTCCTGGTTGAGTTGAATCCCGGCGTGAACATTGAGGCGCTGCCGGTCGGTTCTGTCGTCAAGGTGACAAATGTGCATCGTCCGTTCTGGGTGGGGGATTACCCGTCGGCTTACCCCGCACCGCCAAAGTCGGTCGCCTCGACCCGGCATGTCTACGTGGATACGAAGACGCGCATGCTGGAGGTGCGTGAGGGCGGCAAACTCATCGCGGCCTTCCCGATTACGCCGGGTTCCGAGGAACATCCGGCTCCGCTGGGTGACTGGAAAGTCATCAAAGCCGTGCCATGGCCCTGGTATCGCTATGATGAAGGTGTGCTGGATCGTGGCGAGCGCACCAAGGTTTACTACATGCTCCCTCCGGGCCCCAACAGCCCGGTCGGCATTCTTTGGACGGGGCTGAATCGCCCCGGCATCGGCATCCACGGGACCACCTCACCGGATACGATTGGCCGCGCGGGCAGCCATGGCTGCATCCGTCTTTCCAACTGGGACGCGGCGACCTTCTACACGCTTGTGCAGAAGGGTATGCCGGTCACGATTCGCTAAGGTCGCAAGCCTCAGCGTGGCAGCGCGGCTCGCTGGTAGGCGCGGGGACTCATCCCCGCCTGCTTGCGAAACCAGCGGGCAAAGTAGTTCTGGTCCGTAAACCCGAGCGCGTCGCAGGCCTGTTTGATCTTCGGATAAACCTGGAGGGCGCGCTGGGCGCGTTCCATGGCGACGGCATCGCGGTATTCGCGCAGGGTGCGGCCCGTTGCCGCCTTGAAGAGGCGGTTCAGGTGGTCGGGCTGATAGCCCATGGCTCCGGCCAGGGCGGCGACTTCTGGCAGAGGTTTGTCCGCGCCGCGCAGGAGCTTGTCAAAGCGGCGCACGTAGCCGGGAAACTCCCCGGTGCGCACGGGCAGGATGCCCACGCAGCGGAATAGCGTGTCGAGGATGCGCAGCACGGAGGCGGCCACGATCAGCCGATGCGCGGGGGCATGGGGATCGCTCAGGCGGGTCAGCTCGGAGAGTTCTCGCCGCACCGCGCCCGCCTCGGACTGCGTGAGCCGGGCGAGGGACACGCCGTGTTTGACCGATCCCCGCCAGTCCACATCGAGCACGAGACAGAGCGGACGGCGCCCGGTGGATTCGCGAAAGGAATGCTCGCTGCGGGCCGGGAGGAAGATCACGCTGGCCGGGCCGATTTCCAGATTTGCCCCATCCGCCGTCATCACCCCGCGCCCGCTCAGGTAACAGAGCACTTGAGAGAAGGAGTGCGAGTGCCGGGCGAGCTGGTCCACCTCCGGCAGGTGACGGTTCAGCCGCAGGCGGCGGATGCGCGCGCCGGGCAGGCGGACGTCGAGTTCCTGGAAGAGGAGGGGGCGGTACGTTTTCACCGGCAACCAGAAGAAATTCAAATGGAGACAAAAAGAAAGTCGTTTTTGTGCTAAATGACGCGGCTGGGGCCATGGCGCTTGATCGGATGCGCATGTAAGGTCGCCAGCATGTCAACCCCCGCAGTTGTCCTCGTTACAGGTTCCAGCCGTGGACTGGGCCGTGGAGTGGCGGAAAAGCTCGCCGCCTCCGGCTACAGTGTGGCGATCCATTATGCCAATAACAAGCAGGCCGCGGAGGAAACCGCGGAGGCCTGTCGCAAGCTCGCCCCGCATCCCGAACAGCAGTTTGCCATCGTCGGCGGGAACGTCGGCGTGGCGGCAGATCGCCAGCGTATCCTCGATGAGACGCTCGCCGCTTTCGGCCATCTCGACGCGCTCGTCAACAATGCCGGCATCGCTCCGCGTATCCGCGCCGACATTGTCGAGGCGACGGAGGAGATCTTCGATGAGGTCATTGCGGTCAATCTCAAGGGGCCGTATTTCCTCTCCCAGCTCGCCGTCCAGTATTGGCTGAAGAATCCGGGCAAGTCCCGCCTCTCGACCGGCTACAAGCTCGTCTTTGTCAGCTCGCTTTCCGCCAATACCGCCTCGGTCAATCGTGGCGAATACTGCATCTCCAAGGCAGGCCTCTCGATGGCCTCGCAGCTCTGGGCCGTGCGCCTCGCCGCCGAGGGCATCCAGGTGCTGGAGCTTCGCCCGGGCATCATGGCCACCGACATGACCTCCGGCGTGAAGGAAAAATACGACAAGCTCCTCGCCGATGGCCTCGTGCCGCAAATGCGCTGGGGCAACCCGGACGACGTCGGCCGCGCGGTCGAGTCGATCCTGGGCGGACATTTCCCGTTCTCCTGCGGGGATGTCATCAACATCGATGGAGGCTTCCACCTTCGCAGACTTTAATTTCGCATGATTACCATTCGCCAAGACCTCACGAGCGCCTCGCTGGCGCCGAAGATCAAGAAACTCTGGGACGCCTCTGCGCCCAAGATTCTCTCGATCGACGCCGCGGAGAAACCCGGCGCCGCGACGCCCGTCTTCACCGTCAAGGGCAAGTACACCGCCCGCGGCTGGACCGAGTGGACGCAGGGCTTCGTTTACGGCTCTGCCATTCTCCAGTACGACGCCACCGGCGATGAGTCGTTTCTCACGCTCGGCCGCGATCGCACTCGCGACCGCATGGCGCATCACATCACGCACATCGGTGTGCATGACCATGGGTTCAATAACGTGTCGACCTATGGCAACCTGCTCCGCCTCATGGTGGAGGGTCGTATTGCCTTCAACCAGCAGGAGAAGGATTTCTACGAGCTCGCGCTCAAGTGCACCGGTGCCGTGCAGGCCGCCCGCTGGAGCCGCATCTCCAATGGCGAGGGATACATCTACTCTTTCAACGGCCCGCACTCGCTCTTTGCCGACACGATCCGTTCGCTGCGCGCCCTGGCCGTTTCGCATCAGCTTGGCCATGTCCTCATGGGTGAGCGCGATGCCCGCATTTCGCTCCTGGAGCGTCTCATCCAGCACGCACGCACGACCTCGCAGTTTGCCGTGTTCTTTGGCGAAGGCCGCGATTACTACGACGAACGCGGACGCGTGGCGCACGAGAGCGTGTTCAACCTGAACGACGGCAACTACCGCTGCCCAAACTCTCAACAGGGCTTCTCTCCCTTCACCACCTGGACGCGTGGGCAGGCCTGGATCATTGCCGGGTATCCCGAGCAGTTGGAGTGGCTGGCGACCCGGCCGGATGCAGAGTTTGAGCCCTTCGGCGGCCGCGAGGCGGTGGAGGAGCTTTTCCTCAAGACCGCGCTCGCGAGCTGCGATCACTATATCGAAAACACGCCGACCGACGGCATTCCGTACTGGGATACTGGCGCGCCGTTCCTGCACAAGCTCAGCGATTACATGAACCAGCCGGCCCAGATTCACAACGACTGGGAGCCGGTGGACAGCTCCGCCGCCGCCATTGCTGCGCAGGGTCTCCTCCGTCTCGGGCGCTACCTCCAGCAGAAGGGCGACGCCCGGGGAGATCGCTACTGGCAGGCGGGTCTCACGGTGGCCGATGCGGTATTGGCTGAGCCGTACCTGTCGACCGACGCGAATCACCAGGGCCTCATCCTGCACTCGATCTACCACCGTCCGAACGGTTGGGATTACATTCCGGAAGGCAGCAAGATTCCGCTCGGCGAGTCCTCCATGTGGGGTGATTACCACGCCCGCGAGCTCGCGATCTATCTCCAGCGCATCATCGAAAACAAACCCTACTACACCTTCTTCTCCCTATGAGCATAATCGTATCGGATCTCGCACAGATCGAAGGCCGCCGCTTCCCGGCTCGCCGCCGCACGCAAAATCTTGTGAATGGCGTGGCCCCGATCAAGGCGACGAACTTCAGCATGGGCAACGTCACCCTCGACCCCAAGGGCGGTCAGGTGCCGTGGCACAACCAGGAACAGGAAGAAACCTATTTCATCGTCGAGGGCACCGGTGAGTTCTGCCTCGGCACGGAACGCTTGGTCGTGACCACCGGCCAGATGGTTTACATCCCTTCCGGCGTGTTTCACCAGCTCACCAATATCGGTGATACCCCGCTGCGCATGATCTACTGCTACGGCCCCGCCGGAGACGTGGCTCACTGGCGCCAGGAGCTCGACGGCACCCTGCCCAAGGCCGGGGTGGAAGCTCCACCGCTGCCCGAGGGCGCATGGCCGCAGTGCACCGACAAACCGACCGCCTGAACCTTACAGAATCCTAACACTTAAATTTTCCTTTCTATGAAAAAACATTCCATCGGCATCATCATGAACGGCGTCACCGGACGCATGGGCACGAACCAGCACTACATCCGGTCGATCCTCGCCATCCGCAAACAGGGCGGCGTGAAAATCAGCGACGACGAGGTGATCTGGCCCGAGCCCGTCCTCGTCGGACGCAGTGTGGCCAAGCTCCAGGCGCTCGCCGCCATGGACAGCGGGGTGCGTTACACCACCGACCTCGACGCCGAGCTCGCGAAGCCCGAGAACATCATCTACTTCGACGCCCAGACGACGGGCCGCCGCTCCGATGCGGTGAAGAAGGCCATTGCCGCGGGCAAGCATGTCTATTGCGAAAAGCCGACCGCGGTTTCCACCGAGGCCGCCCGCGATCTCTATCGCGTCGCGACCAAGGCTGGGGTTAAGAACGGTGTCGTGCAGGATAAGCTCTGGCTGCCCGGTCTGCTCAAGGTGAAGCGCCTCCAGGAGCAGGGCTTCTTTGGCAAGATCCTCAGCGTGCGCGGTGAGTTCGGTTATTGGGTTTTCGAGGGAAACAACATCCCTGCCCAGCGCCCGAGCTGGAACTACCGCAAGGAAGACGACGGCGGCATCATCGTCGACATGCTCTGCCACTGGCGCTATGTCATCGACAACCTCTTTGGTGAGGTGAAGTCGCTGACCTGCCTCGGCGCGACCCACATCCCGGAGCGCGTGGACGAGCAGGGCAAGACCTACAAGTGCACCGCCGACGACTCCGCCTATGCGACCTTCGAACTCGCGAACGGCGTGGTGGCTCATTTCAACTCGAGCTGGAACGTCCGCGTGCGTCGCGACGACCTCCTGACTCTCCAGATCGACGGAACCCATGGCTCCGCCGTGGCGGGTCTCCGCGAGGTGTGGATTCAGCACTACGGCAACACGCCGAAGCCGGTGTGGAATCCCGACATTGCGCAGCCGATCGACTTCTACGGTGGCTGGTCCAAGGTGCCGGAGCAGGAAAACTACGACAACGCCTTCAAGGTGCAGTGGGAGCTTTTCCTCCGCCACATCGTGCTCGACGAGCCGTTCCGCTGGACGCTGCTGGAAGGCGCAAAGGGAGTGCAGATGGCCGAGCTCGGTCTGGAAAGCTGGGCCAAGCGCGCCTGGCTGGACGTGCCCAAGCTCTCCGCCTAGGCACCGCCCGTACCGGGTTTGTTGTTTTGTGGAGTGGGCCGCGTCAGCCGACGGGCTGCGCGGCTTCTCGCTCCTGTTTTTCATCTTTCCGTTCGTCCTTCGGGGATTCCACCTCACGGCGAACCTCTTCGTAGAACTCCTGGGATTCGGTTTCAGGGCCATGCAGGTCCTTCTCGGGGATATTGACGAAGTCTGCTTTCATAGCACTTCTAACCAAAGGCCGTTTCCGGCTTTTATCCAGTGGGGGAAACTGCTGATTGGCCTATCGGGCCGACACTCGGCCTTAGTCCAGCAGTTTGGCCACGGCGCGCACGCCGCGACGTAGTTCCTCAAGCTCCACGGCGGCGAAGCCGATTTGAACGGCGTTGCGTTTTTTCCAGTTCACCGCCCATCGAGAGACCGGCATGAGTGCCACACCCGCTCCGCGTGCGGCGTGACAGAACTTTTCGTCGTCGAAACCTTTCGCCAGCCAGCCCACGGTTTGAAGGCCGCTGCGGGTGGTTTGGATTTTCAGGCGGTCGCCCCATTCAGCTTCCGCCGCAGTCGTGAGGGTAGAGAGGTGCTCGGCGTAAATCTGCCGCATCCGGCGCAAGTGGCGGTCGAAATGTCCCTCTCCGATGAATTCTGCGAGCACCGCTTGCGCAAGGGGGGCGGTGAATCGGTCGAGGAGCGACCTGGCCTCGGTCATCGCGTCGACGAGATGCGGCGGCACCACGACATAGGCCATACGCAGGGACGGGAAGAGCATCTTGCTGAAGCTTCCCGAGAAGATCACGTTGCCCCCTGGAGCGAGGCTTTGCAGTGCGGCGAGCGGGCGGCCATCGAAGCGGAATTCGCTGTCGTAGTCGTCCTCAAAGATCCATGCGCCCGTGGAGCGTGACCACTCGATCAGCTGCAACCGGCGATTGAGCGGGAGAGTCACACAAAGAGGAAACTGATTCGCCGGAGTCACGTAGGCAAACCGTGCCTGGGGAGCGCGAGAGAGACCTTCCTCGACCTGAAGGCCATGTTGATCCACCGGCACCGGGACGATGCGGGCTTCCGCAGCACGGAGGATTCCCGCTGCGCCGGGGTAACCTGGGTCTTCCATCCAGGCTTCGTCTCCCGGCTCCAAAGTGAGCCGGGTGATCAGGTCCAGCGCGGGCTGGATTCCCGAGAAGATGAAGATCTGCGCCGGATCGCAGACGACACCCCGGGTGGCCGCGAGATGAGATGCGATTCCTTCCCGCAATGGCCGCAGGCCTGCGACATCACCAGCCTGGAGGATCTCCCGAGTCGCCAGGCGCATGCGCCGGGAAATCAGCCTGCTCCAGAGATCGGCGGGAAAGTGGCGGACGGAAGGACGGTTGGCGGTGAAGGCTCGCACCTCGCGCAAAGCTTCCGGCGTTTTGGGAAAGGGGGAAGCCATCAGCAGGCGGCTGCGGCGAGACAGAGTGCCCATGACGAACTTTGCACTTGAGGCGGCAGCTTTGGGCGCTTCAAAGAAGCGGTCGGGCAGATTCCGATGCACCGAGGTTCCCGATCCTGGACGGCTTTCCAGATAACCTTCCGCGATCATCTGCTCAAACACGCCGACGACCGTTCCTCGCGATACTCCGCACTCCTTGGCCAGCGCGCGGGTGGGAGGCAGCAGGCTCCCCGGTTGCAGCCGACCTTCCAGAATACCGCTGCGGAGTTCCCGATACAGCCAGTCGCCCAGCTTTTCGTTGGCCCGGGGCGAACGAAGAGGGAGCGACTGTGGGCGAGGGGTGCGGCTCATGGGAAGTGGTCTATTCGAAAAATGGAATCTGGACCTTACGTGTAGACCAATATTCGTCGAGACTCGAGCCAGTAACCATGAATACCCGACTCAGCTACAGAAAACATGGCCCCGGCGCAGTGAAAGCAATGTGGGGCGTTTCCCAGTTTGTTCAGCAATGCGGCCTTGAGCCCCGCCTCCTGCATCTCGTTTTCCTCCGGGCTTCCCAGATCAATGGATGCGCCTTTTGCATCGACATGCATGTCGAGGAGGCGATAGCCGCCGGGGAGAATCCCACCCGCCTGCATCTCCTTTCCGTCTGGCGCGAAACCCCGCTTTTCAGCGCCCGCGAGCAGGCGGCCCTGGAGTGGACAGAGGCCGTGACCCGCATCACGGAGGGCGGACCCTCGGATGAGGCCTACGAACGCGCCCTCCAGCACTTCACCGAGGAGGAACTGGTCAATCTTCACCTCGCCGTAGTGGTGATCAATGGATGGAACCGTTTCTCCATCGCCTTCCACGTGCCCCCGGCTCTCAAGAGCTTTTCCGGCAGTGCCGGACATTAACCAGGAAGCGAATAGGTCATCGCAGGCGGAAGTGGATTGATTGGAAAGAAACTCGCCGCTCTTCTCGAAAGATGCGGGCACGAGGTCGTGACGGCATCGCGATCTTCCGCGTGGATCTGGTGACAAGCGAGGGGCTTGAGGAAGCCATTCAGGGCGTCGAGGTGGTCGTCGATGTACTATACTCGCCTTCGCGATAACCTGCGGTTCCAGAACGGGCCTCGTAGACATTCTTCAACAGATTCAGAGGTGGCATCCCTTTGCGTGATGCCATCTCTGCCTTTTTGGAATGTCCGCACTCTGTTCGATACCCTTTTTGAGAAATGCAGGAAAGTGACAGGGGCCTTCGTGAATCCGGATAGATCCTCCGCAGGATACGTCCTTTAGGAGCGAGGATATCCTTCTTTCCCGCTGTCGAGGGCAATTCTTCGGACACCTCGGTGTCGAAATGCTGACCTGATGCGATCTGTATTGCTTCATTTTATGCTCATTTTGAGGTTATTACGCAAAAATTTACCATTTTCATTTAAATATACATGTCTGCGTATACGCATCTGAACACGTCTGCATTTTTGCATATATGCAGCAGGAAAAATCATCAGATATCGGGCTGCGCGGAACGGCACATTCGCCCTCGTGCGAACGCTGGAGGTTTTGCCTGAATGGAATTCAACATAAAACGCATTAAGGCATGTTCGCGTATAAGCGTTCATCAATGCTCTCCATGGGAGCTCACTCAACAGAGCCGGAACGGGCTTTGGAGGCTATTTCCAAGGGTGCCTGGAGAGACTTTCGGTAGTTCTCTTCGGTTATCGTCGAAAGCGGATGCGGGGAGATGAGGTTTCATCTCCCTGCCAATCGACGCAGCCTGATTCCTTGGCCGATCAGGCGAGGCCGTCTCGGCTATAAATCGCCTGATTGCAGTTTACGGCGAACTTCCATCAGGATCTTGCCCAGCATGTTCTTTCCGCTGCCATCTCCGCCATCGCCCCAGTAGCTATCTCTTGGCGTGTGCTCGACGAGCAGGCTGTCGCCCGTGGAGATAAGGACTTCACGGACGGACTGATGCTGCCGCACCTTTTCCGCGATGGCGCGGCGCATGACATGGTCTTTGATCGCTTCCCAGTCCGGGCGAAGCGGGACATCCCGGCTGCGGCCCAGGTCTGCGGCGATCCGGGGAGTGTCCGCCGTACGAATCTGTTCCCGGTAGGCTTCGTCGTGGAACTTCTGCGCCTGGAAGTAATGTTCGGTTGTTGGCCAGACTTTGCCATCCACCTCGATCGGAAGACGTGCGAAATTTGTCAGGAGTCCGAAAGCCTCGTTCGGTTTGTAAAAACAGATGGCAGGAGGGTTCATGGGCTTCATTCCTGTTCACTCGTGCGTGTGATGCGGACACGGCGGATGCCGCTGGCGTTGGCCAGCACGATTTCGATGCGGATCTCTTCCAGAGTCAGTTCCGCGTCCTTCTCGATGGGCTCGGGAAACTGGCGGCGCACCCATGCCTCGACCGTCTCCTTGGGCTGGTACTCGAAGTTCCACCCCGTCTCGGCGCGGAGTTCTCGCATGGAGAGGGAGGCATCGACGAGGATGGAGTTTTCAGTCTGTTCGTAGATCGGACCGCGCTCGATATCGAGTTCGTCCCGGATCTCGCCGACGATCTCCTCCAGGGCATCCTCAAAGGTAATGATGCCAGCCATATTTTCCTCGGCATCCAGCACCACGGCCAAGTGGCTGCGAGAACTGCGGAAAAGTTCAATCATGGTTGGCAGCGGAGTGCGGGGAGTGAAGGTCAGCACGGGGCGCATGAGTGGCTGGAAGGAGGCCTCCATGCCGAGAGCCTGGATTTGCCAGAGCCATTCCTTTACGAGGACCATTCCCTGTACGTCGTCAATGCTCTCTTGGCAGACCGGATAGCGACTATGGCCGCTGGCCTGGGCGATACGGAGATTTTCCTCCATGGGCTTGTCGGCCCAGAGCGCGATCACCTTGTCCCGGGGCAGCATGACCTGCTGGGCGGTGACATCCCGGAGCCGGAGCGAGCGGACCATGATCTTGTTAATGAGGGCATCCGACCGGTGTACGTGGCGGGAGTGGCTCAGGACGTACTCGAGTTCATCTGCCGAGAAACCGTGTTCCCCCTCCGAGGCAGGCTGGAGACCAGCCCAGCGCAGGAAAGTATTCGCCGCCCCATTGAGGATATAAATGAAGGGGTAGAAGGCGTAATGAAAGACCAGCAGCGGAGCCGCAACCAGCAGGGAAACCTCCCGGGGTCGCTGAATCGCCAGCGATTTGGGGGCGAGTTCGCCCAGCACAATGTGCAGGAAGGTGATCGTCGCGAAGGCGAGCGTGAAAGCCAGAGTGTGATGAAAGGTCTCCGGGACGCCCAGCCAGTGAAAGATCGGCGTCAACCAGTGGGCGAGGAAGGGCTCTCCCAGCCAGCCGAGGCCGAGGCTGGAAAGCGTGATGCCGAGTTGGGTGGCAGAAAGGCAGGCGTCGAGATTGTTGACCGCCTTGAGCGCCATGGGCACCCGCCAGTCGCCCTGCCGCAGCATCGGTTTCAGCTGGCTGGCCCGGATTTTCACGATGGCGAACTCCGCCGCGACGAAAAAGCCATTGGCGAACACGAGGAGGAGAATGACCAGCAACTGCCAGCCGAGAGTGAGTAACGTCATCTAGATCAGGGGCGAAACAGGCCCCATTTTCTGTCGCCTGTCCCCCAAAACAAGCTTCGATACGGCGATTTTCATTCCGTCCTTCGACGCAGATTTTGTACCAGATTCGGCCTAAAGGAAAAAAATCGCGAGGCAGGCCGATAAGATGCATTGAAATATAGGCCCGGAGCCTGTTATGTGCGCGCGACCATGTCTGATTTTGGTCGAGAAGATGCCATTGCTCTCTACAACGTGGATCGTTGGGGTGGAGGGTACTTTACCGTTAATAAACGCGGCAACGTCACCGTGATGCCGAATGGATCGAGCGACCAGAAAGTCGATCTCACCGAAATCATCCGCGAAGCCAAGGCGCGCAACCTCAGTTTCCCGCTTACCGTGCGGTTTCACGACCTCCTGCGCGACCGCGTGGAGACGATCAATCGCGCTTTTGCCGACGCCATCGCGGAATCCGGTTACCAGAATGTCTACCGCGGCGTGTTTCCCATCAAGGTGAACCAGCTGCGCGAGGTGGTGGAGGAGATTCTGGACGCGGGCAAGCCGTGGCATTTCGGCATCGAGGCTGGCAGCAAGCCGGAGCTCATCGCCGCCATGGCGCTGCACAGCGACCCGGAAAGCCTCATCATCTGCAACGGCTACAAGGACACATCCTTCATCCGCAACGCCCTCGTCGCCCGCAAGCTGGGCAAGATCGTCATTCTCGTGGTCGAGAAGCTGGAGGAGCTGAAACACATCCTCAAGGTTGCCGCCGAGATGAACGTCGAGCCGATGATCGGCTTGCGTGTGCGCCTGCTCTCCAAGGGCGCGGGCAAATGGGCCACCAGCGGCGGTGAGAATGCGAAGTTCGGCCTGTCGACCGCCGACCTCGTCCGCGCCAGCGACATGCTGGCCGAGAATGGACTTTCGCAGGCGCTCAAGCTGGTCCATTTCCACGTTGGCTCCCAAGTGCCCGACATCGGCACGATCAAGCGCGCGGTTAAGGAAGCCTCACGCTTTTACGCCAAGCTCTCCAAGATGGGCCACCAGATCGAGTACCTCGACGTCGGCGGCGGGCTGGGCGTCGATTATGACGGCTCGCGCACGACCTTCGACAGCTCGACGAACTATTCGCTGAACGAATACGCCCGCGACATTGTTTACAGTGTCATGGAGGTGTGTAATGCCGAGCACGTCGCGCATCCCACCATCGTGAGCGAGAGCGGCCGCGCCATCGTCGCGCACCACTCGGTGCTGATCGTCGAGACCTTCGGCTCCATCGAGAAAAACTCCATCAGCACCGACACGGTGACCGCCGAGGTCGGCGATCCGCCGCTGGTGCAGGACATCATCGAGCTTTCCGAGAACATCGGCAAAAAGAACCGCCTGGAGAGCCTGCACGACGCGCAAGAAATCCGCGAGCGTGCGCAGTCGATGTTTGACCTGGGCATGCTCGACCTTCGCGCCAAGGCCCGCATCGAGACCGTTTACTGGCAGATCGCCGAGGAGGTCGTCGCGATGTTCCGCGGGATGCGTTATATCCCGGAAGAAGTGAAGGAAATGGAGGTCGCGCTCGGCGACCAGTTCCTGTGCAACTTCAGCGTCTTCCAGTCGCTGCTCGACCATTGGGCGCTGGGCCAGCTGTTCCCGGTGATGCCGATTTCCCGGCTCAACGAACTGCCCGACCGCAATGCCACCATGGTCGACATCACGTGCGACTCGGATGGCAAGGTGAGCAAATTCGTCGACCTCCAGGACGTGAAGGAAACCCTGCCGGTTCATCGCTGGGTTCCCGGCGAGCCGTACTACATGGGCTTCTTCCTCGTGGGCGCCTACCAGGACATCATGGGCGACATGCACAATCTCTTTGGCCGCGTCAACGAGATGCATATCTATCTCGATGAGGATGAGGACGCGGGCTATTACGTTGAAGAGGTGCTGCCCGGCAGCACGATCGGGCAGGTGTTGACCCTCACGCAGTGGGACACTAACGAACTGGCCCGCCGCATCAAGGCCCAGGTCGATGCCGCCATCAAGAGCGACCGGCTCAAACCGAACGAAGCGATGAAGCTTCTCGACGACTACGAAAAGAGTTTGAATACCTACACCTACCTGAATTTCGACGACCAGAACACGAAGTGAGCGCACGCCGCACCCCATTATATGATAGCCATCTCGCCGCAGGCGGCCGGATGGTGGACTTTGCCGGTTGGGAGATGCCGGTTCAATACACCGGAATCCTCCAGGAACACTCCACGGTGCGAACCGCATGCGGAGTTTTCGATATTTCGCACATGGGCGAGTTCTTCGTCTCGGGTGCGGGTTGCGTCCCCTGGCTCGATGGCCTGCTGACCAATAAGGTGGCGGCGCTGGAGATCGGGCGGGCTCAGTATTCGCTCATGCTCAACGAGCAGGGCGGGGTGATCGACGACCTGATCGTCTATCGCATGGGCGAGGAGAGTTTTCTCATTATCGTCAATGCCGCCAAGATCGACGAGGACGAGGCCTGGATGCGCAAGCATCTCGCGCCGGGTGTCGAATTTTCCAACAAGAGCGATGACTATGCCGCGCTCGCCGTTCAGGGGCCGAAGTCCGGCGCGGTCTACGAGGCTCTTTTTGGCCAGCCCCTTCCGGAGCAGCGCAACCGCATCGTCGTTCATGGCGACATTTACGCCGTGATCACGGGCTACACGGGTGAGATTGGTTTTGAAATCGTTGTTCCCGCAGCAAAGGCTGCCGAGTATTGGGACAAGGTGCTCGCTGCCGGAGCTGTTCCCGCGGGCCTCGGCGCGCGCGATACCCTGCGCCTGGAGATGTGCTATCCGCTCAATGGCTCCGACCTTTCGCCGGAACATACTCCGCTGGAGGCCGGGCTAGGCTTCTTCGTGGACGTGCTCAAGGGCGACTTCATCGGTCGCGAGCGTCTGCTTGAGCAGAAGTCCAAAGGACTCACCCAGCGGCTCTCAGCCATCGAGGTGATCGGCAAGTGCCCGCCGATTCGCTCCCATTATAACGTCCTCGCCTTTGGCAAGAAGGTAGCCGAGACCACCAGCGGCGCACTTTCGCCGAGTCTCCAGAAGGGAATTGCCCTCGCATACCTGCCAATCGAGCTTGCCAAGATCGGGCAGGAACTTGAAATTGAAGTTCGCGGAAAAGCGTACAGCGCCGTCGTAGTGAAGAAACCATTTTACCAGCCCAAACCATGAATGTTCCCGATGATTTGAAATATGCCGAAAGCCACGAATGGATCCGAGTTGAAGGAGACATCGGCACGGTGGGAATCACGGACCATGCCCAGGAAGAGCTGACCGACATCGTTTTTGCCGAGCCCCCGAAGGTCGGTGAAACCTTTGGCGTGAAGTCGGCTGCGGCTGTGGTGGAATCCGTCAAGGCGGCCAGCGACATTTACACTCCGGTTTCCGGCGAGATCGTGGAGATCAATCCCGCCATCGTCGACAATCCGGCTCTGCTCAACACCGACCCGCATGGCGAAGGCTGGATCTTCAAGATCAAGCTCGCCAACCCGTCCGAACTCGACGCGCTTCTCGACGCTGCTGCTTATCGTGAGCTGATCGCGAAATGAGCGGGGTGCCATTCGCCCGCCGTCACATCGGTCCCTCGGCAGCCGAAGTCGCAGAAATGCTCCACACCATCGGTGTGGAGACGCTCGACACTCTCATCGACCAGACCGTGCCAGCGGAAATCCGCCGCCGCGAGTTGCTGAATCTTCCGGAAGCCCGCTCGGAGGAAAAGGCCCTCAGCGATCTCGCCGAGATCATGGAGCACAATGAGCTAAAGCAGAGCCTCATTGGAATGGGCTACGCGAATACGCACCTCCCCGCGGTGATCCGCCGCAAGATCCTGGAGAATCCCGGCTGGTACACGGCCTACACGCCCTATCAGGCGGAAATCTCCCAAGGCCGCATGGAGGCGCTGCTGAATTTCCAAACCATGATCTGCGACCTCACGGGGATGCAGATTTCCAACGCCTCCCTGCTCGACGAATCCACCGCCGCCGCCGAGGCGATGGCGATGGCCCGCGACATCAAGGGCGGCGATACGCTTTATGTTGCGGAGGATTGCCATCCGCAAACCATCGCGCTGCTGCGCACGCGCGCGGAGCCCATGGGCATCCGTGTTCTCGTGGGATCGGTCCACCAGCTCCCCAGCGAGCCGGTTTTTGCCGTGGTCGTTCAGTACCCGGCGACCGACGGCGTGATTCATGATCTGCGTTCTGTAGTGGAGAAAATCCACGTGGCAGGCGCAGTTGCCATCGTCGCAGCGGATCTTCTAGCTCTTACGCTCATCACTCCTCCGGGAGAATGCGGGGCGGATATCGTGGTCGGCTCGGCTCAGCGCTTTGGCGTTCCTTATGGCTACGGCGGCCCGCATGCGGGATTCCTCGCCACCAAGGACGAGTTCAAACGCAAGATGCCGGGACGTCTGATAGGCCTCTCCCGCGACGCGGAGGGCCGTCCGGCCCTGCGCCTCACCTTGCAGACTCGTGAGCAGCACATCCGTCGCGAAAAGGCGACGAGCAACATCTGTACAGCTCAGGTGCTCCTGGCCGTCATCGCCTCGATGTACGCGGCCTATCATGGCCCGGAGGGGCTGAAGGACATCGCCCGGCGCATCCATGGCACGACCCGTAAACTCGCGGCTGCCCTGCAGGCGAGGGGATGGGCGGTTCATCAGGGGCCTTACTTTGATACCATCCGGCTCTGGCTGGCTGGCGATTATGCGAAGGATCTCCTGCGCCTGGCTGAGGCGCGCGGCGTCAATCTTCGCAAGCTCGACGAGCACGCGATCACGCTGACCCTCGATGAAACCTGCGACGACATATCGGCTCTGCTCGATGTGTTTGAGCTGACCCCCGAGGATATTGCCGCTGATGTGGCCGAGGTCATCCCGGCAACCCAGCAGCGGACGAGCGAGTTTCTCACGCATCCGGTCTTCAACTCCTATCACACCGAGACCGAGCTCATGCGCTACATCCAGCGTCTTGAGTCGCGCGACTTGTCGCTCACGACCTCGATGATTCCGCTCGGCTCCTGCACGATGAAGTTGAACGCGGCTGCCGAGATGTACCCGGTCACCTGGGAAAAGGTCGGCGGTTTGCATCCCTTCATCCCGAAGCATCAGGCCAAGGGCTACCATCTCATGTTTCGTCAGCTGGAACGCTGGCTGGCGGAGATCACGGGCTTTGCGGCCGTTTCGCTCCAGCCGAATGCCGGTTCCCAGGGCGAATACGCGGGCCTGCTCGCGATCCGCGCTTATCTGCATTCCAAGGGGGAAACCCAGCGCAATATCTGCCTCATCCCGGCTTCCGCGCATGGCACCAATCCTGCCAGCGCCGTGATGGCCGGCCTCAAGGTGGTGGCTGTGGCGTGTGATGCGCTCGGCAACATCGACGTGGCCGACCTCGACAAGAAGATCGAGGCGCATCGCGATTCTCTCGCAGCGCTCATGGTGACCTACCCGTCGACGCATGGTGTCTTTGAGGAAGGCATCAAGGCGATCTGCGCCAAGGTTCACGCCGCAGGCGGTCAGGTGTACATGGACGGCGCCAACATGAATGCCCAGGTCGGCCTCTGCCGCCCGGGCGACATCGGGGCGGACGTCTGCCACCTGAATCTGCACAAGACCTTCTGCATTCCGCACGGCGGAGGCGGTCCGGGCGTCGGCCCGATCTGCGTCGCCGCGCACCTCGCTTCCTTCCTGCCCGGTCACTCCGTGATCAGCCTCGGACGCGAACACACCGTGGGCGAGATCGCGCAGGCTCCCTGGGGCAGCGCCAGCATCCTCGTCATCTCCTGGATGTACATCGCCATGATGGGGCCGAACGGTCTTGTCGAGGCGACCGAGGCCGCCATCCTCAACGCCAACTACATCGCCGCCCGCCTGGAGAAGTATTTCCCGATCCTTTACAAGGGATCGCAGGGTCGCGTCGCCCACGAGTGCATCGTGGACTTCCGCGAGTGGAAGCAGCGCGCCGGTATCGAGGTGGAGGATGTGGCCAAGCGCCTGATGGATTACGGTTTCCATGCTCCGACGATGAGCTGGCCGGTTCCCGGGACGCTCATGATCGAGCCGACCGAGAGTGAATCCAAGGCCGAGCTGGATCGCTTCTGCGATGCGCTTATCGCCATCCACCAGGAGCTCGTCGAGATCGAGCAGGGGACGCTTTCCAAGACGGACAATCCGCTCAAAAACGCTCCGCACACGGCGCAGGCCGTGATCGCCGACGATTGGGCTCACTCCTACAGCCGCGAACGCGCCGCCTATCCGGTGCCGCGTCTGCGCGAGCACAAGTTCTGGCCCGCCGTTGCCCGCGTGGACAACGTCTACGGAGACCGCAATATCATGTGCTCCTGCCCGTCCGTCGAGGAAGTCGCAGGCTGAGACCCGCTGCTCGGGGGAACTCCGCCGCCCGGCGAGATGTTCCCTCCGGGCGAGGCGAGGTTCTGGAACTCAGGCTCGTCTCTCCACGACTTGAAGAAGTCGTCGTTCAGGAGCTGGTCGCGCAGGCTGACTCCACCGACCTCGATCGCCTTGCGTGCGGTCTCGTAAAACTCCTTTTTCTTGCCGAGCGAGAAGTAGACGCGCGCCAGCAAGAGGAAGTTTTGCGCATTGGTCGGCTCGATCCGCACGAGACTTTCCGCCGGGGCCAGGGCGTCCTGCCATTTGTCGGTCATACCATAGTAGGTGGCGGCGATCCTTAGCATGCCGGGATCATCCGGCATTTCATTGGTAGCGCTCTTTACGATGGCTTGCGCCTTGTCCATCTCATCGACACGCGCGTACAGGTCGATGATCTGCTTGATGAGCTCCCGATTGCGCGGCTGTTTGGCGAGGGTATCCTTGAGGGCCAGGATCTCGCTCTCCGTCTTTTTGCGCTCCTCCGCCATAATGGCAAAGCGCCATAGCTGGATGCTGTTGTAGTCCTTCTCCAGCGCCCGTTTCAGGAGAGCCTCGCTCGTGTCGAAATCTCCCTTGTCCCACAAGAGACGCGTGACCGAGGCGATGACCTCGCCGTTTTCCGGCCAGAGTTCCAGAGCCTCAAAATATGCGCGGATCGCTTCATCGTTCATTTTGCGATAGCGATAGATGTTGCCCATGGTCTGGCGCAGCTTGGAGAAGGAACGCTGCGCGTCGTAGTCGCTGGCGTAAGCCGGGTCGTTCAGGAGCTTGGCCTTGTAGTCTTTCCAGAACGCGAAATCCCGGGCCACCGCCTCCGGAGGGATTTTGTCCAGTTTGGTCTTGTTGAGCTGATAGACCAGACCATGCGGGATGGCGTAGTCGTAGGTCCACTCAATGGGGAAGCTCTCCTCGATGAAGAAGTCGTGCTTGTCCTTGTTCTTCTCCCAGATCCATTTGAGGACTGCCCCCATTCCAAAGGAGTATTCCGTCCTGGCCTGTTCTGGCATTTCCTTGGCCGCGTCTTTGGTAATGACATCGCACTCCTCGGGTGAGGGAAGGAGGATGGGATCGCGGGGATAGGTGGTCTCCCGTCCCAGCCACTTTTCAAAGGCGCTCTTCGGGACGGGGCGTGCGGAGGTATAGTGATCCCGCAGGTATTTCATGTAGTTGGACTCGCCGAGCGCGTTCTGCGTGATGATGTAAAGGTCGCGGCGATCGAAGTTGGGATCGTGCTTCAGCGCCGCAGGTTGTGCACTCTCCCCAAAGATCATGTAGGTGGGCACGAAGCGCCCCGGGTCGGACCCGCCAATGACGATGGAGCCCTTGGGCAGATCCTTCAGCATGTCGTAGCCAAACATCCAGCCAAACCAGTGGTTCCTCTGGCTGGCCTCGGAAAAGTTCATGAGGAACCCATACACCGGCATGACGGGAAGAACTGCGGCAAGCCATACGAGACGGGCGCGCCGCCGGGACAGGGCGTCGAAGACGAATCCTCCTCCCACGATGCAGAGAAGGGCAAAGATCAGGTTGGTATACGTGTGGTAGGGCATCTGCAGCCACCATCCGGCGGCGTCGACCGATGCGCCGTCGAGAACGGGCTGGAGAAACGCAGCCAGAACAAACCCGATGTGCAGGAGATAAATCCAGGTGCGTCTGTTCAGGGGCAGCCGGAGGGCTGCAATGATGGAACAGAAGTAAAAGATGACGCTGAATGGAGTGAAGGAGCGGTTGAGCTGCAGCCAGAAAAATCCCGCCCATTCCATGAGGATCTCCCGCTTGCCGCGTTCAACTCCCGTCTCCTGCTTGGGCGGCTCTTCCGGGCAGGTGCCCATGAACTTTCCCAGCGTCTTGATGGTCTGCTCCGAGAGCGGACCTTGATACTGGGACCGGTTGATTGAGTAAAAGAATCCCTGCGGCTCCCGAGCGTAGCTCCAGTTCATCGGCGGGTTCGTCGACGACGCCAGCGGCATGTAGAGATAGGGGAGAAGGCCGCCGATGACCGCAAAGGGCAGGAAGGCGATGAGCTTGAGCCGGACATGCATGCGGCGCTTCCAGAAAAGGAATGCTCCGCCGATGGCGACACAGTAGGCGAAGCGAATAGCCGTCTTGAGCACCAGAGGCTCGCCGGAGAGAATGGCAAATCCCAGATAGACCAGGAGGGCTGTGGTCATCGCCGCCAGCACCCAGTCCCAAAAGGCGCGACGGCGCAGGAGCAGGATGAGGAGAAACGGCAGCGGGGAAAGAACAAGCGTGAGATGGTGATTGCTGAAGGAAAGCGCCAGCACGAAAAACGCGCCGATCATCAGGCTGTCGCGCTGCGGCCCATGCACCCAGCGATACAGCAGGAGGAGAAAGATCGCCGTCATCAGGGCGTGCAGGCCGTAAACTTCCGCGATCACCGCCTGAGACCAGACGGAAAAGCTGAAGGCCAAGCTGAACGCCAGGGAGAGCGAAATGACGATATTCACCCACTGCGAGCGAGCCCCGGTGAAAAAGCCCATCCATCGCAGCATGTTATTGCCCATCATGGCCGCGATACCCACGGCCCCCGCGGTGCATACGCCGCTCCACACCGCGATCTCCCACGCCATGTTGCCAAGAGGAAGAAGCTGGAACAGCCACGCCGTCAGCGTCCAGAGTGGATACCCTGTCGGGTGCGGAACCCCGAAGTGGCCCGCCGCGACCAGGAACTCGCCCGAGTCGAGGAGGGTGACGTTGGGGGCGGCGGTATAGACATATACTGCGAGGGAGACAAGAAATGCTCCCAGCCCGCAGAACCAGTCGGCGCGGGAAAAGATTCGGCGCTTATTCATTGGTGGGTTCCTTGGCGGTTTGTGCCGAGCTTCTGGTCGCCAGGCCGAGTTGAAGGGTGCGAAGCGCGGCCTCTATGGCGATGCCCAGGGTCATCTTGGTTTTTCCGTCGCGCCGTTCGGTGAAGACGATCGGCACCTCGACGAGCCTGGCTCCGGCCTGCCAGAGGAAATAGTGAAGCTCGACCTGAAATCCATAGCCCTCGGTCTTGAACCTCTTCCAGTCCATCGGTCGAAGCACGGAAGTGCGGATGGCCTTGAAGCCGCTGGTTGCGTCGGTCAGCGGCAGACCGGTGACCGTCCGGACATATCGGGACGCTGTCGTGCTGAGTAGCAGCCGATGCTCCGACCAGTTCATCACGCGCACGCCATTCAGATAGCGGGACCCGACCGCCAGATCGGCTCCGGCATTCAGCGCATCGATGAGGTGCGGCACGTCGTCCGGATCGTGGGAAAGGTCGGCGTCCATTTCGAGACATGCCTCGTATCCCCGCTCGATCGCCCACTTGAACCCATCGCGATACGCGCTGCCCAGCCCGAGCTTACCCGTTCGCGCGAGGAGGTGGACGCGTTTTCCAAAGAGGTCATGCTTCCGCACCCAGTCGCCAGTACCATCCGGTGAGTTGTCGTCGACGATCAGCACGTCTGCTCGCGCATCAGCCGCCAGAACCCGGGACAGGGTGGTCGGCAGGCTCTCGATCTCGTTGTAGGTCGGGATGATCACCACGGCGCGGCTGATCGCCGGGCGTTCGACCATTTTCAGTTCGCCAACAGGAGTCCGGGAGATTCCGTCGCCGTCGAGCAGGGATTTCAACCGGGGAAATGGAGATTTGGGGAGAAGCCCCGCGGCCATCACCCCGAGCCATCCCAGCCAGCCTAGTGCGCTCAGGGCGAGGGTGGCTCCGTACCACCAGGGCGGAACGAAGCGAAACTCCACCTTTTCTCCGGCCTGGGGCACATAGACTCCGAGGAATGCGCCATCGATCTGGTCCGTGCCAGCGGCGCGGCCGCCAATGGTCGCCTGCCAGTCGGGGTGGTAGGCCAGGGGCAGGGTCAGCCATCCGGGCGAAGGCATCGCGGACAGCGTGATCGACCGATAGCCGAAACGGGTTTCCGGCGAGACTTTCTCCAGGCGTGTGGCGGTCGGGTGGGATTTCTCGTCGAGGACGTAGCCGTCCTTTTCCAAGTGGCCGATCCGCCCGGGTATCGGCTCGTCTTGCGGCAGCACGGCTACGGCTCCCACCTTGGCCAGCCGCAGGGAAACCTGGGCCATCTCGGCGGGATCGATTTCCCCGTCGACATACTCCTGCGCGAGGTAGGCCGGGAACAGAGTCTCCGGGTTTTCCAGGATGAGGAAGTGATCGTTCTCGAAGGCTGTAGGCAGCATCTTCGTAAACCTTTGCTGGACGCCCTCGCCGAGATCGGGGTCTTTCTTGTCGATGAGGATATAGGCAATACCGCCGATCCTGAGGTAGGCCTGAAGATAGTCCGGGGAGAGCCACGCGATCGACTGAAGCTGGCTGACGCCGCGCTGCATCAGATAGGCGTTGAAAGCCTCATTGTTCAGCCCCCGGCCGGAGAGCTCAGGCGTCAGCATGTAGAAATATCGTCCCGACAACGGGAAGACCCAGCCGCCGATCGGGGCTTTTTTGAGGAAATCCTGCGCTGCCTGGAAATCCGAGAAGGTCTGGCGATCGACTGCGCTTTGGAAGAAGGGTTTGAAGTAGGGCGACGTATCAGCCAAGGCCAGGGCGAGAGCTGCAATGGCCGCGATCCGGCGGGGGAACCGTGCGGGAAGCGCCTGGAGCAGGAGATACCCGGCTGCCCCCGTGGCACCGGCCAGGAAGAAAATGCCGATGACCTGGGAAAAATCATGAGGGGCTCGCAAGTCGGCGTAGAAAGGCAGCCAGCCGATCAGGCGAAACCCGGGCACGATGAGATAGATCGCGCTGAGCACGGCTCCGATGGCGGTGCGTCCGGCCAGCGTTTTGGGCAGCAGGGAGAAGATGATCCACGGCTGGATGAGAAAGAGGACCCACGAGATCGGAACGGCCAGATCGTTGGCCATGACGGCGAGCTTCAGAAATTGCAGCTGGCCGGTGAGCACGGAAAACGGCCCGAAGGAAAGCCAGTGAAGAAACAAGAATAGAGCGATGCACAGACGACAGGCCCTCCCGGCCACGCTGGCATAGAGCGACGAGGGCTTGAGCAGCAGGATCGCGCCGAGGATGATCGCCGGCACGATGCCGAGATAGTTGCCTCCCTGCGCCGTGGTCGGGGCAAAGGCGGCGCCCATGCCCGAGGAAAGCAGTCCGTCGCGATCCAGCCAGAGCAGGCTGGATTTCAGGGAAAACGCCCGCAGCCATCCCTGGAACGGAGCGATTTCAAAGAGCGTGGCAAAACGCATCTCCCTCACCGCTGGCAGATTGGGCAGGACGCCGAGCACGGAGACGACGAGGATGACGACAGCCCATGGCGCGGCCGCGACGTGCCAGGTGCGCTGTTTCCAAAGGATGACGATGGCCAGATAGATGAACAGCGCCGGGGCGAGAAGCGCGCCAGCCTTGCCATAGCTGAGGAGCAGGAAGGAGAGGACTCCTCCGAAGAGAAGGGCATTGAAAAACGTAGACCGCTCCGCCATCGCTGTCGCGCTCCAGAGTACATACGGGATCACGGCGAAGGCCGTGACGAAGACCATGTGCTCGACCCCGCCGAGACGCACGTAGATCGAGGCGGTGAGCATGAAGGCAAGCGCCGATATCGCCGCGGCGATGTCGCTGGCCGTCAGCCGGCGAATCCAGCCGTAGACTCCCAGGATCGCGAGGAGGAGACACAGGAAGCCTCCCAGCTTGGGGCCGGCAAAGATGCCGCCCAGAGCGGACGCGACCAGCAGCCACAGGCTCGTGATCGTATGGCTTATCAGCGGAGCTAACGAACTTCCCTGCAGGAAATTCGACGTCCACCACGCCGGGCCATGCCCTTCGCTCCATCCGTTTTGAATATCGAGAGCTCGGGCGACATTGGCCAGCATCTCCTGGTTGGATGGAGGCTGGCCGACCCAGGCAAAAGCGAGGATCGCATAAACGCACAGGGCCAGGGCGGCGATCCAGAGGAGATATCGGTTCGGAGCGAACTTCATACTAGAGAGACGCAAGGGTGCTTAGCACGGATTGCCGGACCCAGGTTGTCAGCCGCAGCCTGGCTGCGAGGGCGAAGCTTAGCTTGCTGCGGCCGGTGTGCTTGGCGTGAAAGCGCCGGAAATCGGCTTCGATTTTCTTGAAATTGCGAAGGCTTAATGAACTGGCCTGCGCGCGGAACCGTGCCGCCGGGCGGTCCATGACCATCATGTCGCCAGTCTGCAGGAGACGATACCAGCAGTCGATATCGCAGTAGTAGATGAGCTCATTGTCGAACGCATCGAAGCTCTCTTTGCGAAACAGGACCGAACCCGGCTCGCCAATGGGATTTGACGGAGAGGTGAGTATCCTCCGGGCGACATCCGCGAGTCGGAACCGGCCCGGTGCGAACCGCGAGATACGCCAGGCGGTTTTTCCCGAGGCCGTGGAAAGGATCTTGGGCGATGCCACGAGCGAGATGCCGCTCTCGGCGAGAGCCCGTCGCTCGAGGTCGAGGGCGCCAGCCTCCAGTTCGTCATCACAGGGCAGCAGCTTGACGATGGAGTGGGGCGTTGCTCGCACCGCCCGCGTCCAGTCGAACCCCATGCCCTCTCCTCGCGGAAACTGGACGAAACGATACCCCGCCCGGCCCTCGAAGGTCTTGGCGATGCCGGGCGAGTCGTCCGATGAGCCATTGTCGCAGACCAGCACTTCGTCGCCCGGTTGGATGACCCGGAGGGCGGACTCGATGGCATTGCGCAGATAGGTCGCGCCGTTCAGCACCGGGATCGTAATGGAGAGAGGAGGCGTCGCTGTCATTCCTGGTGCGACGACTTCTCGGCTTGCTGGTCGACGATATAAATCGGTCGCTGGCGTGTTTCCTGAAAGATGCGTCCGACGTATTCGCCGATGATCCCGAGGAGGATCGAGAGCGCGGCAAATCCAGCCAGCATGATCGCAGCGAGACTCGGCCATCCCTGGGGTGCGGAATTTCCGGCGAGGCGGCTGATCACGATATAGAGCACTGCGGCAATGGAGAGCATCCCGAAGCCCCCGGCAAACACTGTCGCCAGCCGCAGGGGCTTCATGGAAAAGGAAAAAATGCCATCCGCGGCCAGCGCCACGAGCCGCGCCAGACTGTAGTGGGATTTGCCGCCCGCGCGCGCATCGCGGCTGTAATAGTGGGGCAACTGTTTAAACCCGACCCAGCGCGTCAAGCCGCGGAGGAACCGCCCATGCTCGGGCAGGCTGACGAGGATGTCGACGACCCGCCTTGTTACGAGTCGAAAGTCGCCGGATTCCGCAGGGATGTCGATGTCCGACAGCCAGCGGAGGATACGATAGAACGCCTTGTAGGCGAGCCTTAGCGGGAGGGAGACTCCGCGCCGTTCCGTGCGGACTCCATAGACCACATCGGCTCCAGCCTCGCGCATGAGCTTGATCATGGCCGGAATCTCCTCCGGCGGGTCCTGCAGGTCGCTGTCGATCATCACGACCAGATCTCCCCGACTATGTGCCAAGGCGGCGGAAAGTGCGGCCTGATGCCCGAAGTTTCGGGAGAGCCGGACGGCACGTATCTCCGGGTGCGCCGCGGCGGCCTGCCTCAGGATGTCCCAGGTCGAGTCTGATGATCCGTCGTCGACGAAAATCATTTCGTAGGAACTTCCCAGCCCGGAGAGCATGGCGGAGCACCGCTCGATAAAGAGGGGGGCGCTGGCTTCCTCGTTATAGAATGGGGAGATGAGAGATATGCAGGGCGTCGTCATTTCTGGAACTTGGGATTTTCGAGGATGACATAGGTATCGGAGCCCCATACCTGCTTCCATTCATTGGCGTTCAGCGCCTGGAGGGCGTCTTGCACATGAGGCTGATGGATTCCCCAGACAAAGTCGATGTCGCCCACGACGAGATATTTGATCTTGCTGGCATCGAGGTTGTAAATGAACCGGTCCCGGGTGATGCCGTACTCGTACATGAAGGTCTTGTGGCCCTGCCAGGCGGTGAGCTGCAGGAGATTGGCGGTGGGGACGTCGAGCAGCCAGGAAATGTTGGAGTTGGCGATTACGAGATCGGGCCCATCCGTGTGGCCGCGCAGCCAGGCAGCGGCCTTGTCGACGTCCGACGTGGATTGCGTCACCCAGGGATGATTCCTGGGAATCAATGTCTTTCGAAAGACCGACACCAGGGAAAGAACTGACAGGATGACGGCGAGCGCGACCGGCAGGGCATGCAGAAGGGGACCGAACGCGGGCTTCTTCAGCCTCACCATGGCATAGGCGACCAGGAAGTTGAGAAGGAACCCCACGCCGAAGGCGACAAACGGAAGCAGCGGCACGGCCTGATAGTAAAAGACCGTCAGGTTTGAGCGGTTGGAGAGCAGGGCGAGGGAGAAGAGCAGGGCAAAGACCGGGATCGGGGCCCACCGTGCCCGGTCTTTGGCGGCAAGCATGACGATCCAGCCGGCAAAGCCGAGGAAGTGGAAAAAATCCTGGGTGAAAAAGAGGAAGACATTCTGGGCCAGCCTGCCGCTGTTCTCCTTGCTGTAGCTGCCGTAGCTTTGAAGGATGTTGACGACATCCTGGACAAGGCCGTGGGACGCAAACGCCAGGACCAGTCCATACTCCAGGAGTACGACGATGATGGCGGGCAGCGCCAATGCGATCCATAGACGGGGATGCAGGATGACAAAGAGAAATGTGACGGCGCAGCAATAGATCCCCAGGGGATGGGAGCCGATGGCGATGGCATTTCCGATACCGGCAAACCAGGCGAAGCGCGGTGATCTTGCGATATTGCAGATCGAAAAGACGGCCAGCGCGGCCCCAAACGCGAGACCATTGTGCGGGTAGCATTGGCGGAAGTGCAGGATGCTCTGCCCGTAGCCGAGAAACAGGAGGGCCGCAGTAAGGGCGCACACCGCGCCGACGAGGTGCCGGCCCTGGCGAAAGAGGATGAAGGCAATACCCAGCGCCAGCGTGGTATTCAGGAAGCGCGCTCCCCAGATGTCACTGGTAATGACATATCCCAGGGCAAGGAACGCCTCGTAAAGCGGCTGATAGACGATCGTGACAAAGGTATTGGCAACCGACTGGTTCGCGAATGCGCCGGAAGCCAGGTTTTTGGCGATTCCCAGGGCGAGGGTTTCATCGCCGTACCAGCCGGGCAAAGTGCGCAAAAACGGCAGATAGAGAAGAGCCCAGGCCCCGGCCAGGGTCAGCATGAGCGCCTGGAGGGTGCGGGCGCGAAGGGTCTCGGAATCTGGCGGCGGGAAATTCAAGGCCTGACGATGTATTTCCGATACTCGGCATCGAGCTTCTGCTCTTCTTTCGCGGAGAGGCGATCGATGAAGAGGACACCCTGGAGATGGTCGTACTCATGCTGGACCGCTCGGGCCAGCAATCCATCGGCTTCGAAGACCAGAGGCTGGCCCTCCGCGTCAATGGCCCGGACCTTGACCCGCGGCGGGCGCTCAACATCGGCGCGCAAGCCCGGGAAACTCAGGCAGCCCTCGACTCCAGCCTTGGGTTTGCCGATGAGCTCGAGTTCCGGGTTGATGAGGACCATGGGCATCTCCTCGGAGAGATCCACCTTCTTGCCATCGATCCACATCGTACTCGGGCGGTCGGTCACACCGTCGACGTCGATGATGCAAAGCTGAATGGGGCGTCCCACCTGTTGGGCGGCGAGCCCGACGCCATCGGCCTCATACATGGTCTCAAGCATGTCGGAAATCAGCTGCAGGAGGTCGTGATCGATCTTTTCGATTTTACGGCCTTTGGCACGCAGGGCGGGATGCCCGTATTCGACTATCTCAAGGATCATGGTCAGGGAGTATTTGGCGGTTGGGTGAAAGCGGGGATGTTGCTGACGCCGGCCTGCTTGAGGGCATCCAGGACCTGGACGACGACGCCGAAGGGCGCTTCGCGGTCGGCCTTCATCGCGATGGATCTGTCCGGATGCTGCTGCCGGGCCTGCTTCAAGGTATCGGCGAGCGCCGCAAGGGCGACCGGCTTGCCATCGAAGGTGATGGCGTCGGCATTCTTCACCTCCAGGAGGATGGGAGCGTTTTTCTCAGCGGGACCTGCCTCGGCTGTCTTCGAGTCGGGCAGGTTGATCTTCATGGTCGGCTGGTTCTTTTGGAACGTCGTCGTAACGATGAAAAAGATGAGCAGGATGGCCAGGATGTCGATCAGCGAGACGATGATGACCGACGGGGCCTTTTTCTTTCGGGTATAGAACCGCATGGACCTGCCTTCCTGGGGTTAGGCGCCGTGCTGGGGGTAGCACTTGGCGATGAGGTCGGAAACCATCGACTCCATCTCCACGCTCATGACCTCGATGCGGCGTTGAAAATGATTGAAGGTGATCAGGCAGGGAACCGCCACGCCGAGGCCTGCGATCGTGGTGTTCAGAGCTTCGGCGATGCCGCGAGCGACCAGCACGGGATCGGACCCGATGGAGGCAAAGATGCCCACCAGGCCGGACAGCGTGCCGAGCAGTCCGAGCAACGGAGCGATGCCTGTTGCGATCTCCAGGACGACCAGACCGCTTTCGAGTCGCGCCACCTCATGGCGGGCTCGGGTCTGGACCGCCTCGAGCGTCTCGGCGCGCGGCCAGGAGAGATGGTTGATCACAGTATTCACGATACGACCGAGGGCCGATGGGTTTTTTTTGATGAGCTTTTGCAGGGGCTCGAGGCTGTCGCCGGGTTGCAGACGCTCGATTTCCGCGCTGATTACCGCGGGCAGTACTGCGCTGCGGCGAATGGCGGTGCCGCGCAGGATCATCACCGTGACGGAGATCACTGAAAGGATCAGCAGAAGGAGCATGAAGAAGCCTCCCTTGATGAAGAAATCCAAGGCTTCTTGTATGATCGAGGCGAGTGGAAGTAGTTCCATGGTCAATTACCGAGAATAGTAAACGAGTATTCGATTTCAATACGCCCGCCCTCGAGCAAAGGGACGAGTTCCGGCGGGATGCGCGGTATCTCAGCATCACTGATTGCCCGCACACTGCAAGACGCAAAGCTTTCATTGGAGGTGTTTTCCAGCACCCTCAACTGCTCGATTTTTCCGTCCTGCCGAACGACGAAGCTTACCCGGAGAGTTCCCACATTGAGCAGGCTCATGTCCTGCCTCACGTAGTAGTACCAGCGGGAGCCGATGGCGTCCGAAATCATCTTTTTGTATCTGCCCAACGGCGTCCCTGTTGCCTCGAGGGAGGAGCGACCCCGGTTGGAGATATTCCCCTTCAGCCGGGTAATGCGTGTCTGGGGCTGATAGCCGGGAGCACCCGGGGGCTGGGGCGGCTGCTGTGGCTGAGGGGGTTGCTGCGCGGTCTGTTGAGACTGCTGCTGCGGAGGTTGTTGGGGTTGGGGAGGCGTGGGGCGCGGTGTGGGCGTGGCTGTCGGAGTGGGCTCCAGCAGAGCAAGCGGCGTCGTTTGCCTCGGGGTCATGACAGGACGAGGCGTGGGAGTCGCAGTCGGCTGTGGCGTGGGCTGCTGTTGGGCCTGCTGAGCCTGGGTTTGCTGCTGTTGTTGCTGGGCCTGTTGCTGTTGGGAAGGCGGGGGCGCCTG
>Ga0209935_1000511_pt1 | contig 92622 bp, 94 predicted proteins | sample ThiBio_1000_plan_2_FD_183958 | JGI IMG/M metagenome (GOLD analysis project Ga0209935, IMG submission 183958) | Wastewater bioreactor microbial communities from Cape Town, South Africa - Thiocy_cont_1000_plan (SPAdes) | ecosystem: Engineered > Bioreactor > Thiocyanate-remediating >... | reverse complement strand
TGATTGATTGATTGATTGATTGATTGATTGATTGATTGATTGATTGATTGATTGATTGATTGATTGATTGATTGATTGATTGATTGATTGATTGATTGATTGATTGATTGATTGATTGATTGATTGAGAGAGAGAGAGAGATGTGAATGCGAGAGAGGAATGAGAGGAATGGAGTGAGATCGATCTCGATCGCGAGAGAGAGATTCAGATATCTTCCTCTTTCCTCTCTCGAACACAAATCACGCGCGAGCGAGCGAGCGAGCGCTCCACTCCAACATTCACATCAACCGACCGGCTGGCAGAGCAACCAACGTTGGAGGATGAATCACGATAACGGCACCAATCGTGTGCCACCAACGACCGATGATGATGCTGCTTATCTCGCCGCCGCGTACACGCAGGCCATGACCGGCGACGTAACATCAACCTCAACATCAACATCAACATCAACAACAACCACCACGGCACCTGCCGAGTCTCTCCCATCGTATAACTTACAAGACGACTACATCGACATGTCCGAGCCACCAATCACCGCGGCGCCGCCGCCGCCTCAAACCAGCAGCACTACAGCACCTCCTCCTGCATCACATGCAGCACCCTCGTACGGCGAGGTACCTACTGGATCGAATGGGAGCACAATGCCAGCAGCCACAGCCGCTCCGCCGCAGCCTCCAGGAGGACTGCTCGAAGCAGCGCTACGAGACCTCAACAACATGATACCCAAGGACACCCAGCATGCTGGCCTCACAATATCAATGTATGCGTCTCGCCTCGCAGAGCCATGCTCTCTCTCTCTCTCTCTCTCTCTCTCTCGCGTGCGTTCTCACGAGCAATGCTGACGAGATTGAATCGCTACTCTATACTCCAGCATTCTGCACTGTTTGTGTATCATCATCGCTCTGCTCAGTCTGGTGGCATCGCCGCTCCTCGAATGCTTGGCCATGAGCCTCAGCATTCTGATCTTGATACTGTACAAGCAAGTACGTACACGCGCCACTGCACCCTCTCAAGCAACGATTGCTGACTCGTTCCACAGAACAAGGACTTTACGACTGCCGTGCTCGCCATCTCCAACGTGATCATTACGTCGTTGGTGTGCCTGGTTTGGTTCGGAGTCATCATCTTCCTGGGCCTGTTCTCGTTCGGAATCCTGCGTACGTACGATCGTTATCGCGCTTATCAGCTTGATTTCTTTCGGCATCTGGCTTATCGTTTGGCTTGGTGCACAGTTGTGTTGATGGTGTTCTTGATTCCTTACGTTATCGTCGTGGTGAGTGCCCTGTGTTCGCTGGTACTCGGCTACCGCCATCGTTTGCTGCACCAACATCCAACACTCTAGCGACTCAGCGAATCTCTTCCCTCCCACCCAATCGCTACAAGTCCCCCATCTGTCTCTTTGTGATGTTCCCAACTAAATAACGACGATGAGGCTGGTACCCGGCGGTTCGAGGTTCGCCAGTAATGGAATGTCGCTCAGCGAATATCAGCTCACTCATCAGCTCCTCCGAACTCCGCTCTTCATCTCTTCGCTTCTCCGCCCCAACCAACCACCCAACCACCCACAGCCACACACCCACAGCCACACAGCCAGAACATGGATCAAGACAATGGCTCCAACTGCGCCAATGAATCTGCGCCGCCATCAATTGTTGCTGCTCCTGATGATGATGATGTGCAACTTGTGACTGGCGACCTGACCACTGATCAAGCTGCCTCGACTGATGGAACGACGACAACACCATGCGCCTCGACATCGGCCACGGTACCCGCCGACTCGCTTGAGTCGCAAGATATCCTCATCATCGACGTGTCCGAGCCACTGGCTGCCACGCCTCCTGCTCAAGTCGACGCCGCAGAACCCACAGTACCTTCGGACGGCGAGGTCGTTATTCACATGCCTCCTGATGAAACGAGCAGCAATACGCCTGAGCCAACCGCAGCCGAAGAGCCTCCACCGACACCAACAGTCGACGGTGCTGCTCCTGAGACTACGCCAGGAATGCCAGCAGACGCACAAAATGATGCGCATGAGGGTGTGACAGCCTCAATGTACGCGACACCGTCTGGGCCCCTGGATGCTGCTTCTGATTGAATCGATACGCTTCGCTGTGTGTGTAGTATTCTGCACTGTTTGTGCATCGTCATCGCTTTGCTCAGTCTGTTTCTAACGCCGTTGTTCGAGTGCTTGGCCGTGTGCGTCTGCCTGCTGTTGTGGGGAGTGCGCTTTGACGTACGTGCACCGAACACCAACACACGCGGGGTCTCGAACGTCGAATGCTGACTCGCCTGGGATCGACAGCACCAACATCAAGCGACTCAGAAGTGGGCTTGGGCCAACCTGTGCATTACATTCGTGGTGTTTGCGATCTGGCTCGGTGTGGTCGCAGTACTCGCTGTGATCTCGTTCGCAATCCTGGGTACGTCGTACCAACCCAATCCATGATCATCCATTCCATTACTTACCTTGCTGGATCATCATGATATCTTCTTTGCTGTTGGATTGGTTGGTTGGTTGGTTGGTTGGTTGGTTGGTTGGTTGGTTGGTTTGTACGTGCGCTTGCGCAGGCGTGTTGGTGGTGTTCTTGCTTCCATACCTCTTGGTCATGTGCTGCGTTTGGCAGTCGCTCATACACGGCAAGTAGTACTCTCGACCTCTCGGTCTCTCCCACCTGTAAATCCACAGTTGTATCATCATGTACCACGATATCTTCTCTCAAACAACGATTGCTGCTGCTGCAGCAACGAAGCAACAACGCGATGATCGAGCGGCATCGCTCATGTGTGTGACTGAGAGCGCAGAACCGATGAGCATTTTTTCTCGGAGCCGCCGAATGTCGCTCTGAACAACATCGATGGCACTGCTGTTCATTTGTTTGTTGGCTCGCTCGTCTGCAACACACTGAAACACACCCTCCTCAATCTCAGCGGGTCGATCTGACGATGGATGGTCAAATCGATGGCGGAGTGATCCCGCGTGAGGTAGCTGATTGCTGCACGCTGGTACTCGGCTACCGCCATCGTTTGCTGCACCAACATCCAACACTCTAGCGACTCAGCGAATCTCTTCCCTCCCACCCAATCGCTACAAGTCCCCCATCTGTCTCTTTGTGATGTTCCCAACTAAATAACGACGATGAGGATGGAGGAGCGTAGAACCGATACCGGCGGTTCGAGGTTCGCCAGTAATGGAATGTCGCTCAGCGAATATCAGCTCACTCATCAGCTCCTCCGAACTTCCGCTCTTCATCTCTTCGCTTCTCCGCCCAACCAACCAACCACCCACCCACAGCCACACACCCACACAGCCAGAACATGGATCAAGACAATGGCTCCAACTGCGCCAATGAATCTGCGCCGCCATCAATTGCTGCTCCTGATGATGATGATGTGCAACTTGTGAATGGCGACCTGACCACTGATCAAGCTGCCTCGACTGATGAAACGACGACAACACCATGCGCCTCGACATCGGCCACGGTACCCGCCGACTCGCTTGAGTCGCAAGATATCCTCATCATCGACGTGTCCGATCCACTACCTGCCACGCCTCCTGCTCAAGTCGACGCCGCAGAACCCACAGTACCTTCGGACGGCGAGGTCGTTATTCACATGCCTCCTGATGAAACGAGCAGCAATACGCCTGAGCCAACCGCAGCCGAAGAGCCTCCACCGACACCAACAGTCGACGGTGCTGCTCCTGAGACTACGCCAGGAATGCCAGCAGATGCACAAAATGATGCGCATGAGGGTGTGACAGTCTCAATGTACGCGACACCGTCTGGGCCCCCTGGATGCTGCTTCTGATATTGAATCGATACGCTTCGCTGTGTGTGTAGTATTCTGCACTGTTTGTGCATCGTCATCGCTTTGCTCAGTCTGTTTCTAACGCCGTTGTTCGAGTGCTTGGCCCTGTGCATCGCCCCGCTGTTCTTCCTTTTTCGCGCTGAAGTACGTACACCGAACACCAACGCACGCGGGGGTCTCGAACGTCGAATGCTGACTCGCCCTGGTATCAACAGCGCGACCACGAAGCTACTCAGACCTGCGCTGGTGCCAACCTGTGCATTACATTCCTGGTGTGTGCGATCTGGCTCGGTGTGGTCACGCTGTTCACTTTTACCTCGTTCGCAATCCTGGGTACGTCGTACCAACCCAATCCATGATCATCCATTCCATTACTTACCTTGCCGGATCATCATGATATCTTCTCTGCTGTTGGCTGGTTGGTTGGTTTGTTGTATGTGCGCTTGCGCAGCCGGATTGGTGGTGTTCTTGATTCCATACCTCTTGGTCATGTGCTGCGTTTGTCACTCGCTCAGAAGCATCTAGTATCTCGACCTCTCGGTCTCTCCCACCTGTAAATCCACAGTTGTATCATCATGTACCACGATATCTGCTCTCAAACAACGATTGCTGCTGCTGCTGCTGCTGCAACGAAGCAACAACGCGATGATCGAGCGGCATCGCTCATGTGTGTGACTGAGAGCGCAGAACCGATGAGCATTTTTTCTCGGAGCCGCCGAATGTCGCTCTGAACAACATCGATGGCACTGCTGTTCATTTGTTTGTTGGCTCGCTCGTCTGCAACACACCGAAACACACCCTCCTCAATCTCAGCGGGTCGATCTGACGATGGATGGTCAAATCGATGGCGGAGTGATCCCGCGTGAGGTAGCTGATTGCTGCACGCACACTCTCTCTCTCGATACGTCTTCTGACCATCCGATACCTGTAGGTGTTGATGCGGATCTTCTTGCTCACTGGTACCTCGCCACTGGCGTACCGACGAGTATGCAAGGCGTGGAATGATCTCGTGTTGAGCATGTTCACTGATCGCACCAGTACGGCGGGGCCGCTCCGTGCCATGTCGTCGAGTATCGCTGGCTGATGGGGTTCTCGCAATCTCGATCGCTCTTGGTCCTTGTGTAGTGCTGTTTGCTGCCTTTCGACCGGAATACATGGGCGTCATCGATCCGATTGATAGTACGTACTGCGTGCATCTCGCGCATGGAATCAAGGTCGTCGTCGAACAACCGAGCCAACTCCAAGGCCAACCATCGCAGACAAGATGGCGATGCTCCCTGTGTTTCGATTCCCGAGCTTGCGATGCAACGTCGTGAGCGTGTGTGCGTTGGCTCGCTCGGTCGCCGTGTTCTTGGTCGATCTGCCGGATGGCAGTCGACGCCTCTACCGCATGTGTCTCGACACGGGCGCTACGAGTGAGGTCGCTGCCGCAAAGGACCTCAAGGACGCGACGCTCGTCACCAATGGACATGGCCAGCTGCTGATCGCCAATCCATTCGCACTGTTTCGTATCTGGCCGAATGGTACGTGGCCTACGAGATGCACATCGGCAGATGAATGGAATACTGGATTGATTGATGGATGATGGATCGATGGATGGGAGGCAGGTTCAACGGAGTCGATTGCACGAGGCGTGTCGTGGGCGCAAGCCAAAGCGATCACGGCCGTGAACCAATACGTGTACGCTGCATTCCAACAGGGCGAGTTCACGGACTTTGTGCAGGTCGATGTGCAGACCGGCAAGTCGACGCAGTTCTACAAGGTACCTCGTGCGCAGTGTACTTGCGTGCCAGAACGAGCGGTCTAACGACTGGCACATGCTCGAATGGCGCTCGTAGAAATGGTGTGGCAAGGTTCAAGCGATGGGTACTCTCCGTGGCAAGCCAGTGATCATCGATGAGACCGATGGGCATATCTACTTGATCAAGAAGCGTACGAGCACTCTGGCACGCCATCATATGGCCGACACTCGCTCGCTCGCTCGCTCACGCGTACGCCAATCAATCGTAGAATCGTCCAAGAGTATCTCGGAAGAGGATTGGAGTTCTGCCTTCCAGATATGCTCGATCGGCGACGATGTATACGTCGTGGCATCGACCGCCGAGGTGTACCGGATCGACTCGAGGTCCGGCGAGTACCAAGTGCTCGACGTCAACATCATCGCTACCAACCCGCTCGCATGGCAGCCACTCCAATGCTGGCTGGCTGCTGGCGTCTGGTGATTGGTCCCCCATCTCTCTCTCTCACACGCTCACACGATGATATCACTATGATGGTTGTATCGATTGCTAAATAGTACGATTGTGGTTGGATTTGGGAGGTTCGGTTATTCGATGTTCGAGATCGATGTTCGAGGTTCATTTGTTTGCTGCCTTCGCCTTCGTCGCATCAACGCTGCCCTCCAATACTCCCAACAACCCACTCGACATTCTTATCAGCTCTTGGGCTTGGTTGATAGACAGCCAGACAGATAGCTAGATAGATAGCTCGATTCCGATTGAAATCAATCTCTCGCGTGAATGGCAGCCATCACGCACATCGAGTACTCGTACCTCGCGCACACCAAGATCGTGCTCCATGCTCTGCGACACGCTCAGCATCCCGTCGTCGGCGTGTTGATCGGTCGATTCGACGACCACTCGCTCTCGGTCGTCGACGTCGTGCCGCTCTTTCATTCGACGATACTCGCTCCGATGCTCGAGATGTCGCTGACGCTGGTCGAGGCCCACGTTGCCGCGATGTCGGGCGAGGTCGCCATCGCAGGGCTGTACTACGGGCCTGCCACTCTCTCACAGAGAACCGTCTCGCCGTTGATTGCCTCGATCATTGATCATCTGACAACGATCGAACCCCGATCGCAATTGATCATGGTTCGTTGATTCGATGATTGATTGATTGATTGATTGATTGATTGATTGATTGATTGATTGATTGATTGACTGATTGATTGATTGATTGATTGATTGATTGATTGATTGATTGATTGATTGATTGATTGATTGATTGGTTGGTTGGTTGGTTGGTTGGTTGATTGATTGATTGATTGATTGATTGATTGATTCAATGATGTAGGTCCTACCATCGAAATCCAACGATCTCGAGCTTGTAGTACGTCGTCCTCTTCCCATCATCAAGTATCCGACAACGAATGAACCACTGACAACTGAACCTATCAGCCATTCGGATATCACGGCGTCAATGGCTGGGAAGCATCGCAAGACAAGCATCAGGTCTATCAACGCTCATCGACATCAGCGAGCTCTCGAGATCAATGCACCAGCAAACCGGAGCTCGGCGCAGCGGCCGTGCATCTCCGATACTCGACTGTCAAGCTGCATGACTTTGACGATCATCTGTCTGATCCATCGCGTGACTTTCTGGCTGCGACGACGGGTCTCGACGTGTAAATCATACGCTATAAACCTCAACGACAACGACGACGATGCAACTCTTCTGCTGCCGAGATAGAGAGTTCGTTCATATATATCGTGGGGAAGGGTATATATTGAGTGAATCGTTGACACTACTGCAACAGATAGCCCGATAGCTCTATCTGCTAAATCAACGATCAACCCATTCTATCTATTCTATGCAATTCAAATGAATCAAGCAAACAGCAGCAAGCAAAGACACAGACACACAGACACACAGACACACACGATCACTTTGTCGATCGCGGCAGGGCCCATTAATTGTACAAGGAGATCGAGCAGATTCCCACGTCTTTGGCGCCGTAGCTCGTCAGGAACTCAAACGTGAGAATGTTGTGGTTCGACGGCACGTCAAAGTCGTAGCTGAGCTTGGCATTCGGTTGCGTCTTGGGGATAATGTACTTGCCGAGCAGCTGCATCGAGAGCACCGACTTCTCGGGCCCGGTCACGACGCCGCTCACACGAATCACACGAACCTACGTGCGAGGCAGCCATCGATGAGACGATGCTCAATTTCACTCGAGCACGTGCCAATGGCCACGCCACACCACGTACCTGCGACGAGATTCCTTCGTTGGTGTGGCGAATGACAATGTTGAAGCCCTTGATGGTACACGGCTGAATCGGGCCAATGTCGAGCACCTTCTTCTCGTTACGATGCTTCGACCACGTTTGAGAGATCTACTCACACGCACGCGGTCGTGAGAACAAGGCCCTTCGAGGATACAAGCGACCATTGGTGCATCCTCCAACGTACCAAGCGACGAGGAACAGGTTTGGCGGCCTTGAGCGCCTCTTGATAGATGCGATACTGCTCGGCATCGCTAAACTGCAACGAACTGAACGGCGAACCTGGAAAGTCTCGGTGAATCGGCTCGCCCAGGACTCGAATGCGGCCCATGTGCAAGGCACGCATGTCATTCACGGTGCCCGAGAGTCCGGCTTCATGACACATTGCCAGAGTGAGTGAGTGGTCACGCATCGATCCTCGCAAGCGAGCAGGAAGCAAGACGTACCAATATGCGGCAGCGCGAGTTGCAGGCAAATGATGCGACATTCGAGCGGCGCCGAAAAGTGGTACTCGCTGCATCCCGTGGTATCGAGTGAATCGGTGCCACGCATGGGCTTCACCTTCCACCGCCCGACCGGCTGGAGCATGTTGAACATGTGTCCGGCCGCGATCGAGATCAACGGAGCATCGTGGATCGAGTAGCCGACTGGATCGGCAAGAAGAATCAGCGTCGACACGCGAGCGTAGCACTCGAGAACGATCGTGATGCTGACACTCGAGAGACCCGCTGGTGCGCTCCAGAAGCGCTTCAGCGGTATCGTGTGCGGCGGGAACAGAATGCTCTCGACCGGAGCCGCTTTCAGCTTCGTGGGCTGTGTTCGAATATCAAGCTGGTTAGAACGAGCGAGCGACTGAGCTCACGAGCAACGGTAGATCGTTCGCGTACCACCGAGTTGAGGATTCCAGCACGAGGATAGTTGGAAACCGGTCGCACATTGTCGTACGCTGTGAGCGCCGTCAGGATCGGCACCAAGGGAGCCGAGACGATCTCGTCAGCCACCAACGACGATTCCATCGGGCCGTGCACCGAATCCTCGATGCCCGAGTCAACTCGACGGTTGGCATCGTTGCGCCGTGATGCATAGCCGCCAATGCCAGAGATACCCATGTCGTCGCCTTCGCTGTCGCTTGGAATGTCGTTCGGAATCGGATCACCTCCTCCACCTCCGCCGCCGCCTGCACCACCTCCCGACATGTTGAGCAAGTAGTCTGATGTGCTGCTTGGTGGCCGGTTGATTGAGCGAGGCTCGCTATCCCACTCGGAGCCGCTGCTAGACTCGCGCGCCAACGAGGCCGATGGCGGAGTGTCATCGTAAGCCTCGTCGCGACTCGCACGTAGCAGGTCGTCCGAGCTCTCGGCAGTGTCCGAGTCGCCCTGGCGGCCGTGACGGCGTTGGGGCATCTCATCTTCGTCGCGGCTCATGAGCGAGAACTTGGAAATGTTCGGAGGAGTCGAAAGGTAACTCGAGCCGAGGCTCGGTGGCGGCAGCGTGGTCATGGTGGTACTCGAGGTCGTAATGGTCACAGCGCCGCTGGGGCCATCGACACTCTTGGCCTGCGAGACCTTGGAGTGGTAGTGCAGCTTGGTTTCGATCTGCCACATTCGATTGACTTGCAGAAGGAGCTATACACGTATACCGCAGGTGAGCGTCGCTAGGTGGTGGCAATGCGATCTTGCGACTGAGCAACAGCCAACGTACCTTTTCGCGTTGCGCATCTTCGGCGGCATTGAACGACGAACCAGGAGGGTCTTCGAGCTGCTTGATCTTTTCGAGGAGTTCTCGTTGGCGCTTGATGATTTGCTCACACTTGATACACACTGGATGCTTGGTGGTCCACTTGAACTCGAAAATCTTGAATGCACACCAACCGTGAGTTTCATCATCGAAAGCGCCATGGTACGTTCAAACATACTTCAACCGAGTTGGCACTCATGCATCTCGTGCAATGACGTCGATAGCAGTAGAAGCATTGGAACGCTCGAGCGAATCGTAGCGAGCTACCACACTGTGTGTGTGCAACTGTCAGCTTTCGCAGGCTCACCCTGGCTCGCGTGTGCTGTCAACGAGAAGGTACATACTTTGCTGCAGTTACTCGTTTTCCAAGTGTTGGACTTACGACGAGCCAGTTCGGTCGTCTCGTTGCGCAGGAACACGAAACGCGAAGGGTTCAAGTCCTCGATCACCAAATCAAGCGTCACCAGTACGGTGTCTCGCTGCCGTGGTGTGATCATCATCATACGGCGAAAGTACTCGAGCTCCAACGTATCCAAGAATGCCAAACCAGTCTCCTCACTGTAGCCCCGATGGTGATTGTTTGTTCAGTATTCGATACGAGCCACATACCACCAAGCAAGGCACAGGAGGGAGAGAGGGTACCTTTCTTGTAACTTTGATAGAACCAATTGACGATATTGTACAAGTACTACACGGTGGTTGTGAGTACTCGCAACTCTGTTGCTGTTGGTTGTGGTGGTGTGCGATCCAGAACGTACCATCATTCTCAGTGTCGAACGGAGAGTCGAAAGAAGTCGCTGCTGCAGCATCGGTATCGTGATGTTCGCGATGTGATTCGGGAACGATCTTGGGTGCTTCGACCTTGAGGCGTTGGAACTGCGTATCGCTCTCATCCTGAACCTCGCTCGGTGGCGGCGGTGGCTCGCTCGAGCCTGCGACCAGCTCCAAGCTACTGGGAGCACGCAATCGCGCAGTGGTGTCCTCCTCGGCACCTCCTTCACTTCCGTCGGTGCTCGAGTTGGAGAGCGCGGGAGTCGAAGACGTTCCATCATGCGATGTTGTGGTGCTCGAGGTGTCGCTGTCGTCGTAACGAAGATCAGGTGGCGGTGCAGGCTCGGCGATCGAGTAGTTGACCAGCATCTCGAGGTCGCCCTCGGAGCTGGGCGGAAGCGACACGCCGGCAATCTTGTGGATGATCGACGAGACGTGGTGCTCGGCTTGTGCTTGCTTGTACTGCGTCCACGAGGCATGCGGCGAGATCGGCGGCGTGGCAATGTAGCCAAACACCTCGACCTTTCCGATCGAGATGTTGTGGCCCTCGGGCACGTCATGTAGCACGAGATGCACCACTCGCACCAAGTGCTGCAAGCGTGGGTCGGCATCTTGGCCATAAAAGTCGTACAAGGTCGACGAGCGCATCGAGGGAGTAGGAGCGATCGGAAACACGAGCTTGGTACCGTTCGAACATCGAGGGATGCGAACGTTCTATGGAGAGAGCGCGACGCCACAGTCGTGAACACGCAAATCGTCAACAACACGTTTCACGATAGGGGAAGGAGGAGGAGAAGAAGTAGTACCTGAAAGACGACACGGGTAGTATTGCAATAGGTACCAACAAAGCAATCGAATCGATGTGGGTACATGTCGGTGCTGATGCCGTGGTTGATTGTCAGAGCAATCTCCTTGACGTGTGAGGGTTGAGGCAGGTAGGCAATCAACTGTGGTAGGCGCGGGCGCACGCGAGAAACAGAAGCAGTGAGTTTCATCGCGAGCTCGAGATGCAGACCAAGCTCATACCTCGACTCGTGTCTGGCCGTTGGGAGCAATCCAACAGAACATGTCGTTGCCAGTCAAGAGACTGTCGGCATGCTGGGAGGGCAGGAGCGAGTCCATCGAGTAGACGCTCTTGGCGGGATAGCGCGACAGACACTTGACGCGATCGACCAAGCCCGGAAAGTGTCGATCCTTGTGCAAGCCCAACAGCATCTCGTACTGCATCTGTCTCACGCCGTCGTGGACCACGTTCTGGAAGCGGCGTTGGACAGCGACGAATGCGTTGATGGGAGCCGAGGCGACGTTGGGCGAGAACTGTCGCATCAGGGCACTATGCATCGCCGGAGAGTTGGTGTACAGGATCGAGATAATGTCGCCGTTGTGCACAAAGAACTCGGCGAGCGGCTCGATGAACGAGCGAAGTAACGTGGCATTCAACTCCTCGATCGAGTACTCAAAGAACTTCCATTCTTGCCACAGTTCCGGTGTACGTTTGGCTGTATCATCGCATCGCATCGAATCGAATCGAATGAGTTGCAACAATCAAGGAGGGCGCAGAGTCGTGGGAGCAGGCGAGCAAAACATACAAGGCTTACGAGGATCGATACCCAAGCGAATGCACATCTCAGCCATAATCTGGAATGCCAAGACTGCCGAGAATCAAGTCACGTGGTCAGTCACTCAGTCACGGCAGTGGAGTCGAGAATCCTGACAACGACGTACAAAAGTTGGCGACATTGGTTCGATCGAGCGAGTCAGCACAGTTGAATCGAACGATGCCGGTCTGACGGCTGCAGTAGGATTGACTCGTGAGCGCAAACGCTCGTCCCGAGTGTACGATGTCAGTATTCGAGGCGACAGCAGCCGTGAAGGCATCCAAGTCCGAGGTCGTATCGCTCTCGGGTGCTTGTTGCTCGCTCTCTTGCACCAACGCCATCCTGTGTTCGTGACACACACACACACACACACGAGAGAGAGAGAGAGAGAGAGAGAGAGTGAGTTAGATGGAGAGTCGGGTTCCAGAAGGATGTGGTGCCACTGGCGCACGTACGAGATGGTTCCACATGTGATGCCAGTGCCACTCGAACGAGCGTCACCCGAGATGGCAGGCCGTAGCAGCGCCCAAAGGCCCTGGATGGCGCTCGCGGCACCCATCTCCTTGAGTTTCGTGTGCCAATCAAAGTGGTTGAGACGAATGTCGATGTTGACCAGGCTCTTGACGTATTCGATCGAGCGCTCAAACTGCTCGCTCAAGAGCAGCTCCTTCTGATTGGGCACCGATTTCAGGAGGTTGACGAGAGTGATAGGATGTGGGCCGAATCTGCTCGAGCGATGTGTGGTTCGCTCCGATCAGCAGGACTCACTCGCATTCGATCCATATCTCTCGTTCTCGCGGTGAACAGAAGAACGTACCGCTCCAATAAGCCAGCGTAGTACTTGTCCGAGTATTCGTAGGTATCCTTCTCTCGAATGCTGATCTCGACCTCACCGACCTTGTTCTTGATCTGGGTCTGCCACCACAAGGGAACGGTACCACGGCGCCACACGAACGAACAAAAGTCGACCTGCGTTCCGCCTCGCCACATGATCAACTCGCTCTCGCATTCGTTACCAGGTCCTACACAGGTGCGACGGAAGCTCAGAACACTGTGTCGTTGCGATCACCAACGCCAGCGCCATCGCCATCGCCATCGCCATCGCCATCGCCATGCATTGCGAAGAGCACGAACCTCCTCGATCATTCAGGCCTCGTGCTTCGTAGCGAGTTCCAGGATTGACGCAGCTCTTGCGCGTGATCATGCACAGATGAACGACTTTTTCTGGTGATTGACCGAGTGTGTAAGACACAAGAGAGAGATCCAGGTCGTTGTGTTTGAGAGTGTGAGACGAACCCTTGCGCTTAACAGGCTCAGATTTCGGTGTTGGAGCCTCTGGAGCTAGAGAATTGGAAGAGTTGGCGCTGGTGTTTGAGTTGGATGCCGATCGAGCAGCAGTGGAGTGTTGCGACGTGGCGGTGGTCGAGAAGGATCGCTTACGATGGAAGCCTGCTGAGACGGGATGCTGCTGTTGCTGCTGAGGCACAACCGATATGCTCTCGGTTGCATCGTAGGTGATCGGACGCCCGATGGCGAGGCCTTGCAGCAGCACGACACACCACTCGCGCATTCCGATGACGGTGAATGGTTCGGCGAGCGAGTCGTTCCAACAGAAGGTCGGATCGTAGCGATGTACGGGGTGCGTCGATGGGAACGGCCGCGTGAGATCGAAGGTCTCGCAGTAGAAGTGCAGTCCGCCGAGTGGGAACTGGCGCAGCAGCTTGGCGTTGGTCTGATGGAGTTCGAGCGTGCGGTGTGGATACCACAAGCGTATCTTGATCCATTCGACCTCGACCACTGTGTAGACGTTGTGTACGGCATTCAAGAGTAGATCGCGGCGAATCTACATGATTGATTGGTTGATTCGATTGGTTGGTTGGTTGATTGGTTGATTGGTTAGTTGGTTGGTTGGTTGATTGATTGGTTGGTTGATTGGTTGATTGGTTAGTTGGTTGATTGGTTGATTGGTTGATTGGTTGATTGGTTGATTGGTTAGTTGGTTGGTTGATTGATTAGACAATCGATTGAAGCACTGCTTTGATCGATTCAATCACGCACGAACCTTGGTCGCGAGAGCGATATATGCCATCGCATCGATGATGACCATGCCCAACAACGCATACCCACGCCTGCAAACACATACATACTCTCGTGAGCGTATTGTACGCCATTGTCGCTCGTGTATGCAAGTGACCATGACCGACTCGCTCCAGCGCGACGTACACCGTCGAGATGATGGGCGAGATGCAGTTGGTCACATGGAGCAGTGCGGCAGCTTCATCCGGGAAGAGATCGACGTCGGGTCTCGCAATGTACAGCAGGTCTCCGGTCGCTGGATCGACCTCGATCAATTGTGTATCGTTGCGTGTACTCAGCGATGATACAAGATACTGTGTATGAGAGTCGATATGGTGAGTATCTCAAGCAGTAGATCACGACAGATAGATAGATCACGATAGATCACGATATATCACGATAGCGAGACGTACGAAGCCGCCATCTTGGGTCTCGACAGCGAGGTGTGTGGTCTCGCGTCGAGCGATGCGGGTACTCATCGAGCACGAGAGTCAACTGCTCGAATGAAATCGGAGAGATAGAGATAGAGATATGAATAACAATGCAAAGAAGCAAGAAGCAGGGTGTTTGGTGTAGTAGCTGAGATAGAGAGAGTGAGCGAGAGTGAGAGAGTGTGAAGAGGAGGGAGCAGCTGAGCGAATGAAGCTTCACTCAGCGGAAGGCAGCGAGCGTTTGCCTTGCAGACCGACCCCTCCCTCTACTCGCTGGCAGTAACATCCAAGATCGATAGTCTTACTCATGATATCATTACCCTGATGCTAATGGTCGGTAATAACGATTATAGTGACTCCGGGTCCAGAGATAGTTAATCAAAGCCAGCAAGCGAGTGCGTGTAAATATCTCTGGCTGGGAATATCGCGATTCTTTCGCTCTTACGGCGTCCATCATTCAAGGATCGGCATTCCGTGACGCTGAGAGAGTGAGAGTGTGTTTGCTGAGTACCTTCGTCATATCACGATCTCGATCTACCATCATCGTGACGACCATCACGCAGTCTAGCGGTGGTCCTTGTGGTTCTGCACTACCGCAGCATCGCTTGGCGGGCGCTTGGAGCTCTGGATAGCTGACGTGCCACCTGATCTCGAGAGCCTCGTGTCATTCGCTCCATCGCCTGCCCACTGACACACTCCTCCTCTCCGCGTTCCTCTCCGTCTCTCTCTTGTCTTGTCTTGTGAGTGTGTCCTTCTATCATGGCGAGCTCGGAGCCCGTGTCATCGACGGCCGATCTCGAGAAGAATCGAGCCTTCATGGACCTGTACTCGCGACAGATCGGCGCCTTCGGCCTCGATGCCATGTTGAAGCTGGTCAAGATGAAGGTGTTGCTCGTGGGTCTTCGAGGCGTCGGTATCGAGGCCGCCAAGAACCTGGCTCTCGCCGGTGTACACACGTTGACGCTCTTCGATCCGAAGCCGATCGCGGAGCGCGACCTTGGCTCGAACTTCTTTGTGACGCGAGCCGAGGTCGGACGAGCTCGCGCGCTCGTGTGTGCTCCCAAGGTCCAGGAGCTGAACCCGAACGTCTTGGTGCGCGCGGCCGATTCGGAGCTCCACGAGTTGACCGAGGATCTCGTGGCGTCGCACGACGTATTGATCGTGACCTCGAACGAGTATTGTCGCCGTAGCGAGCTCGTTCGATGGAACGAGTTCTGTCGCTCGCGCACCAAGGTGACGCTCGATGAGCGCGGCACTCCGAGCTCCAAGGCGTCGCCGATCGGCTTCGTGTACTGTGCGACGGGTGGCGTCGTCGGTACGGTGTTCGTCGACTTTGGACCGAACTTCATCGTTCGCGATGCGACCGGTCGCGAGCCATTGGTCAAGTTGGTCGAGCGCATCGAACCGATGGTCGAACGCAACGAGCTCGACGGTAGCGAGACGCACTACACGCTCGTGCGCTACATTACGCCCGACGGCCAGACGCCCGGCAGCATCGCCGACGGCACCTTGATTCAATTCTCGGACGTGTCGGGTCTCGAGTCGCCGAGCAACGCCGACGTGTCGCTCAACACCTCGGGTCCTTGGCGCACGTGGAGCAAGCCGTCCGACCCGCATGGCTCGTTGCGCATCGGCGACACGCGCGCCTTCTCGACGCCCTATCGAGGCAACGGCGTCTTGACCGAGGTTCGCGAGCCGCAGGTCGTGCCGTTCCGCTCGTTGGCCGAGTGCTTGCTGCGACCCTCGACGGCGCCGTACTCGATCTACAGCGAGAATCTCGTGTCGGCGCACGGCTTCCCGATGGTCGACATGCTCGAGTTCGGCATCGAGGCGCAGCTGCACGTGGCCCACGCGGCGCTGCTCGAGTTCTACGAGAAGCACGGCCGACTGCCGCGCGTCTACGACGCCGATGACACGCGCGAGGCCGTGGCCTTGGCGCAAGAGTTCAACGACATGCAGCGCCTGAGCAATCGCTTCAGTAGCAATGCCGACGGTCGATTCCGAGCGCTGGCGGTCGACGAGGTGCGCGCCGACGTGGTCGAGCGCGTGGCATCGACCGCCACCGTCGAGCTGCAGCCGTTGTGCGCCTTCTTGGGCGGCATCGTGGCGCAGGAGGTCGTCAAGATGAGTGGCCGCTTCACGCCGCTCACGCAATGGCTGCACTACCACGCCTTCCAGGCTCTGCCAGCCGAGCGACCGACCGACGCCACCGAGGTCTCACCGGCCAACGAGCCCGAGCTCGCTCGCTACGCCGATCAGATTGCAATCTTTGGACGCGAGTTCCAGCGTCGTCTGTGCAACTTGCGACTCTTCATGGTCGGTTGCGGTGCGCTCGGTTGCGAGTTCATCAAGAACTTTGCGCTGATGGGCATCGCGTGCGGCGACTCGGGTCTGTTGACCGTCACCGACCCCGACCGCATCGAGGTCTCGAACCTCAATCGGCAGTTCCTCTTCCGCGAGGAGAACGTCGGGCAATCCAAGGCCGCGAGCGCTCGAGCTCGCGCCCTTGCCATGAACCCGTCGTTCCGCATCGAGCCGCGACAGGACTACTGCGCCGTCGAGACCGAGCACATCTTCAACGACGAGTTCTGGAACTCGCAGGACGTCATTTGCAACGCGCTCGACAGCATGAAGGCGCGCTTCTACGTCGACAATCGCTGCGTCTTCTACGAGCGCCCGCTGCTCGAGTCCGGCACCATGGGCACCGGTGCCAACGTCGACGTCGTGCTGCCGCACAAGACCAAGACCTACACCGAGGGCGGACAGGCCGACGAGGGCGGCGGCATTCCCATGTGCACGCTGCGCAACTTTCCACACCTGATCGATCACTGCATCGAGTGGGCGCGAGCGCAGTTCGACGATCTCTTTGTGAGCCCGGCGCGTCAGGCCGCGACCTTCCTCGCCGATCCGGCCGCCTTCCTCGCCAAGCAGCGCGCCGATACCTTTGAGCAAGACAACGTCGGCCTCCGTCGCAGCGCCATCTCGAAGGCCATTCCGCGTCTGCGTCTCTTGCGTGCCACGCTCGAGAGCGCCACCGAGCAGAACCGCTCGCTCGAGCGCTGCGTCTCGCTCGCACACGAGGTCTTTTACCGCCTCTTCCGCGACCGCATCATCGACCTCACCACCAAGTTCCCGGCCGACCATACCACCAAGGACGGTAAGCCCTTCTGGACCGGCCACCATCGATTCCCGACCACGTTGCGTCTCTCGTTCGACGACGCCGCCAGCGCCGGCTTCGTGATCGCTGCCGCCAATCTCTTCGCCTCCATGCTCAAGATCCATCCGCCCAAGCACTCGTCCGAGAAGAACGACCCCGACCATCGTTGGCTCGAGCAGTACCGCTCGACCGAGTGGCTCTCGGGCCTCTTGGCCAATGTGCCCGAGCCCGAGTACATTGCCGGTCGCGTCGCCGATCTCGACGAGGAATCCGAGCAAGCCACCTCCTCGAACTCGGCGCTCTCCGACGAGGAGCAAGACGCTGCCGAGGAGGCTACCTTGCGTCAAGTGCTTGCCGATCTCGAGGCATTGGCTGGTTCCGTACCTCATGATCAATTTGAACCGGCTGATTTCGAGAAGGATGATGATGATAACTTTCATATCGTATGTATTTGGCACGAACGAGAGAGTCAACGAGAGAGAGAGAGAGAGAGAGAGCGTGACTCATTTGCGTGTGTGTCATAGGACTTTATCACGGCGGCTGCCAACTTGCGTGCGAGCAACTACCACATCCCGACGGCTCCACGACACAAGTGCAAGATGATCGCTGGCCGTATCATTCCAGCCATCGCCACCACGACCGCATCGGTCACCGGCTTGGTGATGCTCGAGTTGTACAAGTTGCTCCAAGGCCGCCCGGTGACCGATCACCGCTTGGGCAACTTTGACCTCGGTACCAACTACTACACCATGTTCGAGCCGGCCGAGCCCGTGCAGGTGCGCACGCGCACCGTCATCGAGTACGACGAGGACATGTTCTGTGACGTCGAGAAGACCACGATCGCCGTGCCCAACCCACACACCAAGTGGGACAAGATCTGGGTCGAGAACGTCGCGACCAAGACGCTCGGCCAGTTGCTCGACGACCTCAAGAGCAAGATCGGCCACGCGTGCTACAGTGCCTCGGCTTGGACCGATGGCCGCAAGCGTGGTGTCTCGCTCTTCAACAGCCTGATCCCCGGCACCAAGGCCAATCTCACCAAGAACGTGCTCGAGCTCCTGCGCGAGAAGCACGTCGACTTTGAAGGCAAGCACGTTCTCGATTGTGACGTGTTGACCTTCAACTTCCAAGACGAGGACTTTAACGAGGTCGAGACCGCTGCCATCTTGTTGCGTCTCTAACCACATATTGTGCCTCGCGCATGACGCCTACAAGTGCTCCTCCATTTACCATCACCATCGTTACTTTGACTGTTTCCTACTCATGCCTATCTATCCCTCACTCGTTTCTTGCTTCCTATTCACCAGTTCATTCATTCATTCATTCTAGATTGATTGATTCATTGTACCATGCATCACAATACATCACGTTGATGCTGACTCGTTCGTTCCACTACAACAACTACTACTAGTTCTTTTGTGTCATCAACTCGAACCACTGTCGCAAGGCATCGGCGAGCACGTCCGGCAAGTGATTAATGTCTCGCAATACAATGTAGTACGGGAATGGAAAGTCATCAATGTAGAACGTGCGAATTGGCTTACTACGACCAAATGTGATGGACTACATAACAGCAACAATCACAGTCAGTATCTGCATTGGTGATCATTACAAGGAGGAAGTAGTTAGTACCTGAACGTTCAAGATTGAATCCTTGCTATCAGGTGAATCGATACAAATAAAGACTGGCAGTATGTGATTGGCCTCGGCTTGACGTATCAACGCATGGAGACCCTTCTGCTTCGTGATGCGACCATCCGAGATGATGATCAGCAACTGGAGGTTCTCGTCTTGCTGCGAGGAGTGCGCTCGCGCCGACTCAAAGATCGTGGCCGAGGTCTCGAGCAGCTGGCGGAAGTTGGTGTCTTGCTGGTCGAACGCAAAGTTGCCAATCACCGCCGGGCCAGCCTCGCTCGTGAACGGCTGGTCGAACGGATGCACCAGCGACACGTCGTCGCCAAACTTGACGATCGCCAACTCTCCGACCTCGAGACGCGCCATCGCCTTGGCGATCAAGGCCATGGCCTCGCATGCCAACTGACCCGACTGGTTGTGCGTCATACTCTCCGAGTCATCGATCGCCACCATCACACGATAGTTGCGCTTCTGCGGCTTGGAGCGTCGTAGCCAGATCTTGTCCTTGCGGAACTGCGATGCAATGTATGGAATGACCTACCCATCAAGAAAGAAACGTGTGTTCGTGTGCGTGTGTATGTGCGTGGTGAGACCTCAACCCACGAATGATTGCCGCGATCCATCATTACGCTTCTCATACCTTCTTCATGTTGATTCGCTTGCCTGTTCGATAGTCTCCCTTGAGTTTCGTGGCCAAGGTCGGCTCGAGAATCAGGCGCAAGAGTTCCGACAGCTCCTGTGCTAGAGACTCGGTGATCGATTCGTATTTGTACCACAGCTCGGCTGCCAGTTGAACTTGGTCCGGGTCCTCACGCCAAGCGTTGAGTGTGCGTTCGAGCTCCTCGCGCATTCGGTGGAGATCCTCGGGCGTGAGCTTGCGCACCAACGAGTCGGTGTTCTCCTCTTCCTCGTCGGCAGCGTCTTGATTGTCGTCGTCGTCGCCGGCGCTATCTCCCTTGGAGAACTCTTTCGCCGCTCCGTCGTCTTCGTTCATTGCATCGTCCTCGTCGACGGTCTGAGCGTTCTTGTCGTCCGCTTCGTCCTCGAGTTGTTGGTCAACCTCGGGCTCGTTGTCGTCCGTGGCAGCAGGAGCGAGCTTGGTTCGAGGAGCTGTTTCATCGACATCCTCGTGATGCTTGCTCGAGTTCGCCTCGTCTTCCGGCTGCTGGGCGGTGTCGTCTTGCGACTTGTCGTGATCGTTCTCTTCCGCGTCCTCGTCCTCGACGTCCATATTGTCTTGGTCCGGTCGAGCGAGTTCATCGGCTTGCTGGTTCTCGGTGGCTGGCGCAAGTGCTTGCATGTCGTCGACCGAGGTAGCGTCGTCTTGGTGGAGGTACTCGTATTGCTGCTGCTCGTCCGGTTGTGCAGCTTCGTCCTTGTTATCTGGCTGCTGCTTGGTGTCCTGCTCGTCTTGTTGCTGTTGCTGCTGCCGTTCGATCATCTGCAATCGGCGCTTCCACTGCTTCGACGCGTCACCAAGGTTGCGGAACGGGTTTGGATCGAGCTGCTGCGGCTGCTGACGCTGGTCCTGGCGGCGAGTGTCATCGTGTTGTGCACGACTCTCGCGCTGGTTCCACTCGCCCTCAGTGTCGTTCTCTTGGTTCATCAGCTGTTGCTCGTGCTCCTGGGGCTGCCCGCTGTCGCGATCTTGCTCCGCTTGCTCCTGCTGCTCTTCATCGAGTTGCATCTCAGGAGCATGGCCCTTGTTGTCGCGCACGCCAAATTGCTGGTCTTGCGTCTCGACGTTGTCCTTCGAGACATCGAGGTTGCGTGCCACCTCCTCCTTGTCGCGATCGTCCTCCTCCTCCTCTTCTTCTGGGCGCTCGGCATCGTCCTCCTGCACGAGGCCTTGTTGGTCCTCGGTTCCTTGGTCAGGCTCCTGCTCGAGATCCGGCTGTTCGGCATCGTTGTCCTTGGTGGCGTCGTCTTCGTCCGTTGCACTTCCTTGCTCGTCGTCGTCGTCCTCTTCATCGAGATTCATGTCGGTCTCCTCCTCAGGCACCTCTCCATCGACAGCCTCTTGGTCCTCTGGCGCTTCCTCGTTCTCGTCGTCGCCGTCGCCCTGTTCGCCTCCGATATTCAAGTCATCGGGGAGTTCGAACTCCTCCTCTTCCTCGAGATCCTTGCGAAGTGATTCCTCCTCACGGGTGTCGATCATCTCACCCTCGGCTTCATCCTCGGCTTCGTGGTCTTCCTCTTCGTCGTCTTGCTCCTCCTTCTCATTCTTGTCGTTTGCTTGCTCCTTGTTGTCGTCGTCTTGTTTCTGCTTCTTTTTGTCGTCGTCTTGTTCGTTGCCATCGTCTTCCTTTTCGTTGGCGATCATCTCGTCCTGGCGATCGGACTCGAGCGTCGAGCCTTCGGCGCCCTCATCCTGGTCCTCGGGCTGCTCATCCTCCTCGTCGTCCCAGAGCTTCTCGTCGACCACGTCCTCCTTCTCACGCTCGAGCTTGCCCATACCCTTGTCGAGTTCATCCTCTTGCTCGTCGTCGTCGTCGTCGCTGTCATCCTTCTCTTGGTCCTTCTTATCCTCGACGTCAAACAGCTCGCCGTCAAAGTCGGCCGACGCCTCCATGCCGTCCTCCTCCTCTTCGGGAGGCGGCTTGTTCGGGTCGTCATCTTGCGAGCGCTCGGGCTTCTGAAGTTGCTCCTCGTCCTCAATCTCCTTCGAGACGTCCTTGGCTCCTTCGCCCGATCCCATGCCAGTTCCGTCGGCCTCCTCGAGACGGTCTCCCTGCTGCGCCTGTGGCTCATCAGGCGCGTCGCAGAAGCCCTGCGTAAAGAGCACTCCAAACACGCCCGATAGAATGTGCAGCAGCTTGGCGAGCGTCTTGTGGAAGGCCACAAAGTCGGCGAGGATCACTTGCACTGCGGTACGGAACTCGGCAAGTAGTGGTGCCAGCCGACCCAATGACATGCCGCACACCTCGAGCACACGCTTGCCGCCTGCCGACGACGCAGCACGACGAGCGAACGAACGAACGAGCTCGAGCAAGCTCGATATCTGTTGCTGCAAGCTTGAGAGTCCCAGGTCTGAGAGACACGTCACCAAGTGCGTGTGCAGCTCAGCGATCGTGTTGTCACTCAGCCACGAGTCGTCCTCCTCCTCGTCGTCGTCGTCCTCAGGCTCAGTTCCAGGCTCTTTGTGTTCAGGTTCTGCCTTGACCTTGGGCTGAGGATGGCTGACAAGAGTCGTCGCACGAAGATGCTGAATTCCGAGTAGCGTGTTCGAGTACACGAGCTCAAGCTGCGCCGAGAACGACCGAGCAAAGTCGGCTTCCTCTACCGTGAGCTCTTCCTGCTCGGGAGAGCTGTCGTGTTGGAATTGAGGCAACTCCCATCGCGAGTCCGAGAGACGGACGCACAACTGCCGCAGAGCGCCGATGAGCGGGTCGACGAACGAACGATCGGCGAATGCCTCCATAGCCGTCAGTTGGTCGGTGATGGAAGCGGCGAGCTCCCGCATGGTAGCCGAATGCTTGCCGACGGTGGTGAGCACCGATCGTGGGACCAATCGCACTGGCGGCACGAGACATGGCTGGTAGTGCTCACACAGGTGGAACAAGGCCCCGATGCACCATTGCTGCATCGTACGAACCGAACGCTCGGCCTGGGTGAGCTCCGTCTCGATCGGACGACGCGACTCGAGCGCCACTTGCATGGCCGAAGAGAGCAGCAGGCGGCCTTGTCCGAGCAGCTCGAGGAATTGGTCGATCAGTGCCTTGTGGAGAGTCAGCTGCTCGGAGGCCACAGTGTGATCGACGAACATGGGCAACGATGGTGACGAGGCCGCGGCGCTCGTGTCACACGCGGCCTGCTCCGCAACCGATCCGAACAGTTGCACCGATCGGTCAAGCAACAAGTACTGCTCCGAGCTCTCGACCAGGAGCGAACGCTGGCGCTCAAGAAGATGCAGCGAGTGCTCGAGGAAGCCCTTGCCGAGCTGCACCTGCCGAGCCGACACGTCCTTCGAGGCCTGCAACGAGAGTTGACGCAGTTGCTGCACGCGACCGATGCCCGAGTAGTAATAGCGGTCTGCTTTCGCCCACCATGCCAACAACGAGTCCGAGGTCGTGACGCTATTGGCCACCGAGTCGAGTGCCACCGGCACCGCATCGGGGATCGGTTGCGCCTGCAGCCACAACCACAAATCGTGCTGCAACGGCGAATGAGCACTGTTGCGGTGCGAGAGACCGAGCTCAGCGAGCGCTCGTAGGAGCTCCGTGAGCGCCAGCTGCTTCTCTTGGCGAGAGCGGCCTTCGTTGCGCAGCTCAGTGGTTCGCTCGATGATCGCCACGCACACATCGTCGACAGACGACGTCACACGCTGGCGTGCCTCTCTCGCAATGCCGGCGATATCGTTCGACACGAGTTGGGCCATGCGCTTGGCGAGAGCCGAACCACGATTCTGGAGCAGGTTCGTGTCATCCAGAGCGAACGAACGCTTCAGTTCTTGATCGAGAGTGTCCACAGGAATGTTCTGCTCGCTGGCACTCGCACAAGTTGCGGCACCGAACCAATTCCAGCTCACTTGCTGCGCCATCGTGGGTGGCGTTGTAGTGGAAACCGTGCTCGGGCTGACGGAAGGCTCAGTGTAGTCGTCAGGAACGCGGTTGAAATGCTCTCGCACCGAGCCGAGGAGCAGCTTGTCGAAACGGCGCGAGAAGCTCGCGAGCTTGCGACGAGACTTGTCGGCCGCATCACGCAGCACGTAGTAACCGAGGTTCTCCCAGCGCGAGAGCCGAATGAACTCATCAATCTCCTTCTCGAGCGGTTGCTTGGTGGCAGCAAAGTGGCGCTCAATCTCCTCGCCAAAGAGCGAGTAGTATCGCACGAGGTGGTAGAGCACGTTCGACAAGAGCAACGAACGCCGGCGTGCTTGTGCGACTTCGGATGCCGTTGCCTCGCTGTCTTGCTCGGCAGCGGCGGCACTCACCAACAACTCTTGCTGGAAGGCACGCAGCAGCTCGAGGCGCTTGCCAAAGTCACCCGCCGTACCGCCGTGAAGGAACGAATCGATCGTGGCCGAGATGTCGTACACCCACGCCTGCTCGACCGAGAGTTTCGACGCCTCGGCGACGCGTTGAGTCTGCTCCGAGAGCGTGACGTGCGACAGGTCACCCGAGCCATCACTACGCGTGCTACGAATGATGCCATAGAGACTGAACCATGATTCGAGCGCCTTGGCCTCGTAGCGACGCGTTCGTTCGAGCAACAGCGTCGGCCACGATTGGAGTTCGAGCTTCCGCCAACGTGCCACGAGGCGGCTAATCTCCTCGAGGTGGAAGTGGATCGACACTTGCTTGCTGGCGTACTGCTCCCATTCGTTGCCCTTGCGCAACAGCAACTCGATGCCGGTGATGAAGGTCATGAGCGGCGAGGTGACCGGTAGCGAAGAGATGCGATCAATGACACTGACGATGCTTTGGAGCACCGGATGATCGGGCCACTGTGCCAACAACTCGAGCACCGACGAGCGCATGGCAGCAGCCGGTGCCAGTAGCAACTGCGCCTCGGGCACGTTGGGATCGCGGTAGATGCTGTACAGCTCTTTTTCACCCGTAAGGAGTGAGACGCGTCCACCGGCAGCTGTAGCAAGGTCGGCCGCACGCTTCTTGGCACTCGAGGCCTTCGTGGTCGCGGCACCAATGTGTGCAACCGGTTGTGCTTGCAACTCGCGCGTCAGCATACTCGACGCTACGACATGAGCGCCAGCACTCACACGATCGAGTTGCTGCGTCGAGATGGCGCTCAAAGCCTGCACCAAGCTCGTGGCCGCCGTGTAACTCAGCGTAAAGGCCTCACAGCGGTCAAGGTCCGACGGCGGTGCGAGGCAAGTATTGAACGAGCCGTGTGCATACACGCTGCGGTGCACGTAGCAAAGGAGACGCGTGAGGTCCTCGTCGATCGTGAAGCGCGGTCCGTGCGTCACGATGGTCGTGGTCTCGGCCGACGCAACTCCGTGCTCGGTACCGCTCGCCGCTGCAGCAGGCTCATCGTCGGCCGGATCGTCCTCAGGATTGCGGTCGAGGTCTTCGAAGAGCGACCAATAGTCTGGGAACTGCTCGCGGAACTCGCGCTCATCGCGCTCCTCCTCGGTCTCGATCTTGTGCTCGAACGTGCGGTACTTGTAGAGTTCGGCACGCTTGCGCTCTCGTTCGACCTCCTCGGCCTTGACCGTTCGCCACACATCGACAAAGCATCCGAACACTTGCTCGAACGCCGCCAACGCAGCACGATCCAGCTTGCGCATGTTGCAACTCAGCGTGTAGCACGAGACCAGCAGCGCCTTCAGTACAGTGGATTGGATCGACGTAGCCGCCGAGAGTGACAGCACCGCTCGCAACGCCGTCGCCGTGTCGATACCAAGCAGCCGCCGCAGGCTATCGTCGAACGGCGTCGCCGACTGCGCTTCGGCCGTCGGGAACGATGACAATCGCACCAACAGCCGCTCGAGATGCAGACGCTGTGGCGAGTACTCGGCCGTACGCAGCAGCCGCAGGCCGTGCTTGATCTGCAGGATCGAGGTCATGATCGGTTGCAGCAGGTCCTGGTAGTGCGAGAAGCGCTCACGCAACGACTCGACCACGTGCGAGCCCTTCTCTTGCCACATCGACTCGCGAGTGCATTGCGAGCCTGGAACCAGTTGGCCATGCAGCAGTGCATGCTCGATCTCGTTCGCAAGGCCGAGCACCATCTCGGGTCGAGCAAAGTTGTGCGCAAACTGCCGCAGCTCTTGGTACAGATGTGCGAATTGTGGCGGCTCGGGGCGTGCGGTGGTCTTGGGTCGAATGCGCGCCGCTGCCTGCTCGAGCTCTTGCAATCGAGTATACAGCTCGCCGATCACCGGCTGCGCATGAAGAATCGAATCACTCGCCGCGCTGCCCGCGATGCCGGCCGTGCTGCACGTGGCAACGGCAGCAACACGCAAGGTGATCTCTCGCTTCAGCTGTTCGATCGCCTCGAGAATCGACTTGAGCTTGACCGTGTACTTGGAGGTCGGATCGACGTCCGATGCAGGCAGCAAGACATGAAGGCGAACCATGCCCAGCAAGATCCACGTCTTGGCTCGTTGCATTTGCTCGTACTGCGTTCGTTGCTCCTCGGGAAGGAGTACGATCGAGTTGGCATACGCCTGGTCGGCACACTCGGCCTGCACGTTGCTCGAGGCAGAGGAGGCAGACGAGTATTGCTGCTTCTTGCGTTGCCGACGTTGTTGTGCTTTGGAGAGCGTCTGCTGCTTGCCGGAGCTCGCGACAACGCCAATAGCAGCCGTCTTGATCTTGACCGACGACATGAGCGATCCGATGGCCTTAAGCGCTGCAACAGTTTGTGGCAAGCTGTCGGGAGAATCGATCAACGCCTTCACGGTGCCGTGCAAAATGCCGTCGAGCTGCGCGGCCCATCGGAAGGAGGATGCCTCGGTTTGCGCGTCGGTAGCGAGCGCCAGACAGCGCTCGAACCATGCCGAGTCACTGAGCGTCGCTGTCGAGCCGGTCGCAGCCACCAAGTGAGCCAGTACGCCCGTGGCATGGGCACGGTCGGCGGCCGGAGCATCGACGAACGACGTCGTCGAAAAGTGCTGGTTCAGGATGGCAAGCTGCTTGAGCTTGTCGGTTCGATCGCGCAGTGCCAACGCCGACAGCGGCTGCAGGTACGCCATCGCCACGACACTCTGTGGGCTCTGGAACAAACGGCACGAGCCAGCGACGTGTGGGTCGATGGTGCTCGATTGCTCGGCGGCAGCAGCCGCCTCGGCAGCGAGCCGCTCCTTGCGTGCCTTTGCACCTAGGACGCTGCGCAACAGCGTCGACAGGTCCGAGAAGGTGTTGTTCCACAGACGCCGATGCCAGTGGAACTCCATCTCGCCGACAAGTGTTGGCAGCGCTGCAAGCAGCACGCGAAGCTTGTTGCTCAGTGGCAGGTCACCTTCGCTCGCGTACGCCGCCGCTTCGAGCACCGGTGACTTGGAGAGCCAGACCCAACTCTGGAACGGTACGAGGTCGAGAGGCGAGCGCGAGGTTTGTTGGTAGGCGGCAGCGACATGACTGGCCACCGGCTCGATCAATAGCAGCTCAGGCAGCGAGGTCTTGAGTTGCTGGGCCGACAGTAACGATTCGAGCACATGATAGATGGCTTGATGCAAGCGACCGATCAGCGTTCCTTCGTGAAGCACGTTGGCAAAGTCCAGCAGTGGAACCAGAGAGTCGGCTCCGACGACGGTCACCTCGGGCAGAGCCGCTGCAGCCTCGGCGCCAGTGCCGTCGGCGAGCTCACGCAACGCAGCGGCCTCTTGATCGCTGCGGAGCTTGTCCTTGATGCGCTGGAGCTCTCGTTCGAGCAGCACCGGCACGTGGCCGATCGAGTCCAACAGCTGATTGGTGGCGGCCGCCAACGAATGGTCGGGCGATTCGGGGTTCGCAAACAAACCCGGTACGTCGGGATTGCGGTCTTGAAGATCGAGGCCCATGAGTGTGCAGAGAGCTTGCGTGACCGAGCGCTTGAGCTCGTGCGAAAAGACCGATTGGCGTGTTTGGAGCGCGAGGCGCTCGAGAGCCACCGCCGCCGTGACGATGCGCAACTGCAACGTTCGTGCACCCTCTTGGTGCAGCACCGCTGGGTGTCCGCCGGTGCGCCAGAGCATCGACGGCCGCCAGTAGTGACCGCGCTCTTCGATCAGCGATGCGAGGCGTATCATGGTGGCGGCGAGAGAGCCGCCTTTGTCGCTTGCGCTCTCGAGCACTGGAGCGCCAGGCACGGTGCATTGCACCGAAGGCCGGTCGGCATCGCGCACGATAGTGAAGCGCTTGCAGAACGAGCGCCAGCACAAGAGAAAGTGCTCATCGTACACGTTGGATGACGGTCTGGGCCGAGCTACCGAGCGCCAGAGCTCGTCACGAGCATGCAACAAGGCGGTCAGGCCGACGGCCGACGCTCGTTGAAGATCGAGTGACTCGGCGTCATCAGGATGTTCGAGCGCGGTGCTGAGCCAGTGACTCACGAATGCATCGAACTGACGGAACAACGGGAGCAACAGTACCTCGAGTGGATGCGCGTCTTTGATGGCGATGCGTTCGATCGACACGAAGAACGAGCGGAGCAACGGTGCATCGGTACGCAATGAAGTCTGTGCTGCCGTGTAGAACTGCTCCTCTCGCGCAGCCTTGGCGACGCGGTCAACGAGCACCAGCAGCGAGCGCAACGCGTCGGTCAGCTGTAACCAGCGGCGATGGTGCGGTGCAGTGGGTGCTGCGCAATGGCGCTCGAGGAATTGCCACAGTGGTAGGTTGGCACGCAGGTCGATCGGCAGGCTCGAGCGTGGAACCAACTCGTCGGAAACACCGAGCTCCGCGAGTAAGGCGTCGCGTACAGCAACCACTCGAGCAGCGAGCGGGTGAGCAAAGGTATGCGCGAGCATATCGGCAACCTCACCGACGCTCGTGCTGCCATTGTGCACGAGGGCCGTCGAGTCATCATCGGCCTCGCCAACGGCTGGCAACAAGAACGAGCGTTCGAACGAGCGCAAAAAGTCACCGAATGCCGTCACCAAGCTTGCATTGCAGCCTTCGATCATGACTCGTGCCGCAAGCAGGACCAGGTCGTCGAAGGATGCCCGCTGCTGAGGTGCGAGTTCGAGCGCCGTGCCTTGTGCCGCGAACGAGTCGATCGAACAAGCACCGAAGCAAAGGTTCAGCAGCGCCGGCGAGTAGTCGACCTGTGCGATCGAGGCCATGCGTGGGCTATCGAGCCATTGGCGAAGAGCGTTCCAGAGCTCGAGCGATGTCATCGGGCCAGCGGCACGAGCTCCTTTGGCGGTACGCAATCGCACGAGCACCTCACGGTCCAGGACGTGGGCACTGCGGATGCTCTGGAGATACAACACCAATGCCGTGTTGCGGTAGATGGCGGCGGTACGCGAGTCCAGGCTCTCGAGCCTGCCCGACACCAATCGTGGCCATAGACCACCGGGACCCGAGAGCCGAATCGAGGCCGAGAGGTCGTGGCTACTGTCGAGCACCAACGGGTGTTCGAGGCCGCCCAAGCAGTGACGGATGATGCTCGACACCACAGGTGGCCAGCGAGTGGCACTGTTGTGCGAGCGTGCGACGAGAGGGCCGAGCAGTTGCTGGAAGACGCGACGCAAGCGGTCTTGTTGGCGCAACGAGCGTACGTGACGCACGTACACCTGCTCCATGGCCTCCGAGAGCGCTGCCACGAGACGTGAGCCACGCTCAAGGAGCTCGAGTACCAGCGTGGCCCAGAGCTGCAGCTCGCGCACCGTAAAGAACGGTGCTGTAAGCTTGCTTGTCTCGGGCGTCGCCGAGAGGTGCTGCAAGACACGAGACGTGAGAAGGAGCTCGCTGTCGCTCTCGGTATTATTGTGATGGCCAGCCAAAGGCTTCGAGGCCTCGATCGCCGGTGTCAACGCCATGGTCTCGGAGGCTTGTTGATGGAAGGCCGCCATGAGCGCAGGTAGCTCGACGCCAGGAATGCCACTCTCGTTCAGCAGCGTGACCGTATCGCGCGAGCAAACCTCGAGCGGCGGTACAAAGATCTCGATTCCACGGTTGCGCATGGCGCGCGAGATCTCGCCGTTCGCCGGGTCCATCGTGAGGAAGATGCGAAAGTTGGGGTGCGGCTTGATGATCTTGACCGAGCCATCGACCAAGCCACGCTCGTTCACCATCAAGACGCCGCCCTCTTCGAGGAGCGGGTTCAGGCGATCGAGCACGGTGGGATTGCAAAAGTTGACGTTGTCGATCAACAGCCAGTGGCCTTGCTCGAGTGCTTGGATCAGCGTGCCGTCGATCCACTCGAACGAGCCCGTCACGCGCTTGACATTCAAGAGCTGCAAATGCTCGAGGTCGGTACGAACCGATGCCAGCATCGCACGCTCTTCATCACTGCTCGTTGTGGCACAGTCGCGTTGTTGGTGTTGTTCGAGCTCCTGGAGCACGCGCGAGAGCAGTTCCGCTTCGGCCTCGTGGAACGGCTGGTTGCTTTCCTCCACGAGGACCGACGACGACGACGACGACGATGACGACGAGGCGGAAGATGACGTCGAACTGACAGTCGACGACGGTGAGGAGGTTTGTGTGTATCTGAGCAAGAAGGTTGCCCAGAGTTGACTCAACTTACACGCGACGCGAGTATTGTCGTCGGAGGCCGAGGATGGAGCGAGGAAGAGCCGTTGCTGCATGGCAACCATGAGCAACAACGAGATACGATCGATAATGTCTCGTTTGCGCTTGCGCAAGTCGACTTGCTCGAAGCCACCGAGTAGCTCAGTGGTATCGACCGAGCTGTTCATCCAAAACTGCCGCAAGGGATTGCCGGTCAGTTGTGCCAACAGCTGCACGAGACTGGTCTTGCCTGAGCTGGCGCCGCCGATGCAGATCGCCATCCAGTTACGTTGCACGCATTGCATCAAGGCCTCGAGTGCCGGCAGTTGTTGCTGCAGTACGGTGCGACAGTGCTCCTCGAAGCCGGGCGGCATGGACCAGCTTGTGGCTCGGGGCAGACACGTGTCACCGACCTGCAGCGACGTGGGCGAGAGCGTGAAGCTCGGTCGCACACGTTCGGGCAACGCCGCCATGGGAGTGGTCGGAGGGAACACGAGACGATAGAGGCGTGCAATGTGCTGTCGATCGCTCTCGGAGCGCATGCGTTGTTGGTAGACGAGATTGACGAAACGCGCCGGATGCTCGCCGGACGAATGGAGCACCAGCTCGCACCAGCGAAAGACGTCGCGTAGGTTGAACTCCCACGGTGTTCCGGCGCGTGCAAAGCGGCCGAGCACCATGGTCTCGTGGTAGAGGCGCGTGTTGAACTCAATCATGCTCTCGATGCTCGTGGGATCGATCGACGGGAACATCGAGGTGGCGATGATGCGCAGGTCGGCGGCGTCGAACTTGTCGACGTACACTTGCGTGAAGCGATTGAGGAACGACTTTGGGAGGCCCTTGCGACCGCCGCCTTGCTGTGTCGGATTCTGGCACGCAAAGACGCGGAAGCCCGGTGCGCACACGAATTCACGGTCGAGCTCGGCAATGTACACCGTGGCTCGGTGATCGAGCACGGCGTTGAGACCTTCGAGCACAGACTGCGACGCGAGATTGAGCTCATCGAGTAGCACCCAGTCGCCAGCCTTCAGAGCCTGCAAGAAGACGCCGTCGCACCAACCGAACTGGCCCACGGTACCGCCCTCGGTCGGGAGATCCGAACCCAGCAGATCCATCATGTCGGTCTGCTCCGAGAGGTTGATGCGCACTACGCGGTGGCCCGACGCTGCGGCCAGCGCAGTCACGAGCGAGGTCTTGCCGACGCCAGGACTGCCCTCGAGCAGGATCGGCTTGCGTCCGAGCTGCAGTGCGCGTAGTAGGCGCACGAGATTGCGTGCCGTCGTTGGTGCACGGAGTGAGTAGTTGAGTCGCTGCGGCGGTGGCAAGGGTCCACGAGCAATGACGAACGGCTCACAGCCAAAGGAGCAGCTATTCGGCACAACGTCGGCCGTCGCGAGGCCAGCGAGGAGGAACTCGGGACGAATGTCTCCTGCCTGGTCGAGACGCGTCAAGATCGCGTGTCTCTCGCTCTCGGGAACTTGCTCGAGCAGGCGCTCGAAGCAACCGAGACGGAGACGCTTGCTGCCGTGCTCGTCGGCCGACGAGACACCAGCAGTACCGAGGCCATCGAGCAACACCAAGCACGCACCATGCAGATAGAGCTCGTAGATGTTGCTCTCGGGCCGAGCGTTCAGCATCGAGTTGAGGAACTCGACCCACGCCAGGAGGTCTCGCAGCGAGATGACACGGTGCTGGCGTTGCAACGAGCTGAACCAGTGCATGAACTCGATCATGAGCGTCGCCAGTGGCACCAGGCGCTCGTGCTTGAGCTTAGCGAGCACGACCTGCCGCAGCTCCTCGCGCTGGTCGTCGCTGCCATCGACACTGGCAGCCGTGACCCAGAGCTCGGTGAAGCGGTTGCGCAGTGCGGGCGAGAGCTCCTTCTTGCCAAAGTCGCCACCGGGATTCATGGTGGCAAAGATGCGGAAGCGCTCGTGTGCATGGTACTCCTCAATGTCGATGCCTCCACCCTTCTCGGCCAACACCAGCATGCGCTTGGGTTCGAGCACCGAGTTGAGACGCTCGAGTACCGAGTCCTCAGCGAGCGACACCTCATCGATCAAGAAGAGATGGCCCTCCTTGAGTGCCGTCACCAGTGGACCATCGTGCCACTGGAACAGAGCACGATACTGGCGGTGAAGCTCGGCAATCTCGTTGGCACGGCGCTCGAGCTCGGCTTTCACTGCCGGAGAATCACCGATCGCCATACGATCGGCCTCCTGGTCGGTGGCCGCTTGTAGGACGTTCGAGTAGTGCTCGAGAAGCCGCGTGACGCGTGCTTCATCATCCACTCCTGATGCAGCATCGCTTGCATCCTCAAGTTCCAATGGAACTGCTTGTTGGTGATCAGCGTCACCGCTGATGATGGTCGATCGAAGGCGCAAGTACTCGACGATGCTCGTGCAGAGCGTGCTCACGATGGTCGACTTGCCTCGTACTGGTCGGAGACCTCCAAGAAAGTCAGCAGTCTCGGTATGTTGGTGGCAGTTCAAAATATGCAAGTATACGTTTTGTAGCAATCCGTATAGTTGACAAACTGGAATCGAAAGGCGAGCGATTGAGTGAGTAATCACCGAGATTGCTTGATTGATTGATAGGATCGGGAGGGAGGTAGGTAGGTAGGCATCATACCAGTGGTCTTGCCACAACCAGTTTCACCAACGAGTAGCACAGGCTCCTTGTGGCGTAAGCAGTGACCGACGAGTGTAAAGAGCCGCTTCATGCTCTTGGTCCATACAATGTTGTATGGAGCACGTTGATCCTCGGGCAATGCCGCCAGGGCTTGTTGTAGCGCGAGATAATCGGGCGAGTTCGAGCACTCGTACATGGCATCGACATTGAGCTTGACTCCCAGATGCTGCTCGAGTACTTGCTTGATGATGAGCTTCTCCTCGTCCTTGCGCAGCCTCTCGGCCAACAGCATGTAACCGTGCTGTGCCAACTCGTCGTAGCCGTTCGGATGGCGCTCAGCCCAACGGAAGAGGTCTCGCAATGTGATGAAGCCATGCTTGCCTGCAAAGACCTTGGTGCCTTGACGACGGCGTTGCAGGTCCTTCATCACCAACACGAGTTTCTTGCAGTACGATGGAGGGATTGCGCATCGTTGCTACACACACACGCTCACGCCTGATGAGTGATGCGCCAGCGTGGAGAGCACGTTCCGAGCGTACCGAAATGATCTCTTCGAGTTCATCATCGGGAATGTCCTCAAAGTGTAGCTCCAAGAAGCGGTTTCGGAAGGCTCGCGAGAGCAACTTGCGGCCACCATACAATCCCGGAGGATTCTGTGTGGCAAACAACATAAAGTGCGGGTGTGGCTTGACGATCTGCTGCGTCTCGGGAATGAACAACTCTCGGTTGTCATCCAACAAGCGATTCAATGCCTCGAGAACTTCGGAAGGAGCAAGGTTCAACTCATCCAACACGACCCAATAACCCTATGATGAATGGATGAATGAATGAATGGACGGCACGATATTGTGAGTGATGAACCAACGGGAGATGGCGCGTACATTTCGCAGAGCTTCGACGAGGATTCCCTCTTGAAAGACGAGATTGCCTTGCGTATCAGAGACGTAGGTGCCGAGGTACTCTTGCAAGTCGGTGTGCTCGTGGTTGTTGATGCGCACAAATCGATGACCAGTGCGGTGCGCCAGATACTCGACCATCGAGGTCTTGCCACTGGAGGTCGGGCCCTGCAGTAGAACCGGGAACTTGCGGAAGAGCACGATACGCGCGAGGTCGCGAATGTGCTGTTTGATGGTGGGTGTGAGGATGTAGCTCGCTGGCTCGACCGGTGGTAAGCTGCCGGCCTCGATCCAGAACGTGTCGAACTGCACGTAGGAGCCATCGGTCGGCTGCTTGGGAGCCGTGAACGAGATTGGCTTGGAGCTATTGTGTGATGACGATCGAGTAAGCAATGTACTTTATCACTCACTCACTCACTTGATCTCTATGAGAGTGTGCATACCTCTTGAGGAGATGTTTGCGAATCAAGGCCTCCATCGCAATGTACGATGGACGATTGAGTTGTGTCAAGAAACTCATGGCAAAACCGTCGTACAGTGCTCGTTGAAAGCCATATCGCGATGTTGCGTCAACGACGTACGACAAGGCGCGACACAGTGTGCGCAGACTAAAGTGCGGCTTTTGGTTGGCTCCATCGGCCAATTTACACGATTCGACCTCGGCGCGCGCCGAGAGATAAAACTCAACGATACTCTCGATCGGTGGCTGTGCCGTGACCGACTTGAGATACGCCGACACCACGACACAAAGATCTTCCTTGTTACTCATATCACTCACGTAAAACTCAGTAAACCTGAATCGACCCATGCAGCGAGTGAATGAGTAACGAAATGAATGCGTTTTGAGTATGGAGTGTGGCGGAGGGAGGTATGGAGTGTATCATGGAATGCGTACCTATTTCGCAGGCCGGGAGGAAGCTCCTTCTTGCCGACATCAGTGGCCGGATTCATACAAGCAAAAATGCGAAAGTTGGGATGTCGGTGCACAGGCTCGATATCACCTCGTTCCGTTAAATACAAGCTACCACCCTCGAGCAGTCCACTCAGACTCTCGAGAGTTTCGGTAGATGCCAAGTTGGCCTTGAGCGAGCAACGCGAAGATGAAACGTCAGTTTTACAGTGCCAACGCCCAGAGAGCATCAGCCGCAAGGTGACCGAGAGAAAGTACCTCATCCAAGAGAACCCAATGACCATTGCGCACGGCCTTGACCAAGGCACCCTCGACGAACGTAAATGCAAAACTGTTCTTCAGCTGGTCGTGCTGGAGTTCAAAGTGTGCGAGCGTGGCCATGAGCTTGCGCCATCGCTCTCGCAGCTCGGGCTTCATTGGCTTGCGAGTCGGTGCGGCCGATGACGAGTCATCCTCATCATGGTCGCCAAGCAAGTACTTGGCCTCGACCATGCGCACCGAGTTCTGCAGCAAGCGAATGAACTGCTTCCAATTCTGAGTGGCGAACGCGCGCTTGACCTGCTCGAGGAAGTCGGCGTTGGCCTTCTTGGAGAAGGTCTTGGGGAACAGGCGCTCAAAGGCATTCTTGATCGGCAGGCACAGCAAGCGGAGTTCCACGGGTTTGAAGCCACCCAGTAGATCTGAGCTGTCAGTTTGCTGGCTCAGATTCTACAAATACACGATGAGTCAACACGAGAGAGCGAGAGCAAGACAGAGTAAGAGAGAGAGAGAGAGAGAGAGAGCAAGAGAGACATACCAGTACGATCAGCCGTTGACCCATGTTTTGGGCTAGATACTGCACGACTGTAGTCTTGCCAGTACCAGTCTCACCCACCAACAGAATCGGCTCATTGAGTGACAACGAAACCGCAATTCGCTCCATGAGCAACAGCGAGTGCATTGTGTGTGCAAACTTGGCTGCAGGAGCAGTGTCCTTGTTCTATGAGGCACCATACACTTGTTTCAGCATCCACGGTGCAATCGATCGCGAGTACCCCCCCCCCCCCCCCCCACACACACACACACACACATACCGCATTGAGCTGCGCCAACGTCACACGGCCAATGGACACGGTGGTGGTCGTGACTTGGAAGATGGGTTTGTGCATGGTGGCATAGTAGTGAATACGCTCGACGCTGATGCCCCATACTCCTGCGATGCGATCGGTGACGCTCTTGCGCAGTTGCTCTTGGTTGGCGATCGCGCCAGCGAAGCAATCCACTGCCTCGTTGAAGATCAACTCGCGGACTTGGTTGGTGACCACGGCGTCATCGGCTCGTAGCGAATGAGCTGCTCGACAAACTCGTTTACACCACTTGAAGAGATCACTGAAAAATACAATGGTGCGTAAGGAGGAGGAGGATGTGTTAGATGCAAGCAAGTCGCGCAGTGGAGACAATTCGAGTTGAATGAACGAACGAACGAACCGAGTTGAAAAGTGTCGACTGCTGGCAGTGGCCTGCAGCATCTTGGAGTTCTGTGATGATGTTGCAGTGTCGGTGGCTTGCAAGACCTGGAAGGTCTTGAGAAAGAGAGGAAGTAGTGGCTGGAGCGGAGGGAACGCTTGCTCCAGCACTTGATGAAGCTCTTCGAGTGATAACACTTCGACGACAATACGAGTCCAAAATTTGTCGAGAAGCTTACCAACTACGATACCGCATCGATGCAATCAAGTCAGTAACAGTAACTTGCAAGCCAGGGAGCGCGAGAGGGAGACTGAGCTGTACCATTGTGTGATCGAGTACCGCGGTGCTCACCGGTACCGATGAGAGTTTGAGTAGCAAAAATCTGAAAGCCGTATGCGGCAGGAATCTCTTGAGCGCGACCAGGAATAAATAATTGGCGCGTCTCCAACAAGGGCATGATTACCGAGATGACATCCATCGGTGCCAAGTCGATATCTTCGATCACGATCCAGCTGCCGCGCTGGACCGCTTGCGTCAGTGCTCCGGGTTGCCATCGAAACTCGCCCGGAATGTCAGTGCACACGTAGGAACCAAGGAGAGTCTTGGCATCTGATTGATCTCCCAAATGGATCTTGATCACATCTACACGCGAGAGAGAGAGAGAGAGAGAGAGCGAGAGAGAGAGAGAGAGAGAGAGAGAGAGAGAGGCATATAATGATGAGTTGGAAACGATCGATAACGACTGAGAGAGAGACGGTACCAGTGTTGTTCGTGAGACGAGCGAGCTCATCGATCATGCACGTCTTGCCAGCTCCGGTCACACCCTCGAGCAGAATCGGATTACCGTGCGAGAGAGCGAGAGCGAGTGCGCGCATGTACAACTGCGTGGTTGGTGTGAGTGCAAGACCCTTGGATGTATCCCTCGTCGTGCTCGTGTCCTCATCCTCGTCACTGATGGTCTTCTTTGATGGGCTGTGGAGGTATTGAATCATCAGTCAGTGTTGTGGCTCATACACGATTAGCAGTTCATCCATGAGAGAGAGAAGCACATACGCAGAAGATAGTTGCCGCTTCTCGAGCAGGAGGCCACACACGTCAACCAGGTTCGCACAATCAAAGTCCTTGAGCGTGAGGTACTGCGAGTCAGAAAGCTCGCTCGTACTCGTTGCCAGTTGGTCATGATCGGCATGAGAGGCAGACGGTGCAGGGTCGAGCGAGGTCGGCGTGTCGACAGTCAAGAGCGCGCGTTCGAGAGCATCGTGCTCGGTGACAAGTCGCAAGAACTCTTGATGGCGGTTCGAGGCTTGCTCCGGATTGAAGGTTGTCGATAGGTGCACGACACGTTCGCGTACGGCGTTGTTGCAACGCAGCAGTGTCGTGATGCACATGGCGGCGTGCCAGCGGATCAGGTCGTTCGGATGCGAGAGCAACGCAAAGGTCGGCGCCCAGTTCCACACTTGAGCAAACTCATGAGCATCGATTCGGAGCAACAAGTGAGCAGTCTCGATGATGGATAGTATGGCAGCATCGGTATCTGATGTAGTGTCAGCTCCAGTGTGGTGCTGTTGTTGGTGTTGTTGGTGTTGTTGTTGGATCGAGGAGACGTCGATCGTTGTCAAGCGATCGAACAGCGACGGAGACCGACGAAAGTACGAGAGTACCAAGCTAAAGTACGAGCACGAGTGAGTGAGTAAGTGAGCGAGTCGATATCAACATGGATGGCCCTCACTCAAGAGCTTTCTCGGTCAGCTGCGTGTGCTTGCAAGCAGGGCACGCACCCAGTGGCCGAGCGACAGACCAGCAAGATACGCGCCAGCGCGTGAGCCGTGGCTTCGAACGCCGATCGCGAGTACGCTTGCACACCGCGAGCCGACGTCAAACGAGCCACGAGAACAATCACCAACGCCCTCGAGGCGCGTACGATCGACATGGTAGCATCAGGCTGCACGATCGAGTGCAACAGCGTGCGTATCAGCGCATCCTTGTCAGCGGCCGAGTACTCGCTGCGCCCGACGAAGCATGCAAACTCCTTGAGACCCGCTCGCTCACTCAACGCCTCAACCAACGGTCGAATAGCCACTGCAAAGCGTTGTTGCATGGGTGTTCGAGATGGTGGCGATGACGATGCCATGTGAGAGACGCGAGAGGAGAGGAGGTGTCTCTCTCTTGCTGGCTCTCGACAAGCAGCAGCAGCAGCAGCGAGCACGAGACGAGCAGCAAACGAAGAAGAGAAGAAGCGAAGTGGCGTTGGTTTGGTTGGTTTGGGTGTTTCGCGTTGTCGCGAAGTTGCGGGAAATCATTCTAGCCGGGGTATGATCGGAGAGTTCTAGGAAGTGAAATAGTTCCTGGTGTCGTTTCTTCCTCGACCTCTTTCGATCTCCTTCTGTCGATCTCTTCGTTCGTTGTTGTTGTATTGTTATTATCTGCTGAGAGAGAGAGAGAGAGAGAGAGATCGAATGATTGATGATTGATTGACAGAGTACAGCAACACAAGATGCCAGTGTACGCGATACGTGGAGTACAAGTACCGTTCCCGTACGAGGCGTACGAGTGCCAGCTGGTGTTCATGGAGAAGGTGATCCAGAGCCTCCAGGAGCGCCGCAATGCTCTGTTGGAGAGCCCCACTGGCACCGGCAAGACACTGTGTTTGCTGTGTGCGACGCTCGCGTGGCGTCAGTACACGATACAGCAGATGCTGGATAGCTCGTCGAGTTCGCCCGAGCTCGAGGAAGCGCAAGTCAAGATCCATCCACGTAAGAGTGGTGCTGGCGCTGGTGCTGGTGGCTTTGAACCTGGTTCGTTCTCTACCGACGGCAGTGTCTTTCATAACGAGAGAGCTCGACGAATCAATCCAATGGCTTATCGAATCGAACTCGAATCGAATCGAACTCGACTCGGATCGAATGGGTTTGATATGTAGAACTATCACGAGAGGAGCTCGTGCACCGAGTCGCTCCCAAGGTCATCTATGCCTCTCGAACCCACAGTCAAATCACACAGGTCGTGCGAGAGTTGAAGCACACTGGCTTTCAGTACGAAACTCCCCATCGATGAGAGAGATTGCTCTACACCCTCGCCAGTACACTGACCGACTCGCTCGTGATCCAATCGGCTCGAGCAGAGTGCGAACGACCGTGCTCGGGTCTCGCTCGCAACTGTGTATTCATCCTCGAGTATCCAAGGTCGCGAGTGGCATTCAGTCGCAATCGTGTCGGCAATTGGTATCAGCACATCGATGCAAGTTTCATGACAAAGTTGCCGGTACACATCCACAGCCACACAAAATGATGCCACTCTTTCTTTGTGAACGTGATTGGGTTCGATTGATTGGTTTGATTGATTTGCTGATTGATTTGCTGATTGATTTGCTGATTGATTTGCTGATTGATTGGTGCTTGGGAGAGAAGATGCCAAACATGAGAGCACGTTTCGCGATCGAATCTGCGACATTGAGGAGCTTGCAACTCTGGGACGCGACCACAATGTGTGCCCGTACTACCTCTCGAAGGAGCTCCAAGCGACGGCAGAAGTCATTCTTCTACCGTACAACTATCTCATCGATCCAGTGTCGCGTCGATCGTTGAATGTGGATCTGTCTGGCTCGATTGTGATCTTTGATGAGGCGCACAACTTGGTCCGTACGCTCGATCACCTCGATCTCAGTCATGGCAGCGAGACTCACACGTCTGTGGTCGACCAGGAGGGCATTTGTGCCGACTCGGCGTCGTTCGACATTACTGGCACTGATCTCGGCTCGTGCATCTCTGAGACGCAACGATGCATCGATTTGTTCTCGATGCCAACCACCGTACCGCCGGATATCGACGTCGAACAACTGATCCAACTCAAGGACATGTTGCTTCGTCTCGAACAGGAGCTTGCTGCCTTGCCACTCAAGGACGGCGAGCTCACCAAGCCGGGCTCGTTCATCTACGAGCTCTTCGCGCAGGTCTCTCTCACTCACGAGAGCTACGCTGTCATTTGCGAGGTGATGGACGTCGCGGTACAGATGCTCCTCGAAGGTACGCGCGAGCACTCGGCTGTTGCTTCTCATGCGCCACTTTGTGTGGAGTCTGACACGCACACACCGCAACGTGTCGTGTGAACGATGCAGTGCAACAAGGAGCGCAGATTCAAACGACATGCAACCTCCAGCTACTCCGCGATGCCATCTTTCAGGTGTTTGAAGGCGGTAAACCTGGAAAGAGCGGCAGCGGTGGTGGGAGTACCTCTCCTCGCACGCGAGCATCGGGCTCGCGACCAACATCACCCGTACCTGCACCGCTGAGTCCCGTACCTCCCTTATCACCAACCTCGAGCTCTCGTACCGCGTCAGCAATGACGAACACAGACTACTCCAAGTTCTATCGCGTATGTTCAGAAGGCTGCCGCCATCGATCAATCTATCGATAACTCACTCGAATAGCGCCTCTCTCTTGTTCTCTGCGGTACAGGTTCATATTCATGATGACGATAGCGAGAACGGCAAGTACAATAACAGTAAGAAACGTGGAGGTTTCAATAAGACGGTGAGTTCCGGTCGTACACTGAGCTATTGGTGCTTCAATCCTGGTGTCGCTATGGAGGTGCTCAACAAGTGTGGTATTCGAAACATTATCCTCACGAGTGGTACTCTCTCGCCGCTTGATTCGTTCGCCTACGAGCTACAAACGTACGACGAGCACGCGTGCGCTACTACATACAACTGCGCTCGATGACTCATTGCGCGTTCTTCCATGTGCTGCTGGCACTCCCCTTGATATCGTAGGCCATTTCCGATTCGACTCGAGAATCCACACGTGATTGCCGCTTCACAAGTGTGGGTCGGAGTAGCGAGCAAAGGCCCCTCGGGCCATCCACTGAGCTCGGCCTACCAGCATCGCAACAACGACCAGTATCGCTTGGAGCTCGGTAATGCGATCGTGAACTTTGCGCGCATCGTGCCCAAGGGCCTGCTCGTGTTCTTTCCGTCGTACTCGGTCATGGACCAGTGTCTGACGGCGTGGAAACGCTCGGGCACCTCCATGTCCGTGTGGGAGCGCATTCTACGCCACAAAATGCCGGTCATCGAGCCACGCGAGTCGGCACAGCTCAACTCGGCCATGGAGGACTTTTACCAGAAGGTCAACGATCCCTCCTACACGGGTGCCGTGTTCTTTGCCGTCTGCCGCGGCAAGGTCAGCGAGGGCCTCGACTTTTCCGACAACAACGGTCGTGCCGTCATCATCACCGGCATGCCGTTCCCGAGTATGGTCGATCCCAAGGTCAAGCTCAAGAAACAGTATCTCGACGACGCAGTCCGTGAGAGTCGTGTGGCAGCGGCAGCCAGCTCGTCAACAAGCTCCGACCACGGCACTGCAGCTTCGAGTGGCGGCATGGTGGCGCTGAAAGGCAACGATTGGTATTCGCAACAAGCATCACGCGTCGTCAACCAAGCCATCGGTCGCGTGATTCGTCATCGATTCGATTACGGCGCAATCATCCTTTGTGATGAAAGGTGCGTATCACCGCGCCGTGGATGGCATTGGTGAGTAGCGAATGTGGTTCACTCACATCGCACACGACTGTAGATTCGCACATGCTGGAAATCGTGATCAACTCTCGGCATGGCTCCGGCCACACATGAAAGTCTTTCCCAAGTTTGGTGACGTTGCCTTGAGCTTGACTCGATTCTTCCGCAATCAACAGGCCGTGGATTCCTTGTCGGAACCTGCCGCCTCTGCCACCACCACCACTACCGCAATAACCTCTTCATCCTTCCTTCAAAGCCGATCTGTATGTATGCGCGATCGTTGGGCGCTTGGGTTACTGTACTAACACTTCAGTCACATTGCAGAGTGATCCTGTTGCTCGATCGGTGTCGTCATCAAGCACCGGTAAAAGCAACGCTGCTACAACTGCACCATCGCTTTATGCCCCTCGCAAAAAAGTGTTGGGAACTCGGCTACGTCCCATTGGATCGGGCTCCTCCTCACTGTTATCGTCATTGAATAAGATGGTACGTGATGAGAGTTGCGCCGCACTCGTTCATTCATTCAATCAGTCAGGCATTCAGTAATTGTAACCCCCACTGCCGTCCTCGTCATTCAGCCTTCAAGCAAACCTGCACAACCGTCACCGTATGACTTTGCAGTACATGGAATCCAGCGCCCAAAGTCAACGACCGCATCGACCGTTGTCTCATTCGAAGATGACCATCACCACCACTCAAACCAAAGTGAAACTCTCCTATCCGATGATGGCGATGCCGTTGATCAACCACAGCGTAGTTCATTGCTGCTACCTCATCGAGAAGCACCGGCCACGACACCTCCACCATCTGGCAGAACTGACTTTGCTTCAGTCGTCAGGAGCATCGATCTTGGCGACCGAACTCATGACGATCCTGATGCCAATGCTTCATCGAGTCGAGCAGCCTCTTCTTCATCGTCGCTCCCCGTCGTTTCATCGAAACCCTCCAGCCTCAACGGCTGCGGCTCCGTCCAACAACCGCAACTTTCGAGCCCGTCAGTGCTCAACAAGCAAGAGAGCGCCAAGGCCTACATCAACACCATCAAGAAGACGCTACCTCCAGGCGAATATCGAGACTTTCAAGCGATGCTGCGCAACTTTAAGCTCGGTAACACGACTCTGCCGCAGTTGATGGAGGATCTCCGTCGACTGCTTGGAACGACGCTCGAGCGCCGAGAGCTGCTGCGCGACTTTGTGCAGTTCATTCCCAAGAAGCACTACGAGCAGTTCCAGACCTTGGTCGCAGAGATTTGCGCTACTCCTCCGCCTCAACCACCACAATCATCATCAAGCACCTCCGCCACCACTACTGCTGCAACGACCATACCCGACCCTTCTCCCCCATCAACCCCAACACGATCTCCGCCAACTCCCCTCGCTCGCGCCAACAGCGGCACATCGACACCTCTCCTTGGAACTAAGAAGAAGTACGACTTGATCTCGGGTCGTGAACTTCCCACGAGCTCCAAGCGACCATGCCTTGGCGGCTCCACAAGCTCGTTGGCGGTGATACCAGCACTCGACTCTCCTCAGCCATCGACAACTCCATTCGCGCCAGTGTCGCCTCTTGTGCTCCCACTGAATCGCACTCCAACGGCCTCCGCGCCTGTGCCACTGAGTGACTCGACTCCTACTCGACTGGCATCTCCCACGCTATCCCGCTCCGTCGATTCATCCTCGTCGCTAGTCGCGAACGTTAGCACAGACCCCGCTGCCCCGCCACTAGCTGCACCTCCACCCCAACCTCTCGACGGTGCCGCCGACCAGGAAGGTGGGAACGCGGTCTTGTGTTGCATTTGCCGCGAGCGAGCCGCCAAGCCGTTTCTCGCCAAGTGCGGCCATATCTCGTGCTTCGAGTGCTGGAGCCGATGGTTGGAACAGAAGCTCGAGTGTCCCGTGTGTCGTGAGAAAGTGCGCTTGAAGCAGCTACGCAAGATGTTCCTCACCTGAGCCTTGCTTGCTCTCGCTCACACTCTTTCCAGCCTTTGCAAGTGTATTCAATGTAGCCCTCCTGCTTGATGAACGGTCCCAGTTGGGAAGAATGGTAGATTTTAGTCAGTTACAGAGAGAGAGAGAGAGAGAGAGAGAGAGAGAGATTGGCTATCTATTGTTGAGGAGGATTCGGAGGGTAGGCGCTCATCACCGCCGGCTGCTGTGCGGGTGCGCCTGCGGGGTTCGGGGGATACCCTGCCACACCGATGCCCCCTTGCGCTCCTGCACCGGCGAACGGAGCCATCTGACTGACGAATGGCTGCTGCTGAGTGCCAACACCAGGAACTGCTGGGTAACCAACGACTGCACCCATCGGAGGTGCAAACGTCGGGGGGAACATGCCTCCTGCAGCGGGTTGTTGCTGTTGCATTCCAGGCTGCATCATCGAGTTGAACATGCCCCCTGCGCCAGGCTGTTGCTGTTGCATTCCAGGCTGCATCATCGAGGTGTGCATGCCTCCTGCAACAGGCTGTTGCTGCTGCATTCCAGGCTGCATCATCGAGTTGGACATGCCTCCTGCAACGGGTTGTTGTTGCTGTTGCATTCCAGGCTGCATCATCGAGTTGAACATGCCTCCTGCGCCAGGTTGTTGCTGTTGCATTCCAGGCTGCATCATCGAGGTGTGCATGCCTGATGCCGCAACAGGCTGTTGCTGTTGCATTCCAGGCTGCATCATCGAGTTGAACATGCCTCCTGCGCCAGGCTGTTGTTGTTGTTGCATTCCAGGCTGCATCATCGAGGTGTGCATGCCTCCTGCAACGGGTTGTTGCTGTTGCATTCCAGGCTGCATCATCGAGTTGGACATGCCTCCTGCAACGGGTTGTTGTTGCTGTTGCATCCCAGGCTGCATCATCGAGTTGAACATGCCTCCTGCGCCAGGCTGTTGCTGTTGCATTCCAGGCTGCATCATCGAGTTGAACATGCCTCCTGCAACGGGCTGTTGTTGCTGCATTCCAGGCTGCATCATCGAGTTGAACATGCCTCCTGCAACGGGTTGTTGTTGCTGTTGCATTCCAGGCTGCATCATCGAGTTGGGCATGCCTCCTGCAACGGGTTGTTGTTGTTGTTGCATTCCAGGCTGCATCATCGAGTTGAACATGCCTCCTGCAACAGGTTGTTGTTGTTGCATTCCAGGCTGCATCATCGAGCTGAACATGCCTCCTGCAGCGGGTTGTTGTTGCTGCATTCCAGGCTGCATCATCGAGCTGAACATGCCTCCTGCAACGGGTTGTTGTTGCTGCATTCCAGGCTGCATCATCGAGTTGAACATGCCTCCTGCGCCAGGCTGTTGCTGTTGCATTCCAGGCTGCATCATCGAGTTGAACATGCCTCCTGCAACGGGTTGTCGCTGTTGCATTCTAGGCTGCATCATCGAGTTGAACATGCCTCCTGCAACAGGCTGTTGTTGTTGTTGCATCATTCCAGGCTGCATCATCGTGTTGAACATGCCTGATGCAGCGGGTTGTTGTTGTTGCATTCCAGGCTGCATCATCGAGTTGAACATGCCTCCTGCAACGGGTTGTTGTTGCTGCATTCCAGGCTGCATCATCGAGCTGTACATGCCTGATGCTGCAACAGGCTGTTGCTGTTGCATTCCAGGCTGCATCATCGAGTTGAACATGCCTCCTGCAACGGGTTGTTGTTGCTGTTGCATTCCAGGCTGCATCATCGAGGTGTGCATGCCTCCTGCAACAGGCTGTTGCTGTTGCATTCCAGGCTGCATCATCGAGTTGAACATGCCTCCTGCAACGGGCTGTTGCTGTTGCATTCCAGGCTGCATCATCGAGGTGTGCATGCCTCCTGCAACGGGTTGTTGTTGTTGCACTCCAGGCTGCATCATCGAGTTGTGCATGCCTCCTGCGCCAGGCTGTTGCTGTTGCATTCCAGGCTGCATCATCGAGTTGAACATGCCTCCTGCAACAGGTTGTTGTTGCTGCATTCCAGGCTGCATCATCATCGAGTTGAACATGCCTCCTGCGCCAGGCTGTTGCTGTTGTATTCCAGGCTGCATCATCGAGTTGAACATGCCTCCTGCAACAGGCTGTTGTTGTTGCTGCATTCCAGGCTGCATCATCGAGTTGAACATGCCTCCTGCAACAGGTTGTTGTTGTTGCATTCCAGGCTGCATCATCGAGCTGAACATGCCTCCTGCAGCGGGTTGTTGTTGCTGCATTCCAGGCTGCATCATCGAGCTGAACATGCCTCCTGCAACGGGTTGTTGTTGCTGCATTCCAGGCTGCATCATCGAGGTTTGCATGGGTCCTGGGCCAGGTTGCTGCTGCATTCCGGACTGCATCATCGAGGTGTGCATGCCTCCTGCACCAGGTTGTTGCATTTCAGGCTGCATCATCGAGTTGAACATGCCTCCTGCAACGGGTTGTTGTTGCTGTATTCCAGGCTGCATCATCGAGGTTTGCATGGGTCCTGGGCCAGGTTGCTGCTGGGGCGTTCCTGTCTGCAGCTGGAGTATCGATGGCGCTGAAGCTACAGTTGGTGCAGCTACCAACTTGATGATATGTGGTCCGAGCAGACCTTCGACATCCGCATCCTCAGTCACAGGCGAGCCGCTTTCGTCCAAGAGTGTAAAGGCCTGTTGCCCCGTGCGACGAGAGAACTGCTCACAGATGGCAGTAAACGAAGGAATGCAGCTGAACTCGGTGATACGGTCATTGCCAGTGATCTCGAACTGATACTGCTTCTCAGTAGATTGCTGGGTCGGTCCCACAGGAGCGACGAGCGTGACAGGAACTGGTGTCGCGATTGCAGGCTGGGCTTGATGCAGCGGGCCATCTCCAGACTGCCAACCACCCGCGGGCAGCGAAGCGCTCGGCATGTGACCAAGAGCCGGAGTGCTGGGCGTGAATGTTGGTACTGGAGTAGCGTTGATAGGCGGCATGCTCGATGGCGCCACATGGCCTGTGCCTGATACTGGAGTGGCAGGCATGAATGTTGGTACCGGAGCAGCGTTGATAGGCGGTATATTCGATGGCGCAACGTGGCTTGGAGTCACATGCATAATATCTCCACGAGCTGGAAGCCCGGGCTCTACTCGCGGTGGTAGCACGAAGTCAATATCGTAGCCACGGTAGATATCATCGTCATCGTCGAGAGATGGCTCTGCACTCGCTGAAGCGAGCTCGTCGAGAGGCTGCATTGGTTCCTCTTCGGCTGGGGCGTCCCTGAGGACGTATTCAAGAGCCGCTGGCGCTTGGTTGAGTTCGTGCTCCTTGAGTGCCTCGGCAAGAGGAGCGGGTTCGTGCAGCTCGACGACCTCCTCTTGCTCGGCTTGCACGGGCCTGTCTCGGATTTCAGGTACCCACTCGCGATACTTGCCGTCCGTCGCTGCTGCCGCTCGGGCCGCCCGGGTGGCTGTGCGTTTGGCGGTGCACTTCTGCTCCTCACGTTCCTTCAGCTCCTGGAGTCGTTGATAGTACTGGCGCAACTCGGATTGCAGCGTGTGGAGCGCCAGCAAGAAGCGACGGAACATCGAGACCTTGATAGTATCTGGTAGGAGCTGCCGAACCTCTTCGCTGGTAGGCATTCCGCCTGCGCATAGAGCCTGCAGCTCGGGAGCGAACGCGTCGGCAAGCGAATCGGTGAGACGGTATCGATTGAGTTTCGTCAGCCGCTCGGCATCACTGAAGAACTCGGTCACTCTCTCAACGACATCAGCGATTCGCTCATCGAGATTCTCCGCCATGTTCTGACGGAGCAACTGGATCAAGTCGAGAATGTGGCAGGCTTCGGGCAGCTTGGAGTTGAACTTCTTGTACGCCTTCGTGCTGAACAGGTACTCCTTGTTGTCGTGGTACTCGAGCAACGCCTGTGCTCCTGATCGAATGTGCTTGAGTGGCACCGAGCCAAACTGACCAGTATGTGTAAATGTGGCCGGAGCATCCTTGATCCCTTCTCGCTTCAGGAGCGTGAGGATCAGCGTATTGGGCTGTTGAGCAGTGGGATGTTGCACGAGCTCGTTGATGATGCGACAGAACACTCTGCTGCACTGCATCACCGCTTGCTCATCCAGCTCTCCGATCTTCTGTGCCCAGTGTGTGTAAGGGGCAGAGAAAGGAGAGTCATCGGGTATGCGCTTGATGGCAAACCGGAGGGCGTTGATGCCAGTATGCTGAGCCACGAGCTCACGGCCGTTCTCTTCTGCCACTGGTGCTGCTCGATCGGGGGCTGTGACATCCATCACATCCTGAGCAGCATCGCCAGGACCTCGGAGCTGCTCTGCTTGCGCCTCCAGGACTTGTTCCGAGGGTCGGAAGAGGAACTTGGTGCTCGAAGATGCCACCTCGTCGAACAAGAATCGGCCACACGTGTACTTGTTCAACACGTGTCGCAGTACTCGACGATAATCGAACGACACCGACTCGCGCTCGTATTGCCCACCAACTGACATGGTCGAGAGTGCATACAGCTCGAACTCGGCCTCCTCGCTATCGCCTGTGAGCAGCAGCTTGTTGTCCGAGTCGAACGGCAGCCACTCGACTCGCATATTCTTGCCACTTGGATGACGGTCCTCATACAACAACTCGAGAGTGTTCCATTGGCCAGTCGCATTGCGACATTGGAGGATCTCGTTCTGCTTGAGGATCAATGCGTTGACCATGTCGAGAATCAAGCCATACGACGATCCATCATCGAGTGAGGTGACCATGTTTCCGAACTTGGTCTCGTCTTTGATCGCCGGCACGACGAACTGACCGCAACCAGCGAGTTGAGTGTCGAGCAGAGCTTGCCAAGTGAGCTTCATGGCATCCCATGCTCGCTTGAGCTGTCGTATCGTGCTCTCGGCCTCGTTCAGGGTTCGGAGATGCTCGATGGCGTCAGGAACCGACATGTCGAACGCTTGCTCGCGAGTCAATCGCCACGCAAACACTTGGTTCAGCAGCTGATAGAACGCCACCAGTTTCGGAACGTGCTCGAGCGAGCGCAATCGGCCGCGTTGCTCGAGGAACGCGTTCAGGAACTTGGCTCCTGCTCCATCAACCGCCTCCGGTACTTGGTCATCGTCGTCATCATCATCGGCTCCTTCGGCACCAAGAACCGCAGCGAATACTCGGCTCTTGATCTCCTCGAAGAGCGGATACGAGACCAATGGCGAAGCAAGCCGAGTTGCAGCTTGGTTGCGCAGCTCGGTGAGCGCATTGACCTTGGCACTGGTCCTGGCTGCTTGTTGTTCATACGTGTTCTTGAGCTGCCGGTACTCTGCGCTCACTCGCTCGAACACCTGGCCGTGGACCACTTGTTCGTACGCGATCGCTTGAGCCTCATCGGCATACAGTGCCTTGAGAGCAGCATTTCGAGGCTGTTCGTTGCACAACAACCACAACCCGAGCAGCGACTCGGTCATGAAGTGCATCGGCTCGATCTGTTGGTTGCGCAGCTCCTCGTCCAGGGAAAACTCGCTGAAGAACGTGCCAGCTCGGTTCAAGACGTAGGCGCTGTTCATCTGCTCTCGAGTGCGCTGTCGATTGACTGCAGCGCCATCTTGTGCAACGTAGTTCAAGAAGCCGGCATTGGCACGACACGCCGCTTGACCGTCGGCAGGTACCACCGCCAAGCAGAGAGACAGCGGCATCCATACCAGGGCATTGATCGCCAATCGATATCGACGAATGCCTCCCATGATATTGGCTGGAGTCAAGGTTCCTCCTTCGAGCTTGTAGCCGCAGTCCCGGTTCATGTGGTGGTATGCGCTTCCGGGGCCATAATTGCCATCGAGTGACCTTGGTGCAAGGATACGATTGTACAGGTGGTTGGAATCTCGAGGACAGCCAAGCGCCACTGCGAGACAGTTGGCGCTCAAATGAGCCAGCGATCGATCGTGCTTGTTGTCTTGTTGCAGCTGCCTCGAGTACAATCCTCGGATCGGATCCAACACTGCATCTTCCTCCGACACGTCCTGTGGTCCTCGAGCAAAGAACTGCACTGCCGCCAACTCCTTGGCGTCGAGTTGAAGTTGTTGACTCAATGCCGACGGTTGAGCAGCAAGCAGGTTCTGGATGACAGTGCATGCATTTGCTTGATCGAAGAAGTCGTAGTACACGATGAGCACCAGCAACATTCGCATCGTGAGCCGCTCCCATTCGCCTTGTGCAACGGTTGCTTGAACGAACGCCACCACTTGGTTGCCATTGTTGGCCCTGATTCGGTGTCGCAGATTCGAGTACATCTCGTACGTTCGGCGCAATCGAGCGTTGCCTCGAGTGCACTCAGGTCCCAACATGAACGGGAACAAGTGGAACTGCGGAGTGGCAATCGCCACGTTCACAAAGTGCTCCGACAGGTGCAGCCTCTCCATGCACGCTTGTGACTGAACGAACTCGAGCATCTTCGAGCTTGACGGTATCTGCTGGAGCAAGTACAGTCGCGCCTCAGGAGCGAATCGAGCACCATCGCGCAGGAGATCGCGGATCACGCCCTCGGCTGGTTGCGATTGTTGGATCAGTTGATCGAGTTGGGCTGCCATCTCGGCACCGGCTTGCAACGTTGCCAGTTCTCGTGCGAGTGCCAGCAAGAAGAAGGCCCCGAGTGCCGCCTTGCGAATCCACAAGCCCACTCGAGCTGCTTCGTTGTCAGCATCATCGTTTGGATGAACCGCTTCGTATTGTTGCGCCAATCCTGCGAGAGAGAGGCCGCCCTCGAGTTCAAGCTTGCGGAGCTGCATCTCGAACAAGATCGCCTCGAGCAGCGAGTGTTTCATCTCTGCACTTGCAAATACGCCACGATTCACCAGGTTCGGCACGAACGAGTACGGCCTGGTGGCGTCATTCCGACGAGCAATCATACGAGTGGTGGCCTCGATGATTTGAGTCTCCCAGTTGATGGGCTTCTTCTGCAACCACGAGTGGAGAGTGCGCAGGAACCACACTGGCTCAAGCAACGGCTGTCGTTGAGGTGCTTCTCCATCAGCAACGATCTCGAACGTGACCTCCGCTGCGGCAACTTCGGCTCCGGCTCGCAAGTGCTCTCCACATTGCATCGCCAGGCCGAGCAGGTACTCCATGTCGGTCCGCAGCTCTGGAGGCAACTCATCCGGGTGTTTGTGGTCGGAGACAAAGTACCACACGACCTCCTCGACCAAGATGCGCTTTCGGTCGCGATTCAATTGAGTAGCATTGGGCTGCAAGTGTACGTGGGCACGCCACAGCTTGTTGCACAGCTTCAGTGCTTGTTCGAGTCCTCGTGCTCGTCGGTTGTCGAGGAGAGCTTCTCGGATCGCTGCGACTCGAAGAAGTTGCAACGTCGACTCGTGCGAGAGATCGATCTCAACGTGGGTAAAGTACATCATCAAGCACGACATTGATTCGAGCTTGAGGAGATGCTCGGGAGTGTGGCGGAGCATCTTGCTCAGTTCCGGATGCGGAGGAAGGCGACTTCGCAGCGATCGAACGACTCGACACCAATTCACCAACTCGTCTGAACCGAGCTCGCCAGCCAGGATCGCTTCCAGTCTCTCCCACAAGATCTGCAACGTGAGGCTGAGGATGAAGCTGTCGACTTGCTGTTGAGTCTTGAGCTCCATGTCCATCGGTACACGACCAACTTGCTCCTCGGTGGGAGCAGGCTGCAGTTGCTGCAGCGGCAGCAGGCAGGTGTTGAAGTACGACAGCCACGGCTCATGGAACATCTTGATCACCGTGAACTTGAGCACGCCAGCGCCATACTCTGCGGCAAGCACCTCCAGCACTTTCACGCACAGCTCGAGCCACGGAGATCCCAAGTTCGGAAGCTTGAGAGAGCGTTGCAAGAAGTCGCGTTGGAAGCGATGCATCAACTCATCACTCGACTCAATGTGCTTGATGACTCGGTTCAGGCCTTCTCGTCGCTCCACAAGCCGCTTCAAGGTGTCGAGCACCTCTTGCGGACCGCGAGCAGCTTGATGAAGCGCCAATCGAGCAGTGTTCGCGAGTCCGAATATCTGCTCGGCGATCATGTCGAACACTGGCAGGCTCGGTGCTCGACCGTAGTCGAAGTTCGGGACCACTCGATCGATCGCCGTGCGAGTCAAGACCTCTCGAAGTGGTGGAGCTTCGATGGTCAGCAGTACTTGCTTGACCAGAGACTGCAAGGAGGCTACCACTCGTTGAGTGCGCTGCTCAGCGAGGAGGCGCTCAATCTCGACGATCGGCTCGAGGTTGTAGTTCGACACCAGGATGCGCACGATCTGCACCACCATTGGTGCCAACAAGAAGCGGAGTGCGTTGCGCACGACGTGGAGGATGCTGCCGACCACCTCACCTCGCTGGAGGCTCGCACAACACTCGTGAACGACAGCATTCAACAACGATGAGCTCCACGTTTGACCGAAGCGTTCGAGAAGCTGCTCGGTCAAGTACGGGTTGGCCTTGATGATGCGCGACATCTCAGCCACTCGCTGTTGCTTGACGCCGAGTCGTTGATAGAACTGTGTCGTGTGCACAAGAGGCGTGAGCTGATGGGACTGGTTCGATGCCAACATCTGCTCCATCGAGTTGGCCAGCAGCTCGTGGAACACAGTCGAGAAGGCTTCGTTCACGCTCTTGCTATCGACCCCTGACTCCAAGCCGAACGCCTTGGCGATCCATGTGCGAGAGTCGGCCTCGAAAACCTTGTGCGTGCTGTCGATGGCTCCCTCGTCTGCCATGTTGGCACCATCGATCATCACGTCTCCTGCTTGTTCTTGTGCCTCGCCACCGCCCACGGAAGCCGTTGAGACTCCGAGCGAGTCGACATACACAAAGTCCCACTCGTTGAGGAACACGGCATGGTACGGGGCATTGGCTCGCAGCGCCATCTCGGGAGGGATGTGCACGATCAACACGATCAATCGATCAGATCGAGAGATGCCACGTTGCTCGCATTCGCGTTGTAACGCCAGATCGAGCTTGTTGCGCAAGAAGTTGATCTGGCTGCTCTTGCACTGACGAAGGTCAACGATTCCCAAGAAGACTCGGCACTCCGATTCAACAAACTCATTGATGAGGCCCTCGCATTGTTGCGACGACTCGATATTCGAGAGTACAGCCGTGCGAATATCGGCAACCTCGAGCAATCCTTGGAGAGGCTGTACCAAGAATCGTTGCAGGTCGCCATCAGGAAGGCGTAACAAGTCACCCGAGCTGCGAATGAATGTCACCCACTTGTTGGCCAAGTACGGCTGAGAGTGCTCGGGATCAAAGTGCGATCGAATCAAGTGATGCAAGAACCTCAGCAGGTTGAAGTGCTCCTGGTGTAGCAGATACTCTTGCACGTACGAGCCCAGCAGCAAGCGACGAGCGAAGAACACTGCCTCCGGTCGAGCGAGCTGCAGCAAGCGGAAGTTCGCCTGTCGGATCACGTTCCTGAGCGTGGTCGGAGGGAGCGTCATGGAAGTCGCAAGAGCACCAGCTGCAGCCTCAAGATCATGAGGCTTCGCTTCTCCAGTGTCCATCATGTCGCCTTGTCCTTCACCATCATCGAGCTCGATGTGATCGAGAGGCACATCCTCTGCATCCTCTTGTTGTTCAACCGAGCGAGCCTTGACATGGAATGCCGGAGGAATGGTCGGCAGCACGCCGTCGGCATGTTCGTTGATATCCAGCACTCGCAACATCAACGACGCAACGGTTTCGCGAGGCACAAGGCCGTACAACAATCGGTTCTGTTGCCCGTCGTGGAGAGATTTGATCATGTGCTCGCACGACTCTTGAACAATCTTGATGGCATTGGTCTCTTGAGGGCGGCCATCCCTATCGGTGATGAAGAGAGATGGCCATCGACCAGGCATACTCGCAAGTCGCGATTGGAGGCAGTCCGAGACCGAGAGCGTGTACTTTTCGAATCGACTCAGCAGTGGCGAGGGTGTGACGGCGAGGGCCGATTGCGGCACGTGCACGATCACTCGGAAGTCTGGATGAACGGCACACGGTCGCGAGAACGAACCCACTGCCACGTTGGCGTAGTACCGGAACTGCCGTCTCTGCTCTCCATCCTCCCCTTTCGCAGTTGTTACAGTTGTTGTGAAGTGGCGGTTGAAGACGTCGTAGAACGACGAGAACACCGATTGGGCATTGATCATGACGACCGTCTCTCCGAGCTCCATCGCCGTCTTGATCTGGAGCACCAAGTTGCTTCGAGCGGCATCGGTCTCGTCCTCAGCAAAGTTACCGAGACAAACGATGCGAGCTTGAGATTGGTCGAGCAGATTGAGAGAGAACAGCAACGACACACTGCTCTCGGTATCAGTCGGATCGAGTAGCATCACGTATCGGAAGGCAGCAGTGTTTGGATTCTCGCCATCCCGCAGCCGATCAGCCAGGCTCTCGCGCAATGGAGCGAGGTTCGACACGATCGGCAGGTGAGTTGGAAGTTGAAGGTTCGGAGCGTGATGTTGCTCATCAATCGAGGCAAAGAACAGCTGCACCAACTTCTCGAACGATTCGGCAGCGATGCCGTTGAAGTTGCGCTGCAAGGCTCGCAGCAATACGTCGCCACTGAGCTCAAAGTCTCGATCATCGACTGACTGCGAGTGCTTTCGCAGATAGCGCAGAAAGTAGATGAAATCTCGCAGGTGGAACATTTGCTCGCCGTTGGACTTGGCAAACACCCTCTCGCTCTTGATGTCGGTGAATGCCTTGCAGAGGCCTTCGACGATCGCTCGTTGAACATCGGTCAACGGTGTGCCATGAGGGTAGAGGCAGCCTCGTGTCAAGGCGCGCAAGTCATCGTTCGAGGGCTCTGATTGCACCACTTGCAGTGCGCGATTGGTCTTGGCGGCGTCGAGCAGCTTGTTGGTGAGAATCACGGTCGCCACTTGTGGATGATCCATCATGTAGTGAATGACCTTGAGCGGCATCGTCTCCTCGGATGGCAAGCCTGCCTCATCGAGCAGCACAGCCGCTCGTTCAGTGCAGCGGTTGGGATTGTTGCCCTCGAACATCACCTGGCGTTTGATGGCCGAGTCATACACTGCCTCGATCTCGGTGTCGGTGGACTGCTCCGAGCATTGGTACCGGAAGGGATGAAGGTGATGCAGTCTCCGATACAGCGGCTTCTCCGAGGCGGGGCCCTTCATGTTCTCGACTGCGATCGTGAACGACAGCGTCTTGGAGCAGCCTGGAGGGCCACAGATCATGACTGGAACCTTGGCGTCGATGCAAATCACCGTGGCAAAGAGGTTCTCGGTGAAGGCTGCCGTTGGTGAGATGCCGATTGGGACGTCAGTCTCATCGTAGAATCGACGAAGAGTCCTCGGGAACACTTTCTGAAAGTCGTGGAACAGTTCTCCAGCAGAGCTCTTGAGTATGGATGACATCAAGTCGATGAACTCGTCTCGCATTCGTCGCTGTTCGACCACAGCCGGAAGTCGGAGGAAGTACGCCATTCCGATCGACAACACCAACGAGCTCCAGAACAGGTTCGAGAACAGTTGCTTGTCTGACTCCTGTTGTTGCTGTGCATCAGCAGCATCAAATGCTAGGTAGGCCACAGCTCGGCCTCCAGGAGTGTGACGGAAGTAGCGGAACAGTTGCACTGCTCGCATAATGTCGCGGATGCTGACTCGCATTCGATGGATCTCGCAGCCTCGAACAAAGTTGTGTGCTCTGTGGATGAAGTGCGCAAGCAACTGCCGCTCTTCGAGGAAGCCCAACTCGACTTGGAGCTCTTGGAGCATCACACTCAAGAACGACTCTTCTTGGGAGCAAGTGAGGTCGGCAAAGTCGAACACCAGCTGCTCCATCGATGGATGTGGAGGACGAACAGCAAACACTGCTTGATCCATGTCGCTGGTGATGCCAGTCTGATTCACAACGCGCTGTTGTTGAATGAACGCGATTGCGTTGGCATCTCGTGACTCCTTGGTCTCGGCGGGATTCATCGCCGCGACGAAGAAGAGGTTCTCGGGCAGCCGCACGCCATCGAGGGTGTGGTCGACCAGCATCTCCTTGATGAGACCCATGACGCTCGTGGTGTTGAACTCGTCGATGAACACCACGACCTTGAGTGACTCGATGGCGCTGGTGCGACCAAGACTGAGCTGCAGTTGTCGATACTTGGCATCGAGATCACTGGCTTGTCTTCCGATATTGGCCATTCGTCGCTTGAGCTCCTGCGCAGTGAAGCGCTGGTGCATCAACAGTCGATGGAAGAGGTCCTGGAAGCGCACTGACAGCAGCTCGCGCATCAGTTGGTCCAATTGCTCCACCGTTCGCACTGCAACTGTGTCATTCTCAGGCGCAACGGCGGCTGCTGCAGCTGCGGCAGGCGCGACCATCAACTCTTGTGCTGCTGGTGGTAGAGGCGAAAAAGCGAGTTCATGGTCCTCTTCCTCCTGAACAGCAGCCATTAGTGCCGGAGCAACCATCGCATCCTCTGGTGCCACAAGGAGAGCTTGCTCTTGCTCGGGGATCCGCTCAGGCTGACCCAGCGCAAGTGCTCGAGTCATGGCCGGAGAGCACACGATCAGTGGATATCGCTCCTTGAGCTCACGAATGAAGTTCACGAGCTTGTGCGCAGCGACCTCGAGATTGGTAGGCGGTCGTGCTTCATCGCCACCGTCGTTGTTGCCACCTGCAGCAGGCTGAACCTCGGCAAACAGACGCAGGTTGTGGCAGAGGTCGCCGGCACTCTTGTGAGCATTTTGTTTGAACTCCGGATGCTTGAGTAGTGCTGGAGCGGTGGAGAAGAGTTGAGTCTCGAGCCACTGCTTGGCAAGCTCAAGGATGTCAGGCACGAGCTCTGAGTCCGAGTTGATGAGGACCGCAAAGAAGTTCACCATCTCCGTCTTGCCAGTGCCAGTGTCTCCCGAGAGAATGACGCTCATTCCTGAGCGACGGCGTTCATTGAGCACGAGCAACTTGAGAGCAAAGTCGGGTGTCAAGACGTATCGCTGCTGTTCGATAATACGAATCATGCGCTCAGTGCGCAGGATGCCGAGGCCCCGAGCAAGCTCGGTTCTCAGGCGAGCCGGACGCTTGAGAGCCTTCTCGAGCGAGAGAAGGAGCTTCTTGGTGGCTCTGCAAGGCAGAGTGGCTTCTCTGAAGTCGAAGAACGTGACATTCGGGAGGAGCTCCTCACTCTCGGCAGGCGAACGAGCCGAGTACACTGGCGGACTCGCCGAGGTCCAGTACAACCGTTGTTGAGATAGCGCTCCACATTCTCTGACGAAGCGGTCAAACAGATCCAAAGGCCTGATTGGCTCTGAGACTGAGCGACCAGCGCCTGCCATGCCGAGTTGCCGCATCTCGCGCATGGCATCACGGTTCCGTTGGTACCTCCTCGAGTACTCGCACAGCCAGCGGAATCGATCGGCAAGCACGTGGCAGAACATGGCGCGGTACATATTGAGCCTTGGGATTGCTGTGAAAAGAGAGAACAAGTAGGAGAGCTTGTCGCGCACTTGAGCGTCGGTCAGTTGTTGACCATCGGCCTTGGTAACTCGCTCACCTGCTTGAAGCAACTCGGCGAACCCGGCTTCCGTGGCAAGGCGTTGTTGAGTGTACAAGTCCCAGTACACTGCACACAGCCGCTCGTTCTCTGTGACGACCAACGGCTCGCCACCTGCGTTATCGCAGGTGGCTCGCATCCCGACGAGTATCAGCGCCGGGAGCGAGCGAACGATCGCATCTGGCGTCGATCGATTGCCGTAAATCCGGTCATTCGGAGGAGCAACGCTGATCTCCACGAACCAATGCCACGCAGGAGGTCGGGCAGCGCCATCGGCGCCTGCTTCAAGGCGAAGCACATCGAGCGTGTGGAGCATCGCGCCGGTGTTGGAGTCGCACACGAATCCCCACATGAGCAACGAGAAGAAGAACTGTGCCACGGTCTCGAGCGGTGCATAGGGCGAGAGGTTGAAGTACACTGCGATCTCCGATGCCGGTTGTGCTCGAGCGTTGAGCAACTCGCGCACTCGACGAATGAACATCGTCACGCTCCAATCTTCGTTGACACTCATCCGCAGAACGTTGTCATTGTGAACTCGGCGCTGAGCAATCAGTTCATCGATGCGCTTGTCGATGAAGAAGGTCTTGCCGCTGCAAGGCTCGCCGATCACATACTGCAGTCCTCGAATGGACCTCGCCTCGAGACATTGATTGCTGCGAGTGTACGCTTGCAGTTGCTCGGCAGGAGGCAGCTGTTCGATGCCCTTTTCTTGCCCTCGCAGGAACGAGAACATCTCGACTGCCACTCGATCGGTGAAGACCAAGAACAAGTTGCACTTGCGCGTCGATGGATCTCCGATGCCATCCAAGTCGTCGTCATCATTGTCGTGGTTGGTCTCGGAGTGCAGGAAGATCTTGGTCGTGATGGATTGCAGCTCCTGGCGAGCAGGGAAGCTGAGTCGATTGACTCCGACAATCGCGAATGGCTGGCTCGAGAAGGATTGCGCTCGAGATACGAACGCCTTCACGACATCAACCGACATCGATTCGGAGCACAGGAGCAGCTGAGACGGGTGTGGTACTGCTTCGAACAGGCTCACCAACAAGCGATACAAGTGGTAGCTGTCAAAGTCGAAGGCCATCACGACTGATGGAAGCTCCTCGCCACTGGACGACCACAATCTTGCTCCTTGATTGCCTCGGTACAAGGTGTTGATGCGAGTGAGCAAGTTCTCGACCAAGTGCAAGTGAGCGATGGTGTCTTGCTCATCTTGAGGCGCAGCCGATTCGAGCGCGTGTACGAGTGATTGAGCGAGTTGAGCGATCGTTGGTGGATTGACTCGATAGGCACGGTTGTCAGCCAGCACTCGCACGAGGTCCACGATGTCCGGGAAGCAGTACGACACGTAAGGAAGAAGCTCTTGGTGGATCTTGGGCGCTGGCGTGTTGGCAGCGAGATTCGACACTGCAATGAGGAACTGAGCCAGCTGGCCGTTATCGAGCAAGAGCAATCGTGGTTGTTGGGCAATCGTGCCATTCAGTTCGCGATTCCAGGTCTCGAGTTCTTGCACCAACATGGCGAGACTGTCTTGCAGCGACTGAGCACTAAGATCCGCAGATCCGCCGTTGAGTCGCTCCGAGGTGCCTTGGAACCGAGGATGGCCGGCAGCCTCGAGTGCCAAGCGTGTCTCGTGTGCCTTTCCAGCGATCTGGAAGCTTGCGACAAAGTCACGAAGTTGACGCTGCTTGGTGTCCTCGATTCCATTGTTGTCGACGAAGACTGTGATGGCACCGAGCAAATGCTGCATGTTGGATGGTGGCAGCACGTGAGTCTCGTCGTGGAGCTGACTGTCGCGATCTCGAACAGTCTCAGTGTAGCAAAGAGTGAGCTGCGCCCCGAGTTCGTGGCGAGACAGGCGGCTCTCAAAGTAACCAGAGCGGAGGAGACGATCGACGAAGGGCAAGATGGTGTCGAGCGACATTCCCGATCCCGAGAACCACACGCGCAGGTCCTGGATGTGCTCCTTGACATTGGTGGCGTTGATCTCCTTGAGTTGCAGTGCCTCGTCGGTGAGGTCTCTGATCACTTCTTGAGCTTGTTGACACAGCTCCTCGAGCGAGATGTCGAACGTTTTCAGGCGAACAATCTCGATGAATGGCTTGAAGAATCCCCTGAAGTCCATCGTGTTGTTGAGGAGCTGGAGTCCGAACGGGTAGCCTTGCAGCTGACCAGCAAGCAAGTTGGCTGTGCCATCAAAGTCCTCCTGCTTGGCGAGGAACTCGATGAGCTCCTTGCAGTCGGTGGCGAGTTTGAAGTATCCCAAGTTGTTTGCTCGGATGCCCACAAACACTCGCTGGATCTGTGATTCCACGTGCAAACAACGACGACAAGCAAGACGATGATGGGAGTGAGAACCACCACAGAAGCAAGAGTGAAATGCCGCTGTCGAACGAGTGTACGGACCTCCTTCAAGAGGCCGGGGACCTGGTGCAGCTTGATTCGATCCTCGCCGCGTAATCGCTTGGTATACTGCTCGATCTTGTCAGGACTCAAGCGATACGCCTCGAGACAGGCCTTGAGAGAATCGAGGTTCTTGCGGAACGATAGCAGCTCGAACGCACCACACAGCAGCTGGATGCGGCCTTGGATGTCGAGGCGCTCGTTGTCGCGCCAGAACTGTTCCACGATGGCGAGTTCTTGCTCGACCGCTTGCCGCCTCACTCCAGAGAGCAAGGCGCGCATCTCCTCGACCTTGGAGAGCTTCAACTCCGGATCCAGCAGGTCGCGCAAGAAGTCCAGCGCTCGAACAATGAATGAATCGATCTCCTCGAGCCGCAACTGGCGTGTGTGTCGTTTCGACTTTTCGACTGCGGCGTGGAACAGCGCACTATTGTTCCTCAAGAAGTGGCGGAGTGCGCTGACGCTCATTTCACTCAAGCCGGTCGCGCCGTAAAAGATGTCGATCAACAATCTCACATCATGCAGTCGAAGTTCTCGCAACTGCTGTGCAGCCGGGAATGGTTCGCCGATGACCAAGTTGAACTTGGCGAGCCAGCGGCGAATGACGGCAGCGTCCTCAAGCGCTTGTTCGAGCTCGACCAGCTCCCGATGAGCCATCTCGATGTTGGGACGCTCGCGCATTTTGAGTCGATTCGCAAGTTGTTCGATGGCAGCCGACGAAGAGTATGCGGCTTGCAGGTGGCCGAGTAGAATCGTGCCTTCACGTAGTTCATCGTCGAGAGCTCGGATTGCTTGGGCCAAATGTTCCTTCTGGCGATCGTAATGCTCGAACACCTCGCGGGCGGCCGTGGTTGCAAACTCTGCGTCGGGTGAAAGTTGCAGAAGCTGCGGTAGGTTCTGAGGTGGTCGCAGCACGATCTGCTCAGCAGCTTCGATGGTGTACTCGAGTGTCGAGAGATACAGCTGACACACGAAGGTACTCGGGTCTGGTGACTGAGCCTTGCCGCGCCGTGAGGCCGGCAAGCTCTCCAACCACATCGCGAGCTTCGCTACGGTGGCGACTTGCGGCGGTAGCGGTGCCTCTCCCTCTGGCACAGGATCTCGAGGTTCATTCGCTCGACCAGCAGCACGTCGGTCGTTCTTGCGATTCTTGTTGTTGGCAGGCATCCACTGGTGTTGTTGCTGCTGCTGCTGTTGTTGTTGCTGCTGAGCTTCGGCAACTTGACGAATCAGAGCCTTGGCGACTGCACGAGAGAGTAGCGCGTAGAGCGGAAGTGACCCTTCTCGGGAAGCTCGCCCTTCGGCATCGAACAACTGGCTGAAATCGATGCCTGCAGTGACGATAGCTGCGGCAGGAAGAGCGGCGCAGATGACTTTGAGCTGCTCGTCGGAGGTAGCATCGAATCGTGCGCTGAACGTCGGACACGACAGCGGGAACCGAAGAAATCCAGTGAGCGATGCGGAGGTGGCCATGGCATTGCCTGTCACGATGGAGCGCAGCATCAAGCTCAAGGTTGGGAGCAAGCGCTCTTCGGGAACCTTGAGCTTCTCGAGGATGGCTGCTGCTCGAGCGGGATCACGTTCGTTGTGAATGAGAGCTTCGAGAGTTGCTTGCACACGTTTGTGTTCGTGCAGCTCCGGCGGAATCTTGGGATAAATCAAAGTCATGAACGAGTTGTCATCCTTGTGAGTCTCGATCCAATGCAAGACACCTGGCAGGAACTGCTTCGGATCAGAACTTTTCCGCAATACATCCATCACGCCGGTTGCAAAAGTAGTTCCCGGCACGTTGAAGACCTTGGTGATCAGTGGCGAGAGTATTACACCCCATGTGCGTCGCCGAGATTCGTCATCGATGGCGGCACTTGCGATGATGCTGGTGAGTGCAGCGGCGCTCACGAGCTCCTTGGCAACGTTGTTCTTGTTCGAGTACGAGTCGAGATGGCCCAACCCACGCTGGAATGCGTGCGATGCGGCATTCATCATCTCCTCGGTGCAGAGTACAGGTATCGGATTGAACAAGGAGATGATGTCGTCGTTCTTGAGCTTCCACTTGTTGACGAACGGCAGCAAGTCGGCCATGAGCGATTGCTGCAACCGGTCTTGCAACTCAGTCATAGAGGCCTCACACTCGGCGTAGAGTGGAAGCACCAAGCCTTGTGGCAAGTTCGTTCGAGACAGGACTTTCTCATGAGCGCTACCCCACAGTCCAGAGGCCTTGGCCAGGCGATTGTTGTTTGAATCGTCGGCCAAGTGCGCGAAGGCGCCGAGTATGGTGAGATGCAAGAAGAACCGATAGCCAAAATCGGTGGACATGAGGTCGGTGTTGAACAGGAAGAACTCGCACATCGAAGCGAGTTGAGGCGCAAAGTGTGGCAGCTTGCTCACCGAGAGGCACGAATCAGTGAAGTGGGGTGCCAGAGTTCGCGCAAGGCGAAGCCGAAGTGACCGAAGCGAGTCCTCCGAACCTCGCTTGACATGATCGGGGAGCAAGTTGTTGTACTGCCAAACCTTGCCGAGGAACCAGAGGTAGAACAGGAGATCGGCTTGCAACAGCTCGTCGATCGCAGTGAGGCTGGTGAGCAGCTGCACCAGCAGCGCAACGTCGTTGGCGAAGTTCTCGTTGTGGCGAGCTCGGTTGGCAAGGTCGTAGTTCTCGAGTATAGCACGGATAGGACCAAAGACGCTACGGGAGGTGTAGTGGCCGGTTGGAGCACGGAGTAGCACATCGGCAATCTCCTGCACCAGCTGGCTCACGTAGACGACCTCGTTCGAGCTAATTCCGAGGAAGCCTTTTGCTGCTGAAACCACCCGGCCAACGATGGTACGGGTTGCGCTTTGAGTCTTTCCTTCGGCTTCCTTGCGTGGAGGGGCAACAGCAGCCAGCAGGATGGCGTTCTTGCGCTCTACCGAAATGGGTTCTCTGGGTGGAGGGGAGTCGTCGGTTCGTTGCTGTTGTTGGCGCTCAGCTTCTTCGCGTTGTTGTTGCTCTCGTTGTTCTCGTTGGCGCTCAGCTTCTTCGCGTTGTTGTTGCTCTCGTTGTTGTTGCTCTCGTTGCTCTCGTTCTCGTTGGCGCTCGGCTTCTTCACGTTGTTGTTCTTCTCGTTGTTCTCGTTGGCGCTCAGCTTCTTCGCGTTGTTGTTGCTCTCGTTGTTGTTGCTCTCGTTGCTCTGGTTGTTCTCCTTGGCGCTCAGCTTCTTCACGTTGGCGCTCAGCTTCTTCGCGTTGTTGTTGCTCTCGTTGGCGCTCGGCTTCTTCGCGTTGTTGTTGCTCTCGATGCGCGGCTTCTTCGCGTTGTTGTTGCTCTCGTTGGGGCGTGGCTTCTTCACGTTGCTCTCCTTGGTGAGCTTGGCTGCCAGGAGGATATCCCACGCTGATTGCTGCTCCCGACTGGACGTGCTGTGGTGGTTGATGATACTGGCCACCAGCCAAGGGAGTCGGCGGTGCATCTTGTTGTTGTGGATGGTGCTGCTGAAGCTCACTCCTTGCTTGTTGATACTGCTGTTCGAGGTCCTGCATGAACGAAGCAAGTTCGGGATCCTTTTCGTGGTGTTGTTGAAGGTACTCTTCCTTTCGCCGCTCGAAGGTACGGCGCAACTCTTGAAGCGCCGCCTGCGAAGGAGAGTCCATTGCTGAGTATGGAACGGGATAGAACAGAACCAAAACACAAGATCAAGCAACGAGAAGGAACAGGGTGAGTGAGTTGACCTCAAGAACAGAGATCCCGAGTATTGCTGGCGAGGTGCCGTACCAGACCGCGACAACAGAAGACGCGTCAACGATGACCGCCAAGATATCTCGCGCTCTGATGTAGTGCTCGATATTCACAAGTTCGTCCGGCAGCTACGTCGATACTTCGCTCGATAACAAATCAAGTGCCACACGATGCCTCACGCCTAGCGAGTACACGATGATGAGGAGCGGAAGGGGATAGTCTTGGTGTAGGAGAGGTGGGCGAGCGAGAGGGGAAGGATGACAAGGCGCTCCTCAGCCGATGGGTACGATGGTGTGGTCGATCTCTCATCAGTCTCTCTCGTCCCTCTCGCACAGCTGCGCCGCGTGTCTCGCTCGTCGCTTGCGCGTGGCTTTTGTGGGACACCCACCGCCGCGGATGGTGCTCTGCCCGGGCCGGCTCTGTTACTCTTGCGGTTGTGCTGCTGTGCGTCCAACTTCTTCTTCCCAGTCGGAATGTAATATCTCAAAGGCTAGACCGAGATCGTGCGTTGTGCCTTTCGCGTGGCATATCGCGATCACGCGCAGCAACGCTAACTAATCATCACACTGCCCACGGCCAACCTCGTTCGTCATACTCCCGCGTACGGCATTGGTTGACTCAATCTACCGATATGTGAGCTATCGATCATACCACTGCGTTCGGGAGAGTATGAATGGAGTACGCCTTGCTGTGTACTCTCGAGAGATCCAGACGAGGCGCGGGCACCCCTTGCGCGCACGTTGTGGTTGATTACTGCACGTCGATATCGATATCACACAGACTGGCCTCTGATATTGTCCTCGTTGATGCATTGCTGCAACGACAAGGATCGCAAGCACAAGCTCACGGAGAGAATAGCGTGATTACGCTTCCATCTACTGGTGAACGCAGCAGAGCTGGTTCTATCGTGCCTTATTCATTGCAGTACCGGTCTGTTCTTGATTCAACGATAGCGCGTCTCGAACAATATGGCCCTCCCGATCGAGCAGACCATCGCGCTACGCCATCTCCACTACCTACCGGCACGAGCAGACTCCAACGCAATCCCTCCGCTTCGTCATGTACGGCCCTCTCAACGGTACGAAAAAAATCCTTCATCCTTCATTATCGAACACACACGAGCACATTAGCTTGCGAACTGGTTTAGAGTGTATCCCGGTCGATTTCATGCATACTTATGATTTTTCTCGTGCCATCGAGATTTCCTCAGGCGGCAGTACATAGCATCGTACCCCGTAATAGGAAGGTCGCTCGCGTCTAGGCTGTCGATAATCGAATCAACGCCAACAAGGCCACTTTATTTCTCACATTTGTGGTGCTTCGATGTACCTAGGTCGAGACTGTCGTTTGCCACACGAGAGAGCGCCATGGTGGTAGATTTCGATTTATCGGCTGAGTTTTTGGACTGCTGCCTTGTGCGCGCAAGTGGATTTGGTACGTGCCTGTGTAGTTGGTTGTAGTTGGTTGTTGATTTTGTGTCTACCAATGCCGTATACCTCTTGATACGCTAGGACTTTGTATTGATGACCTTTGGAACGATAGGTAGATTTTTATCTTGAGCGCAGATTTTTGTATTGGGATGCTTGAGGAATACGCGCATTGCAGCCGCTGCTGCTAGGCGCTGTTCCGAGACTGGACTGCGCTATCTCACCGCTGCACATACTTGAGTCACCAAACTTCTTCCCGAGCACTGCAGTATGGTTTTTGGATTTTTTCGAGCCACCTGCTGGTGTAACGGGCATCACGCACCTCCAATGCGCGTTGATATGATATGGTATGCTGAGCGCAATAGTGGTAACCATCAACCAGCGGTAGATATCAATGGTTTAGTCACGGTACGATAATAACACTCAACAACACATCGTATATTTGATAGGTTCGTGGTTATTTACTCGATTGTTGTTGTGAAGATACGTTATTTCGCGCACAAGGGCACTTTTGAGCGCCGGCATACGCAATTTCTCAAGCGTACGACGATTTAATTCCGTACAGCACCCAATTACCACCAAACGAGCTCCTATCGCTATGAATCGCTTAACTAGAGCATGTACTTGAAATACCGAGCGATTTGGATTTTTTGATTGATGCAAGCAGGTATATACCGCAATTTGTATCACCAACACACCGAGTACCTAGGTAAAGCAATCGAGAGCTTAATCCAATCTCACTCGACAACGCAAAAAGAAGCGGTATCAGCTCAAAGAACCCACGCTTCTACACCTGGACACGATTATTAACATATCATGTGGGCAATGGCCTGTGGTTTCTCTCGATATCGTCGTGTAAATGAAGCTCACGCAACTTATCTGCTGCAACTTGTGTGCTGCGACTCAGCAATTCGCGTACACCGGCATTTATCGTGTCTTGTTGCTACAGGCCCATTGCAGCCACTCAACGTTGCGCCAACTGCTCGAGATTTAGCAGAGCCGTAGCCGTAGCCAGAGCCAGAGCCGTATCAGATCGTGAATCTCCCTCCGTAGAGCAAGAGGAGCTCAAGCAGTAAAGCGTTAGTAGGCCCTAAAACGGGGCACGAACACGATCGTTCTGATCTCTCCGCTCGCACTTTCGCTCTCTCACTTTCGCTCTTTCGCTCGTGCTGCTCGTGTCTCTGCTCGCGCTCTACCTGCACGTGGGTCTGCCTGCCCTCGCCCTCTCGCTCTCTTGGTGGTGCCTCGTATCGTCTTGGCAGATTTATTAGCGACCGAGTGAGTGACTCGATAATTGTGTTTGTATTTTCTTTTGATTTTTTTGGGGGAGTGAGGGAGCGAGTGAGCTTGTGTATCTCGTTGGATCGAAGCGATGGCTCCCAAGAAGCGACGCACACGCAAGAAGAAGTCCAAGTCGGCGCCGCCGCCCGAGGAGGCTCCGCCGGTGGTCGACGAGCAGGCTATTGCGGCACTGCAACAGGTCGAGATCGGCGATGTGAGTAAGGCCAACGCCAACGAGATCTCGACCTACGGCATGTCGTGGGCCTTCCCCGAGGAGGCGCTGCCCGAGGAGCCGCAGTTGGTGCACGAGTTCTTGGTCGACGTCGCGTGGGACGAGCTGTGGACGCGGCTGCTGTCGGACCAGGCGCCGTTCGGTCTCGAGATGCTCAAGCAGTTCGGCAACACCGACATTGTGGTCGGCAACTGGCGCGGCGCTGATGGCTCGCCGTACAATGCCTCCTCGACCGTGCTGACGCGCACCAACAACACCTCGGCGCCCGTGCCGACCGTCAATCTGCCGGGCTTCCCGACCCACTCGCCGATCGTCGACTTTCAAGAGCTCACGATCATTGACGCCGACTCCAAGCGCTTCCGTTCGTGCATCTTTAGTGTCGGCGTGCCGTACGGCCGCGATATTCGCATCCTCTCGGAGCTGACGTACACGCGCGAGGTGCTCGACGACGCCGATGCCTCGTCGCCCGACACTGCCACCAGCTCGGCGTCGGCGCCCGCCATCGTACCGACGTCGCACGAGCTCGACGCCACCGACGACACTGACACGGCCTCGGCTCCGGCGTCCTCCTCGTCGTCCTCCAAGAAGAAGAAAAAGAAGAAGAAGAAGAAGAGCGGCACCGCGTCGGCGTCGACCTCGGCCGTGCTGCCCAAGGTCAAGCCGTACGTGATACGTGTCGACGTGCGGTACGGCATACACTTTGACAAGAAGCCCTTCTTGGTCTCGAGCATCATTCGCTACACTGCCATGTCCGCCTTGCGAAAGACCTGGGTCGATTGGGAGCCTCTCATTCGCAAGGTGGCGCAAGAGTTTGGTTACTCGGCCCTCAAGCCGCCGGAAGACGACTGACGAGCGTCACTCACGCCCACGCCCTCGCTCTCGCGCTCTCTCGACATATCTATCAGCGTCGTCGATATCATCAGCTCTACCTACCTCGATCAGATTCAACAATACCTGCAACCTCTATCACACACTCACTCGCTCTATCGCTCTGTCCTTCTATCCAACTATCCAACTATCTATTCATCGACGTGTTTCACTCTTCAACTCATTGGTACCACATCCAAACACGCGTGCGTGGCATTGCGCCTTCTATACATCCCCATCAATCTATCAATATGCCGCGCTAAACTCTTCTTACTCCTCCTCCTACTCCTGGAGGCCGCTATCCACCCCAAAAAAACCCCACCGCAGAGCTGATATTAATAGCCTCGAGGTCCCACACACAGCGTGTTCGTCAAGCTCGGGGATAGAGAGAGAGGAGTAGTAGAGGAGTTGTAGTTGTGGTTGTTTGTTGTTGGCTGCCTCGTGTGTGCGTGTGGGCTTGTTTGTTTGATTCTACTTGCTGTGGCTGTGGCCGTGTGTGGGAGGACCAGTCTAGCTAGTAGACGCGGTTCTATACGATATCGTATCGCGCGTATATCGTGCATATGTTTGTATGATTTATAGTGTTGTGGTTGGTTGCTTTGTTGTTGAGTACGCTCCAGTTAGTTAGTTTGTTTGGTTGTGTGCGTGCGCGAGCGATCGATATCGATCAAACTATATCCATATCCTCCCTCTCCTTGAGACCTACTTATTCAACTCCTACACACACTGCAGGTTGTGTAGTGATTGTAATCTTGTTGTTATTATTATTCTTCTTTCTGCTGTCTATACGTCTTGTTGTATGTATACAATATCTTTGACTTTATTGTTCTTGGTTATCTTGGCATATCTCTCGTAATATCTCGATCATGATGATCTACACAAGTACTACAAGTCATCGTCGTTGCTGTCGACGTGGATACTCGACTACCACCACGACAGCCTCCATACTCTTCAAACTCCTTTGTATGTTTGTTGTTCTTCTCCTTCTTGTGGAACCAAGTACTCAACACACCAACGCAGCCGATGGATCTTATCCGATGATCGAACTCAATGTATTCCTTCAAGACTTGGATGATTACGGGCGTGTGGCGACTGCCGGTGCTGACTGGGCCAAGATGAGTGGCGTACACCTCAACCTGACGGTCGGCAACGCGACTCTCGTGTCGCTCAACGAGGCCATCAACTCGGGCAACTACGACGTCTACATCTATCACGCACGCCACATGATCACGTTGCACGACTCGTTTCTACCGCTCGATACCTACGTGGCGTCCGACACGACGATCGCGTGGTCCGACATCTTTCCGTATCTACGCTCGTTCGTGGCGAGCTTCGACAACGTCATCTACGGCATACCGCTCGATGGACCGATCTACCACATGATCTACCGCAACGATCTGCTACAAGCGAATCAACTGCCACTACCGGGATCGTGGCCCGAGTTCAACTACATTGCAAAGTACTACCATACGCACGATCTCAACAGCGACGGTAAGCCCGACTATGGCGTGTGTATCGCATGGGCCGATCCAGCCGTGGCACTCGATTACTTTTTCGCCGTCTTTGCATCGTATGCTCAAACCAACTCGACAACACAAGGAATCTACTTTAATCTCGAGAACCTTGAGCCATTGATATCGAATGATGCCTTTCGGGCTACTCTTGGAGTATGTTATACTCTCTCTCTCTCTCTCTCTCTCTCTCTCTCTCTCTCTCTTTTTCTACACTACTCTCTACTCTCTTGCTATGACAGTTTGTTTCTCTAACATTCACTTGGTTTGTTATAGTTTCTATTAGATTCATTATCGGTTAGTACTCCATTGAATACGACACAAGAACAAGCTCGACAACTCTTTCTTACAGGTCGATGTGCCTTGTTGCTCGATCTCGCATCCGTCTTCGTCTCGGCATTGAACAAACAACCGATTTCGACACAAGCCGCCATCGCCATGGTGCCTGGATCCAAGGAGGTGCTGGATCGTTCGATCGAGGCGCTGCGCTTCTGCTCGCCGACACTATGCTTGGGTACCACCAACATTGCACCGTTCATGAGTTCGCAGAGCATTCTCGGCTCGGTGCACCGCCGACTCGACGCCTACACGGCACAGATGGCGTACGACTTTTTGTCGTACCTCTCGGGCCCGTCGTACTCGAGCTCGCAGATACTCGAAAACTCGTTCGACATCTCGCCGTTTCGGTACTCGCATGCGAGCCGTGACATTTGGGAGGTGTCGTTCAACGCCTCGGCGCAACGCGAGCAGTTCATCGAGACGACGTTGACCGCCAACACGCATACCAACATTGCACTCGGGCTCTTGATTCCGCAGAACGGCGCCTACCAACGCGCCGTCAACGTCAACCTCCTTCCGCTGCTGCGGGGCGAGATCAACGAGACGCAGGCCGTCGCTAACATCTCGCAAGCCTGGCATCACATCTCGACCCAGGCCGGTGTCGAGCAACAGCGCATCTACTACCTCAAGAGCCTCCATGCCTTCTGGCTACTGCCGCCAGCATCAAGTGGCACACCGTCGACCCGTCGTACCGATATTACCGTGATTGCCGTCGTCGTGCCAATCATCGCCTCGCTGCTGCTGCTCGTCATTGGCGTCATGGTGGTGCTGGCGCTCGCTGCCATCTACTGGTATCGCAAACGAGGCGCCACCGTCACGCTTCGAATCGCCAACGCCGGCTGGATCCTCGACTACCAAGACCTTGAGCTCCTCGAGCGCATCGGCGTCGGCAGCTACGGAGATGTCTACCGCGGTATCTACCGCGGTACCGAGGTCGCTGCCAAGAAGCTGCGCGGCATCCACACGGTCGACAGCATGCAACAGTTCCTCGACGAGATGGCCGTCATGTGCGAGTTGCGCCATCCGAACGTGCTGCTCTTCATGGGCGCTTGTATCGAACCCAATCACCAGAGTATCGTCACCGAGTACATGCCTCGCGGCAGTCTCTACGAGGTGCTGCACGATGATATGCTCGTACTCGACTGGCAACTCTTGCGTCACATGGCACTCGATGCTGCGCGTGGTCTCGAGTTTCTCCACAGCGCTGATCCTGCCGTACTCCATCGAGATCTCAAGTCACTCAATCTCTTGATCGACAAAAAGTGGAATCTCAAGGTCGCTGACTTTGGCTTAACCTCACTCGCTGACTTTCAACGCAAGAGTGGTGGTTCATTGGCTTGGAGTGCTCCTGAAGTCTTGAATGGTGAAGAGTATACTGTCAAATCTGATGTTTATAGGTATTGTTTAACTCTAACTCTCTCTCTCTCTCTCTCTCTCTCTCTCTCTCTCGTATGTAACTCTCTGAACCAATTGATTCACTTGACTTGTATAGTTATGGAATCATTTTGTGGGAACTCTTGACTCGTCGAACACCATTCGATAATATGCATCCAATCCATGCTGCATTACAAGTACTCGAAGGAAAGAGACCCGATTTGCCATCGGACTTGAATCCTCTACTTAGATCATTGATTGAGGATTGTTGGCATCAAAATCCTTCTCAACGACCTACATTTAAAGAGGTATTGTTCTCTCTCTCTCTCTCTCTCTCTCTCTCTCTCGGTCTCAGTGTAAGTCTAACAAAGGATTACAACTTGAAATGAATATAGATTCGTTCGCGATTGGAAATGATTGATTCTCCCAAAGCTGCTGCTGATCAAGGAGGCCATCTCAAGTATTCGTTATCACTCTCGACTTCGAATACGGGAGACAAGGGAGCAGTGGTTGGTGGAGCACCCTTGATCGAATCAATTCCACCACCGGTCGGCGAAGTCACTTTCATGTTCATCGATATCTTTCACTTTTCGCAACTGTGGGAGGTGGCACCAAGCGAGATGGAGGAAGCCGTCTCACTCTACAATCGAATCTTATGTTCCGTACTTCCGAATGCTGGTGGTTATCTCGTCAAGCACGAGAATGGTGCTTTCATGTTTGCATTCGAATCTGCAACTGATGCTCTCAATTCTGCTGTTACTGTTCAAGAGGTACACTCAACTCAACTCAACTCTACTCTCTCTCTCTCTCTCTGTGCGTGTGTGTGTATATATTGACTAACGCGAGTGAATATTTCTAGCAACTATTAACTGCACCATGGCCAACTGGATTGATGAATCATCCTTCGGCACAAGAGACTCAAAGCTCATTGGGAATATTGCTGTTCCGAGGACTACGAGCTCGAATGGGTATCCATACCGGTGAGGCATTTTGTACCACCGATATTCTATCGGGTCGAACTGATTACTTTGGCACGGTAGTCAACATTGCTGCCAAGGTAACGAGTCTCGCTCACGGAGGTGACATTCTCTTTACGCAACGAACCATGGAGCAGCTCGGTGGTGGTACTCTCGACACGCGCTCGGTCATCAGCGACACTCAAATGGTGCTCGGCAAGCGGTATCACATTTATCGCCTCACGCCAGCCAGTATCATTGGTCGACAAGAATTGTTCCACGAGCATGAGCAGAACCAAGACTTTATGACTACCACTATCGACCATCATCACCATCACCACCTCCATCAACAACAACAACAACAGCAACAACAGCAACAAGACCAACAAGTGAGCCATCGTCGTCATGCACGAGATGATCCTCATCGACACCTCCATCATGATGCTCTCGCAGCGCCCTCGATCAATGATGACATTGTCGCTATCGACTCATTCGACGATTCACCTGCCAGTGCGACGGCCAACATGGATCAAGTGAGTCTCGTTCGCTCGGTGGCTCTCGAGCAGCACCAACCAATCACCGCCGCTCCCAATACCTCATCCTCCTCCGGCATTGCAAGCTCGTCATCTGGCTCCTCCTCCGATGAGCGTCGGGACACGGTTGCACTCTTGCACGATCAGCAACAGCACCAACCTCAGCAACAGCAACAGCAACAGCACCACCGTCACCATTACCGTGATGACCATCATCTCGACCAAGATGCGCCTGATGGCAGCACGTACTTTACCTCCAACGACCTACCGCACGAGCCGAGCGAGCATACACCCGAAGCCGGCCTCGCTGGTGAGGCCGTTCGCTTGCTGCGAAAGGTCGATCCTCTGTTCCAGTCGGCTGACATTCAACGTTGGGTCATTCCGTTCAACGAAATCCGTCTCGGCAAGAAGATTGGATCGGGCTCGTTCGGTGAGGTGTTCAAGGCCACTTGGCGTGGAACCACGATCGCCGTCAAGCGATTCTATCGTCAAAAGGCAACTGAACAGACGCTCTTGGAGCTCCGCAAGGAGAGCGTACTCATGAGCCAGCTGCGTCACCCGAACGTGTTGCTCTTCCTCGGCGCTTGCATCGTACCTCCGAATCTCTGTGTCGTCACCGAGTACATGAACAAGGGCTGCGTCGGCGATCTCTTACGCTCACCCGCTCCACTCAGTTGGACACAACGTATCAAGATGATCAAGGGTATTGCACAAGGAATGAATTACCTTCATTCTTGTACACCACCTGTCATTCATCGTGATCTAACATCTTATAACATTCTTGTACGTCTCGCGCGCTCTCTCTCTCTCTTTTTCATATCGCTATTGAATTCATCTAATCTACCAATAACATGTATGCCTACATACATAGGTCGATAGCAATCTTCATACCAAGATTGCTGACTTTGGATTGAGTCGAATCAAAGCTCAAAACACTACCATGACTCGATGTGGTACTGCCGCGTGGAGTGCTCCAGAGGTATTGAGCGGTAGACCCTTCTCCGAGAAATCCGACATTTATTCGTTTGCCATTATTTTGTGGGAGTTGTACGTATACCAGTTCATCAATCTCCTATCTCCTTCCCTCTCTCTCAGCTCTTGGCTGACTCCTTGACTTGTGTTACTCTCTAGTGCAAGTCGTAAACTACCATTCCGATCAACAAGTCCTGTACACGCTGCCCAACTCGTGATTCAAGGAGCTCGACCCAAGTTGCCTCTTGATTGTCCTGTACATCTCGAGGCTCTCATCAAGCGTTGTTGGAAAGCAGATCCAGCAGTTCGACCTTCATTTGATGAGATTATTCGAATCCTCAGTGCTGTCGATCTACAAGCGACTGCCGAACCATCTGATCACCCTCGAGAGTCGACTTCCGTTGAGGTCGATAGTGTTTAATTGTTGTTGTAAGGCAAAATAACACTCTAATGTTGATCAACAGATAGAGTCGTATGGGCACGAGAGAGAGAGAGAGAAATCTGTTGGAGAGAGAGAGAGATGAGTTACTCCTTGGCTTGAAGCGATGCAAGCCAAGTAGCAACATCATCACTATCACGTTCTTTCCAATTGGCAATCGCTTCGATAGTCTCGAGTGATTGCTCGATCGATCGAGTGGCACTCGGGACTGGATGAGTGGCAAAGAACTCACGAATCTCGAGCGCCTTGGCTCGCTCGGTCCAGAAGCGCGTACAATCCTCAATCACGGCAGCGAGGATAAAGTTCTGTCCGCCGGCATATCGACGAATGATCTCGTCAAAGTTGCTCTTGAACCAATCCCACACTCGCTGGCGACCGAGTGGATTGACAGCCACACTCGCAACGACGAACGAGATATCTTGCGAGCGCACCTCGCCCGAGATCGCCAGCTGCAACGTCTTGTCGAGCAGTTCGGGATCTCGCGAGTAACCCAGCGCTCGGAGGCATTGGCGTTGCTCCTCAGAAAAGTCCGACGAGCGGAATCGCGCCAACACAGCCTCCCATTCTTGCACTCCACCAGATTCGACTGCCATCTTCATGACTGGGAAGCGCAAGTCTGCCGTCACTTGCTCGTTGTTCGTAAAGATTTGCAAGGCTGCTTGATGGGTCTCAGTATCATTGGCATAGCTGATAGTGAACACATTCAGACAGTTAGTCGGCCACGTAGAAATCGCCACGTGGGTAGTAGCGATGAGATTCAACATACCCCATCAACGAAATGACGGAGCTTCGAAGCATGTTGGAAAGATGCGTGTCGGATTCCGTGGGTCGCCAGCCAAGGCGTTTCATCGTAGGACGGAAAACATCTCGCACATACGACTGCAGCGCAGGAAACGCTGGCGTCGAATCGAACACGTGCAACAGCTTCTGGAGCGCCACGACCAGGCACGAAAACACCGAGTAATCTTGCTCACCGCGATAGAGCTCGACCATCGAAAGGAAGGTGGATGTTCGTTGCAAATCGGCACCTACCATGGCATTCAACTATCGAGCAGGCAGAGAGGGTGAGTGAGTAATGCATAGCGAGAAGAGAAGTTGCTGTGATACGACGTACATCATCAAGCGCACCGAGGCGATCGACGGCATTCAAGGTGCCATCACGAGCAGCCTCACCGAGCAAGCTCCAACGCTCGCGGTCGAGGTAGTTGACACGATAGAAACCAGTTTGGTTCGAGTTGAGCTTGATCCACTCACCACTCGTGACTCCGTCGATCGTGATCGAGCTCGTTGCAGTTTGGAAGACACTCGAAGCTGTCTTGCCACTTTGCGTCTCGACTGTGATCGGAATGTGCCACAAGGAGCCGTCACTATACACCAATAATCAGGTTCGAGGGTTAGACGGTGTGATTGGCAGACAGAGTGTTGCATCACTGGATGATCACACATACTTGCACTGAAAGCGGTGCTGCGACAAGTGAATCGTGGCACCGGTATCGTTGTACTCGACCTTGACGAACACGACCGGGAAGCCGACTTGCTTGGTCCAAGATCGCATCATGTTCGAGACATCGATGTTGGCCGAGGCCGACAAGGCTGCCCACAAGTCCTCCGTAACGGCCTTGTTGTTGACATTGAGGGAAAGCGTCAGTAATGCGCGCGAAAGGAGATAGACGCTCACTCATTCACGTACATTGCCGTACAAATGCGACGCAAGGTACTGATTGAGTCCTTGACGGAAAGCAGCCTCGCCAATGAACGTAGCAATCATGCGAATGATCGAAGCACCCTTGGCGTACGAGATAGAGTCAAAGATCTCGTTGATCTCGGACGGGTGAGAGACTTCGACCTCGATGGCATGCGACGACTTGAGCGAGTCGAGCTGCAACGCCGAGCGATACACCTCGAACACAAACTGCTTCCAGATCTCGTACTCGGGGTAGAACGTATCGACCGCGATGTGTTCCATGTAGCGGGCAAAGCCTTCGTTCAGCCACAAGTGCGTCCACCATTGCATGGTAACGAGATTACCAAACCACTTCGGAGATGAATACAACAGAATCAGTGATCTTGCCAAGGCAATCGAGTAGCGACTATAGAGAATGATGGTGATGATGGCGATGGCGGTTTCGTACTTGATGAGCCAACTCGTGGTTAATGGTACGAAGATTGGCTTGTTTCATGTATGCAGTCGAACGCTTCTCATCAATCAACAATCTCGCTTCTCGGTACGTGATTGCTCCCCAACTAAAAGGCCACAACAATAATAACAACGTTCAGTAAGCTAGATGTACAATCAATCATCCAACCAATGATTGACTGATGCATTGCGTTGCGCTGCGTTGCGTTACGATACGACACTTTTCCATGGCGCCGGCAGCGAAGTCCGGAATGGCCAAGAGATCGATCTTGGGCAATGGATAGGCGAATCCAAAGTACTTGGCATAGTACGGCATCGATTGCATGATGACACGCAATGGCAAGAGGCCTTGCTCTTGCTTGCCCTTGGGCGTGTACACTCGAACTCGCACCGTGTTGTTCTCTATCGTCAATGCAATGCAATACAATCCAATGCAATGTACCAATCAATGGCATCGAGTTAGTTCATGGGATGTTTGCAACGAATTCGATTCAATGCATTGGGAGCTGGAGGATCGTACGAATGGCACCCGAAGGATCGACGGCTCCTTCGGCGAGACCATTCGAGCATTCGCCTTCGACATAGTCAAAGTCACCAATGATGAATGCCAACAAGTAGGTCGACATGATGGGCGTCTCAGCAAAGGTCACTCGCTTGCATGGCACTCCATCCACTGGCTCGACATCGATCTCCTCGATCGCAGGCATGTTCGAGATGGCGATTCGATCGCTGGGATAGATCAAACTCACTGCACACGATGAATCAATCACACGAGGTGTTGGTACTTGCTCGGAATCAATCGACTCAATCGAGGCGATGGCGAGGAGCGACCTTGGAAGATGGCCTTGATGGCAGGTTCGTCCCAGCATGGGATGCACTTGCGAGCATCCGTGGCCTCGAATTGCGTCGTAGCCATCCAACGCTCTGTTCCATCAGGCTAATATATCCAAGCAATCGATTGCATTGAGATATATGAGCAAGATTCGTTGTTGAATCATGATAGATCATGATAGATTGCGAGGATTTGAGGGTTGAGGTAAGGTGGATTGATACCAGTTTGTAGGAGCTTCGATAGAAGCCAGCGAGCGAGTCGTTGAGCGTGCCAGTGAAGCGCAATAGCAACACGGCACGACCGACAGCGATCTCACGGTCGAACGAGACGACCAATCGCTGTTCGCTCTCGAGCAACGTGAGCGATGAGGCTGCAAGCTCGAGCTTCTCACCACTGGTAGCACACGTGGTGCGCAAGACGGCCGAGTGAATCTCGAGCTCGGCAGCGTGGAGCACGATGGTGGTCGTTGGTGCGACTACCTCGAGATCGATCTCGTTCGAGCCCGTGAAGGTGAACGACACGAACGACGGAGTGAGTTCGATCGTGTACTTGATCGGCTTCACGTTCGTCGGTAATAATACCGACGATGTCGATGGGGACGAGGTGGCGGGAGAGCTCATGGTGTCGAGCGAGGCAGGTGCGTGCGTGCGTGCGGCAGCGAGCAGCGAAGCAAATGATCGCGGTGTCCCTCTCACGCTCTGGTCTGATAACACGCACACGCACGCAGACGATCACAGCAGCCTCTCCATTTTATCACATCTGATGATTCATTGGTGGTAGATGAGGAACCGAAAGAGACACACACATACGCATACGCATACACACGTCAACAAACAGAGAGTGTGAGAGTGAGAGTGTAGGTAGTGCGCGAGAGAGAGCTACTAGAGGGCAAGGGTGGGTTGCGGCATAAAGTCTTCGCTATCAACAGGCAACAGTAAAGTATCCAGCCTCGTCCTTGCTCAGTCATTACTCTACCACTTGGATGGATGGAGGAACGGGTCGCGGGGGAAGGGAGGGGCACCGGGCGCGTAGTCGGAGTAGGAGTCAGGTCGGGGGTCGGGGTCGAGCGTTGCTGGGGCACATACGCACGCACGAACGAACGGTATGGAACGGAGATCACAATGCTGCAGGAGCAGTAGAGGAGCGTCGGGGATCATGGCTTGACGCAGGAGAACGATATAGAACGATAGGGCGAGAGAAGAAGGAGGAGGGGCCACGGAGCGAGAACGTTGCGATATGGAATGATGTGGTTCGATTCTGCTCGTGAGTATCGTAACGATCGGCTTCGTTGATTCGGTGGCTTGAGTCGGAGAGAGAGAGAGAGAGAGAGAGTCGAGACAACACGTCGTACTCACGAGGAGCCGAGTACGGTGCGCGCGGAGGTGGGTTGCTGCTTGGGGGGCACCAGCTGCGGTGCGATGCAATGTGGCGGCAGCGGTGGGTGCTTTAGTTGGGGGCGGCGTCGGACGACGACGACGGCGAGCCCTCACCAGCGGCCTCAGCGACCGACGTGAGAGCGACCTTGACGCTCAGCGTGCGGCCGACGACGACAGCGTTGTCCTTGGCGGCGAGGGCGGCGAGCTGGTGCTCCTTGGTGCCGAACTCGACGAAGCCGAAGCCCTTGGAGCGGCTGTTGGGCTTGCGCACGACGTGCGCCTTGACGGGGTGCAGGCCGTCGAAGATGGCAAGCAAGCCAGCATCGTCGACCGTGAATGGCAGGTTGGCGACGAACAGCGTCGAGTCGGACTCGACACGCGGCCTCTGCTCACGAGGCTCACGCGGCTCACGTGGCTCGCGAGGCTCACGCGGGGCGCGGTCGGCAGGTGCGCCACCGACCGGGCGCGAGCGGCCGAGGCGAGCACGACCACGGCCTTCACCGTCCTGGTGCTGCGGCGGCTGCTGCTGCTCGCCGCCCTCCTGCTGCTCACGCACGGGGCGCGAGCGACCGAGACGAGCGCGACGCGCACCACGGCCCGTCGAGGTCTGGAACTCTCCCTCACCACCAGCGGGAACGGCGGCATCGCCGGCGGGCGTCGTGGCGGCAGGACGCGGCGGGCGGGTCTTGCGGGCGGCCGGAGCAGCGGCGGGCGCCGAGCCGGTCGCGGTGGCGGCCGCGTCGGCGCGAGGCTCGCGCACCTTGGCGATCTCGAGGTTGATCTTGCGACCGTCGATCTCCTGCTGGTCGAGGGCGTCGATCACACGCTGCGCCTCGGCGAGCGTCGCCATCTCGACGAAGCCGTAGCCGAGCGAGCGAGGACCGCGCGTGATGATGTTGGCGCTCACGACCGTGCCGTGCTTGCCGAACTCGGCGGCGAGCTCGTCTTGCGAGGTCTTGAACGACAGGTTGCCGACGAAGAGCTTGGTGACGTCGGTGGCCGGGGCCGGGGCCGAGGTCGAAGCCGAAGAGGTATCCTCAGAAGCCATGGGGAGTGTGGGTGGACGGGGAGGAGGACGGGAGGAGGGCGGGAGGGCGGGAGAGCGTGTGTGTGAGAAGTGTGCAGTGGGCACTCTCCTGAAGGATGGACGGGCGGTACAAAAGGGGCGGACCGCGAAACCAAAAAGGACCGAGGGAACGAGAACTAGAGACTTCGCGAGGAGGCCACGAAGGTCGATGGATGAAGGGCCTCACGAAACGGGCACGATACACGATGCGACAGGCAGAACGATGCGGGGATGGGCAGGAGGGCTGTGCGGCGCGCGATGGCTGTCGTCGACTGAAGAGGCCGATCCGAAGGGCCGTAGAGCGATCGACTCTTGGAGGGCTTAGAAGGATTCTATTGAGCTCGCTATTGCGTGATGCTGGTGCGTTCTGCCCTTCACTCTCTCGATTGAGGGATTGGAATGGCGCAGTTGATTGGTGGCGCGCTCTCGAGAGTGAGATTGGATCGATTGTGTGGTCGTTGGCGGTACTCGAGAAAGAGAGTGTGAGTCTATTTGTGAGGGAGGCTTCAAGTCATCATGTCGAATCGAAAGACCATTCTGTGGCTGGTACGCGCTCGCGAGATATCACTCACGCTCTCTCAAGATTTCGATATCTTGATGGAACACATCAAATACTCACCTTGATGAATGATACTCGCAACATGATTGGCCATCCATTGACTCAATCTCAATCTACCACGTGATGATACACTCGATCGTCGGTACAGTACGATGAAGCACGTCCGTATCCATCGGCGCAGATCACGCACGTTCGACAATCGCTGCTGGTCGATCTGCTGCCGGTCAGCTCGACCTTCCAGGCCATCACGGCGCTCCAATCCACCGAGCCGGGCCACATCACGCACATCGTCACGTGTCTGGCTCGTACCGAGTTCGGTCAACCGTTGCCGTACGCCGGCTTGGACCTCATCAAGACCGTGAGGCTTCATAATCGCGCCATTCCGATCGCGTTGTTCAGCGCCGTGGCGTTGAGCACTCCGCAGCTCACGGCGCAGACCTTTGCTGCCGCCGGAGTCGCTGGACCGCAGCGTAACTTTGATATCTCGAGCAACACCAACGATCTCATCACGTTCCTCTCGCGTTCGGGTATTCCACGACGACTCGCTGCTGCTACAATCTGCTTGCCGACTACTGGCGATCGAGGTATCTCAACAGCATCATCATCAACATCGTCGTGGTTGTGATCATCGACATTCCAATATCGATGATCTCAACCTCAACACGCTCGAATCTTGTGTGCATATATCATCTATTAACCACATCCTTCCTCCTACTACTACTACAACAACTGCAACAACGACTGCATCGTGATCCTGATAGTGATTAGTGACCAAACTCAAATGGAGTACACGATCGGCAACAAGCTCGGCGAAGGAGCGTACGCTTGGGTCTACGAATGTAGCGACTTCTTCAATCAACGCCTCGTGGCCAAGGTGCAGAAGCCACAACGCGCCAAGAAGACGGTCGAGGACGACTGGAAGAAGGAGCAGTCCTTCATGCAGACCGTCAACCATCCGAACGTCATCACGCTCTACGACACGTTCGTCTACAACAATCTCTACTTTTACATTCTCGAACGCGCCGACGGCACGCTGCGCAATCACATTCCGGCATCCGGCGGTGGAATGGCGATGGAGCTCGTGCTCGAACTCGTGCCGCAGATCCTCTCGGGTCTCACGCACATTCATCAAAAGAGAATCGTTCATCGCGATCTGCAGGTTCGTGATGACTTGTCACAATGAGTATTGTTGTGCCACTCGATCTACTCTCGTAACCTGACATGGCATGACATGGCATGGCATGGCACGGCACGGCACACAATGTAGATTGATAACATTCTCTTGAAGCATGGACCCAACAACACCATCATCGCCAAGATCAGTGACTTTGGCATTAGCAAGTTGTTGAGTGGTGCCGAGTGTGAGGTCCAAGGCACCACTGGTCGTCGTACGTCCATCACACGCAGCTCTCGCTGCTGTTCTATCGCTCACTCGTGAAACTCATTCGAACGATTGGTTGGTTAGCTTTGGATGTCGCTCCGGAACTGCTGAGCAACGGTATCACGACCTTCTTGTCGGATATCTATCAGCTTGGATTGGTGTTCTACCAGTTGCATACTGGCCAGCATGCTGTCACTGGAGAGCGAGTGATCGACGAGTCTGTGACGGCGGCACGAAAGGTGGCGCGGCCCGATCTCTACGAAGCCATCAAGCTCGGCGTTCCGTCGCAACGAGCGATGGCGATCGGAACGCCGTTCGGTCGCTGCGTTGCGCGAATGCTCGCCGTACAGCCCAAGGATCGATACCAGTCGACGCTCGAGGTGTGGACCGACATTTACTTCTCGTGCATCGCGCCGCTCGTGCAGCCGGTCGCCCTTCAAGCTGCGCCGGCGCAACCGGTGCCGGTCACTCCGGTGCCATCGGCTCCTGCCCCTTCGGTGCCACCGGTGCCATCGGTGCCTCCGACAGTGGGTGCTCCGCCACCTGTGCCCGATCGAACTGGCAGCGGCCACGTTCTCTCTACGCCGGCCATCATTCAGGGCGTCTCGCACTTTACGCCCAACGCCGAGGATGCCATTCCGGCATCAGATTGAGAGATCAGCCTCACTGCCACCGTACAGCACCAGCACCAGCACCGCCAACACCAGCCGTCATACACTTCTCTTATCAGTGACGTTGCGCGCTCGTTTACTCGTTTGTACATCTGTTGATTGCTGACTGCTACCTTCAGTGCTATTGCTGCTTGAGTTATTACGGCACTCGATGCCGATTAACTAGATAGATCTATCTAGCTTGTTATCACTCACCATTCTCTTCTCGTACTACAATACATGACTCTCTCTCTCTCTCTCTCTCTCTCTCTCTCTCACTCTCTGTGACTCTCATCTGCACGAAATGAAGATTCTCATTGCTTGCTATTCGATGCATCACTTAGTCTTGAAGATCAAATCGTTGATGATGCTCTCCCACGAGAGTGTCACGAACGTCAGACACGCATGTAGCGTCGGCTGCTCTTGCGTGAAAGCAAACAGCTTCTTCCAGCCTCCAACTGCACGTCGGCATGCATACGCACACAGACAAGCCATCCATGATTGAGCATCAAGCTAGGCAGCGTCTATCAATCAAGATATATGCTACGTACATCCCGAGTTATCAAAGTTGACGGCCACTTGAGCTCGACCCTTGCCTCGAGGTCCTGCACCAAGAACACGATTCGAGTTCGTACTTGAGTATCAATCAACATGGACTACACCGCACCGATGGCGCACACGGCGCAGTCGCGAACCTTTCAGCTTGAGGAACTGCTTCTGTGACAGCTCGGGCACCAACGAGGCCCAACCCGACTTCCAATGGAAGAGCTCGAGCAGGGCATCGTACGGCACGCTGCCTTGGAACACGGTGCTCCTTCGATCGGTCTTGGGATCCGATGCCACGAGCTGCACGCACAGCATCTGACCCGGACGCACGAGGAGATCGGCGTAGATGTGCTCAAAGTCGTCGATCGCAAAGTAGATCATCGGATACGTGACTTGCGTCTGGCCCTCCTTGGAGTCCATGCGGCGCTTCGAGGGCGAGGCGTACACTCGCTTGGTGACCTTGTTGAGCAGATTGAGCGGCGCTCCGGGCGCAGGACGCTCGCCGATCGCGACCGCGAGCTTGTACACGAAGCGATGAAGCACGGCATTGAGACACACGGTGTCCTCCCAGTTGATGCATGGATCGGTCGGCGGCGGCACGTAGGGCGAATCTCGACGCAGCACCAAGAGCTTGTCCTCGGGATCGGCCTCGGGAGCTGCCGCCAGTGCCGGTGTCTCGACCAAGGAGTTTGGCGACGCAATCGTGCCGAGATTGAATGCTGATGATGAAGATGATGGTCGTGATGCAGCAACCGATGACGATGATGACGATGACGATGTGCCTGAGCTCGATGTTGATTTCGTTGATGAGAGCGATGGGTTCGATGGCGCAGTGGCGTCGAGTATGATGCCACCGAACTCCTTGACGAAGAAGAGCATGTCGTCCTCGTCCGGCTCGCGCACCTTGAGGAAGTACTGCACGAACAACTCGCCCCAATAGAGATCGTTCGCCGCATTGTAGTATCGATCATCGGCGATGATCGAACGATGTTGATGAATCAGACCCAAGAGATCGTCGTTGTTGATGATCGGTTCCGATGTTTCGGAGGTCGAGGTCGAGGTCGAGGTCGAGGTCGAGGTCGAGGTCGAAGATGCCATGATCGATGCGAGGCAGGTTACTTGAGCTGTGTATCAAAGGATAGAACTCGCTATTGTGGTGGTTGTCTATCTATCAATCTATCCTTTATTCTATCTGGCTAGCTTTCGATCCAAGTATCGAGATAGCTAGCTATCTGGCCTCGTTGTACTCTCACGCACACGATGAAGTGTGAATATTCCCAACAGACTATTGATCTATCAATCTATCTCGGAGTATAGATAGGAATCGAAATATAACTATCAAGAGACCTATCTTGAGACTATGATATGATGATATGATAGGATAGGATATGATAGGATGTACGAGGATATGAGGATATGATGCGAAGGCGAGCGAGCAACCACACAACAACGACACGAGCACTCACACGCCCCAGCAGCACCATCGCGATGCTTGATGCGTGGTACGCTCGAACGGGCTCCATACCTGCCATCCAGAGGCATCGATCACAGACGCGGGTTATCCCATCTACCTACCGATCGATCCGATAGTAGTGGTCCTGATAGCTCGGCCAGCAGCAACAGCGTGGTCGTCGATGGTCGATGATCGATGGCTCAGTGTCTCTCTCGCTCGCTGCCCCTCGCACCTCTCTCTCTCTCTCTCTCTCATATCTATCCAAGCTTGCTATCCTTCCTATCCTATCACTCGTATCTCTACAGAGCCTCGTCGTAGATTAGTAAGTTAGTCAGTCAGTTAGTTGGTTAGTTGTTTAGTTAGTGAGTTAGTTAGTTAGTTTGATAGACTGAACAGTACTTCAGACATCACATCGTGACCCATCGTCGCATCGATCTGATCTGATCGAGATACTCTCGAACTCTCGAACTCGTGAACTCAAGCTCACATTCGATCAAGAAGGCGCGATCGACCAATCATGGACCCCGTGGCAGCGGCGGCAGCCGCTCAACGAGCCAAGATGATGCAACAACAACATCAACAACAGCAGTATCAACAGTATCAACAGATGCTCCAGATGCAAGGGGCTGCTGCTGGTGCTCCTCCTGGCGGCGGCGGTGGTGGTGCTGGCGGTGGTGCTGGTGGACCTCGTGGAGGCCCGGGAGCGGTCTTGGGAGCGCCACCGGGACATGGTCATGCTCATGGTCATGGCCATCATCCGCAGCATGCACTGCTACATCCAGGCATGTTCGCCGGTGGACATCTGCCCTCGCCTCAGCAACAACATCAGATACTGCAGCAGCTCCTCATACAACAGCAACTGCTCCATCAACAACAACAACAACAACAGCATCAACATCATCAGCATCCATCTCAAGTACTCCAGCATCAACAGCAGCAGTATCAACTACATCAACAGCATCTCATGGCAGCCCCGATATCAACGCCTCCACCAGCAGCAGCAGCAGCAGCAGCAGCGCCGCCGCAACAGCTGCAACAACCATCTCGACCCGTGATCGTCAAGCCGCCGAGGCCCATCGATCCTCGAGCGCCGAACGATGCCACCTACTCCATGTTGTATCCGACCAACCCCGCCACGGGCGTCGAACACTGCGTCGTCGGATCGATCCTCTCGCCGCTCGACACGAACCTCGTGCTCGCTCGCAAGAACGTCATCGAGATCTATCGACTCTCGACTCTGGTACACCTCGCGCGCGCTCTCTCTCGTCATCTATCTCGATCGTGTTGATCACTCACGGTCCTAACAAACACCTCGCCAGGCTCGAGGGAAGGAGCTCGACACCAACAAGAGCAAGCGACTCAAGCTGCTGCTGCGGCAATCGATGCATGGCAACATCGAGTCGATCGGTGTTGTGAGCCATCGATCGCTCGCCACGCAGTTGCTGCTGCTGTCCTTCACGCACGCCAAGGCTTCGACCGTGCGATACAACCCGGCCACGCACTCTCTCGATCTCTTCTCGATGCATTACTTTGAGAAGGAAGAGCTCAAGGTCTCCGACATGATCGATCTATCTTGCTCTCGATCTACAATCGAGTACTGATAATGCGCCTCTCTCTCTTGTTTATTCTTTAGTATGGATTCACGAGGTTCCACCACAAGCCGGCGATCCAAACCGATCCCGACAATCGATGCGCCGCCATGCTGGTGTACGACCGATCGCTTGCTGTGATACCGTTCAAAGTCGACGGCACGACGCTCGATCTCGACGACGATCACTCGTACGCTGCTCACACACGAACTGTCTCATTCAGCTTGCCACTCACTCGTACACTTGGCCATTCTCCTCTTCGTGCATGTGATGGTTCGATTGGATGCCTGTAGTAAGTCGGATACAACCAAGGCCAAGCCATTCCAGCCGTCGTTCATCATCGGTGCACACAACAATCCGGCCTTGGGCGTGGAGAACATCAAGGCCTACGCCTTCCTTCATGGCTACTTTCTACCCACACTGCTCATTCTTCACGAGCCCAAGCAAACATGGGCTGGGTACGTGTCACACCATCCCCCGCGTGCCATTCATTTCACGCTCTCTCGCAACTGATGCAAGACTTTACGTTCATACGCACTCCCTCTTGCAGTCGATTGGAAGTGTGCAGCAACACTGCTGTGGTGACGGCAATCAACGTCACCTCGACCCAATGGCCCGTCATTTGGTCGATCGATGGTCTGCCGCATGATTCGTTCGGTCTGATCCCGATCCCGCCGCCGCTCGGAGGCGTGTTGATCCTCTCGCCCAACGTCATCATGTACACGAACGGCAGCAGCTCCAAGATCGCCTTTCGTCTCAACCTCTTTGCGCCGAGCGGTGGCGACTTTTCATTCCCGATCATCAACGCCTCGGCCACGCCTCCGATGATCTCGCTCGATGCGTGCCATCACTCGTTCCTCACGCTCAATCGATTGCTGGTCTCGCTCAATAATGGCGATCTCTACATCTTCCACCTCGAGGATGATGGTCGAGCGGTCACCAACATCAATATCTCCAAGGCTGGCACTTCAGCCATCGCCTCGTGTGTACGTGCAACGCACCACTCGTGTTTGAGTACCTTGATCTGCAAGGAAGCATCCTCATCCTCTCTCGTGTGAATCTCTCGCCGGGCGATTCAATAGATGTGCACGATCGGCAGCGAGTACATCTTCTTGGGCAGCCGCATTGGAGATTCCATCCTGATTCGATACCAAGAGAAGACTGAAGCCACTCCAGCACCTGCTACAACCTCGTCGACCTCCTCTTCTTCGATGCAATCGGATGACGGTGGTGCTGCCACCAAGCGATTGAAGACCAGTGGTGAATATGCCGATACCAACACCAACGGCAATGGCGATGATGACGATGACGATGATATCTACGGTGATAGCTCTCCCAAGCCGAGAGCCGACAGTGCTGCTGATGCGCTCCCTGATGAGGACGAACAACAGCAGCAGCAGGATCGAGAACAAGAGCTGATTGGCAACGTTGGCGCCGATCTCGGACTCAATACGCAACAAGATCTGCACGAAGAGAAGGAGGAGGACGCGCTCTTGTTCTACAGCAGTGTCGCTGACAATCGGTACAAGAGCGCGTAACAAACACCCGCATGATTGCAGCATTCATCGAGTGTCCCGTGCTGACCGATCATGCCATGCATGTACAGATCGACTGAGGAGAAGAGCTACACGTTCGCCATCTCGGACACCTTAGTGAACATTGGGCCTATCGGTTCGTAGTGCCTATTGAGCCACTGAGCGCTATCACGAAACGATTGTTGCGACCGTACTTACGTGTGGTTGCCACAGGTCAACTGGAGTCAGGTGTACGCTTCCAAAGCCAAGAAGAGAGCGCCGTATGTATCAAGAGCTCACTCACACAGTCACTTGTGTTACTCTCTATTGACCCTATTGCCATACGTGCAGGTCAATCGCACACGACGAGATCTTGTGGTGCTCTCGGGTCACGGCAAGAATGGTGCCATCTCGGTGCTTCATGTACGCAAGCCATCGCACTCACTGCAAGAGTCAGTTGCGATCAGTACTCACTCGCGTCTTTGTTTGCGTACAGACTGGCATTGCGCCCGAGGTGATTGTGTCGTTTCCACTCCCTGGCTGCATCGGCGTCTGGTCGGTGTATGACACGAGTAGCCTCAAGCGTCGACGCGAACAAGACGAGAGCGAGAGAGAAGCCAACGGCTGGAATGACACCGATGCATACCAGGCATTATTGGTGCTCAGCCGCAAGGATCGCACCACAGTGCTCCAGATGGGAGCCGACGAGCTCAAGGACATTACGCAGTACTCGCAATTGCAGACGCAGAGTGCCACCGTGGCCGTCGGTAATCTGCTCTCGAACCGCCGTGTCGTGCAGGTCACGCAATCGGGTTCGTTCGTTTGCATCGGTGGTACGTGAGGTCACGAATTGGAGGTGGTGCCGATCGACTTACTAACGAGCATCGCCATCAGCCCGCTCGTCAACGGAAGTGCCACTGCGCAAGGGCGTTACAGCACTGTATGCCGACGTGCTCGATCCCTATGTGGTGGCCTTGCTCGATAACCACACGGTCGCCTTGCTGCAGCCGCAAGCTACCGAGCCCAGCGACTCGGACGACCAAGAGGGCAGCGAGTTCTATTGGCAGTATCTGTCTCTCGAACTGCAACCCAAGTCTCTCGACGAGCTCCAACAAGAGGAGGAAGAGAACGAAGCTCGCGCTGCAAATGGCTCTCGTTCTCCACAACAAGATGGCAACGACGCTGCTAGCAATGACCAAGCCGAAGGCGACAAGAAGGACCTCAAGAGCACTGCGCTGCTGCCACGTTCGATCACTGCGTGTTGCTTGTACAAGGACGAGCTCGAGCGCTTGCCCTTGGTCGATCGCACCAGCACCGCCAGCTCCAGTGACTCCACCACCGAGGACCGCAAAGACGACAGGCGCAAGCCTTCGGGTTCGGCGAGTGACGATGAGGACGACGACGAGGACGAGAGCTTCTACGACGATGCTGATGCCTTCGTCTCAACGTCGATATCCGACACCGCAGCTACCTCGACCGAGGAGCCCGAAGCTTCGCCTTCGGCACGCTCGTCGGCTCATTACTTGGCCATCACTCGTGCCAATGGTTCGCTCGAGGTACCTCTCATCTCATCTCATCACACTCTCTGATAGTCTCCTTGTCTGCTCTTGCTCACTCACTTATTCGCTTTCTTGCTAGATTTTCCGATTGCCAAGCTACGAGCCAGTGTTCACATGTGCAGACTTTGCACGAGTGCCCGATATCCTCCATTCAGATTCAGAGCGTCGCACACCGGCCTTTCTGGTGCCACACATTGCATTGCCACCGAGCGGCAACAACAACCTCTCGAGCATCTTGGTGGCTGATCCGGTCATCGAATTGTGTATCAAGCTGCTCGGAAGCAACGACTCGCTTCCAGTCCTAATGGCGCGCACCGCCAGCAATGATCTGTTGGTGTACCAAGCCTACCACGTCGAGCGAACGCTGCGCTGGTTCCGTGTCAAGCACGGCATCATCACGCGTACACTCGCAGCCGATGGAACGGCGATCGAGCAACCACAGCGCAGCCAAGCTCCAGAGCAGCGAGTGCGCAAGTTTAGCGAGTTCTTTGATGGCCAGCGCCACGGCGTGTGCATGGTCGGGCCAAGGTACACGAAAGCTCGCAACCCTGTCAGCTTGAGCACCGTGGCATGAGTGGTTCATTCTAAACTGAGAGAGACGTGTCGTATGCAGACCGGTGTGGATTCTGTGTGAGCGAGACTACGTGCACGTGGTACACTTTGAGGTCGGTGAGAAGCAGCCCACTGTCGCTGCCTTCTGTCACTTGCACAACTCGGCCGTCAGCAACGGCTACGTCTACGCCGCAGCCAATGTACGATCAACGAACGAGACGACAGAGAGAGAGAGAGAGAGCCACATTGGCAACAACTCACATATCCAGAGACATTCATTCATTCATTCATTACCACGGCATAGGGCACGATCAACATCTGCAAAAAGTCCGAGTACACAAGCATCGAGGGAGTGTGGCCGGTCAAGAAGGTTAGCCTGCGTCGTACGGGCAAGATCCTGACGCCGTACTTTGTGTCGTACCATCCCGAGGCGCGCATCTACGTGCTGGCCGTGAGCTACAACAAGCGCATCACCAACTTGCCCGACACCGAGACCGGAGGACTGGCTCGATACCAGAAGCAATTCGAGTTGCGACTCGTGTCGCCAGCGTATAAGTGGGAGACCGTCGACACGTACGAGCTCGAGGAGTTTGAGCATGTGCTCTCGGCCGAGGTCGTGTTCTTGCGCGTGTTGGTCGATGGCAAGCGCACCAATCGACCGTTCTTGGTGGTCGGCACCTCGTACCAAGTGGGCGAGGACATTGCCTGCAAGGGTCGCGTATGTAGCCAACTCCTCGATCGAAGCCACCATTTGCACTTGGCTAACTGGACCTCACCACATCGTTGTTGCGATTGCAATCGAGATAGTTGATCATCTTTGAGGTCATCACGCCCGTGTCGATTGGAGGTGAAGTCACCAAGCCTCACTTCAAGTTCATCCAAGCCAAGGTCGAGAAGGGACCCGTCTCGGCCGTGACCGCCGTACAGGGCTTGATCGTGCTCGCGATCGGTCCCAAGGTGCTCATGTACAACTTTGAGACGCTGGACGAACTCGAAGGATACGCCTTCTACGATGCACAGATCTATTGCGTATCGATCAAGGTCATCAAGAACTACATTATCGTCGCCGACGTATACAAGAGCGTCTGTTTCTTGATGTGGCGCGTACGTTATTAGCGCTACGCTGCGGCTTGAGCGAGAGTTTGGTATTGATATGCAGCGTGCGCGCGCGTGTGTACAGGAGGCACAACGACAGCTCTCGTTGTTGGGCAAGGACTACGGCAAGGTCGACGTTCAGTCTCTCGGCTTCCTGACATGCGGCAGGAGCCTACGCATCGCAGTGGCGGACAATAGTGAGAACGTGCAGCTCTATGAATATGCTCCTCAACGTACGCTACCGTCTGGTAACACAGCTCGTGCATGCACACTCATCCACTCACGAATGCAATGCATGAATCGTGTGATTAGGCACCGACACCGACAATGGCATGCGGCTGATGCCAGTCGCCGAGATGCACTACGGACACGTGATCAACTCGCTGCTTCGTGTCAAGATGCGAGGCGCACGCGAGAAGCTCCAGCATGCGTGCATCTACGGCTCGCTCGATGGAGCGGTCGGCGCTATCGTGCCAGTAGCAGAGAGCGCCTTCAAGTTACTCTTGCAGCTGCAGACACGTCTCGAGTACTTGATGCCTCACTGTGCTGGCCTCAACCCACGAGCCTATCGCAACTTTGCTCCTCGGTACATATCACGTCGCCCCAAGTGCAAGCAGATACTCGATGGTGAACTCCTACAACAGTACGTGTGCCATCGTGCTCCATACTCTCCTATGTTGTTACAGTCTATCGACTAATGCTTCGAACTGCCGCTTCTGCAGGTTCCTGTGGCTGTCACGCGATCAACAAGATCACCTCGCCTCGCTGATAGGCACGACGACCAACGTCATCATCTCATCGCTCGCCTACACACAATCGATGGTCCTTGTATTTTAGACAGGGTCGAGGCGCGCACTCGCACATCTCGATGCGGCACAACACACCGAGCATAACCGCCTCTCTCTCTCTCTCTCTCTCTCTCGGTCGATGAGAATCATAATAATACATCTACTTATAACGAATAGCGAACAATCGTGGTATCATCCGCGGGTTCATTCAGTAGTTGGAGGATTGATTGGTAGATTGATAGATAGATAGAGGAGCGAGATGTCGATCATCAAGAACAGCAGAGCGAGCCATTCACATCAACATCACATTATCAACCGATCGTCATCCATCGATCGATACTCACTCACAAACAACCAACACCATATCACCGTCGTCATCACTGCCATCATCATCGTCATCGTCGAGCTACCAATGACATCTACCGACGAAGTAAAGCAGCAGGTCAACGTGCGAGTGCCCGAGGAGGTGCTCGCCGTGCTGCGAGGTCGCACGGGCCAGTTCGCGCCACGCACCATCGCAGGCCCGGCGCCGCCGTTCGATCTCATGGAGAACTGCGCCTTCAAGTCGGTGCTCTCGTTCGGTGCCGGTGGAGCCATGGGCTTGTTCTTTGGAGTGTTCCTCGGTACCACGTCGTCGATGGACGTCGATGTCAATGCGCCGACCAAGCAGCAGGTCATACAGCAGTACAAGTCGGCCTGGCGTCAAGGCGTCTCCATGTCCAAGTCCTTCGCCGTCGTCGGTCTCTTGTTCTCGGGATCCGAGTGCCTCATCGAGAAGGTACCACCACGTCGACACTGCTTCAAACGACGATGACGATGATATGGAGAGAGAGAGGCTGATCGAGCGCCATGCAGGCACGAGGCAAGAGCGACAAGCTCAACAGTCTCGCAGCCGGATGTACCTCGGGTGCGCTGCTGACTGCTCGAGCCGGTCCACAAGCCATGGCTGTCGGTTGTGCCGGCTTCATGGCCTTCTCCGCCGTCATCGATCTCTTTATGCATCCGAAGGATGTGCGTGAGTCGTACTCTACTCCGGTACGCAAGAGCTCGCGCGCGCTCTCGATGATATGTCAATTCCTCGAAGTGACTCGATGCTCATCATGCATATCGAAATCTATCTACATCTCTCATTTCTTTTGGATGTGGTTGTTGGGATTGGCTTTCATGGTGTATAGACGGCGTATAAGAAGCTGCCACGGACGATGGACGATGTCGATTGGCCTTGGTACAGTCGAATGTTCTCGTGAATGCGTGACGTTGCGTTGTATTCTGTTAGAGGAGCATCAGGAACGAGAGGAGTAGCGTAGAATAGAAGAGAAGCACCGTATGGTCGTAGTCTTGAGGAGCAGTCGTCATTGCGATTGCAATCGTTAACTTGTACATAGAGCAGAAGAGCAGCTCCATGCACCATTGAAGGCGCTGGTGTCGCGCCTATCGACCTAGTTGCAACTGGTCCATCCACTCACTCGCTCGCTCTCGCTTGCTGCTGGACCTTACTCGAGCGAAGGATCGTTGACGATCTGCTGCTCGTATTCGGGATCGACCACGCGCGTCAGCGATTCGGCATACAGCGCCGTGCGTTGGGTCATGGCTGTAGTGCAGGCACAACGACTCGGCCATTAGTTGATGCTGTGAATATCGGGTTGATAGATCACACGTACGGAAGCCCCAGGTGTCCTTGACTTGGCGGCAGAGGTTGAGATCGACCTCAGTCACAAGCAAGCCATCACGTACACGCGAGAGGCCACTGGATGCAAGGTTCAATAGCGATGTAGGAGGCCATCAGTGAGCGGACCAATCTAACGCCAAGTATTGCACGCAAACGTACGGAGTGCGCCTGCCATCGGGTGCCGTGCAGTACGACGAGCCGTAGAAATGGCCAAAGTTCTTGTGCGCCGGCTTACCATCGCCGCTGGTGAACTCGTTCGGGAAGGTCTCGGTACCGACGCGGTTGATGCCAAACACATAGTAGCTGTCGCATCACGCACACGTGTGCATTAGACTCGACAAGTATTCCTGGATAGCAGCGAGCGTACTTGTTCGCCACAGCGGCAGTTCGCGCCTCCAACGGCCACAAAGGTTCCGAGAGACCTCCGACGGTCGCCGAAGGATTGAACACGATCTCGGCACCGTTCAAGCCGAACATCAGCCAATTCAACGGATGATGGCGACCTTGCAAGAGAGCCAGCTCTGTGAGTCCGCAGTGATTGTACAAGAGCAAGCAAGCAAGCAAGCAAGCAAGCAAGCAAGCAAGCAAGCAAGCAAGCAAGCAAGCAAGCAAGCAAGCAAGCAAGCAAGCAAGCAAGCAAGCAAGCAAGCAAGCAAGCAAGCAAGCAAGCAAGCA